>JAABUK010002585.1_pt1 | contig 32284 bp, 29 predicted proteins | sample 5559141 | NCBI WGS metagenome assembly JAABUK01 (sample SAMN10711869, study PRJNA513367) | rock metagenome | isolation source: Antarctica rocks | place: Antarctica: Victoria Land, Pudding Butte nord | collected 2016-01-03 | reverse complement strand
CAGCTCGAACGGAGATGGTTCTATTTTGGGGCGAGCTGAAAGCCTCCATGTACTCGACTCTGCCGCTCTTGATCCCGCTGCTTCTGCCCTTTTCGCCGGTCACGGTTTCATTACTGCTCAGCTGACCTGCGACTCTACGACGATATTGGCTGAGAGCTTCAGCTTGCGGCGAGGATCCTACAGCGATACGAGTGTTGGACAAGGATGCCTGCCATACGACCAATGAACGAAGTGCCTCATCCCTCATCGCGATACGCTCGGGCTTTCTGCATGTCTGCCTGGCTGTGCCAACAGGGTTCGCACCTCGGCAATAACCAGATGGCCTGGCACCGAGGGGCCTGAGCGTGACGCCAAATACCGGACGGTGAGCTGTAAGCCAGCGAATGGAGGTCTAGGAGAGTTGGCTTCGCCTCGATCGACAGCGGTGTTTACGTGTCTGCATGCCTGTGCCGATAAGGATGCCGTAATGGCGTTGACCTGGTGACGTGGCCACGAGACCTCGATCTCGCTTTTAGGCAGCCACGGTGGAGGGCGCAGTGCAGCCAATCCACTGCGGGAGTCTTGACTGGAAGATCCAGGCTACAGCAGCTGAGTTTTGACGGTTGGACATCTCCGAGGGATGCAGCGAAGGCTCAGCTTGCGTGGGACGTGGATCGAAGACGAGCCTCCATTGGCCGAGAGCTGCGCCAGCGCGTGCCGTTGGATGTGAGATGAACGATTGGGATCCGTGCACGCTCGGCATGGGGCGGTTGAGCAGCGATGGCCAGGGATTGGGGATCGATGGTCTTGGGGAAAAGAGAGGGGGTACGAGCAAGGAAGATAGGGCGGTGGCCCTCAGCTTTCATTTGTTGGAGAGAGGCTAGGCAGTACCGGTGTACGTACGACTCAGAAACGTATAAGAACCTCGCCTCGCCGCCTCCGTTCACCATGGACCTTCATCTTAGACTCCACCCAAAATTATCCCTCTCCTTCTCTTTCCGCCGCCTACTTTCGTGCTTGAGTCCCACAATGGCTTTAGCTGACATGAATTCCATTCAATTTTATCAACCCCCGACTAAGGCAAGTCTGCCTCGCGAGAGGGTGTCCCAGGCGTTGAACTTTAATGTCCCCACGGTTCTTGGAGACGGGAAACCTCCCAAGGCTCCGGGGCCAAGCAGTGGATGGAGGAGAAGACTATGCGGCGACAATCCAATTGAGTTCATAGACATGACCGACTCGCTATTAAGAGAACAATTCAGTCCTTTCCGCGAACCAGCACCAGATCATAAAGGAACAGAAGGCGACGTCGAAGGTAGGCTTTCAGTCATTTTTCCCCGGATAGTCATTAATGATTGAAGATGCCTCAAACTCATTCTGCATCACGGGTGACCTCGATCACAGCATTATCGGAGACCACGATGACCTCCTAATCCTCGAGCAGTTGCTACTCAATGCCGGAGCCACGAGACAGTCCGAACGAGCGGGCTTCGGCGGTGAGCACAAAGCGGGATACTTAGAACATGTGATCAGGGAGGACTGCGGTGGGGTCACCACTCCCGACTCGAGACGAAGTGGAAAAAAGGGCGGGTCCAGCAGCTCCGTATGTCGCTGAAATGGAGACTAACGGTCTACAGGGTCTACAGATGAGCCGATGATATTTAATAACGATCACTCGAAAGGTGACGATGTCGATTCCGCTGAGCGAGAAGCCGGTGGCGGTGGCGATAGTAGCGGCTACCACAGCGATTGCTCGACTGCTGACGGACAGTTTAAGGAGTCGGATACGCCCGACACCCAGTTGACTTCGATAGCGAGCTCAGGGGTCGAGTAAGGACCCAACAAGGCCTACGCGATGATCTTAATGCTAACGGAGATTTGGTCGAATCAGACGTTCGTCCTTCCCCGAGAAGAAGGTCCATTATACCTCCAATACCTCTACCTCCAGTACCCCTCCTCCGAACCTCAAAGGGCTCCTTTCGTCGACACTCGGGAAACAGGCGTGGGAGTCTCGAGACGAGGATCGTATAGATACCGGGCCTGGCCCATCAGCCGGTGAGGATAACGAAGAGCAATGGGACCGTCAAGAGGCGGAAGCGGGCGACGAGGAAAATCAAAGAGAAAGAGAAGAAGATATGGAAGATGACGGCGAGAGGGCCGACAGCGATACGCCTCTACTACGTTCCGCAAAGGAAAGCCTGTCTTTCGCCAAAGAGAAACCTCGCGTGAAGCGTCGTGTCAAACGTCGCCGCTTTTCGTCACCACTTTCTTCAGATGAGAAAAGCGTGACGGGGGACGAGTCGGACATCAGCAGCTATAGATCTCCCAGACCCCACCATAGCTCAAACCCTCGGCCTACCTCTTCTCACTCGACCGGCTTTGGGGGAGATACAAGTGATGATGGTAAGATAGAGTCTATAGGCGAACGATCTCGGATGGCTATCATCTACGAGCAACAGAGTTGGGAAGGAGAAATCGTCGACGAAAGAGATATGAAGCAAGGGCGTGGGAGGCCCCGCAAGCAATACCTCGTACGATGGAAGTCGTCTTGGGTGGACGGAGGCCGTCTCACCGCGCCGGGGTTGGTGGAAAACTGGAAGGAGAAAAAAGCGTCAAAACGCAGGCGTTGAGTCAATGGTACCTCTTGACCAATTGCCGTCTCCTCTGGATCTGACCTAGCAGACTAGGAAGCGCGTGTCACGAGAAGAGAGTTGTGGCAGATCATGCATTTCGATATCTTCGTTCAACTTATGCTCCGTATGTAGCTAATGTCGGGAGTGATTATCATTATGGAGTACCAGAGCTACTATCTAATGCAACAGTATTAGAGACACCTCAAGCGACCGAAGCTGGAACTACTGCTGGCTGATATTGGCGAAAGTCAAGGACGAGTGAGTTATTTTCATCGTATCCCAACATCGAGTCAGGAAGCATGAAGATGTGGCGAGTCCGAAGTCTGCGTCTTAGCTTTGATCACACCATTTTACAGATCTCTTATCCAAATGCATTCTCAACTCCTAGCTATCAAGCCTGCTATGTGGGGCGGGCGAGATCCTACAGCTGCGCAGATTGACAAGCTCGCCAAGACCGAAAGAATCTGCGTCGTACAGGTTAGTCCGCAGGCCCTCGTCGCCCTATACCACGTCTAATGATTCTCGAAAGAATCTGTCCACGAGACAGATGATACCGACGATGACCTGAGCGATCTTGAGTTCGCACGGCACCGATCGCAACCCAAGCAGGTCTTTAGACGACCTCCCCCTCTGCCAGACTTCCAGCAACGCGAGAATACAGGCTCTAGTCGATTCAATGGCGCTGGTGATAGTCAAAGTGAGCCCTCCTAAGTGCATTTCTGACCAGCGTCCAGGCCTTTTCTCTAGCATACTTCAGACAACCCTTTCGTGCTTGAGGATGACGAACAGACCAGCGAGATGGGCGGCTCTACCAGGGCCACGAGCGTGGATTCTAAGATTAGCCCTGTAACCCTCCAAAGCTCCCATCACAGAGAACAGGTAAAGACGCACGGTTGCTTGAGTACCTATACTACCGAACCTACCATCGAACCCATTGACCACCCGACCTCTCACAATACCGTTCTACCGCAGCGTCCATGTGGGCGGGTCGTCAGCGAAGAAGATCATAGAGCAGCAGCGGTCGCGGGTCCTCCCAGTGCCATCACTCCACCACTTTCTCAGCAGTCTCAGGCTCCGAATGCCCCACTTGAAGAGCAGGAATAGGAGATCACAAAGATTATTGGCAAGAGACGGGCGGAAAAGGGCTATGAATATATGGTGCGTTGGAGGAGGATGTGATGGTTAGGATTTATGATTAGTGCGCCGACGTGCCCCGCCCGCCCGAGGTCCGCGAGCTAATGGTTCCCACCAGATCTAGACGCAAGGGTCGTTGTAAGTCATCCGTCTCCGGTCTCTTTATCTTTCCACGGATAAGGGTTAACCAGTGGGACACAGGAGCTCTGTCTGCAACATCATGAAGCTGAATTCACGAGACCAACCAATCGCGAAAGAGCTCCTCCAAGACGAATGGTCAACTCATCGCCCCGGGCTTGGGGCAAACTTGGAGGGAGAAGAAGGCGTCAAGAGGTGGGCGTTGACATTATTACATCCTTCCTTAATATAAAGCTACTCGCAAGAAGCTGCGCGAACCAGTTCCTGCATCTCATTAACCCAGCTAGTGTCCCAAACCAAAGGAACAAGGCCTTAGAGCAGAGAAGTTGATGGTCTCTTAAACCCCAGAACCACTCCGATACTTTTGATACCGTTAAAGCTCCTGGAACTCCCAATCATAAGGCTCCTTCTCCTTCCTTCGAGCGTCAATGGTCTTGAAGTCTCGCAAATTTGGCATCAGTGAGACAGTCCTGGTGAGGCCTTGCAGACTGACGAGGGTAATCTGGCAATAGCTGTTCCCCGCTAACTTCCTGATTTCGTTTGTGAAGCTGTCAAAGTCCTCTGTGGCTACGCCATTGACGCCAGTGATAAAGTGGCGAACGGAGAGGTCGTACATGTCCGCTGGGCTTCCACTGCGCCAGCTGGTCACAAAGATCTGACTGTACAATTTCCGGGCGCACAGGGGAAGTGGAAAGTACGGCGGCTCGAGCTGAGCTCCGGAAAACCAGACCACCCTGTCGCTCTGCCAGCTAGACGTCGCGACGGTCGGAACATTCACCCTCATCTCAGTTTGGTTTCGAACGACCGACATATTTAAATTTTCAAGGGCAAACATGTCACACAGGTCTGACATCTGCGTCACTGCGTTGTCCCCCAGCATCAACAAGATATCACCTGCGGCGAGGCCTGTCGGTTCTTGGCTGCAAGATACCTTCGCGACCCGGATGAACTCTCTTTGCGGGAAATTTTCCATCGTATCTTTGTGATGCATTAGCAAAAACCCTTGCACGATTCGGAGGAGGGTCATACCTTTGGACACACCAAAAACCTGCACATCGCTCTTGTGAACTTTTGCGAGTTCAACCTCCAGCATCCTACATTCTTGTGGGAGGATCCCTTGCTGGAGCTTTTCAAACGCTGGCGTCAGTAAGGAGACCTGGACGCCCACGTGGGTTTCAAACGGGACTGTGAGAAACGGGAGCCACAATGCCTCCACATCTCCATCGTCGTCAAGCAGCACGCCAGCATCGCAGATGGAGTCTTTCTCGAGGTGCAACACATCCACGTTGATTGGCTGGTACGATAGCTCCGGCTCATACTCGCCTATCAGCGGCCCAATGCTTGTTACGGCCGTGCTGACTGCACAAGGGCCCGAACCGTCTCGGTTGAGCCCGTAGATGGTTGTCTTGTCCTCCACCTTGAGTTCTCGTTTAGTGAACGTTACACCTCTTGTTGGGCCTTGGACAAGCGAGGTGTCGTATTGGATCACAGCGAAACCCAACGCGTGCTCGTACACCATCCTCGCCGGAAGCTCGACCGAGTCTCTGAAAACGACGGACAAGTCACACAGGTCGGAAGGATTGAAACTTCGCGGAATGACCACAAAGCCTGCGTTGGCGCTGATCACGAGGCCCAGAAACGTCCTTTTCTCGTGCGGTGCGCCACTAGTCTCGTACGGGATCCTCGTCCGCACCTGCACTAGGTTTGTTACGATCTTCCGCACAGCATGATGGCACTCCGTAGCCGGCCCTGATGGCAACACCTGCTTCACCAGTGGGACGGCAGGCGGTGCGGGTCCAAGGTCTCTGATGCTCCAGGAGGCGATGTTCTCGTCGCGTGCTCAGAGAAGCATGTGTGCCCTCAACCAGTGACGGTCCACCACGATAGTGGCATAGAATGCATTAGAGGGATCGCCGAGGTTTCGATACTTAACGGCGGTTTTCATTCGGTCTGATCGCGTCAGCACGGCCATCTCGCAGGCGAACGATCGGTACTCACCAGGGATCCCCTGAGCAACTTTGATGAAAGCATCCAGATGGGGTGTCGGTCGGTTGTTAAGAGAACAAATCAATTTGTATTCGCCGTCTAGCTTGAAGGAGCCTTCGGCGTCGGCGAGAACGACGCCTTTGATAGGGACGTTGTAGCGAAACGCAGTGTAATAGCGGACATCGTGAAAGGTGGAACCGGCGAACTGGAGAATTCGGTGTGGCGTGAGCTGAAAAAGATCCTGCACCTTCAGCACCAAGTCATGATCGTCCTGGTGACGCTTGACTCGGACTTTGATCCCGTCCCCAATGGCATCGTCCATTAAATCCTCGAATCGGGAGAGTGACGAAACATTTTCACCATTGACTTCAAGAAGTACGTCTCCTTCCATGACCTTAGCGTGGGACGGACCTTCAGGTAGGACCATCTTGGCTACCAGTAAGCCGGAACCATCTGGACTGTACTCTTGGATGACTTGATCGCTCAAACCTCGTGCTAGGCAGTCCGCAGGTTTTTCCAACTCCCAATGGCTTTGAATCGTGCCTCTTGATATGATTTGTCTAGATTGGAGAGCTCGCAAAGCACGTAAGGGCCGATCAAGGGGCAGATATACGTCCGTTGACGCGAAGAAGGAACCGCCTGACATCAGCGCCACGGCAAATCCGTCTTTGTTGACCACTGGGCTTCCTGAGCTTCCTCCAGTAGTGTCGGCCGACGCCTGGAGGTAATGGGTCACTGGAGGCTGCGTTAACCCGTGATGTCAACCCGTCTGGGTGGCGGTACTTACGAGCGTCCCAATGTGGCGGATTACAGTCCACCCTGCTGATGACACCGGGGAGGATGCTCATAACCTGTCCCGTATCATTGCCGAGGATGCGAATCTCCAGGCCCACCTCGACCAGGTCAGGCCTGAGCTCGATCGCTCTCAGAGGCAGACCGTGTAGTTTTTCGACGTCGATTTTGCACAGAGCAAAGTCATGGATCGGATCGATGTAGTAGGGGGTGATGGCGCATTGACGAGCACCCGTCTGGAACACCGCTCGACCACACATTGGTGCCTCGCCCACCACATGACGATTCGTCAAGATAATACCAAGATTTGCGTCCACGACGATCCCTGTAGCCTCACCGCACAAGCGTGGCATCATGTCGAAAGAGTATGGGAAGGCGGAGTGGATCGTGACAACTGCGGGAATCGCGCGATCTATCGCAGCCTTCCAGGGATCACCGTGAATCTGAGCGGTATTGGCCATGTGGTTTCGCCGGGTTGATTTATCTGAGGTCAAAGCTTGTTTGGTTCTGAAATCAGAAGATACAGAAATAAAGCGAGGACCGTCGGCACGGTCTTTATAAGTGAAGGGTCGACCACCCCTGGCCTTTCTGCAGTGTCTTTAGCGTGGGAACACGGTGAATCTAATTTGTCCGTGGAGGAATCAAGGCGAGGGGTTCTACGCGCAATAGAGGGCGTCCAGTCTGTGGAGCATCATCAGCCGCTGATCATTGCCCTTGCAACGCAAGCTGATGAACCAGGTGGACATTGTCGCTACTTCCGTGGGCCCACATCACCGACGACTCCCCCGGACGCGGTGTGATCAGGCATGCATATCAATTCTGTGGGAAACGCAGGAAACGGAACAGGCTTACGAAGACTACTACAGGGCTGGCCGAGTCGCAGATCCGACGAGGCCTAGACATATATTAGAGATCCGTCTACGCCTCTATGACTACGCTTCGATATACGTCCCTGCTCCATGGCTTACAATGCTGGCTTTAGTGTTCCCTGGCTCAAGAGGAGTTACATTCACTTCGCTGCTTCCGACTCCGAACTTTACCGGAGTGGGAGAGCTCCGTTTCTTCATGGCTACCTAATAAACATTCTTCCAATATACTCCCGGGTCACTCTGCCTGAGAATCTTCGTGATAGACTCCTATTCGGCTCCGAGCCATTGTAATGCTTCCTCTATTTCTCTATCCTTAACGTCGTCTACTTCGCTGTCGTCTTTCTCTTCTGCTGCTTCCCTTCTGTGTCCTGTGGTATCTCCTTCATGTACCCTTGCTGCGTCCGATGTTAGGTCGTCGCGTACCTCTCTCTCACTTCGAGGATCACTTTGAGCAACCTTTGCTGAACCTTGTGCTCGCTATAGAAGTGAGGAAGCGTCCCGAATCGCATCCTCGTTCCTCACAGGGCTCTCCACATTTAAATGAAGAAGCTGAGCCAAGTGTCCCTTCTCACTTTCCTACAACGGATACCGAAATTGCCTCTCAAATCTTGTAATCGTCTGGGCGTAGAACAGACGTCTTCGTGCAAGGGATAATTTCTGCTGGGCAGATGGTTTGCTACGCTGGCTGTGATTCGTACTAAAAGAGTAAGCTTTTATCCTCCGACGGGCCACGTCATTAGCACCGGTCTTGATCACTTACTGGTAAGAAGAAGCGGTCAGTTGAGGAGAGCTGGATGTCATGCTTGAAACGTCTAATCCACTACTTGTAGGTAATCGGGTTACGGTGTGGGGATCACGTTCCATTGCAGCTTTCTTGCTTGACATCGATTGGAGTGAAGGGCCGTTGAGGAGTGACTCGGGGGTTAGACCTGTCATATTAAAGGGCCGCACGATACGCGTGGACCCCGCCCAGAACCTTTGGGAAGCTTGTTCGGTCATGAAAAATAGAGATTGCCAAAGTCGTGGGGTTAAAACTCTTGGAGAAGCCTATGGGGATCATCATTCTGCCGCCTTTCGATCTCCATGAGCACCTGCAGCATGTACACCAATAAATTAGATCCCTACGGCAGCTACGGATTTTCCCCTAAAGCAGCCTCGATGATCGTCCACCACCACACCAAAGCCCTCGCCTCGCGGTCTTCGAAAGCATCAAGAGGTCTTCCCGAAGCCCGACAGCTCGTGGCCTGCCAGCCACGTATCATTCATGATGATTGTCATGGAACCAGATTTTAGTGAAGGGTGCATTTACACGCGCAGGTAACACCGCAATTATATCCGCCTCCTCTCCTTCTTCTATCGTCGTCACGCTTCCACTTTCGCTGTCACACGACTCTTGCCTCCGGGATCTGGTAATGCCTTTGGGCCAACTGTTCTATCTTGATAGGTGTTCTGCGCGGGCGCGAAATAGGGGCTATGCTCAATCAGTTCAAGTTGCAGCAAAGGAAGGCCTGCCGACTAACTTTTGGTATCCCACAGAACGTCGCCTCCTTCACGCCAAACTTGACCATTTCGGTACCTCCCCAGCTCGAGCGACCTCAAAAGCTTACGGTGAGCTTTGGCGGGATCCGGTTAGAGGCGACGCGAATCGTCCGACGGGCTTCCCATCTTGGCAGGGAAACTTTGGCTAGGGAAAGCCGAATATCGGGCACGGGGACTAGATTTTGGCTGCCCTCCACGGTGGCAGAGAAAGTATGCGTGTTGAGGGAGGCGAATCCACCGTCCCACCCTGAAGGCAACCAAGGAAAGACTGATATAGTGATATAAAGAAACGAATAGGCATTACCAAAGGCCGTTATAACGGAGATATAGGGCTGGAATCCTAGCTTCGTTGCCATTCTTATGCCCTGTCAGGGAGAGCTTATGTTAACTTTTGGAAGATGGAGGGGGAGAAGGCAACGGTTTATAAGGAAGCCGATCTAGATGGCGCAGGCCAAACAGTCTTACATTTAAGTGTCAGGAAACGGGAAAGGCCCACGAAGGCTCCTGCCAGGCTTGCGGCGCTGCAATGACTGACAGGGTCTTGGAAGTTGCTCGCCTACGCTTTGGGCGTTCGCTGATCGAAATTGCTATTACCATCTTTCCCTATATAAGCATTACTGGTTACGGCATAAAGATTACTCGACAGACAAGCGTTTCCAGTATCCGAAGTTTTTGCCAAAGTAGCGATCAACTATTAGATTACGGGGTTCGTTCGTCAACGCCACACAGCTTCCTCTCGAGCTCTCCTCGAATAGTGTAGCAATCTTGCCATGAAAGTCCGTCTTCAGCGCTCGATTTCCCAAACGATTTCTCCTCCGCAACTAAAACTCAGGCCCTGCAGGTCTCTACGCCTTGAAATCCCGACGATCTGCACCACCACCCTTATTATTAACAACAATTGCGTTCCGTACGTTGAACATCAGCCGCCGTCCTAGTTGGAAACCTTCTGTGCAACTCTTCCAGCTCCGCAGCTCCACAGAACGATGTCGTCATCGCTCTACTGATATGACTGGAGCCTTTTGCATGGAGCTGGGATTGGCTCAGGGTAATAGAGGTTTGCCAGGCTTCAGGTTGGTAAGGCTCTTTATCTCGACTGCCGTTGCGAGCCTCTTCTCTCCGTTCTCCTCTCTCATCATTAGTTCGCACACCAGCCACCGAATCAGCACTTTCCTCCTTCACATGGTTTGTGTTCGGTCCAGTCCTTGTTTCCGGGATTTAACATCTGGCGGTAGTACCGGTTTGCACCTCTTTTTTTTAGCCTCTCCAACTCATCTTTGTTCAGGAATCTGCCTCCAGGTCCTCTTGGTCTCCTGATTGCATGCTTGTGTCTACTTTCGTGAAGATATGATCTGCGGCTTCCTGGTGTACATCCCAACCCTTCTTTAAGTCGTTGTCTCGCAACGCGCCGTTTCAATATCCGTTCGAACTGTTTAGCATTGACATAAACAGGGGTTTCCTCCGAAGGGCGCGAACTCTCCTCTAGGTACGGAGGCTGAGGGAGAGGAGTTCTTGCGGTGGGAGGATACGGAAGCTGAGGCATCTGATTCCCAGTTGAAAGCTCAGATGTCTGGCTTGAAGGTTGAAATTGAGCCATCTGGTGCGAAAATGGAAACTGAGAGCTTTGGAGCGAGTGATAAAGGAGCTGCGTTGGTTGCGCGTAATTGACATACGCAGTACTAGGCTCGTGGTTGCTATGCCTTAGAGAGGGGACAGTCGGTATACGGTTCATGGACTGAGATGACGTTCCATGTTCTAACTTGATGGCATGTGTTGGACCTGCGTGGTAGCTAGGAACCCATCGTGTGTTCTCAAATCGAGTGTATCTGTCTTGAGAACATGACAAGTTGCTCATTTTGCCCGTAATATCTGTTCGGGGAAGGGCTCCTCAAGTCATAAAATACCGGAATTTGATGGCTGGATCGATGGAAGATCTGGAGATTGCAGTAAGACGAAAAAGTAAAATGAGCCTGTTAGCTTTCGAGAACAAAATAGACCGAGATCCTCCTTATATCTACGCCCATCAACAATCAGACCCTCACTGAAATTAAGGTCATGCCAGGTCAAATTACCACCACAGGATTAATGGACGGTCGAGTGGTCTATACATCCTTTGTAGCGGGATATCGAACCGCATGACCTTATCCACACTGGAAGTGCTGTTTTTCAGGGACAACCTTCCCTTCACGCTTAACGGAAGATCCAATCAATATGAAAGAAAAATTCTTTTATGCCTTTCCGGATAGGGCGATCGATCACGAATGATTAAGGGTTACTACTGATGAGGTTTAAAGCTCGGGCGTGTAATCCTGAAAGCGTATAAATTCGCTGATGGCATGAAATAGGTATTAAAAAGATGTTATTCACGATATAGAGCATCTCACTTCAGTCGCCTTGCCTTATCCTCTGGCCTGTTTCTGCCTCCTCCACTCTGTTGAACTCGCGGCAATGACGACAACGCCTATGTTCGTAGTACTGCGTGACGTACTTCTCTTCAAAGAAATCTGTCATTATTTTACAACGATAATACCACTCCGCCTTAACGCGACTAATTACTCCTTCTTCAAGTTGTCTTTTCATCTTCTCTGCACGTTGCAGGTTGTAATTGCGGCAGGAGTCACGAAGTATACCCAAGTCCTAATCACTTGGCGTTGCATCGCTGTCGACAATAAGTCGCGCGATTTAGTCGTCCCCTCCTCCCGTCATTACTTTATACTTGCTCCTCCCCAGATCTGCGGCACTTTCCTGATAGCCTTTCATCTGTGTGAAATCTTCGATCAATTCCTTTGGTTTTCCTTGCCTTGCCAAATACTCCAACCAGTCAAGCTCAACGTGGCCGGCCAATTTAGGCCAATGCGTCTCCAGCAAGATGTGTATCGATTTAGATTCTTCCCCGTTATAAATTAGGCCTCGGGCGAAGTCGGTCATCTCAGGGAGCTAGCCCGGAGGTGGCGAGGTGCGGGAGCTGAATGACGATCGTCGAGGACTACCAGGACCAGAGGACCTTTGAGGAAGGATGTGAGCTACAGTACAACGTCAGAACGTAAAGATCAAGCCGACAAGAGCGGGTCAACAAGAGTCTGCGCGATCGACAGGGAGTCCAGTCTCACCGGAATCGGTATTAACCCCTCCCATCGTGCAATCGCTAGAATGAGTATGAACCATCTTCCCCCCTCGTATTCCTTGCTCCTTTGCCGTTTGGATCTGTAGTGCGCTCCACGCGTAAAGCTCTATAGGGTCATCTGTGTCGCGGCTCAATGGTTTCCTTAATGCAGATGTATATTTTTTTCCATAGCTAGTACCATAGTTGAGGATACGCACCGATTCGTTTGATGCTTCGTCCGGTATTCTTCCACGGCTCTTGGTGGGAGCTTGAGCGGTGAGGGTGTTCTCGATATAAACGCAACGTAACGAAGACTGGATCGAGATAAGCAATAGCAAGATCTCGAGAAGTAGATGTCGAATCCATGGCAGCTTCCATCCCGTCACCGAAGAGATTAATGCCGCGAGGACAACTATAGAACAAAGTATAGAGCTTCCAGTAAGACTAGATCTCCATTTTCGATAATCTTTGGAGTCGATAAGCGTCTACTAGTAAATCAAACTGAAGAGTAAAAACTCCAGGAAGCTTATACTAAAAATAGTCTAGAAATATAAGCTCTCTTTATGTAAGCTGCAATTCAGGTTAGTATATATAAGTTCCACGATGCTGGCATAACTATACTCGATGAAAGGCAGAAACCTTAACAGCGTGAGAGTAAGGATAGTAATAGGCCCAAGCTTACGCCACTACCATCCACGGTAGCGTAAGTTCACGCCTGGGAAAATCTACCATGAAAATAAGAGCTATAATTAAATATTAGTATTTATATTAATATATACCTCTGTTAGAAGATATACCTCTGAGATAGATACACATATAATAGATAAGCGAAGTAGTAGTTCAATAGCAAGCCTAAACTATTCTCTTGCACGAGTTAATCAGTCGCTATAATATACGTAATATTTGAATAAAGTCTTTACTTACCGCCGTCAATCCTCTTTGGGGTGTCTAGCGCTAGTAGACTGACTAGAGCGGAGTCTAATGCGCATTTCAATATCATGATCTATGTCTGTGGTTAACGGAATAGCTCAGAATTTAAACCCAAACGGATAAGCTGCCAACGCAGGAGAGGAAGTACCGTAAAATTAACGACGAGGATATAAATAAGAACGCTTAAGTAAGCTTTTAGTGAGATTCTTCTCATAATGAAAATAATAGGGGTTATAAGCGTGCAGGTAAGACTATAGGAGACAAAGCGGTGCCTAATAAACGGGGCGAAGAAGGTAAACGTAGCAATGTGTAGGATATCATCGAAGACGAGGCTGCAAGATCCATGGATCCTATATAGGAGCTGTCGATGAACTTGATAGTAGCGGTTTCTCCCTTTCCCGTTATTCGTAAGCCCATATCACGAGAGATCAGATATCAGTACCATTAGAGACGAGCGGCGCTGATCTTTTCGGTGGCGTATTGATGCACATTCCAAGGCCTCTGGGTCCACCCAGGTACTTATGTACGGGGGTCGCTTGCTAATGGGATCAAGTAGCACGGACTCATCGGACGTGACGTCATGGATGGCTAGACTAGTAGATAGTTTTATGCTAATCTATAATCGAACGACTAGACTAACTTCGGTTTAATTTCTCGACATGCTATCGAGAAGCTAACAGTAGACGGAATAGTCAACCGTACTACAGGAGGTCGATCTGCGGCTTAACGGGGAAGCGCAACCAGGGCTGATGTAGGGAAACATCAACCGTCTTCACTTCTAGGTTTTCAAAATATCTGATGGAGCTGGTTCACGTCGTTGTTAAAGGCTCAGGGTAGCTCCTTGAGTGGAACGAAGTAGGGCTCTCCCTACCCGTCCTTATTTGCCTATCTGCTGATTCGTAAAGGATTCTTCTGGCCGCCTTTGTTTTCGTGTGCGACATTACCCTTCCAAACCCTCCGCTGTCCAGAAGGCTTAATCGCAGCAAACGCAGTCTCTGTAGGCTTGTACTAGATTACGTGCAATTGGTGTTAATCGATTAGCGATTTTCTGCCGAAGAAACGGTCATGACTGCAATAGTAAAAGGCCTATCGCCGAGGACCGCCGTATTAAGGGAGACCAAAATGCCGAAATTAGCGCCAACGACAAAAACAGCGACTCTGCCTGTTAGAACGAGAGAGGTACTATTGAGCCGAATTGCTCTGACAAAGATCGCTCGCAAGAGCAGAGCAACATTAACAGCGATGGCATTGACACCTAAAACATCTAAGGTGATTACAATGGTAACGGAAAGGATGACCATAAGGACGACAGCCATGACGGAACTGCTAGTGATGCAAAAAATACCAAGATCATGACGCTTATTAAAAAGATTGAAAACTCTGTCAAAACGCCTAATAGCTATTCATGGAATCAATCCTTGTGGAAAGGAATTAAATCGATAACATCTGCACAATAGCATTTCGATTCACTAGTGGACTCAGAGGAGAATGACCCGGCTCGAAGGGTCATTCACAAACTGTGCTTGCATCGGAATTTGCAAGAAAAGATTAAGCAAGGCGCTCTTGATAGACGCTAACACAAGACACACACGAGACGGTATAAAGACGATATGATGAAAATGTCACTGTTATGCCTTGCCCGTGATAGCAAACGCAAAAAGTCTAAACGCCGCCGGCTCGACCGATACTTGCAACAGGGTGCAGTTTTCGACAAGTTATATTCACTATGCCCAGGACTCATGGGCCTTATTGCTCCCACATTAACGACACTTGAGTAGGGTCTGTTCTTCATCAACGTGAGCGTGCTGATCTTTTCAACAGGATACAAACCATAGACGACAATTTTGACGCCTTTTCTGAAGCATGGAAGGCAGCCGACATGCATCAAAACGCCACCAAATGCTCCGCTGTTACGTCTGCTGTGCAGGCTGTGCTGGCTGCTGTACCTCAAAGGCGGGAGAAACAAACAGGCAAGCTCACTTCCAGCAATCGCCGATAGACCGTGGCGTAATTGACATGTTAAATTTGGTATGCAGGGAAGCGCATGAACGAAACCTCCGACTTAGACCAGAGTACCTCCAAACGAAGGAGAACATGTCCGGACAACGGCATCGTGACACCTCCACCAATCCCACCGACCCTAGATGCAACGCATACCACGTCGGAGGAGAACCAATATCATCCATCCGAGTAGATTCAGCAATCTTCAGCATCACACATCCTCTAGTTGCAGCACCTCATACATACAAGTTCTCCACACTCCTTTGGTCACAAGATCAACTGTGGTGGATGTGATGGCACAAGTACAAACGGCAGAAGTGAGATGGCGGTGAATGGCACCGTTCATCAGAGCTTCAGGGATCTCGAAAGCAATCCAATTCAAGAAGTTCAGGAAATGACACCCTCCACTTTACCCACAAGGAGCCAATCGACATTGCAGACAATCCAGTTGACGCAATCCGTTCCTACGACGGAGGGATTCCTCTCGTTAGACAACAACCCATCCCCCTCAGCTCTGAGCAGCATGCATTTTGGGTCGGTAGCACCCAATGTGCGACGTTGGCAGCTCATGGAGGACAGCGTGAGGTGGCCGGGGAGTGAGAATGGTGGCCCAAAAGGAAACGGAGCATGCCGTTTGGTACCTACAGTCCAACCCCTTCAAACCAACGTTATGGGAAATCAACTTCAAGATTGTGGAACGGGTAAGTCCGGCTTTAGGTTACGCATCTATCAACTAAAAAGTGAAGCAGCTACCACAGAGAACGAGGGCTCCCGAACGCCAAATATCAGCTCTGGCGAATGTAATGACCTACGTACAACATGTGGCGTTGCTCCTCGGACTTTCGGTCATTTTGATCCAGCATCCTCCCCACCGAGCGATCCCAGACAAGTGTTACGAACGGAGCGGAATGCGGAATGTGGGGACGAGGGGTGGGAAACGAATAATGCTATAGTGTTACCGCAGCAGCTTTCAAGAATGCCCGATGAAGAAAATCTATATCAAGGATCATGGGAACACGACTGGGGAGTTGAAAATGCTGTACTTCTGTCGCAGCAGCCTCAGCGAACATCTGTGGAAGAGAATCGACTTCAAGGACCAGAAGAACAGAATTGGGGGATGAACAACGCTGTCTCTATATATAACCAGATTCCGTGGTGGAGTAATGGGATGATGTCTAGCTCGCTCCCTATCTCACAGCAGCCTTTGGGAATAACTCAACAAACGGAGCCCTTTTGGTAACAGCCTCCGAGAATAGACTCTATCCCCATCTTCCGGCAAGTTTCGGCGCGAGATGAATTGCATTCTCAGCCGCAATCGTGGGAGCGAACGGGGGATAATCAATGGTATTGCTCTGCAGCATAAAGTCGAATGAGTACCATACAAGAATACTCTCCTCTAATTCTTCCTCTCCATGTGCTCTGATCCATACACTCTCACAAGACAGGTGAATGACGGCCGGACTTCCACGTCTTTGGTCAAATGTATACTTTTTCCCACCTCCACTGACATTCCTCCGACGGTTGGCATTCCAGATACCTCAAATGGAATAAGGTCCAAGGTCACTTTCGAAGGGATAGTCAGTGTCGTTAGTTTCGAAAATCGCCAGGCTATAAGACGGCAGTCTGGCTTCTTGAGGTTAGCAAATATTAACTATAGATATGGCGCACGCACGTACCTTTGTTGATTGCATCCCGACAAAACCTCTGCTTGCTTCTTCCATGACCGTACGGTCGCCAATGACCTCGAACTTTCCATTGTCTTTGAAAGGGGCTGATTTGAGCTGTTTTCCACATTCAATGAGCACTTTTGGGACATCTCCTGACAAATCCTCCACCCCAAGATGCTTCTGCTGTGCCGTGGAGCTCATGAGTGACGAGCACGCTGGATTTCTGGAATGGCAATGATAATTCACTAGCTCAGTCTTGATGGTTGGACTTTCTTCTCCTGTCCGACTGTGGCCAGAAGTGTTGTGGGGTTGTCCTTGAAGATCTGCGACAATAGCGGGGTAGGGCCAAGACGCCATATAAATCTGAGACTTCGCTTTGTAACTTGATTGTACATTTCCCAGCGCCTATCCCAGAGCACAAAGCGTCAACACATACCCTCTGAATTTGACATCGCTATCCGTGCGCCCTCGGCAACGGCGCCATGGGCCGTGGGATGACAAAATTTTCCAGTCTAGCTCCGTAATTCTGCGCGGTCTGATGTAGGATAGATGGCGATTACTGTATTAAGCTCTGCAACGTGAGAACATGGCAAGGCTGTTTAGTAACAATCTGGACGCCCGTACGTGGGAACAGATTTTCAGTCTCAGACCATACATACCGAGCATTCACCGCTTTCATTTAAGAAGTATATAACATGGCTTCTCTTCCTTTCTTTCTTTTTTCCTATTAACTCTTTAAAGAAAGCAGGAATCCTCTATTCCCACCTGACTGAACCTGCCCGTTGCAATAACTTCATTTCTTAGATCCGCTCTCAAAAATCACGCCAGCTTCACTAGCATCATGGGTGTCATTCGAAAAGTCATCAAGCAGAGCACTAGCATTGAGAAGCCCTAGAATGGAGATGAGGTTACTATTATATACACGGGCTACCTAAAAGATGATAAAGTAGGGCCGGAGAAGGACTACATAGGCAATATGTACGTATACTTATACCTCGTTGGCCGTATACTGACTTAGAAAGAAAGCTCGCTCATCAATGCCTCTATATATCTAGATTCGATTCGTCCATAGGCCGTGAAGATTTCAAGACAAAGATTGGCGTTGGGAAGGTCATCAGAGGTGCCTCGGACCTACATACACCCGAAGATACGATTATTGGTTGACACAATCTAGGCTGGGACGACGCCGTTCCAGGCTAAGCTCATGCAGCTCTCCGGTGCTCTTCCTAGTCGATTCACGGTGGTCATCAAGAGGACCTTTCAAATTATCAACGAGATTATCTATCAAGTGCCTTGGGTTTTGACACATTCGGACCTCTCGAATACGAACATCCTCGTTAATTCTGATTCTGGTCACCTCACTGGTATGGTTGATTGGGCAGATGCTAGCATTGAACCATTCGGTATCGCTCTCTGGGGACTGGAAAGCATACTTGGTTGTAGCGGCCCACAAGGGTGGGCATACCACGGAAATGACGTTTCGCACTCGCGAAGAATGTTTCACGTGGTGTTTTTGGCAGAGATTGGAGGTGCGATCTCGGACAAAACTTGCAGGGCTATTGAGGAACTCAGGACCCTCGGCTTATTACTCCGATACGGTTTCAGCTGGGATGAGGGCGCAGAAAAGCCAACGCGAGATACCATCCTCCTCGAAATATTTCTCCAAAGCGAGTTAAAGTTGGCGAGTAAGCCCCTCGAAATCATTCATTCACAGTATCAAGGTCATTTCCTGGAATGATTGATGAAAGCCGCCGATTAATATACACAGAAGGTCACCAGCGCTATCGTTGGCAATGTTATGTGTGATCGTATGCTTCAAGGTCATCTCCGTACTATCACATCGATTTCATTGGTGGTCTATATAGAGCACAATCTTGGGGGGAAATCTTTATAAGTGTAATGAAGAATAACCAAATGCAGCTCTGCAACATCCTTTGACACAACTAATGCTCAATCGCTTTTGACATAACGTTTTGTTTACATAGTAGGCCCCCCAAGCTTCTCCGCAATGAAAATCCTAGCCAATGGCATTGAGGCTTCTAAGGATGGCCTTGAGGGCTAGGACATCGGGTGCGAGCTTTCCATCGATAAAGACCTTGTGAGGCCCCTTCGTCGTTGGAGCATGGGATTCTACGCCCTTGAAAGACGTGACTCCTTCGTTGCAGCCGAACACCCCATCCCGTTGTCCTAAATGGCGTGTCATGATGGGTATTTTGAGCGTTCAACATGACCGTCCCGCAATCGCCGAAGTCAAATTCGACCATATCCTGTATAGTCTGACCGCGAATTTGGAGCCCGACGGTATCCACCAAGGCATTCGAACGCACATACGCTGCGAAGTCCTTGAAAAAGCTGGAGCTGACGCTGGAAAGGCCGTTGACTCTGCCCTTGACATATTCGTACGCGACAAAGCGATCCTCGTCGACAAGCATGAAGATATGACCACGCACTTCTGCAAGGTTAACTTCTTCCAGAGCAGTCGGTCTGGTCCAGCATCCGGAGGGGTCTGTGAAGTTATGGCCAAACATCACACGTCCTGTGGCCATTTTGGCGTGACTATGGATGAGATGGACTCCGAGTTTATCGTGCACATTGTGTTTGACTTGGGAGATCACAGCCTTTCTCACAACCAGAACCGGACGGTGGCTGAGATAGTTCTTCTTCCACATCTGTAATCCACTTTTTCGCTAGGATCAGCTCCTTGAAGATAAGAAGAATGGCTTCATGGGTGATGTGACCAAGTAGCGATCCAAAAAAAGCCCAGCTACTATTAATAGCCTGAGGAACATTCCTCTTTTGACGCTCTAGGTCCTTTTTGTAGGTGTTGATTACATCCTCAGCTTCCTCGGAAATTTTGTCCGTGCTTGTACTAATAGGGGTATTAAATGTCACGTGGTAAAACGCCTGCCGAATCCGTTGTCTCCCAGGAAGTCTCCATATCCACCAGAATTGTGGAATGGTAGAGACTCTCTCTGCAATACGAAGGATGAAGAGCTTTGTCACCAATATTACGCAGGCCTTCCTTGAGACGACGGAGGTTCCGTGGGACTTGTCACTTCGGTTCCTTCTGATGACATTTTGAAACTTCGTCTTTTCCTGTCTTCAGATGCCCGCTCGTCCTGTCCCGGTGTGTTGCGTATCACTTGAGCTTGGCTCAACTCTTTAGCTCTTTCCATGAATCTTTGAATGTCATCGTAGGCCAATCCTAGTTGTGCCCCCAACGCTCGATGTGCATTTTCAGGGTTTAATCGAACTGCCATCTCCAATGGTATCGGCAACCTTGATGACAGGCTTGAATCACCGCTGGAATCATCTGAGTCGCTGTATCCTTCGAGGCTATCTGTATCCCTGCCCCATTCTTCGTATCCTTGAATCTTGTAGAAGCGAATAAGGTGTATCAGTCGATCTACTGTTTCTATCATGAATACAATTATATCTGTAGAGTTACGGCTTCGACTAGAGGGAGGACGTATGTCCTTATGGCTCGAGAAGCTTTTATCGAAATTCGAGCGGAGTACCAGATATGCAAGATTATGTCAGCTGCTTCATTTGGGGGGCATTAGAGAGCAATCGAAAGCATAGCGAAGTTACGGAAGACAATATCAAAGTCTTTGTCATTAACAAAGACATCTGAATGGGACCGGAATCCCTTTGGAAGCCCGAGGACACTCAGAATCACATTTCGAATGTCACCGGATGCTGATAGCTTGGTTAGCTATGCATTCGAGGGAGTGATGATTTGAATCACCGGCAAAGCACAGCCTAATATCCTTGTTATAGGCCGTACCCTCGTTTTGACCAACGTTCATGATGTCCAAGGCTGGCATATTGCCCCAAAGATACTTGAGAGTTCCGAAGATGGCTATTCCACCTTGTGAAGTTATGAAGTCTGGGCTGCGACCTTGAAGCACCCATCGCGGACGCCATTTGTCATCAGCGTACGTATTCTTATAGTCCGCTTTATGAATACCCCAGTGCTCTTCTTGGCATTCTCGGCTGCAGTACTGCGACGAGATTAGCGCTGATGAAGGGATATACGCTAAAGGAAGTCAATGATGTCTAGATAGTGTGAATTCACCTTGATTAGGTAGTAATTCTTGCAAGTGTTCCCAGCCTTCTCTGCACAAGCTTCCTGGCTTGAATCCAGCCGGAGACTACCGCAAGTAGATCCCCAGACAAAGCAATTTGTGATATGCGGTTCCTCATTGGCAGGTAGAGTAGCCATCTGGTGAGGTGAAAGGACACCTCCAAAGCCGGTCGAGTGGGAAGACGTTGTTCGATGGTTTGAGATATGGTAGCGTTTAGAAGGTACACAGCTACTGGTATCCAACTCGTTCCCGTCCTAGGCTCAGAAAATGGTGACGAGAAGCGGCGACGTTGAATACGTTGCTTTGGATGGGATTTCTCTCCAACTGCTAGAGAATGGGGCACGTATACAGAGCTCCTCGGGCAGATCAGGAGGGTAAAAGTCTCGGCGCGCCAAACTTGGAGCCAGCCCTACTCCACTTCGGTGGCATCTTAGCGATCTTACAGGGGACGACTTTGAGAGTTAAGCAGGCTGCTAGCCAATGACTCTACTAAAGTATATTATTAATAATCTTTATCTATAAGAAGAAGATATTTATTTAATAGTATGACTAAAGAAATATTGATTATACCGTGCGCCTCCGCACTCCGTGGGTGAAAAACCTCTTCCTGCTACGGTCCGCTCCCTGTGACACGTCCACTGTCTACCACACCACATCCGATCAACTAATAGCGTTCCTACGCGTCTAATACCTGCACAAAAGGTCCTCGGGATAGCCGATCATGCTCTACCTAGTCCGCCTCCCTCCCGGCCGGGTCGCATGCTCCAGTTAGATGTTCGGGCTACCATCCAGCCCCAGGTCATTTCCGTGGGCCAGATCTAGGCTAGATACTTTAAGTGATATATTTATTATAAAGCATTCAAGATTATTAAGAATTAACTAGTTATTAATTTCTTTAATTTAATAATTATAATTTAAGTTAAACTTAAGGGTAGTAATTAAGATAAGACGGAAATTCCTATTATTACTTTAAATACTAACTATTTTACTTCTTTATTAAGGATAATTGTAATTGAAATTGAAATTAAGACCTTATAAAATTAGGTATATTATCTATAAAGGAATCTTTAAATAAGGATTTTAAAGGTAATAATCTTAAAGATAAGGATAACTTTAAAGGGTATAAAAAATGATCTTAAATATAGAGAGAAGTATAATAAGATTAAAGGAGATAATACGAATTTATTACCTTTAATTTATAAGTTAAAGATAATAGTTCTACTTAGAATATAAAGGAATCGTTTATTAACTTTTAAACCTTAAATTATTATAACTTAAAGGTAATTATAATAATCTATAATTATTATTATCCTCTTTAAGGATAGGCTATTTAACCTCTTTTTTAATAACTTTTTATAAATAAGGAAAGAACTTTGACTTAAATTATTGATAAACTCCTAGCCCTAACCCTAAGGGTAATAAATATAAGGTGTACTAGGAGAGGACATAGCTACTCGAATATGAGTTAGGAAACGTATAGGACCTAGTATAGGAGTTTAAGGCTAAACGCTAGGCGTAGTAGGGAGGTAAACGAGGAAGACTAGTATATATAAACAAGGGTTAGTAACTGTTAATTATTTCTTTTTATCCTCGTAAGGTAACTAAGGTCCTTATTATTTAAACGAAACATCTCTTTTAGGATCGTAGTAAAAGTTTTAGTAACTAAGGATATATCGCGTTTATAGTTAATATATTAAAAGTTAAGATGAAGAGGAAATAACGCTCTATTATATTAATGCTTACTCCTTAGGGAAATCAAGTAAGTAAGGTAAGTAGCAAGTTTTTTCGTGAATTTATAAAAAGTAAGATCTATAGAATATTATAAATCTCTTTCCTACTTTAAAATTCTAAGGTAAAAAATACTTCGCTCTTAATATTATAGCGCTTATATTACCTATTCTATATCTTTCACCTATTCATTAAAGTTTATTTAGATAGTTAGTAAGTCTCTACTATTCCCTTAAAGTAATTCTCTTTAGCGGCGAGCTTTCCTATTAATACTTCCTACTACTATATATTCTCTTAGATCTAACGTTTTGAAATAATATAGGTCTTAAGCCACGCCGTCGCTATCTCTCTAGGTTTTAGTAGTATAGCTTCTTTTAATTATTACTAGACTCCTACGTCCCTTATAAGATCTCCTAGGTAGTATCCTAGGAATTCTAATATCTAGTAGACTAGTTAAAGCTAATACTAATTACTCTAAGTCTTAGGATAGATCTCCTAAGCCTATTCTCCTAAGATACTAGCTCCTCCCTAATTATCCTAAGCCTTAGGAGAGATCTCCTAAGCCTATTCTCCTAGGATATCTAGACTCGCCTACTAGCCCCCTAAATCTATTTTACGACTACTAACTCGAGGACCTTAAGGCTATTAATCTAAGTCCTTATTACTATTATAGGATATTTGTAGTAGCTTTCTATATACCTAAAAACTAAGGAACTAACGTATAGTATAGTATTGGATTCCTCTCCTACTACTTTATCAATCCACGTCTTCTACTTGCTATCCCCTAATCCTTGACCGCTCCCTAACCTATACTATTCCTACGAATAGATACGTTATCTAGCTAGCTTTCGAAACTAAACTTTAGTATTAAGCGGGTAAGAGGGTTTATAGAAAGAGTATTAGACAGGGGTTATAAACGCTTAGGAAATTGTTAGCCGTTTAAATTAAATGTTTTATAGAATACATAGAGGAGGAAGTAATAAAGCTTAGACTTTAGTATTTCGTATAAAGTTATTAGCTCTATTAGAAGATTTAGGAATTCGAGTACAATCTTCTATTAGATAATATAACTAGCTAGCGTCATCTTTTAGGGTTTTAACGCGAGAGGTTTAAGGCTATACTATTAAAATTCTTCTTGATAATGATTTAGCGATGACAATAGGAAAAATACAAGGGTATTGTAAATATCTAAATCACCTCGCTTTAGCTTAGAGGTCCCTAAAGCTAACCTCAAAGCCTATCCTACTACCTACGTACTAGGTATTTCGTATAAGTAATTAATAGAGGGGACTACCATATATTAACTAGATATAGTATCAAGGATAATAAATAAGTTATAGAAAGCGTTTATATTAGATAGAGGGTTTTTACCTATAGGGCTAATAGGAAGTTATATAACTACGGCTTTAAGGGTTTTCTTTAATAGATATCGCGCCTTACGTAATTTCTTAGTATATTAAAGAAACCTACTATTATCTAACCTTTAGATAAGCGCGTATATAAATAATTTTATTAAATTAACTTAATACATATAATATTAAAAGATACTCTTTAATATTAATTATCTATTATTTTAATTTTATATAATAAATAGTCTTCGCTATTATCTTATAATACTAGCTAAGAATAATACTTAAAGTATACTAGAGAGTTTAATAACTAAGAAGAAGAAGGTATAATAGTAGTAATTCTTAATATATTATATTATAGTAAAAGTATTTCTAACTTATATATATTATTAATCTTACTATTAGATAGATAGTAGGTCTAAATAAAGCTATTTTTATACTTTATATTTACGCTAAAGAATAAGATAGAATAAGATAAATTATAGATCTTAGACTCTTACTATTACGGAAAATAGTAGAGTTAAACTATCTAATTTATTCTATATAGGCCTTAGCGGTAATACTTAGTATAAACGCTAAGTATTTAGCCCTACGATAAGGCTATAGGCAAAAAACTATAATGATTACCTATAAATAACGAAAATTATAGCGCCCTCGCTACGTATATCCTAGTGGTAGTAGTATACCTATTCTAACTAATCAAAGCCTTCTATCTATACTTTCTATTACGTAGAGCCGTAGGAAACTAAAGACGCTAATATCGATCCTGGGTTTTCATTTGGAAAATCATTTCCTTAGAATATACGATAATACACCTTCTATAAAAGTATAGGAGCTTGATAAAGCCTGCGATACAGAGACATGCTATTGTCTTAATTCATATCTACCCTATGATAATCTCGACGTTGCAGAAACCCTTGCAGCCGCACGAGCGCAATGCGTGCTCCGGCTACTCCGAGCGTCAACCTACCTCCAGAGCAACTATTACACCTAGCCCACGTCATCATCAGTCTCCAGCAATGTCCCCTCATCACTTTCCAGCGATGTCTGCTCATAACTTTCCAGCGATGTCCCCTCATCGGTTTCCCGCGATGCTCCCTCATACTTCCATGGCATGTTGATACCTCTCCCGAAGCACCAGATGATCAATCCAACGCAAGAAACATTGATAAGAAACGTCTCATCGCCGAAAAAGATTGAGCTCATGAGGTAGCTGACGCGCTGGCGCTCGCCTGGTTCAAAGTTATCATTGAACGGCCAGCTCACTGCGCATGGGTCCGCCTGATCACTGGCCCTTTCGCACGACGAATCGCTGAGATTGATGGCGTTCAATTCTATGTCCTCCGATTCCAAGCTCCTGGACCACGAACTTCGACAGTATACCACATCATTCATAACGAATGCCGAAGTGATTTCATCTTTGGTACGAAGGCCATGAACAGTATGATTGTGAAATTCGAGTCGCTGCTCACGTTGGTTATAGCATACTCGAAGTATATCCCAAGAAGAAGTCTCTATTAAATTAGGAAGTTGACGCTTCATGAGTGTCCAAATAGTTGAGCAATAGTCTTGTAGTACAGTTTGAGTGCTCTCATTCCAATGGTCATAAGACTGGACAATTGGGCACAGAAGAGAGTTTCCGCATTCGAGGTTCCCTTGAAGACCGTATTGAGTGTGATTTATCTGTCCAGATTTCCGATCGAAACTGAATAGAGTGATATGTTGGCCTGAATGGTCGAGCATGATGCGCCTGTAGCAGCTCCTGTAGCTGCTGTCTCGTGGAGACGAGAACTCGTAAGTCGTAATGGGAGAATCGAGATGTATTGATATGATCTTCTGCTCGCTTGTTCGTATCACAAGCGTTTGCTTCGCAATGCGGATTTCTTCAATACGAATGTATTGACTAAGTGTTGGGTTGACCTGAAAGGAATTTACCAGGCGCTGCGACAGGCGACGGAGATCCCAGATATGACATATGCTGGACTCATCTATTACTGCAATCATCGAAGCAGATACAGCAATGTGCTTCAATCTTGTACCCTGCGGCGATGAGAAGTTACTTGGGACGCCACCGCGCAGGCGCTGAAGCTTCCCTTTCGTAGACTCGTTGCCATCAATCCAGGCCAATATCCCATCTCCATATGCGACAGTCCAAAGGTGATCGTCGACTGAATAACAACGGAGGTCACGAATCGCCATGCTGAATGGCGAAATGCGCTGGTACGCATCGAACTTCTCCGCCATGCTAGCTATGTTGTGGTTCTTAAGCTCATCCTCCCGGTACCACTGATGCAGGTGGACCTCAAGGATCTGCCGTGATAATAATCTTTCTAACCAGCATCGGGACACACGACGAGCCTGGAAACACTGATAGATGGGGAGGTGCTGGAAGACCATGAGTACAATTTCAGGCGGAATTTTGCCGATAATGTCGTAACGGAAGTCTAACTGCATGGCAGCTTGTCTCAATTGACGCAATTCTCGACGTGACAGAGATTGCATAAAAGAAGCTCTGCTCGCTGATTAGTAAAGCTTGGATACGCGAAATTCTAAGCGCGACCTTACATATAGTTGGTGTCTGGGCCCTTTCGTAGCCCAACGTGGCTATCAGATAGCTCATGCTCGGCCGTTCTCGATGGACTGGAGAGGGGTTAGCTTAGGATAGCAGCCTCCATTATTGCCAGCTTCTCAGGCGGAGGATATGAGTTAGGACTTTCGACAGCGTCATCTTACGAGAGGGAACCTAGTGTATAGTTTTGCTCTGCTTTTCGAAGTGGATCTTGTAAACAATTTGGACATTTGTCCAAAGGATGCTGCTCTGCGATGGTGTTGCGATGGTCTTGCGACAAGTCGGCCATCTCAAGGTAGGAGGCGTGGACCCTGGACTGTAGCGATTCTTATATCTCATTTGCAAGCTGCTAAACGAGACTGCACGATGTTAGTAGGTTTGAAAGCGATGGCAAGAAAAATAGAAAAGTTAGAGGTGAAATTGCACGACCTTTGGGATGACTAATAGGCTGTCCAGGGCAACTTAGTACCTCAGACGTACTGTTATTAGCCGGTAAGCCGGTCGCTAAGCCCCTTCGGGTTAGTAATACTGACAACGCAGCTCAAGGGCGGCATCTAGGAGTAAGTCATTAGGGACGTTATCTTTAAGCGTTAGGTAGTACTTGCCATGGAAAAGCCTTTGAATCTAGCCCTACTAGCAACGCTTTTCGTAGCCTCCGCGGTGCGTTTCGAGTTTACACCCTAGAGGATACATCCTTAGGAGAAGTATCATCGTTAGCGATAGAAACCTGATCGGTATCTGTTAGTCCGTCCATGCTAGCTTCTAACACACGATCACTTGGCTTAATACCCTGAGCGTCAGGGCGGCTAGAACCCTTAGGACCCTAGTCATTATTAACATCTTCAATTTAATAAGAAAAGATTCTTTAGATAAAAAATTTAAAATAGAGGGGTAGTATTATAATCTAAGACTTTTAACTTAATAAGTAAGAGCTTACCTAGTTATCTAAGATTTAATTAAGATAAGTATATCTATATACTTATTATAATCTCTTTACTATAATAGAATATACGGATATTAGGACCCTGAATATCTCCTATATTAAGCGAGCTAATATATTTTAAGAGAAGTACCCCTAATACTATCTTAGGCCTAGCGTATTTTTACGGCGAATATTAAAATATATTTACTTCTTTATACTCTATGTGAACTCTATTAATTATATATAATATATATTTAACTTTCCTATATTATACGTATTTCTTTAAGGATTTCAGTTATTTAAGAATCATGTTGGAAGGAAGGCGGCTGGGGTCTATATATATACAAGGTAACTTCGAGGGAGTAATATCTACATAGAGTCGCGAGATAGTAGGGTCGTTATAACTAGGCGTTCCAGTATATCGTAAGGATGAGACGAGGAGCGCTTATACTCAAGGTGTCTTTCTAGGAGTAGTAGTTACATGGGGTGGATCGTCCGTACGGTCGTAGTACTACCGCGTTCCCCGTAACCAGCTGCATGGAAACTTCCTCCAACGGCAGCGACATCAATACTGCATTGAATTCTCCAGTTCCAGCGGCAATCTTCTCTAACCAGTCAACCGTGAAGTTGATATACCCAAAGTATCTTACATGGAGCGATATCTAAGCCAAAAGTTAGTGGTTTCCGGAGCCAAAACCGCCAAGCTCCGAGGTCCGGACCAATTAAAACATGTACTAATTTGGTTTTCCGTGCTAAACCACTTCTTTTTATGATTAGTTATTAAAGTTCTCTTAATACCTACGCTACCGGTCTCGATCTCCGTCATATTCATCCCTGACGGACTCCGGCAAAGACGACGATCGAAGCACATGCTCCCCTGCGACGGGATTCAATGAAACATGGCCCTTACGCGGAAGGAAGATCGTCTTCCAGTAAGTCCTATCAACTATCACCTCGTTGTAATGCACTATGCTTCGACTAAAGCTAAAAAAAGCACGTATTATACTGCGACTACGCCTACCTATATAGAATACTAAGCCTAGAATAGAATTGCGACTAAGCTAACCGTAGTAGTCTACCTTAGAAGTTAAATCGCTAAGTCTACCTAGGTACTAATACTTATATAGAACGACGGACTTAGTATTAGTCATGCATAATATCTAATTTTATCAACTGTATATTGAAAGTAATAGTAGACTTAGAAGATACCGCGGTCGTTACGAGCTATTTTCGAGAATTCGAAGAGGACCTCTATCCTTGTAAGATAGTTAGAAGATCTCTTTGAAGAAGGGGTAGGAAATAGTACTATTAGTATAAGAGTAAAGATTACCCGTTCTAACATAGGAGGATAGATCTATGTATTATTACGCGAGTAAGAATAATTTAAAGAATCCTAGAATTAGATTTATCCTTATACCTTACAGTACTATTAACTACGAGATATAAGAATAGGAGAAGTATTATAGAAAGTATTAGCGTATCTAGCTTATTTATAATTAGTTAACTACTTTCTTACTTACTCTACTTATCTACCTATTAAATACTCCTATAGCTAGTTATTCCTTTATCTCTATTAGCTACTTAGGAGCTAATAGTCCTCAGGTTAGATTAACTATACTTTCTAAATATTAGCGCTATAATTCCCGCTAAGAGGAATTATAAACGTCTATTAAGAATAGTTAACGCTCCTAAAGTAAGCGAATAAGGATATTAAGCCTAAGTTAAGTTAGTTAAGTTAACTAATTATATTATAGATAAGTAGTATAACGAAGACTTTTAGCATTTAAACGATAAGGCTACTTAATCCTTGTACGGAAGTATACGAAGGTAAAATGTTATCTTGAATTAATATAATTCATGTAGCTTAAACTAGTAGCTTAGTTATTAATAGAGCTTAGTACTAAGACTATCCCGCCTTAAGTAGCCTTAATTATAATCTTATAATGTTAAGGCTACTCGCTTACAATGTTTACTAAGCCGCTAAGGCTAAGGGAGTAGAGTAGTATAAGCTTACGGATCTAGATAAGAGCTTCTAATTTCGATTCTTGAAACGCCTATACTAATCCCTTAATACTATATCTAGGTTGTATAGGCTAGTCCTCTCTATAGGTAGGCTTAGCACGCGAAGGCGATAAAATCCTACCCCTTACTTCGCCTAGGCCCTACCGCTTTAGCAAGCGCGCTAGGTGAGTAAGGGTAGTGTAGTACCTGGTCTAGGTAATACGTTACTAGTCGAGGTGATATACGCTTTCCTCTTACCTACTAATTCATCTAACCCCCTACGTTTAAGTATCTAGAAAGTACGGTCTCTCGTACAGCCTATTTGAGGGGCCTTAGAGATAGCTACTAAGGTGAGATATAAGAGATAGCGGTGCGCCGCTCTATCCTAGCTCTTTAAATCTTACTATTGTAGCCCGTAGATTACGACTACTATCTCCCCCATCGTTATCCAGGACTCTTTCCTCTATTTCATACGGCTATAAACCGGAACGAGGTATCACTAGCAAAGCTACTAGAGAAAGCTATAGCTAAATAGAATAAGGTTACTATTAATTTAATTGATACCTTTGCGGAGTACTTCTTTACTAGATTCGCTTAAGTAAGGGGTAACTGTATTAACAGCGAGGATAGACGTAGCGGTATACGATGTAAGTATATACTAAAGCGGGAAGATAATATCTCTAGAGCTAAACGGAACTTCATTAGTACACTAGGAATACCCTAACCGAAGAAGGCCTAGTCGTGAATAAGAAAAAGCCGAAGCACTTATTTTATGAAAAGGAGCTAGTTTAGTTCATTAATATATTCTAGACCGTTGACGATAATTTCCTTATCTATCCACGTAATAAAGTTCAAATTCCCTTTATTATCACGGTCTTCTATTAGAATAGCGCGAAGATTAGTACCTTATTCCCTTATAAGAAGGATGATTATATAAGGGATCTTTAATACCGGGTAAGAGTTAGTAGGATAGCTGGCGGAGAGTATTACTAAACTTCTATAGGATACTAAACTCGCCTAGAGAACACAGTGTATTATCCCTTTCTATTATACGTTTAATCTATTAGATAATAACGTTTTCCTTGGTAGATATAGCGTATTAACTAGCTAACACGATATACTACACTATAATAATACTCAATTCCTACTATCTTTAGCTGTTACAGACAACGCTATCTAGGATATTACTTCTCTCGATGATTTTTAGCAATTGCAAATTCCTGACGGCGAGGATAAGCTTCTTCTTCGATAACAGGATTCTGTTATTACTCTACTGATCCTATGTAATACTACCATGTAACAGGGTACTACTAATAAGCCGCTTCTAAAGAGAACCTTTAATCGTATTGTTAAATCGGTACTTAACCTCTTAGGATACTTTAGAGACATAATAGTTTATACTATACGCTGTTACCTCGCTAAAAAGGTTCAAGGTAGGTAGTGTTAGAAAACGTACAGAACGTTATCTTACTAATAACAGACTATATAGGAAGGTATACTATAGTTAAACTAGCTTAATACATCGACTATAATAATCCTCGTACCTATAGCTAAAGCTACGTAGCTAACACCTTAGCTATATATAGGAAATCCACTTTCTTAGATTAAACTACCTAGTATAACCACGTTAATTATTTCTAATCGTTTACGAAATTCCGCGAAAAGTACCTTCCTACTAAACTACTAACCGAAAAAGAAGATACTATTAGATAAGATCTATAACTTCTAGAATTCAAATTCGAAGTCTAACGGCTTAAAAGACGACGAAGCCCTACGTGCGATATTAAAGCTACTGAAAGCAAAGCTTAGGCGTATTAAGCTAGTCTAATAAAGAAAAGATTATAGCAATACAAGTTTAAACAGATACGGGAGCGGAGTGATTAAAAAGTTAAGACTCGTAGTAAAGAGATTCTAGACGACGAGAAAGGGATAGACCTTCTTAATATTCTCGAAATTGCAGAAGCTTATAGTAATATCCACATGCGAGTCTAAGTACATCGCCGTAGTAGAGGCATGTAAGGAGGCCCTATACTTCAGGCCTATACTTGAAGAGCTGGGTTTCATAGAAGAGAAGGCCCTCGTAACAATTAATATTAATAATCAAGTAGCTATAAAGCCTGCTACTAACCTGATTAATTATAGTAACATGAAGTATATACGAATGCGATATCATTTTATACGGCAATTAGTTACTAAAACTTAAGAAGTTCGTCTTTCATAGGTTAATACTAACAGGCAAGCTACTAATCTACTAACGAAGGCTATTAGTCTAAATGCCTTTGCCCTTACTAAGAGCCTACTAGGCCTAGTTCTAAACAAGCTCTAATTAGTTAACCACGCTATCATTACGTCGCTATCATCCTAAGAGGGAGTATTAGATTATTTAGTTCTCTAGTAGTAATTAGCGGATACTAAGGCTAATAGGGCTAACGGGAGTATATAAGAAATTCTCATACTAGGGATATATAGACTATGTAACTATATAGATAGTATTAATACCTATATTATTTAAGCTAATTAGCTTATATATTAAACCTTATTATATTTCAATATATTATAGTAGTAAATAAGGAATATCGTATATAAAGGTTCTAGCCTCTAACTTCTTACCTAATACTCTACGTACGCTACCTTTCCGTCGCCTATTATAGATAGCTAATATCTATATAAAAGTCTAGAAAAGCTAGTTAGATTTCCTATACTAGTATTACGGATGTTACCCTTACTTTAGTAAGTAATTACGAGGCTTATTAGACGGATGTCTATCTAGGGAACCTTCTAAGAAACGAAAGACTATATGAATACCTTTACTTACGCCTTACTTAGCGGTAGCGTTATCTTATTATCTTTTATTAGATAACC
>JAABUK010002583.1_pt1 | contig 32293 bp, 30 predicted proteins | sample 5559141 | NCBI WGS metagenome assembly JAABUK01 (sample SAMN10711869, study PRJNA513367) | rock metagenome | isolation source: Antarctica rocks | place: Antarctica: Victoria Land, Pudding Butte nord | collected 2016-01-03 | reverse complement strand
CGTCGTCGCCGGCTACCATACACTGATACTTACGCACTCGGTCGACCTCGAGCATGCGCGCCAAGCATCGGAGCCCGTCCAGATTGGGAACTTCTGCTTCGTAGGCTCGCGCTGCACGCTGCTACCTGGCAGCGCGCTTCCCGATTACTCGGTCCTAGGAGCCGGGTCTTTACTGAACAAGTCCTACGAGGAGCCGTACGTCCTCTACGCTGGCTCGCCAGCTCGACCTGTCAAGAGTTTGCCTCCCCAGTCCGCCTACTTCATGCGCAAGACCGGCCACATTTCTTAGTGTCGTCGCCCGCCCGTACGCAGGAGGCCGTAAAGCTGAACCTCATTCGGCTCATCAAGACGGACTACGCGGCCCAGTACGATTACAAGCAGGAGTCAGCTCGGCGGCGGCGGTTGCTTGCGGTGCCCCGGATCCTGGCCAACCCGTCGCTGCACGCGGTGATCATGATTCGCTTCGCGCTCGCCGGACCGAGACCGCTGTTCTTTCTCTGGCGGAACATCCTTATCGCTAAGCACAGTATTGACGTCGCGCCAGGTTGCGAGATCGGGCCCGGGCTAAAGCTGCCTCACCCCATAGGCGTTGTGTTGGCTTCCGGGGTGAAGGTCGGATCGGATGTCAAGTTGTTTCAGCACGTTACGCTCGGAGTAGTTCGCCCAACTCCTTTCGGCCAGAAATTGGAGGTGCCACAGCTGGGGGATCATGTCACAGTCTATGCCAACAGCGTTGTCACCGGGTCGATCACGCTCGGCGATTCGGCGGTGATCGGCGCGAACTCGTTTGTCAACCGCGATGTCGCGACCGGGGAGGTGTTTCGGCGTGGCGGGTCCGCGTGAGCGCGTGAGCCGGTACGGGTGCTCACCCGCGGCAGGAGGCCGTTTGAACGTGAACTACGAACCGGAGTCTCTCTTCAGTCAGGACCGAGCTGGTCGCTGATCGTGCTTGGTGTGCGGCTTCGCGCACGCGCCCAGCTTTGGGCCTTTGGGCCCGCCACAGGCGGCCGGGCCGCTGTCGGGCAGGCGGCCTTTACGCGCGGCTCGGAGGTCGAGGCGCAGCTCAAGCGGGCCGAGCATCGAAGGAAAGCTTGATCGCGCCACATTCAGCCGCTACAGACGGCAGATGTGGACACCGGCCGGTGAGGGCATGGGCCAGTAACCTCGTACGGTGCCTCGGGTCACGAGGGCGCGCCGTTCTCGAACGCCCCCCCGCAAGCCGCGGCATCGTTACCAGTCCGATTCCCGACTCCTCCCCAACGTGACCGATCCTCCGCGCAATACGACGCTCCGCGATTACCTCGGGCTCCTTCGCGCGCATCGCGTTCTCATCGGGGCGACCACGCTCCTGGCGGCCGTCGTCGCCATCGGCCTGTCGCTGCTCCAGCAACCGACATACGTGGCCCGAGCCTCGCTCGACTTCCAGGATCAAAGCCAGGCATTGGGGCTTGTGGGGACGCCCTCGGGATCGCCCGTCACCGCCGAGCAGAGGGCGGCGCAGGGCGCCGACACGATCCTACGTCCGCAGCTCCTGTCGAGCGTGAAGCGCAACCTCGGAACGAAGAGGTCGGTACCCGAGCTCGCCTCTGACCTCACCGCGACGCCTAACTCCACCTCCGGTCTCGTGGAGATCGAGGCCCGAGCAAGTGATCCCCGACTTGCCGCCCGCCTGGCGAATCAGGTCGTCAATGACGCCGCCGCGAGGGAGACGAATGCGGCGCGCGCGAGCTACGCGGCGGCGGCGCAACGGCTACAGGCACGGTTCGGCGCGGAGAAGGGCAGTCGCGACACCGGGACCAAGGCCATCTTCGCCGAGCGCATATCCCAGTTGCAGGCGCTTGCGTCGGTCGCCCGTCCGCTCGAGGTCGCCGCGATAGCGGCGGTGCCCGGATCGCCGGCATCACCAAAGCCCGTTCGCAACGGGGTCGTCGGCGGAATCCTCGGACTCCTCCTCGGCCTCCTGCTGGCATCCGTTCGCCACTCGCTCGATCGACGCCTCAAGAGCTCGGAGGACGTGCACCGCGAGTTGGGGGGCGACGTGGTAGGTCACGTCCGCGACGCGGCGATGGGCCATGCTGGGGCGCTCACGGTCGATCGCGACCCGCTCGCGGAGCGGGACCTCGAACCCTTCAGGGTCCTGCGGCGAAATCTCGACTTCCTCGCTGGTGGGCGCTCGCTCAAGACCATCGCAGTGACCAGCCCCCTCCCAGAGGAGGGCAAGTCGACGGTTGCGGCATCCCTGGCGGCGTCCATTGCCGCCTCCGGCCGCCGGACTCTGCTCATCGAGTGTGACCTGCGCCGGCCTTCGCTCGCGCCCCGGCTGGGCCTCGAGCCGAAGGTCGGCCTCACCTCGTACCTCGCAGGTGACGCGAGCCCTCAGGAGGTTCTGCAGTTCGTCGATCTTCACTCGCCGTCTTCGTCGGCGAACGGAAGTGGTCCGATATCGGTGAACCCAGGCGCCCAGCGGCTTGCCTGCATCGTCGCCGGGCGCCCCACCCCGCTGCCCGCGGAGATGCTCGGGGCACGTCGGTTCGAGGAGTTCCTCACCCAGGTATCGGAGGTCTACGACAGCGTCATCGTGGATACCAGCCCGCTGCTCTCCGTCGCTGACACCCTCGAGATCCTCCCGCTTGTCGATGCGGTCCTGTTGTGCGTGCGCTCGAATCAGACCACGCGCGATCAGGCGAGGGCGGCCAAGGCCGCGCTCGCACATCTCCCGAGCAAGCCCACAGGACTCGTCGTGACCGGGGTGCGTGAGGGGGACGAGGGCAGCTACGGCTACTACTCGTACGCCTACTCCGTCTCCGAGGCCCAACTTGCGTAGGGCTTGGCTATCCGTTCGCTGCGCGCACTCCTGACCGACGGCGACGGAGGGCGGTCCGCTGACCTTCCGGAAGCGCGGGCGACGTCCGTGAGGAAGGATCGGATACGAGCCGACTGGTACCTCCTCGTGACAGCGATGGGGCTTGCTCTGCTGGTCGGCTTCGGATGCGCTCGAGTGCAGACCACCACCGGACGGGTGGCCCTCCTCGTCGCCTTGGGGCTGCCGATGACCGCCGCCGCGCTCGCGTCGCGCGCCGACAGGTTTCGCGTCCTGGGCCTTCCGAGAGTCTCGGGAGCGCGGGACCCACTCGGACGCTTCGCATTCGCCTGCCTGGCGGTGGGCGTTCCTCTTTCTGCCGCCAACGCACTTCGCGTCACGAAGAACATGACGCTCGGCGATCCGTTGCTGGTGTTCGCTGGCGCCGCCCTCGCGTTTCGTTGGCTTCGGGCCGGCCATCCCCGCGGTGTCGTGCCACGCTGGCTGCCTCTCGCGGCCGGTTTGCTCCTCGCGGCAGGACTGCTCGCGGTCTTTCGCACAGGTCTGGGAAGCAACCTGGGTCCCACGCTGCAGTTCGTCGGCGTCCTGGGGGTGATGCCGCTGATCATTCTCCTTGCCGTCGACAACGCGCAGCGGATCACCCTGCTGCTCGAAGGCTGGGTGCTCGTCGCCGTCGCCTCCTGCGCGGCCGGAATCGCGGACCTTGTCCTCAAGCTCGGGCTCGACCGGTCCCTGACCGGAGCCAGTTACGTTGTGGGACACCGAGCGACGGGGCTGACGGTCCATCCCAACCATCTCGGCATCACCGCGGCGATGGCCGTTCCCGTTGTCATCGCACTCGCGTCGCGGAGCAACCGGAAGATGGGTCTCAGCGGGTTGGGCGCACGGCACTCCTGCTATGCCGTGATCCTCATCGTCGGCGTGCTCGTCAGCGGGTCACGCGCCGCCGTCCTCGGCCTCGTCGCGGGGCTGGTCATCACGCCGTTGCTCCAGACCCGTCGTCAGCGCTCGCCGGTCGCGCTCGGGCTCGTCGTCGCGGTGCTCGGGGCCCTGGCTTTCGTCGCCCTCGAGTCGACGTACGCGTCGCGCCTGGGCCTCGTCATCGGCGAGCGGCTGTCGGGCGATGCGACGGCGACGGCCAGCGACGCGGTGCGAACGCAGGCCCACGCGTCCGCGCTTCAGGAAGCGCTGGCGCATCCGCTGGTGGGCCAGGGTTTCTCGGTCGTGCGGGACGCCCACGACATCTACCTGCAGCTCGCCCAGGCGGGAGGCCTGCTGGCACTCGCCGCATTCGCGTCGTTCGCGATCGGGGCGCTTGCCGCGGCGCGTCGGCTCGCCGGCGACTCGCGGATCCCGTCGACCATGAGCAACCTAGCGCCGGCGCTTGGCGCGTCGCTCGTGGTCTGGTTGAGCAGCGGGGCCGCCGGCAACGAGCTCTATGACCGGTATCTCTACATACCCGTCGGGGGCCTTCTCGCGATCAGGGCGCTGGCCGTCCGTACCCCCGCTCGGGCGGTGCCCGCGCCGGCACCAAGTTTCGGGCACAGCGACGAGGGCACCCAGGCACCCGCGGTACTCGTCGGGGCCTGACTCAGAAGGGCGCCGACGACTTGCGACGCCACCGTGCTGTATGGCAGTCCCCGCGCGTCTCGGTGCTAGCCAAGATTTGGAGGAAGGGGGGCCCAGAGCGCCCAGATCGCAGGCCCCGATCGCCACTCGGAGATCGCCAGGTCCCTCTCTTCCGGGAGGAGCACGCCGAGGAGCTCTTCGAACTCACGCGGTTCACGCCGCTCACCCTTGATCGCCGTCATGGCATGACTCGAACGGAACCTGGCCTCGAGTTCGTCTGGGATGGCCGGGTTCGCGCTTGGATGGAGCTCGGCGAGGATGGTCGCCTGCGCGAGCCGCGGGACGCGGCGCGGGCAGAGAAGGTCGAGCTCGCAGCCTTCGCAGTCCATGACGACGAGAGACCTGTCGTGCAGAACCTCCATCAGGCGCTCCGAGCTACACGTCCCCTCGAGAACGACGCGGTCGCCTACCTGGTTCGCGGCCGCGAGCCGCCCACAGAGCGCGCGCTCGCCTGGGTCTCGCTCGAAGGCGACTACGGTGGCCCGAGGCATCCCGCGGGCCATACCGACCGCGTAATACCCCTCGCCCGCCCCGACGTTGATGACCTGTCCGAAGTCGGCTGCCATCAGCTTCCCGACCACGGGCGCGAGCTCGCGCTCGTACGAGCCGACGAGCTTGGGCACGAGGAAGGTCGTGTGCCCCACCGCCGCCGGCACGTAGGTCATTCCACGAAACGGGCCTCCGTGCACGCCGAGACCGTGATGCGCGACGAAGCGAGTCGTGACGCGTCCTACACGGGATCGCTCCCACAGGAACCGCGGGCGGAAGCGCCGCCATGCCCGGCGTGGCGCCGAATAGGGGTCGAGGTCGGGGAAGGCTCGAAGGGATGCGTCGACCAGAGCGCTGATCGGGTGTTGGAGGTCGGGCGACATCGGGCGGCGTACCCTACCCGCCCGAGAACCAGGCCTAGGGGGCCACGGGGATGACTCTCGCGAGTCGGGCGCAACGCCTCGCGCAGCGCTCGGTGAAGCTCGGTCGGGTCGTCCGCGATCCGCTGTACAGGCGAGGGCTCCGCCACGGCGTCGCCGCCTCGATCGAGCATGAGCACGTCCCCTTCGGAGCGGAGTTCTCGCTTGTGGTGGACGTGGGTGCCAATCGCGGGCAGTTCGCTCTGTTCGCTGCCCGCCGCTTCCCGCATGCCCGATTGATCTGCTTCGAGCCGCTGCCCGGCGCCCGGGCCGTTCTGGGACAGCTCTTGGATGCCCGCCCGCGAACGGAGGTGCACGGCGTGGCCTTGGCCGATCGGAGCGGTACTGCAGATCTTCACGTCGCTCGCCGCGACGATTCGTCGTCCCTGCTCGCGATCACCGCCGCTCAGGTCACCGCGTACCCGGGCACGGAGGAAGTGGATCGTCTTGCCGTACATACCGCACGCCTCGACGAGATGCTTGCGCGCCCTGGAGCCGATGAGCAAGCCCTGCTCAAGATCGACGTCCAGGGCGGCGAGCTGCAGGTGCTCGCCGGCGCGGAGGGCGTGCTGTCCGGCTTCATGGAGGTGTTGATGGAGTGCTCGTTCGTAGAGCTCTACGCCGGGCAGGCGACAGTCGACACGATGGTCGGTCACCTTCGGGATCACGGCTTCGGCTTGGCGGCGATCACCGGGATCGGGCGCGACACCGAGAACCGGCCTGTGCAGGCTGATCTGCTCTTTCGCCGGTGCGACAGGACGGCGAGGGCGGAGGCCGGGTGACGTCGGGCCGCGGCGGCGAGGTCGACACCGACATCCGGCCGACCACAGGCCGCTCCGAGCCCCTGACCAGCGCAACCGTGGGCTCAGCGCTGGCGGGTGTGGGCGCCCAGGCCATCGTGCTCATCTCGGGGATCCTCGCGGCGCGTGTCCTCGGTCCCGTGGATCGCGGTCATCTCGCGCTGCTCTTCCTCATCCCGCTCATCCTCGCGTTGCTCGGCGGCGCCGGTGTGCCTACGGCAGTTCCCTACTTCGTCGCGCGGAATCCCGCTGCGGCCCGTCTCATCCTGCGTCGCGTCGCACCGATAGCGCTCTGCCAGATGGTTGCGCTGCCCGTGCTCCAGCTCACGATCCTGGAGCTCGCCGTGCTTCGGCGGTATCCCGAGATCCGACCTGCGGCGCTCGCCTCCCTCGCGAGCCTACCCGGCATCATCCTCTACCAGTACGGCATCGCCGTCCTCCAGGGTCTGCGCCGACTCCGGCTCTACAACGTCCTGCGTCTCCTCCCCGGAGCCACCTACGCGCTCGCCCTTCTCCTGTTGCTGGTGGTCGTCCCCGGCGACCTTGAGCTGGTGACGGTCATCTGGGCGTTGTCCCTACTGCTCGGCGGCACCCTCTCGCTCGCCCTCGTGTGCTTGCGGCTGCCCCAGTTGACGACCACGGAGGCACCGTCGCGACGACAGCTTTTCAGCTTCGGGGCTCGCGGGCTGATCGGCGCCTCTTCGGCGGTGGACGATCTGCAACTTGATCAGATCCTCGTCGGTTTTCTGCTCGACGCCAGGACGCTCGGCTTCTATGTGACGGGTCTTGCCCTGACGAACCTTCCCCGGTTCATCGCGCAGAGCGTCAGCCTGACCCTGTATCCCCACGTTGCCCAGTGCCTGACCGTGCGCGACGGACTCAACACCATGAACCGCTATCTGCGCATCGCACTACCGATCGTCCTGGCGACGGTTCTGGCCTTGCTGGCGCTCGTCGGAACACTCATCCCGATCCTCTTCGGACCTACGTTCGCGCCCGCGGTGCCAATCGCGCGCATCCTGCTCCTGGCGAGCTTGGCGTTCGCGGTACGTCGGTTGCTCGCCGAGGGCGCACGGGGCCTCGGCCGACCCGGCTACGGCGCAATCGCGGAAGCCGTGGCGCTGGTCGTGCTCATTCCGGCTGTTGTCCTGCTCGGTCACCGCGGAGGCGGAGAGGGGGTAGCCGTCGCGAGCGCCATCGCCAGCGCTTGTAGTGTCGGCATCATCCTCGCACTGCTGCGTGCACTCGCGCGGAAGAACCGCGCCCCCGTCGTCCCGCAAAGCCGCATCGGCCGGCCAACATCGGTGCGGGATCCAGCTTGACGCTTCGGAAGGCGCCGGCAGAACTTCCTCCTCGCTATAGCGAGGTCTTTGATGCGGCCTTCCGCGCGGAGATCGCGGAGGGGCTGGTGGGAGCGCGCGCGGTGCTCGATGTCGGGGGAGGGCGAACTCCCACTCTGACCGCGGCGCAGCGGCCCGCCGGGGTGCACTACGTAGGCCTCGATCTCTCGGGCCGTGAGCTGGCCCTCGCCGGACCCGGCGCGTACGACGAGAGGATCGAGGCCGACCTGACGAGGTGGCTGCCACGAGAAGGCGCCTACGATCTCGTCGTCTCCTGGCAGGTGCTCGAGCATGTGCGCGATCTCGAGGCCGCGCTCGCGAACATCCGCCGGTGTCTCCGTCCGGGCGGCCGGTTCGTGGCCATGCTGTCGGGTCGCTGGTCGTTCGTCGCGCTGGGCAATCGCCTGATCCCGGACCCCGTCGGCTCCCGACTGGTCGCCTGGCTCATGGACCGACCGGGCGACACGGTGTTTGCTGCGCACTACGATGCGGCATATCAGACACGGCTTCTCCAACTGCTCGGCGGCTGGCGGGACCGCAGCGTGATTCCGTACTGGCGCGCCGGCGAATATCTCCAGCGCGCGCCCTGGCTGCAGCACATGTACCTCCTCTACGAGGACTGGGCGCTGCGCACTGAGCGCAACGACCTCGCGACCCACTACCTCGTGGTGGCGACGAGGTGAGCGGGACGTGACACGCGACCGACCGCACCGTAGGTCAGCCCCGGCCTCCGCCGCGACGGTGAAGGCCATATTGCGTTGCTTCTCCGATAGCTACTCGGACGTGGTACATATGCGGTGCGCGCGGCCTCTTCATCCGGCAGCGTGCCGCTCAATCGCGAGTTCGAGTGCCTTACCCGTACCTTCAGCACACCGCGCCCAGGTGAACTCGCCAACCCGCTTCGTTCCGGCAACGGAGAGCCGCCGGCGCAACTCGGGGTCGACCAAGATGGCTGAGAGACCGCGTGCGATGCTGTCGATGCTCCGAGGATCGACGAGCTCAGCCGCGTCCCCGGCGACCTCGGCCGTCCCACCGATGTCCGAGGTGACGAGGGGACGGCCAAAGGCAAACGCCTCAAGCACAGGCAGACCGAACGTCTCGTACAGACTCACGTAAGCGATCGCATCTGCGCCAGCCACCAGTGCGGGCAGGTCCTCCTGGGCCACTGCCCCGAGAAAGCGCACGCGATTGCCGATGCCGTGCGCTACTGCCAGCTGTTCAAGGTCGGATTGGCGAACATCGGCCTCGCCTCCGGCGATCACCAAAGAGTGGTCGATCGACGGGTCGGCAACGACCTTGGCAAAGGCCTTGATAAGGCGGTGATGGTTCTTCAGCCCGTAGAGCCGGGAAACCGTGAGCACGTACGGGGTACCGTCGTCGACAAGGTGCGAACGACGATCTGTGATCGTACGTGCGGCCTCCGTAGCCCAGGTAGGAGCCCCGTGATGAACCGCGACGATGCGCTCCGGATCGAGATCGAACAGCCTGATTGCGTCGGCTCGCTGTGTCTCCGTCACCGCGATTACGCCATCGGCGGTGGTAAGGGACCTGGGCACGGCGCGAGCGAGATACCCCCGCCGGAGAGTTCCGATGCGATCTGCGAGGAAAAACGACTGCATGGACTGCAAGACCACGACCGAGGGTCCCCGCCAGAGAAATGGTCGGACGTTGCAGGTGGAAAGAAGGACGCTTACGCGCTCGTGCCGCGCCATCAGTGGCAGGGCGGTTTGTTCGTAGATCACGCGGCCAGGACGTTGCTGTACAAGCCCCCGACAAGGTGCCACTTTGATCTTTGGGTGCTGGGGTACGGCGAGATCCTGGTTCCAAGGAGCAACGAAGGCGGAGATGCCACCGACGGTCGACAGCGCGCAGAGTCCCTGAAGTAACCCTTCGTAGTACCGGATCATGCCGCCCGCGGTGGGGCTGAAGCCAGTGCCAGCTGACATCATGTCAAAGCCGATTATCAACGGTACGCTCTGTCGACTGCGCTCTAGCCTGGGAGACTTGTCTGTGCCGCTGTACGGTGACATGGCCGAGTGTTCACGGCCCGAGGATCCGCGGCGAGCCCACGCCCCGCGTCGGCACGAGGGTGCCGGCGAGATCATGGACAGTCGTGACTCCCGCGTCAGCAAGGCTGTTGAGATCGAGGTCTCCGAACGCCGGCAGCGCAACGCATATCACCACTGTTTCCACGCCGTCGAGCGCTTCGCCCAGCGAGCCGCAGACGTTGACCGTCGGTTGCGAACGGAGCGCCGGATCGTCGAGCGAGACCTGGGGATCGAAGGCGCGTACAGAGTGGCCGTGCGCTACGAGCCGGCCCGCGAGCTCAAGCGGCATTGAGAAGCGAAGCGTGGACGTTCCCGCCTTATAGGTCAGCCCGAGGATGGCGATAGCACCCGGCGCGGACTCCGCCTGGATGCGGTTGGTAAGCACGTCAAGGCGGCGCGCGTTCGAGCGCTCGACGGCGGCGGGCAGGGAGCCATCGCCCAACAGGTCGGACAGGACACGCAGATCGCGACCGAGGTTCCCGCCCCCGAAGGGCATGCCCGGGAGTAGCGGCATCTTGGCGATCCTCGGATCGCGCTTTGCGAGGCGGGTGGCCATTGTGCCATCGGCACCGGTCTGGTGGGCCGCCTGGGAGATCTCGTTTCCCAGCGCGACGGCCGTCGCAAGCGTGCTGTTGATGATGTGTTTCGAGAGTTCCGCAGTCGCGAGGTCGCAGGTGGCGATCTCGGCGCCGGTGTCCTCCCAGAAAGAGCATGCTCGCCTACCCGCGGCCTCTGTGGACGCACCGACGGTCATGAAGCCGGGATATGAGAAGTCATCAAGCGCGGTGCCCAACCGCAAGTTCTCCGGGGTTTCAGCGAGAAGGAGATCCTCACGCCCGAGCTGCGCGAGTCTGCGCTCGATCTCCCTTCCGGTGCCGACTGGTGCTTGGCTGTGCACGAGCACCAAAGCGCCCGGCGGTGCGTGCTCGGCCGCCTGCTCGACGGCCTCGAAGATCGGCGACGGATCGAGGTGCCCGTCATCACGGACTGGAGTGTCGAAGGCGACGAAGACGGTACCGCAGCCGTGGATCGCGTCCCGGGCAGTCTCCGTGACATCGATTCTGTCGGCCTCCTCGAAGAGTTCCGCGGCCAGCCCCGGCTCGGAAACGGAAGGCCTGCCGGCCTCAAGCCCGGTTCTTATCACCGGGTCGGGGTCAAAGACCCGCACTTGGCGTCCCCAGCGTGCGAACACGGCGGCCGCGACAGCGCCTAGATGCCAGGCACCGAGCACGGCGATATGACCGTCAAGAGGCCTGGTTGAGTCGGACGCTCGCGTCACTCCGACGCGTCCCCGTCGAAGTAGCGCTGGCGATCGATGCGTCGCAGCTTCCCGAACGAAGGGTCCTTGGTCAGGAGAGCACGCTGTGTCCGCTCGCGCCACGGATCCCACACCGCACTGATCAGCCGACCTGTCACGCCCATGCTCTCCTCGCTCATCAGGAACCGGATAAGCGAGGCCGCCACGGTGGGAGATACCGCCTGTTTGACCTGCTCGATCGTTTGCTCGAAGAAGTGCCCCGAGCGCTCTCGCCCCGCCTCGAGCGTCGCGTCATGGATCGACGTGGCGACGAATCCAGGCGCGACCGCGTTGATTCGCCACTCCGGTTCCTCCAAGGCGAGATTCTCGACGAGGCGGACGACGCCCACCTTCGCGAGTGCGTAGGCCGTGTAGTTGGGCATCGCGCCGCTGGCACCGCCACCCGCCATCAACGCTATGGACGGGGAGCGCCCTGCGTCAAGGAAGGCGGCTAGGGCTTGAATCAGAGCGAGCGAAGCGATCAGATTGTCGTGAAGGCTTCGAGAGAGCTCACGGAGGTCTACCTCTCGCGAGCGGCCTATGGGGCCGTAGCCCCCCGCCGCCACGACCAGTCCGTCGATGGCCTCGCCCCACTCTTCCCGCACACGGTCGGCAAGCCGTCCCGGCCCGTCGGCATGATGGAGGTCGAGTGAATGGGCGACCCCGCCCGCTTGGGCGAGCCGGTCGAGACCTTCCGTCGAACGCCCCGTTCCCATTACGGCCGCACCCGCTGCAAGAAGCGTCTGTGATATTGCGAAGCCCAGGCCGCCCGTGGCGCCGACCACTACCAAGCGCCGGCCCTCGAGCGACGGGCCGGGCTCGGCCGGTGGGAAAGACGCCATCCTGGCCAGGCTATCCGGCGGGCACCGGGGCCCGCCCGGTGCGTTGTCCTCGTTTCGCAGGAACGCGTCGGTCGCCGCTAGCGCATCGGGCGTCCCAATCTCGTAGAAGCGCTGGTGGGCCTCGAACCCAGCGAGCTCGCCCGCATGGGCAAGTTCGCTGTACACGTCTGCGAGATCGGCCGCGGCTGGTGCGAGGGCCAGCGCGGAGGGCGTGAGCCCAGCGAGGCCGTAGTCGATCCAGCGCATCGCCGCGTCGGGCTGGCGCTTGTCGTAGCGCACGACCCTGCCGTTCGCGAAGACCGCGTTGCTTCGGTCCCAGCGGTCCTCGTTGCGCAGGACGGTCATGAGGGCGAGCCGTCCGCTGCGGCGATGGGCCACGGCGACGGCGCTGTAGTCGATGCGCAGATAGGTGTCGCCGTAGAGCACGAGGAACCGGTCGCCCAGAAGCGGCAGAGCTCCGCGAACCGCCCGGGCGGTCCCCGGCTCGCCGGGGAGGTCGTGCACGACCTCGATATCAAGCCCAAACGCCGCGGCCCCGACCACCTCCTCGATCTGGTGCCCGAGGTGACCTACGCAGAGCACGACCCGCTGGGCTCGGTGGCGCCGAAGGAGCCCGAGCAGATGGAACAGGAACGGCTTTCCCGCCACGTTCACGAGGGGCTTGGGGATGTGTGCCGCCTGCGCGCCGAGCCGCGTCCCGCGACCGCCCGCGAGGATGCAGACGGGTGGGAGGTGCTGGGGCTTCATTCGTACAACCGGCCGCCGTGATCGAGCATGCACCCGCGCATGGTGGTGCACGGCGGCGAGCGTGACGTCGTCATGGTCGCCCGGCCGAGCAGCGCGAGCGTCTCCTCGCCCGCCGGCGGATCGTGCGCCGCAGGGATGATCCGGGCGCCCTGTCGAGCCGCCCGGCGGCCCACCCCCTCACCCGATCCCGCGCGACCCGCAGTGACGACCACGACGGTGGTCTAGCGATGGGGTCATTCGTCTGACGTAGGTCGACGGGGATACCCACACCTCTCGTATGCCTCCTCGACACAAGCCCAGGCGTAGCGAGCCGAGTGCAGGTCACCGAGGAGCGGCCGGTCGTCCTCGGCGCGGACAGCCTCCCGGAAGTGTCGCCACTCCTCCACCCACGACGGATCTCCTGGCGGGTATGCGATCTCCTCGATGTCGGGCGGGCCGAGCCCGGGCCGCATCTCATAGCGCCAGAGGCGCTGCGTTCCGTACGAGCCGGTCAGTCCCTCGACGCGCAGCTTCGCCGTCCGGCAATACACCTCAAGCGAGAAGAGGTTCTTCCATTCCGTCCAGCTGACATGGAACGTCCCCCAGGCTCCGTCGATCGCGTCCGGCTCGGCCAGGACCAGGACTGCGTTGTCCTCGACCGGCGACGACCAGAACTGGGTCCGGAGAAGCGCCGAGGCGAGCGGGAGTGGTCCGAGCAGTTCGTGGAAGAGGTCGAGGAGATGCATCCCCTGATCGGTGAGCTCGCCCCCTCCCGATAGCTCGGGCCGCATCCGCCACTCGCGGTCGTAGCCGACACGCCCTCCATGTCCGTACCGCGCGCGGACGAACATCACATCGCCAAAGCGGCCCGAGCCGGCCTCTTCGAGGGTCCGAGCGATTCCCGGGTGAAATCGATGGTTGAAGCCCACCTTCGCCCGGCGCCCCGTCGCCCGCGCCGCCCGCGCTATCCGGTCGACATCGGCCGTCCCGATCCCGGCGGGCTTCTCCACGAGCACATGCGCACCCGCCTCGAGCGCCGAGCACGCGACCGCCGCGAGCTGATCATGCGTCACGGCCACCACCACGACATCGAGCTGGTGCTCGAGCAGGGCCGCGAACTCGATCGTCGGTGTCGCGCCATGGTCGCGCGCCAACGCCTCGGCGACGGTTCCGTTCAGGTCGCAGCAGGCCACGAGCTCGTCCCCGTCCAGCGCCCCAGCGCGCTTGCGTCCCATGGCTCCGCACCCGACGACACCCACCCGCAGGCGGTGCCCCTGGCGCGATCGGGTCATCGGAACTCTTGGCCGACGCACCCACGGAACTCGAACTCACACGAGAGCTCAGTGGCGCCGGCGGCGGCCATCGCCTGCCGCGTGTCATCGGGTCGGGGCGCATAGACCAAGAGGAAGCCGCCGCCACCGGCACCGACGAGTTTGCCGCCGAGGACGCCTGAGCGCCGTGCGAGGGTGTACAGCTCGTCGACACGCGGATTGGCCATGCCCGGCGACCGGCGCCGCTTGTTCTCCCAATGCTCGTGCATGAGCTCGGCGTAGGACTCGAGGTCGCCCGCCTCGAGCAGGCGCACGCTCTCGTAGCCCATCTCTTTGGTGCGGTGAAGATTTTCGATCATATGGGAGTCCTCGCCCACGGTGCGGGCGACCTGGTCAGCGAGTATCGTCGAGGCGGCGCGGGCATTACCGGTGAAGAACAGGAGGAAGTTCCGGTCGAGCCGGCGTAGCGTCGACTCGTCGAGCGGCAAGGGGCGGACGTCTACCCGCCCGTCGGGGTGGAAGGTATAGGAGCAGATCCCGCCGTGAGCGGCGACATATTGGTCCTGCTTCCCGACCGGCTCACCGAGGATGTCTATCTCGATCTCGCAAGCGAGCTCCGCGAGGTCGCCTGGAGTCGTCGCCGATGACCGCGCCAGCGCAAGCGCCTTGAGTAGGCATACGGTATACGCGCCGGACGAACCGAGACCGGTTCCGGCCGGTACGTCGGCGATCGAGGCGATCTCCAGCGGATCTCCGCTCCAATGACGCGTCAGCACCTCGCGCAAGAGCGGATGACGTATCTCGCGCGGATCGTCGACCTCCTCGAACTCGGAGTACTTCAGCCGGTACCGGCGCTGGAACACGGTGTGCGTGAGCATGTAGACGTACTTGTTGATCGCGCCGGCGACGAGGAACCCACCGTGCTCGCGGTAGTACGACGGCAGGTCGGTGCCGCCGCCTCCCAGCGAGATGCGCAGGGGCGCCTGGGTGAAGAGGACGCTCATGCCGCGGCGCGCTCCTCGAAGACGAAGTCGTTCGCCTCGAGCCAGACAACGGTGCGGCGGACGGCCTCGCTGATCCTGATACGCGGTCGCCAGCCCAAGGCCCTGATGCGAGAGCAGTCGAGCAGGATGACCGGGGCATCGCCTGGCCACCCTCGGCGGCCACCCGTGTGCTCGAGCTCCGGCCGGACCCCGAGCGCGTCGCAGATCGTCCGCACGGAGTCGTCGACGACCAGCGTCTCGTCCGTGCCGAGATTGAAGACGGCGAAGTCAGGCTGCCTATGTTCGCCCACGGCCACGAGGATCGCCTCGATGCAGTCGTCTACGTGCAGGTAGGACTTCTCCTGGCGTCCGTTACCGAGGACGCGCAGCCGCGTCGGATCCCGACGGAGGGACGCGCAGAAGTCGTAGACGTGGCCGTGCGTGTAGCGCTCGCCGAGGATCGAGACGAACCGGAAGGCCAGGCCCGAGAAGCCGTAACCATGGCAGTAGGCCTGGATCAGGGCTTCTCCGGCGAGCTTCGAGGCGCCGTAGAGCGACGTCTGCACCGGGAACGGACAGTCCTCGGGCGTCGGGAACACGCTCGGCTCGCCGTAGACCGAGCCGGTAGAGGAGAACGCGATCCGCGTGATCGCGTTCTTCCGCATTGCCTCGAGCACGTTCCAGGTGGCGATGGTGTTCTGCTCGAGATCCCGTCGCGGGTGCTCGAGTCCGTGGCGGACGTCGGCGTTCGCCGCGAGGTGGAACACGATGTCACAGCCGTCCGCAGCCGCCGTGAGGGCGGCGAGGTCGCATACGTCGCCTCGGATCAGCGCGACGTGGGGCTGCTGGAGCAACCCGTCGACAAACTCAAGTCTCCCGGTGGAGAGGTTGTCGTAGAGGACGATCTCCACGCCTTCGGCCGCGAGGCGGTCGGCGAGGTTGCTGCCGATAAAGCCGGCACCGCCCGTGATCAGCGCGCGCTGCACTGCGGCTAGAGCGTGAAACCGGCCGTGATCGCGTCCTGCCGGAACATCTGGACGGTCTCGAGCGAGAACCGATCCAAATCCTTACCCAGCAGATCCAACTTGCTCAGCAGGCTGCTCGTCATCGTGATGATGTGGCAGCCGATCGAGTCGGCCTGGACGAGGTTCAGGATCTCGCGAGGACTCGCCCAGATGAGCTCGGCCCGCGGAGCGGTGGCGTCCAGAATCTCCAGCGCACGGCTCATGATGGGGAGCGGCTCGACCCCGGCGTCGGCGATGCGGCCGGCGAACACCGACACATAGCTCGGAGCGCCATCTCGTAGGGCGTTGGCGACGACCTCCACCTGGCCGGGAGTCATGAGGGCGGTTACGTTGACCTGGACGCCGTCCTCGGAGAGCTCTCGGACGAGGGGCGCCAGCGGCTCGCCGGAGGTTGTGGTCACCGGGACCTTGACGTAGACGTTGGGGCCCCATCCCGCGATCATTCTGGCCTGCCGCCGGATCTCCGCCTCGTCATCGGCGAACACCTCGAAGGAGATCGGGTGGGTCGTGATGTGCTCCAGGAGTCGCTGCGCGAACTCTCCGTAGTCCGTGAGCCCCGCCTTCCACATCAGGGTCGGGTTGGTCGTGAACCCCCGGACTCGAGGATCTGCGGCGCGGCGTAGGATCTCATCAAGGTCGGCCCCGTCGGCGAAGATCCTGGTGCGGATGGATTCGAGCATGCGCGTGGGTGAGAGCGGGGGCTGGCTCATTCAGGCTCCGGCGGCACGGGCGGTGAGCACCCTGGAACACCATACTGCGAGAGCCGGACCGCGGCCGTCTCGAGGTCCGGTGCCGTTATCGTCGGCCGCGCCGTCCCCCGGCGGCGGTGGGTGCTGCCGGGATGCTCGATCAGCAGCGTCCGGCAGCCGACGGCATGGCCCGCACTCACGTCGCTGTCGGAGTCGCCGACCATCCAACATGCGTCCAAGCGAAGGCCGAGCTGGTCGGCGGCGGTGAGAAGCATTCCGGGCGCAGGCTTCCGACAGGCGCAGTCGCCCGCGAGCTCGGCGACGACTCCCTGCGGGTGGTGGAAGCAGTAATGGAAGGCGTCGAGACGGGCGCCGTGCTCAGCCAGTAGTGCGACCATTCGCTCGTGGACCGACTCCAGAGCAGCGAGAGGAGCGGTCCCCTTCGCCGCTGCGGGCTGGTTGGAAACACAGACGAGCAACCATCCCTCGCTCCGCAGCCGCCGGACGGCCTGCGCGGCTCCCGCTGTCAAAGCGACGTCGTCTGCGTGGTAGGGCGACTCCATTACGCCCGGATGAGCCGGATCGGGAACCGGCTCCACAAGGACCCCGTCTCGATCCAGAAAGATCGCGCGGACGCCGTTCACGGGAGCGTCAGGGACTCCCATTTGCCGGCCTGTGCCGCGAGCGCGGGATGGGAGACGAGTAGGTGCCAGATCACCGCCTGAAACGCCTCGACGTGAGGAGTGAGACGCTCCGGCGGGGCGGGGACGACGATGGCGGCTGTCGCCCTGCGGGCGGTGGCCCCGTCCGCTCGCCCGACGATTCCGAACACGTCGGCACCCTTGTCCCGGGCGAGTTCGACCGCGTGGACGAGATTGAGCGAGACGCCCCGCTCGCGAGATCCTCCCCCCACGGAAAAGATCAGCAGCGCATCGTCCGCCGACAACCGGGATGTCTCGAGCCATGCGGAGAACGAACTCTCCCAACCATCGTCGTTTATCCGGGCCGTCAGCTCGGAGACGTTGTCCGTGGGCGCATAAGCCTCGAAGTGACAGAGCTTCCGGAAGTCGTTCACGGCGTGCGAGGCATGCCCTGCGCCGCCGCCCACCCCGAGGACGAACAGCCGTCCGCGCCTTGCACGGACTCGAGCCAAGCCTTCTGCCAGCCCGTCAAGCTCACCTGGGTCCAGTGCCCGCGCGATCTTCACGACCTCGCCGAGGTAACCAGCCGAGTAGCTCACCTCGCCACCCGTCCCCGCGCCGCTCACGTTGACGGACAGTACCGAAGTGCGGAACAAACGCGGGCGGTTCCAAGCCGTCGAGGCGGACCCACGCACCTCGTGGCCAAGGGGCATCCCTCACGGCGCTTCCGCCCCGCGTGGTCGCTCTTCAGCAACCGGCTTACGTTTCCCGGCCTGAACCCTTCCGACGACGCCACGCGGCCGCGACGCCCGCCACCACCGCGATGGCTACCAGGATCCAGAGGAAGGCGGGACTCACCCCCCCGCCGTCGCCGAGAGCGTTGCGAGTGGCGTGGAGGACGCTGGTCGGAGGTGTGGAGAGCACCCGCGGCGACGGTGAAACCCGCCGCGGATCCCGCGATCTTGCCGAAGGCGTCGTCGCGCCCACTGTGGCGCGCGCGACCTCGAGCTCGGAGGGGCGGCGAGGGCGACCTGTCCGAGGGTCGATCACGATGGGCGCGGTGTTCCCGCCGAGCGGCGAACCGCCTCTCGGGCGCTGGGCGGAACCGCCTTGCGGGCGCTGGGGGCCAGCCGCGCCCGGCAGGTTCTCGCAGTACTGCTCGACCGCGGCCGTCCCCGGGGGTGCGATGCACGCGGGGACCGCAGCCCGGGCCGCGGGCGCGAACGCCATCAAAGCGAGCAGGACCAAGGCGCTCAGGGCTCGTGCCATGGGACAACTGTAGGTCGTCCGGCGCTCGTTGGGCGCAGTTGCCCTAGGGTCTGGCGCGGTGAGGGGCACTCGGGTCCAGCGCGCCTTGGCGTTCGCGGGGGCGCTCGCTCTCGTCCTGCTCTACGCGCTCCGTCGCGGCTCCTATGACGTGGTGCCGCGGCACGAGCACGCGGTCGCGGTGCTCTGGCTGCTCGCCCTCGGGCTGTTGCTCGGGCTGCTGCCGCGCCGTCGCCCTCCCCTTGTAGCGCTGCTCCCCCTCGGCGCGTTCGCGGCACTCGCGCTGCTCACGGCAATCGCGCTGACCAGCACGTCGAGCGACGAGCGGACCGGGCTCGAGCTCGCGCGCGTCGTCCATCACGCCGCGCTGTACGCCCTTCCGCTGTGCGTGCTCAGCCGGCGAACCTGGACGGCGGCCGCCGCCGGGCTCGCCGCCGGGGTGCTCGCGGTGGCCCTGCTCGCGGTGGTGACCCGTCTCGCTCCCGGCTTCATCGCCAGCGACCCGATCACCAGCGCGTTCCGGACGAACCGGCTCTCCTACCCTCTCGGCTACTGGAACGCGATGGGTGCGTGGAGCGCGACCGCGGTCGCCGTGGGCCTCGCCTGGAGTGCGCACGCTCGCACCCGGGTGATGCGCGCCGCCGCGCTCGCTGCGGTGCCGGTGGCGATCCTCGCCCTCTACCTGACCTATTCGCGCGCGGGTATTGGCTCGGTCGTACTTGGCGTGCTCGTCGTCGCTGCGGTATCCCGGCGGCGCATGGTCCTGCTCGTCCACGTCATCGTCGCGGCGGTGGGCGGTGGCGCCGCGATCCTCGTGACCCGGGGCCAGCCGGCGATCGCCGACGCGACCGGGAGCGCCGGGCGTAAATCGGTGCTCATTGCTCTTCTGGTCGCTGCTTTGCTGGGCGCCGCCTGCGGGGCCCTCACGAGCGGCCTATCGCCGCCGCGCCTCGCGCGCCGGCAGAGGCAAGCGACCTGGGGCGTTCTCGCTCTGGTCGCGCTGGTGGCCGCGGTCGCGGTCGGGCCGCGGCTCGTCACCGGCGCCTATGACTCCTACCGGCATCCGCTGAAGCCCGCTGCCTCGGCCGATCCGGCCGCGCGCCTCACCAATCTGAGTGGGAATCGTCACGACGTGTGGTCGGCCGCGCTGGACGCGTACCGATCCGCGCCGCTCTCGGGTATCGGCCCCGGGACCTTCGAATTCTGGTGGAACGGTCACGGAACCAACGCTGAGTTCCTACGCGATGTCCACAACATCTACCTGGAGAACCTCGCTGAGCTCGGATGGCCCGGACTGCTGGTGATCCTGGCCCTGCTCGTCAGCCTCGCGGTAGCGGCCATGCGCCCCCGAAGCGCGCGCAACTCACCACGCGAGGCCGGCGCCCTGGCCGGCGTGGCGGCGACGCTGGCCGTGTTCGCGTTCTCGGCGGGCGTGGACTGGATGTGGGAGTCCACCGCCAACGCCACCCTGGCGATCGGGTCGGCCGGGGTGGCGGCGATGGGACTCTCGGGCGGCCGCTTCTCGTTGCGTGTGCCCGCACGCGTGGGGTTGACCGCGGTGGCCGTGGTCGCCCTGCTGGTCGAGCTTCCCGGGCTTGCCGGAGTGGGCGCCATCCGCAAGAGCCAAGAGGCGGTGCGGATGGGCGACCTACCGACGGCCCTGGGTCGGGCGCAGGACGCGATCGATGTCGAGCCATGGGGGGGTACGCCGTACCTCCAGCGGGCGCTCGTCCTCGAGCGGTCAGGCGAGCTGGCCCTGGCCGAGGCGGACGCCAGGCGAGCGGTCATGCACGAGCCCCAGGCGTACGCCAGCCGACTCGTGCTCGCACGGATCGAGCTCGAGCGCGGAGACGATCGCCGGGGGCTGCGCGAGTACGAGAAGGCTCGCCGGCTCCGGCCCCACTCGCCGCTGTTCGCAGCGTCCGCGTCCGCCTCGTCGCCCGTTCGTCGCCCGCTGCGGGCTCGGCGTTGACTACCAGCGGTAGTGGGCGAAGGCCTTGTTGGCCTGGGCCATGCGGTAGATGTCGTCCTTGCGCTTGTAGGCGCCGCCCTGGGCGGACTGGGCGTCGAGCAGCTCGTTGGCCAGGCGCTGGGCCATCGTCTTCTCTCGGCGCTGGCGGGCGAAGCCCACGAGCCAGCGGACCGCGAGGGTGCGGGCGCGGCGGGCCGGCACCTCGATGGGCACCTGGTAGGTGGCGCCGCCGACGCGGCGGGACTTGACCTCGAGCACCGGCGTGAGCGCCTTGAGCGCGGCCTCGAGCTGCTCGATCGGATCCTTGCCCGTGCGCTCGGCGATGATCGCCAGCGCGTCGTAGACGATCCTCTCCGCGGTGGAGCGCTTACCGTGGAGCATCACCTTGTTGACGACCTGCGAGACCAGGCGCGAGCGGTGGACGGGGTCCGGCGGGACGGGCCGGATGGTGGCGGCGGCACGGCGGGGCATCTACTTCGCCTTGACGCCGTACTGCGAGCGGGCCTTCTTGCGGTCGCTCACACCGGCGGCGTCGAGCGTGCCGCGGACGATCTTGTAGCGGACGCCCGGCAGGTCCTTGACGCGGCCCCCGCGCACGAGCACGACGGAGTGCTCCTGAAGGTTGTGGCCCTCGCCCGGAATGTAGGTGGTGACCTCCATCCCGTTGGTGAGCCGGACGCGCGCGACCTTGCGCAGCGCGGAGTTCGGCTTCTTGGGGGTCACGGTGTAGACGCGCGTGCACACCCCACGGCGCTGGGGAGCGGCTACCTTCGCCTTGCGCCCCTTCCCGGACTTGAGACCGGGGGTGGCGAGCTTCTTCTTGGGCGTGGTGCGGCCCTTGCGGACGAGCTGGGACGTGGTCGGCATCTGGGCGGGAGGCTAGCAGCGCGCGGACAACCGGGGCGTCGTGTGAGCGAATCAGGTTTCGTTCGCGGGTAGTATGGCCCGGTGCGCCGACTCGTTCTCCTCGTCTTCCTCCTTGGGGCCCTGCTGGGCTCGGCCGCCGACGGAGCGAACGCCGCCCCGCTGCGCCTCGGGTTCTTCGACGGGGTGTTCAGCGACGCGTCGGTCGCGCCCGGGACGGGCGGGCACAAGACGGTGGCCGGGGTCTGGCTCGATCGCGTGGCGGGCCACGAGCGCTCCGATGTCGTGCGGATCGCCGTCGACTGGGCCGCGATCGCGCCCAGGCCGCCGAGAAATCCCGGCGACGGGCGCGACCCCGGGTACGACTGGCGCGGGGCGGATTTTGCGATCAACGCGGCGCGCGCCCGTGGCCTCAGCGTCCTCGCGACGGTCATGTCGGTCCCGCGGTGGGCGCAGGGGGCGCGCCGGCCCAGAAGCGCCGGTTACGCCGTGTGGCGTCCTCGCCCGCGGCCCTTTCAGCAGTTCCTCAGGGCGATCTCGGCGCGCTACTCGGGTCGCAACCCCGGGCTCGGGCGCGTGGACGCCTGGCAGCTGCTCAACGAACCGAACCTCGGGCTCGCCCTCCAGCCGCAATGGATCCGCCGCCGGGGACGCCTGCAGCCCGAAAGCCCGAACCTCTACCGCGCGATGGTCAACGCGGGGTACGCGGGCGTGAAGGCCGGCAATCCACGCGCCCTCGTCGTCACGGCCGGCTGCTCGCCCTACGGAGACCGCCCGGGAGGTAGCCGCATGGCTCCGGTGACCTTCTGGCGCGCGCTTCTCTCCCGCAGGGTCGCCTTCGACGTCGCCTCGCACCACCCCTACAGCTTCTTCGGGCCCTTCCATTCGGCCTTCAGTCGCGACGACGTGGCCGTGCCGGACCTCGGGCGCATCCAGACGCTCATCCGGTCCGCTGCGGCGAAGGGCCGGCTCGTACCCCGCCGCCACAAGCGGTTCTGGGTCACGGAGATCTCGTGGGACTCGAGCCCGCCCGATCCCCACGGGGTGCCCGTCGAGCAGCATGCCCGTCGCTTGGCGGGGACCATGTACCAGTTGTGGCGACAGGGCGTGGATACGGTGACGTGGTTCCAGATCCGCGACAACCCGGGACCCGACTTCGCGGCCAGCTTCCAGTCGGGCACCTACCTCTACGGGGGTCAGCCCAAGCCCGCGGCGCAGGCCTTCCGCTTCCCGTTCGTGGCCGTCCTCGCTCCACGGCGGAGGGGTCGGGTGCGGCTCTGGGGCCGGACCCCGGCGGCTGGGCAGCTCGTCCTCGAGCGCCGAGCGGGTACGCGCTGGGTACCCGTCACCCGTTTGCAAGCCCGCTCGCGCGGGGTCTTCGTCCGCACCGTCCGGGGCAGGCGCGGGCAGCTCTATCGGGCGCGCCTCGGCGGCGAACCGTCCCTGACCTGGCGCGTGGGCTCGAGGCCCTAGCGCGCGATGGAAGAGCGCAACGAGCGCCCTCATGTCGCGAGCGCGGGCCGCCGATATGGCTCGAGAGTGCCATTGCTCCTCCGCTCGACTGAAGCTCAGTCCTTCGTTCCCTCCGAGGTCCTGCCGGTCACCGAGGCGGCGGCCCCCGACCGCCTTCGCCAGCGCGAGGCGGTGTTCCCCCGGCTGCTCGCGCTCGCGGACGTGCTGGTCGCCGCCGCCGTGCTCGGGCTGCTCGCGCTGACCCAGGATGTCTCGCCGCAACCACTCGCGGTGCTCGCGCTCCCGGCGATCATCCTCCTGGGGAAGATCATCGGGCTCTATGACCGCGACGACCTCGTCATGAGCAAGCGCTCTCTCGACGAGGCCCCGGCTCTGTTCCAGGTCGCGACCCTCGTGGCGATGATGAGCTTGCTGCTGGGCGCGAGGATGTTCGCACACGCTCTCCCCCCCGGCGCCGCCGTCGAGCTCTGGATCGGCACCTTCCTTGCGCTTCTCGGCGCTCGGGTGGCGGCGCGGGCGCTCGCCCGGCACGTCGCCGATGAGGAGCGTGTGCTCGTGGTCGGAGCTGCGACCGCGGCCGCCAAGCTCGACGCCAAGCTCGCCACCAGTCCCGCCGTGAAGGCGACGGTCGTGGGGTGGATCCCCCACGGTCCGTCGGAGGCCGTCACCCCCGTGGTGGCCGCGGCTGGGAGCATCGACGACCTCGCCGGCCGGGTGACCGAGCTGTGCGTCGACCGCGTGGTGATCGCTCCCAGCGAGGAGACGAGCGATGACGTCCTCGACCTCATCCGCATGGTCAAGGCGCTCGGGGTCCGGGTCAGCATCCTGCCGCGGCTCTTCGAGGTGGTGGGCTCGTCGGTCGCCTTCGACGACGTCGGCGGCCTCACGCTCCTCGGAGTGCGGCCCCTCGGGCTCACCCGCTCCTCGCACTTCATCAAGCGCTCGCTGGATCTCGTCGGGGCGGGGCTGGGCCTGCTCCTCGCGAGCCCTCTGCTCGTCGTGATCGCGCTCGCCGTCGTGCTCGACTCCCGCGGCTCTGTCCTCTTCGGTCAGCGACGCGTCGGCCGCGACGGAGATGAGTTCTGCATGTGGAAGTTCCGCACGATGGCCTCCGATGCGGAAGCCCGCCGGGCCGGGCTGCTCGAGCAGAACGAGGGCGCAGAGGGCTTCTTCAAGATCGCCCAGGATCCGCGGATGACGCGGGTGGGCCGGTGGCTGCGGCGCACCTCACTCGACGAGCTGCCCCAGCTGCTGAACGTCGTCCGTGGCGAGATGAGCCTCGTCGGCCCCCGTCCCCTCATCCAGGAGGAGGATCAGCGCGTGGAGGGCTGGTATCGCCGGCGGTTGCACCTGACCCCGGGCATCACCGGGCACTGGCAGGTGTTGGGCTCCTCCCGCCTTCCGCTCTCGGAGATGGTGGTCCTCGACTACCTGTACGTGACGAACTGGTCGCTGTGGAACGACATCAAGATCCTTCTGCGGACGGTGCCGCGCGTAGTTGGCGCGCGCGGTCTCTAGCTCCCACCGCCCCTTCGCCTGCGCAGTGGCTCACCCTGGGACGATCTGGCTGACGGGACTGCCGGCGTCGGGCAAGACGACCCTCGCGGTCGCTCTTCGTGACCGCCTCCCGCCGGAGGGCGGGACGGCCCAGGTGCTCGACGGCGACCTGCTGCGCGACGGCATCAACGCCGACCTCGGCTTCTCGCGCGACGACCGCCGCGAGAACGTCCGTCGTGTGAGCGAAGTCGCCCGTCTGTTCGTCGAGGCCGGATTCGTGGTCGTGGCGGCCGTGGTCTCCCCGCACGAGGAGGGCCGCGCGCAGGCGCGGCGAGTCCACGAGGCAGCCGGGTTGCCGTTTCTCGAGGTCTGGGTGGCCACGTCGCTTGCCGAGTGCGAGCGGCGCGATCCGAAGGGGCTCTACGCCCGCGGACGACGGGGCGAGATCAGCGACGTGACCGGACTCGACGATCCGTACGAGCCGCCTTCGTCGCCCGACCTCGTGGTGCGGCCGGGGCAGCAGACCATCGCGGAGTGCGTCGAGGAGGTCCTGAGCGCGTTCGACCGCGTAGGAGGGAGCTCCGCCCCCGCGGCTGCGTCCGCTCCCGCGACTCCTTGACCGACTGGTCCTACGGCACGACCAGCGACAGCCCGACGCCCGTCGGCACGGGCGCGCCGGCGAGGGCCGTCGCCACGGCGGCGCCCCACAGTAGCGTCGCAACCAGGAGCACAACCACATCGGCCGGCGCAGTGCGGGACGGCGTGTTCGCGATCAGCGAAGCGCCGCTAGGGCGATTTCGCCCGTCCCCTCGTTACACCCCGGCCAGCGCCCCGAGCGCCTGGTCGACGGGCACGTAGGGCACGCCCACCGCCTCGGCCACGGGCGCGTAGGTGACCTGCCCGGCGACGACGTTCACCCCCGGCCGCAGCCCCGGGCTCTCGGCGATCGCGCGGCGGACCCCCACGTTGGCCAGGTGGACGACGTGGGGCATCGTCGCGTTCGTCAGCGCGTAGGTCGAGGTGATGGGGACCGCGCCGGGCATGTTCGCCACGCAGTAGTGGGTGATGCCGTCGACCTCGTAGGTGGGGTTCGAGTGCGTGGTGGGACGGGAGGTCTCGAAGCACCCGCCCTGGTCGATCGAGACGTCCACCAGCACCGCCTGGGGCTTCATCGACCCGAGCTGCGCGCGGGTGATCACGTGTGGCGCCCTCGCCCCGTGCACGAGCACCGCGCCGATCACGAGGTCGGCCTCGGGCAGATGCTCCTCGATGGCCAGCGTCGACGCATAGACCGTCGACGCGCGCCAGTTGAGCATCGACTCGAGCTCGCGCAGGCGGTCGAGGTCGCGGTCGAACACGTAGGTCTCGGCCTGCATGCCCAGCGCGATGATCGCGGCGTTCATCCCCACCACGCCGCCGCCGATGACCAGCACCTTGCCGGCCGCCACGCCCGGCACGCCGCCGAGCAGGAGACCGCGGCCCCCCAACGGCTTCTCGAGCATGAAGGCGCCCGCCTGGGTGGCGATCTTGCCCGCCACCTCGCTCATGGGCGCGAGCAGCGGCAGGCGCCCGCCGGCGTCCTCGACGGTCTCGTAGGCGATGCACGTCGCCCCGCTCGCCATGAGCCCCCGGGTCAGCTCGGGCGCCGGCGCGAGGTGCAGGTAGGTGAAGAGCAGGTGGTCGGGGCGCAGCCGGTCGACCTCCGGCGGCTGGGGCTCCTTGACCTTGACGATCATCTCGGACTCGCCCCAGACCTCCTCCCCGCGCGGCACGATCCGCGCGCCCTGGCGCTCGTAGTCGGCGTCGACGATCGCCGACCCCTGTCCCGCCCCGGCCTGCACGAGCACCTCGTGCCCGGCGTCCGCGAGCTCGCGCACGCCCGCGGGCGTGAGCGCCACCCGGTACTCGTCGGGCTTGATCTCCGTCGGGACGCCGACCCTCATGGCACGACGACCTCCCCCGCGCGCGCGGCGAGCCCGACGTCTTGGCGCAGCTCGTCGAGGGTGAGCACGTCGGGGCGGCCTCAGGCCCCGACGACGTGCATCCGGCGCGAGGCCTCCTCCAGCACCGGCCGCAGCACGCCCTCGATCTCCGCGAACTCCTCCGGCCCGGCGATGAGCGGCGGGGAGAGCTGGATGACCGGGTCGCCGCGGTCGTCGGTGCGGCAGATGAGCCCACGGCGGAAGAGCTCGCCGCTCAGGAACCCGCGCAGGAGCGTCTCGGACTCCGCGTCGTCGAAGGAGGCCTTCGTGTCGCGGTCGGAGACGAGCTCGATCGCCTGGAAGTACCCCGCCCCGCGCACGTCGCCGACGATCGGGATGTCGCGCAGGGAGTCGAGCATGTCGCGGAACGCGGGCTCGTGGCGCCGCACGTGCTCGAGGATCCCCTCGCGCTCCATGACGTCGATGTTCGCGAGCGCGACCGCGCACACCATGGGATGCCCGGCGAACGTGAAGCCGTGCAGGAACGAGCTCGTCCCCTCGAGGAACGGCTCGGCCAGGCGGTCGGAGACGATCATCGCCCCGAGCGGCGCGTAGGCGGAGGTGATCCCCTTCGCCGTGGTGATGATGTCGGGCTGGTAGTCGAAGCGCTGGGCGCCGAACCACGTCCCCAGCCGCCCCCACGAGCAGATGACCTCATCGGAGATCATGAGCACGTCGTACTCGTCGCAGATCTCCCGGATGCGCTGGAAGTAGCCGTCGGGGGGCGTGAAGCAGCCGCCCGCGTTCTGGACGGGCTCCATGATCACCGCGGCCACGGTGTCGGGGCCCTCGAACTCGATGCGGTCGCGCACGGTTTCGGCGAGATCCTCCGGGCGCATGTGGCCGGGCAACCGGTAGACGTTGGTGTTGGCGACGTGGCAGCCGCCGGGGGTGAGGGGCTCGTAGGGCTGGCGCAGGCCGGTGATGCCGGTCGCCGAGAGTGCCCCGAGCGACGTGCCGTGGTAGGCGATCTCGCGCGCGATGAGCTTCGTCTTGTTCGGGTGGCCGGTGAGCTTGTGGTAGTGGCGGGCGAGCTTGATCGCCGACTCGACGGCCTCCGAGCCGCCGCTCGTGAAGAACACGCGGTTGAGGTCGCCGGGGGTGAGCTCGGCGATCTTCGTCGCGAGCTCGATCGCGCGCGGGTGCGCGTAGGACCAGTTCGTGAAGAAGCCGAGCTCCTTGGCCTGGTCGGCGCCGGCCCGGGCGATGTCGACGCGGCCGTGGCCCACGTTGACGCAGAACAACGACGAGAGGCCGTCGAAGTACTTGCGGCCGTGCTCGTCCCAGACGTAGCAGCCCTCCCCCCGCGTGATGATGGGGATCTCGTGCTCGTCGTCGTAGGCGCCGAGCCGCGTGAAGTGCATCCACAGGTGGCGCTTGGCCCGCTCCTGGAGCGAGCTCGTGGCAGCCTCGGTCACGGCCATGGGTTCAGCCCTCCTCCGGATCGTCGGGGCGGATACTCGGCTGCGCACACGGTAGGGGCGAGCTCCGGGCGGGGCAAGCCGTTTGTCCCGCGGTTAGGCTCTCCGCCACCGTGCTGAACTTCCACCGCGTCGGATCGGGGGACCCGCTCGTCCTCCTGCACGGGCTCGGCATGCGCTGGCAGTGGTGGGAGCCGTGCCTCGAGCTTCTGGCCACCCGGCACGACGTCGTCGCCGTGGACTTCCCCGGCTTCGGCGGCTCGGCGCCGCTGGCGGGCGACGACGAGCCCACGCCGATCCGCCTCGCGCTCGCCGTCGAGGAGCTGTGCGGGGAGCTCGGCCTGGCGCGGCCGGCCGTGGCGGGGATCTCGCTGGGCGGGGCCGTCGCGCTGGAGCTCGCCAAGCAGGACGCGGTGACGAGCGCCTGCGCGATCTCGCCGTCGGGCTTCTGGAAGGGGTGGGAGCGGGGCTGGGCCACGGCGTCGCTGCGGGCCACGAGTGCGCTGACGAAGCGCCTCGCCCCGCGCGCGGAGGCGATCTGCGCGACGCCCGCGGGCCGCACCGCGGTGTTCGGCCAGACGACGGGGCGCCCGTGGCGGATCCCCGCCGCTGACGCCGCGGCGGGGGTCCGGGCCATTGCCGCCTCGGACTTCGACCGCACGCTTCCGCACGTGACGGGCAATGACTTCGTCGACGGGGGCGCCATCGAGGTGCCGGTGACGATCGCGTGGGGCACCCGCGACCGCCTGCTCTGGCCGTGGCAGGCCGACCGGGCGGTGGCGGCGATTCCGCTCGCGCGGAAGGTCGTGCTCCGGGGATGCGGTCATGTCCCGACCTACGACGACCCGGCGCAGACCGTCATGGCGATCACCGGATCCTGAGCGAGGCGCGGCCCCCGGCCGCAAAGTCACGAGGCGGAAGCCGCAGCCACCCGCACCGGTGCCGGCGTCATCCACGCGGCGACGATGACTAACGCGAAGGCGATGCCCTGCAGCACGATGCCCAGCGGCGAGCCCGGCAGTGGGTCGCCGAAGACGACGATGCCGCCGAGGATCCCGGCGACGTTCGCCGCGGCTCCGGTGACGGCGATCACCGGGACGGCCTCGCCGGTCTGGAGCCCGCGGGCCGAGGCGTAGAACGCGGCGACCGAGGCGACGACCGTGACCAGCAGCCAGGGCGACACGAGCGCGACGATCCCGCCGGAGCCGGCCAGGCCCGTCAGGGCCTTGATGGCGATGTCGGAGACCCCGAAGAGGATCCCCGAGGCGGCGCCGAGCATGACGCCGTGGTGCGCGCCCGGCGCGCCGATGCGCGGGCCCATGATGAGCAGGGTCCCGATGGCCAGCAGTCCGGCCTCGAAGGAGACCATCGCGCTCACCGAGAACTGCGAGCTCGCGCCCTCGTGCCCGGGGATCGTGACCCCGAGCAGCACCAGGCCGCCGGCGGTGAGCGCGAGGCCGACCCACTGGCGACGGCCGACCGAGACGCCGAACATCCGCTCGGCCATGACCGCGAGGAGGACCATGCCGCCGGCGAGCACCGCCTGCACGAGCGACATGGGCGCGATCGTGAGCGCGGCGACGTGGAACGCCCACGCGCCGACCGCGACGAGCATCCCGACGGCGAACCACTTCGAGGAGAACAGGCCCCGCGCCGAGCGCAGCGGCCGACGCACGTCGACGGGCGGCGCGGCACAGGCACCCCGGTGCTTGCACAGGAAGCCGAGGTTCGTCGCGAGCGCACAGAGCAGCGCGAGGCTTATCCCGAGGGTGAGCGTCATGGGAGGGAGGAGGCGGAGGAGGCGACGGGGCGGCCGGCCTGCGGTGGCACCGGGGTTCTCGACACCCTGCTTCCGCGGTTTGAAGCCCTCCCTGAGGTGTACGACGGTAGCGTCGTCACGACACGCCGGATAAGGATCGAATAACGACTGAAATTGCCCCAGAACCCCGCGAAGCCGCTGCTCCTGGTCGACGTCGACGGGGTCATCTCCCTGTTCGGGCCCGGGCTGGACGTCGGTTCGGGTGGGCGCTGGATCACGGTCGACGGGATCGCCCACTTCCTTTCGGAGCGCGTCGGCGATCACCTCCGCGCGCTCGCCGAGAGCTTCGACCTCGTCTGGTGCACGGGCTGGGAGGAGAGGGCCAACGACCACCTCCCGCGCGAGCTCGGCTTCCCCGGCCCCCTGCCCACGATCTTCTTCGCCGAGCGCCCCGAGCACCTCGCCCACTGGAAGCTCGGCGGGATCGAGGCCTTCGCCGGCCCCGACCGCGCGCTGGCGTGGATCGACGACTCCCACGACGACGCCTGCCACGCCTGGGCGGCCGAGCGGCCCGGCCCGACGCTCCTCGTCGCGGTCAAGCCCGACCGGGGGCTCACCGCCGCCGAGGCCGATGATCTCCGCGCCTGGGCCGAGCGGTGCCGGAGGGGGTCCGAGGGCCGGCGGACGCGGACCCCCGGGTCGTCTCTCTAGCGCGCGCCGGCAACTAGACTTCGCGCGATGCGAGGGGGACGGAGCATGCTCGTCGGGCTGGCGATCGCCGGCGCGCTCCTCTTCCCGGCGCTCGCCTCCGCCGCGCCCTCCCCTCCGGGCGCCAACGACTGGAGCTGCAAGCCCGGCCGCGCCCACCCCCGCCCCGTGGTGCTCGTGCACGGGACCTTCGCGAACCGGTTCGACAACTGGCTGTATCTGTCTCCGCGGATCAAGGCCGCGGGGTACTGCGTCTTCGCGCTGGACTACGGCGCCTACGGCGTCTCGCGGGTACTCGGGATCTTCGGCCTCGGGCCCATCGCCAGGTCCGCGGAGGAGCTGCGCGCCTTCGTGAACCGCGTGCTCGCCGCGACCCACGCCAAGCGGGTCGACATCGTGGGCCACTCGCAGGGCGGCATGATGCCGCGCCAGTACCTGAAGTTCCTCGGCGGGACGAAGAAGGTGGACGACCTCATCGGCCTCGTCCCCTCCAATCACGGCACGGACAACCCGCTCGCGCCACCGCTCGGCCTGACGTGCCCCGCCTGCGCGGAGCAGGCGACGGGCTCGGCGTTCCTGCGCACGCTGAACGCGGGCGACGAGACCCCCGGTCGCGTCTCCTACACGGTGATCACCACGACCCACGACGAGGTCGTCACGCCCTACACGTCGGCCCTGCTGGCGCGGGGCCCGCGGACGACCAACGTCGTGGTCCAGACCCGCTGCCCGCTCGACCTCTCCGAGCACCTCGTGATCGCCTACGACCCGGTCGCCCTCCAGTACGTGCTCGATGCCCTGCGCCGCCCCGGTCCGGCGAGCGCCCGCCTCGCCCCCCGCTGCTAGCTCAGGAGACCGTCCGGCGGAAGCCGAACGCGCAGGCCAGCGCGATGAGGAAGGCGATGACGGGCAGGCCGAACCCGATCACGCCGACGACGGCGAGCACGACTCCGACCACGGTGAGCGCTCCCGCGGTACTGCCCGCGACCACGAGCTGGTACGCGCGCTTCTCGCGTGCGCGGCGGGAGGGGGGCCCGCCCGAGCGGGGGGTGAGGCCGGTCATGGCCTGAGAGGCTAGGCGGTGGCGGAGCGGGTGAGGGCCAGCTCGGGCCGGACGCCCTCCAGGGCCTCGACCCAGATCCGGTAGTAGGCGAGCTCCTCCCGGGTGCGCAGGGGAGGCACGACCGCGTCGCGCTCCGCCGCGAGCTCTCCCCCGGTGATCGGGGCCTCCACCGCGGCGCTCAGCACGTCCCGAGCCCCGCTGCCGTCACCGAACTCCGCCTTGTCGCGCCACAGGAGCTCGTCGGGCAGCCAGCCGGTAAACGCGCGGCGCAGCAGGAGCTTCTCGGGCCGCTCCGCGCTCGCGAGCTTCTCCTGCGCCGGCACCCGCAGCGCCCAGGCGATGACCTCGCGGTCGAGGAAGGGCACGCGCGCCTCGAGCCCGTGGGCCATCGTCACCCGGTCACAGCGCTGGAGGTTCAGGTTGTGCAGACCGCGGACCGTCCGGGCGAGCTCGGCCTCCAGCGCCCCGCTGCCGGTGAACTCGCGCAGGTAGGCGTAGCCCGCCCACAGCTCGTCGGCCCCTTCCCCCGTGAGCACGACCTTGACCTCCTGCGCGGCCGCCTGCGAGAGGAACCAGTTCGGCACCGCGCTGCGCACGAGCCCGGGGTCGAAGGACTCGATCGCGCGGACGACATCGGGCAGGGCGGCGAGGGCCTCGCCCGCCGTATAGAGCGTCTCGGAGTGCTCCGTGCCCAGGGCCTCGGCGACCTGGCGCGCCGCGAGCAGATCGGGCGAGTCCGGTGTGCCCACCGCGAAGGTCTTGCACCGCTCGCCGTCGCGTGCCGCCCGGCGGGCGGCGATCGCCGCCACGAGGCTCGAGTCCAGCCCACCCGAGAGGAAGACCCCCACGGGCACGTCGCCCATCATCTGACGCTCCACCGCGTCGACGAGCGTCGCGCGGGTGCCGTCCTCGAGCGAGCAGCCCTCGGGGAGAGGCTCGAGGTCCGTCGGCACGGCCGAGGCGAAGCGCACGAGGCCGCCCTCGGGCGTCCACGCGCAGCCGGGTGGGAAGGGCTCGACCCGGGGGCGCCACCCGGGCGCGAAGACGTGCATCTCGGAGGCGAAGCGCACGGCGTCGCCGGGTCGTACCGGCGGGGTCCAGTAGAGCGGCTTGATCCCCACGGGGTCGCGCGCCGCGACGAACCGCCCGTCCGCGCCGGCGGCCACGAAGGCGAACATCCCGTTGAGCCGCCCCAGCGCCTCCGGGCCGCCGAGCTCGAGCAGGTGCAGGGCGACCTCGTTGTCGGAGTCGGTCCGGTAGGCCCGCGTGGG
>JAABUK010002582.1_pt1 | contig 32299 bp, 32 predicted proteins | sample 5559141 | NCBI WGS metagenome assembly JAABUK01 (sample SAMN10711869, study PRJNA513367) | rock metagenome | isolation source: Antarctica rocks | place: Antarctica: Victoria Land, Pudding Butte nord | collected 2016-01-03 | reverse complement strand
TGAGATCCAGCCCTCGGCCCCGTTGATGAGGAGGTACGACGGTACGACCATGAGGGACGCCGTGTATGTGCAGATGACCGCGGATAGGAACAGCGGCGTGGCCCAGAGCAGGAACCCGCCCACGAGTGGGACCATCTTCGCCAACCCCAACGCAGTGCAGAACCAGACCTCGAACATGGTCTCGAGCACGAACGGGAACTTCAACTCGATCGGGGCCACGAGCCAGGAGTCGATCCACGCCATGGAGGTGCTCCGCAGCACGGCCACGAACATGATGATGGGCATGATCGAGGCGCTGAACGAAAGCGGGGACTTGGACGACGACGCCATCGAGGCGATGATCACGACCTTGTTCGTGGAGGACGGCGAGGAGTTGGACATGCGCGAGATCCTGATCGTGGCCTTGATGAGGTACATGAAGGAGACCAACGGCAAGAGGCCGACCAAGGAGTCGATGGAGACCCTCATCGGCATGATGCGCCCCTTCACGACGGAGATCATGAACGAGGTTGCGCAGACGATCAGGAAGGGGTCCATGGACGAGGACGGGGACACAATCGTGACCTTCTTCGACACTGTGGCCTTGGACGAGTAGTTGACCTTGCACCACAACATGTTCGTGGTTGCGTCCGAGATTATGACCTAGTGCGACACCGAGATGAAAACCTCGACCATGATTTTGATGATGAACGAGGGGATGACCACCATGCAGTACGTAACGCTGGACACGCTCAAGTGCAAGATCGGCCACACCAATATGTACACGGGGACGAACTAGATCATGAACTTGACCACCCACTAGGCGCTGTCGGGGAACGGGAGCGGGTCCCTCACCTTGTACGCGTTGAGGCCCACGGATGTGCAGAAGTACCCGAACGAGGAGCTGAATGAGTAGCAGGCCAACTGCCAGTTCGGGACCGCAGACATGACCACGTACTTGAGTGCGTTGGAGTCGCTGAGCGCATCGTGCTGCACGTGGACGAACCAAGGCGCGTACTCGTGTGCGAGCTGGGACAGAGCCGACGACTGGTTCGAACTCGGCCTGATCACGAGCTTGAAGATGGGCAACGAGTCGGACAATCTCCATCTAGGCGGTCTGATGCCCCACAGCATCATGGTCCTGAACAAGATCACGTGGTCGTGGCACATCCCGTTGTGGGCGATGAGGACGACGTCGGACTCGGTGGCGCTGCCGTTGCTCTGCTCGTTCATCATCCTGTTGATCCACATGATGAAGTTCTCGAACGCGACCCTGGGCTCGGTGGCGAGCATGGCGTAGACCATCGGCGTGAACTTGCTCAGGACGGGGCTGTTGTTCCTCCTCGTGGCCGTCTTGATGGTCGTGGTGAAGTGCTCGCCTGTGACCACGCACGCCGACAGCTGCTCGATCTCCATCCTGGATGTCACCTCGATGTCGTAGAAGATGAAGACCGTACTCTCGGGCATGAACATACTCTCGCTCTTGGCCTTGATCGCATCCATGGTCGTGTGCATGACGCACGTGTCGAACCCAGCCCTCAATGTCATGCTGTTGTACTGGGAGAAGGCGGAGGAGTTGACGCACCCGGGCGTGGAGCAGCGCACGAACTTGAACTCGGCCTCATCCATGATCGTAGGCGAGGGCATCCAGATGTCGTCGGCTGAGATCCTGAACTTCATCTTGGCCTTGCTCCTGTATGTGCACTCGGAGCTGGCGGGCTTGATCTTCGTCTCCTTGTCGCTGCCATTGCTGTTCTTGCTCATGGTCTGCTCTTGAGTTGGACGTCCCGTTGATCATGCACGGGATCGCCTACACGCAGATTGTGTTGATGTGCACGCAAAGCAAGGCCCCATCGTCGTCGGCTGCGTCGGCTTGGTGATGATCCTCGTCTCGTACCTCTTGTCGGTCACAACCGAGTGGCTGAGTCATGACGTGTTGACCTGGTACACCAGCATCATGTCGGGCAGCGGCATGATCGACGACTTGATCGGCCTCAAGCTGGAGGACGACGACTCGGACAGGAGCGTGATTGGGGGCAGGGATGAGGTCCAGCTCGGGACCGTGGACAAGGACACGGAGATGATGGAGATGATGCGCTCGATGAAGATGGCGATGGAGGACATGGTCAAGCGCATGGACAGGCTCGAGTCCGAGGTCAAGGTCGTGAAGACGAGCTCGAACAAGGCCAGGCCCAGGGACACGTTCGCCATGCCCAACCCGGATGCGCACAGGCACACGGCCTCACCCCTGTTCAAGTCGAGGGACTCGGAGGTGTCCATGGTCAGGGATGACGACACGGAGTCGTTCACGAACGTGAGCAGGACCAGGAGTGAGATCGGCCGCCCGGACCCGGAGAGGACTACGAGTAGCTACATGAGCAAGATCATGGGCCCGAGTGTGTTCTTGGGCTCCGGCGGCACCAAGTCCAGGTCTGCGCTCTCGAACAGGGGCTACAGCAACAAGACGGAGTTGTGGGGGGTCTGCTTCGCGTCCCTGATGAACGGCTGCATCAAGAGGTACATGCAGGCCACGGGCGAGACCGGGCACGTGATCGACGGCATCATCATGATGAAGACCTACTCCAAGATCGTGGACCTACTCTACAGCAGGATCAAGTCCGGGGACCTACCCGCGGTCCAGGCCGACAGCTCGAACTTCATGGCGACCTCCTTCTCGAGGAAGGACTCGAACAGCCTCCCGGAGTCGACTGCGGGCGACTGGCTGGAGTTGTCCCAGCACTCGGACGGGGCTGAGTGCATGTCTGTGATCCAGTCCATATTCATGGGCGCGAGGATGGTCCCGGAGGCGATGGTGCACCCAATCTCGCAGCTGATCCCGCAGATAGTCCCGCCAGTGGTCAGGAAGACGCCCAAGGGCCCGGCCTTCGCCATCCCCAACACCGCGAAGATGTCCATGAGCCCGAGCGGGCACGAGAACTTCTGCAAGTACCTCAAGGTGGCGGCGCTCAAGGTCTACGTCAGGTACAGGCTCGACGGCAAGACCGAGGACGAGTCCGTCATACTGGTGTCGCAGTCGCTCAAGGATACGGAGATGTTCGACGGCAAGAACCTGCACAGGGGGAGGGAGCTCATCCACGGCGCATCCGGGTTTTAGTAGTTGATCTACTTCTTGTTCCTGGTCGTCATGGCGGATGCGATCTGCTCGTTGCGCATGGTCATCTGGTTGGGGTCGATCATGCGCTTGGGCCTGGACATCGTCAAGGACAACATGAAGAAGAAGTTCGAGTCGTAGCTCACCCTCATGGCCTTGGGCTCCATCCTGCTCAGGTTCGAGCTGAAAACCTCGACGTGGGGCGCGATCACGGCCTCACTCGGATACAAGTGCTGGTCCGCAGCCCCGGGCATGTTCATGGTCTCGGAGTAGCCCACGGGGTTCCTCGGGCCCACAAGCCAGTCCGCGTTGTTGGACTCGAGCAGGGTCCTGAGCCTGTCCACGATCGACCACAGGTGCACGAACGTGTTGGAGGTCGCCTCCGGCCACTTGATGGTGAAGTGGTTCACGTCGTAGTTCTCGGCCGAGACCATCCACATGAGCACGAACGTCTTCTCGCAGTCGGGCGGGTCCGGGAGGTGGCGCCAGGTCGAGTACGTGAATGCGTACAGGTCGTCGTACATGACTATGAGCTCGTTCAACTTCACGGAGCTGAGCAGGATCGAATCCTGCGCCACGGACTCCCTCTGGCCCACGAACACGGGCACGTTCGACACCGTCTTCAGGGATGCGATGATGTTGTTGGAGATGGACATGTTCTACTCTGCGAGCAGGTACTCGTACACGTCCCTGGTGATGGTCATAGCGAAGCTCTGGCTCCACTCCTCGGTGTTGTGCTCAGCCTCGTCCTCGTCCTGGATGTGGGTCCTGATCATCGTCTCGCTCGCCACCATGTACACGATCCTGCAGTCGAAGCACATCCCGCCCAGGTTCATGGGTCTGATCATATTCGTGGAGGCATTGATCACCTCGGCTGGGTGCATGTCCTTGTTCCCGTACACGAGCTTGCCCTTGGTTGTGTTGTGGGTCGTGATGGCATCCGAGATCCTCACCATGTTCGAGTCTGAGTCCGAGCCCGGGACCAACTCCCTCACCATATTCCTGACCTTGATCATCTCCATGAGTGCAATCGAGTAGTTGACCTTGTCCATGGAGGCGGTTAGGCACACAAACACGTCCTCGTTGCTGAGCAGGCTCTGGATGTTGTTCAAGGACATCTCTGCGTTCATCATCATGGTGATGGATGAGTTCATGTGCGTGATCTCGGCTGTGCTCAAGGCCGCGTACCAGGGCATGTCCCTGTGCACGATCACGTACTTGCTCTTGATCGGACTCCTCCTCGCGATCCTCTCCTGGCCCTCGTTGACGCACAGGTGCATGAACACGCCGAAGTTCCCGTTCCTACCCTTGAACAAGAGCTCGAACACGAGCATGATCAGGAGCATGTGCTTGGCCGACATCACGTAGTCGCACACGATCACGTGCTGGACGTTGGGCCTCATCTCGAGCCTCATCGCCACCTCGATCATAGTCGAGAAGTTGGACATGAATGCGGCCAAGACCGGGTTGTGCCTCAAGTCCGTGTGCCAGTTCTCGGTTGCGTTCAAGGCCACGTTCATGTCTTCGATCAAGGTCGGGATCTTGGTCCAGTCGTTGGGCACCCTCTCGTACGCGAACCTGTTCCTGGTCCTGCTCGGCGTGTGGTGGCAGGTGGTGCTTATGTCCTTCATCTTCATCAACTCCGTGACCAAGGTCTGGTCCAGGGCTGCGGTCCAGTGCGTCGTCTCGGTCTTGTACGAGGTGGCCATCTTGTGCTTGAACCACTCCACCTTCGTCACCAGGCTCGAGTTGTCGGTCCAGCACGTGGTCTTCATCCTGTCCATGTCGGTGTGCGTGTGTGAGATCAGGCTCATGACCTCGCCCCGACGTGCAGTTAGAACATGTTCCACTAGCACTCGACACCTAGATCGAGAACGGCACCATCGTCAGGACCTTGGTCGAGATGTACTCCGTGTGGAAATACGACGATGCGACCGTGAGCACGAGCAGGCCCAAGGCTGTGGTCGGCCGCGCGCAGCAGGAGAGGGACAGGAAGATGAATGCCATCGAGCTCACCAACAACATCAGGAGGCAGTTCGAGTCGGAGTTGCCGCCCATAACCGCGTCCGAGTTCTTGTCCATGGCCTTCAGGCAGAGGGGCATCCCGTGCATGGACATGTTCACGAGCCTGGTCATCGGCAAGTTCAGGACCGCTCTCGGTCACGGTGATCGAGTTGATGGACACGAGCGGAAGTTCATGCCCCTGATCAGGTGGGAGTGCCCAGACGTGGTCGGCACCTTGTGGACCATCGAGCCCGTGGCTGCGAGTTTCATCATGAGGGGGAACAGCACCGACTGCGAGACGGCACTCAGGACCTACGAGAGGGAGCTGGAGGTGATCGACGCCATGTCCATGACTACGACCTCAACCTCGGCCAGGATGGGCAACGAGCTCAGGGGCAGATGGGCCGGCTGGGTCTTGTGGAGGACTGCGGTCGACAATGGGGGCTACACCGACTCCGTGTGCGTGAGCTGCAACATGAGCTCGAGCTTGTTCGCATTCAGCACCCAGATCAAGGGCGGGAACCTGATCCACTTCGTGATGACGGCCGCGACCGTGACCCTCGTTGCGACCTACGCCAAGAGCATGCAGTCGTCCCTGGGCGTGACCGTGTCCTTGAGGGCAGACGAGTCCACGAAGCTGAACATCCAGCCGAAGGCGAGTACGAACAGGTCCACGTGCTTGAGGTTGTTTGGCAACGGCTCCATGCAGATCTGCGGGTCTCCGAGTGACATCGAGCTGCTGGTCTCGGCCACGTTTTCGATCGTGAAGAGGGCCTTCGAGACGGACCCGCGCGAGTTCCTGATCACCATGAGGCAGACGAGGTCGTTTATGATCTAGTCCAAAAATATCACCCCGAAGCTGCCCTCGGTCCTGATCGGCATCCTGTTCCTGATCTCGATGCTGCCCACGTACGACTGCCTGATGTTGCTCAAGCACGTTTCCATGCTCCTCTTGTAGTACTGGTCGCACTCAGGCTGAGAGCTGATGCCGTTGTGGGTGCTGCACCTGTCGCAGAACCTGAATTTGATGGAGTTCTTCACCTTACTCCTCTTGCCGTGCTCGTAGAACCACCCGCTGCTGAACATGTTCGGCTTCTTATCTTTGTCGTACTGCACGCACGTGCCCAGGGACTGGGTCCACTTCCTGCACATAGGGCAGGCCTCGATGAGCCTCTTGCACATGGCGTTGGTCACGGTCGCTTCCGGGTACTTGGTCAGCTAGCTCTCCACATTCACCAGCTCGATTTTGAGCATGATCATGATCACGTCCATGTACGTGGCCCTCGTCCTATGCAACTACCTGGTCAAGGCGTGAACCCTGTACTCGATGAGGATCGACTCAAACGTCTGGGTCGCGAGTACGACCGACATCTTGGCTGCTTCCATGGTCTCGTCTTGGGTCTTGGTCTTACACGTGCTCGTGTGGATGACGCTGTCCCCGTCTGTGTTCAAGTACATGTACTCGACTTTGGTCATGTTCTTCTCTGTGTTCAACTTCGAGGATATAATCATGTTGCTGTCCATGATCAAGGGCATGTTCCTGGGCTTGTCCTTATCGACGCACCACAACGTGGCCCTCACGTGGTTCGTAGTCACAGTCATGATGTAGGCCTTGAACCCGTCCAGCTCCATAGTCGAGGGCCAGTGCGTGGAGATGTTCGAGGTCTCGGCTCCGGACCCATCCATGAAGGCGTGCGTGCACCTCACGAAACTGCCGTTCCTCACCACGATCAAGACCACGTCCGAGTTCACGTGCTGAGGCGATGGGGCACGAGATGTCAGCGAGATCCTCCTCCTGATGTCGTACCCATTCGTGTTGATGAACGCATGCAGGTTCTTGGACACGAGGATGAACTCGTACCCATCCACGATCTTGGACTGCAACCAACGCCTGTTCGGGATGATGTACTTGACTATGGACGTGTACCTCTTCATATCCTGGGTCACAAACTTGATCCCGGTCCCGATCACGAGGTTGACCACGTCGATAGGCGCGACGGCGTCCATGATCTGGTCCCTGACCAAATCTACGTTCAGGAGTGCGTAGAGGTGCCTGGCGCTGGACTTAGTCGAGGTCTCCATCACGTTCTAGTACACGCTCGACGTCTCGTAGCACACGCTCAACACCTCGTAGTACTCTACTCACGCTCGTAGGCGAACGCCGACTTCGGACCTGAAGACGACCAACTTCATCATCATGTGTACCATCAACACCACCACCTGCAACACGTGCGGGAAGAAGTCCAACTTCGGGGTGGAGTTCTGCGACAAGATCGACAAGGGGATGATGCGCGTAGACGAGAACGTGCCTGCCACTAGGGACGCGCACCCGAACCAGTCCACGCTCAGGACCACGGTCAGGTTCAGCGACAAGTACGGGAATAGGATCATGTACCTCTCCGACGTCATGGTCACCAGGCAGAACGCAGGCACGTGCGGGTCCTGCTCCAGGTAGCTCAAAGCACGCACCACTACGACTGTTGAGCACGGTGCTGAAAACGAGGTTGGTCTAGTACCAGGCCACAGCCATGTGCCTCTACTCGTGCAACATCTGCCCTGCGTGCCGCCTCGCGTACAACAACTTCTTCGAGCCCTGCTCCAAGGGCAGGGAGGGGATGATGTGTACGAACTCGAGCACGGAGCTGCGCGCGTTCCGGATCAAGATGTGCATTGACAACGACACCCACAAGCCCCATGTGGACGTGTCTACGATCGTGCCCACGACTGCGGAGGTGAAGAAGTGCGGGAAGTGCATCGTGGCGATGGTTGGGAACAACTCTACGAACGAGTAGAGGAGTAAGAACGGGTCACGATCAAAACCTGGTCATGCACGTGATTTTGAGCGCCGAGATCTACGAGATGATGCCCAGGATTCTGGCCGGGTGCCTGGGCCCGAACTCGTGCCGGTTGATGCGGAACAGTACACTCTCGTCCTGGTGGTAGCCGCTGGTCCTGGTCTGGATCGAGAACAAGTTCAAGGCCGCGTCCGTGAACGTGTACTCAGCGTCGACTACGTCCCTGATCGGACCCTTGATCATGACCCTGTTCTTGGTCATGTGCGCGTACTTGGTCGCGTATACCTGCAGGTGGGGGCCGTCGTGCGTGTCGGCGAGCGCATTCTCGTATGTATCCGAGTTCAGGTACAAGGGCACGTCCGTGGTCCAGCTCGTCATCGGGCACTTGATTGTGATCGAGACTCCGTGCCTGACGATGACCATGATCCTGGCTTCGGGCGTGGTGTTGTTCTTGTACTCCTCCGTCACCTTGTCGTTGGACGCGATCTGGAACAAGTGCGTGGGCATGAACGTGCTGTCGCATGCTATGAAGCTCTCATCCCTGGTCACGAACAAGATAAGAGACACGACCTTGTCTTTGATCGTGTGGACGTACTTCGTCGTGTCTGGGTCCCAGGCCTCCATCGCGCCTCTGTCCGTCATCTCGTTCAGCCTCCTGCCCACGATCGTGAACGTGTACCCGTTCTTCACCATATTCATCAACCAGCCTCTGTTCGGGACCACGTACTTGAAGATGCTCGTGTACTTTGCCATGTCCTCCTCACTGAACAAGACCCCTGTCCCAACCACGAACTGCACCGCATCCATGGGGCTGAGCCAGTACATGACCTCGTCTCTGATTGGGTCGATGGACATGATCTTGAATAGGTCCGAAGCGCTGGACTTGTGCGAGAGCCTGGTCTTGTCCGTGTGCCACGCCATGTTCGTCTCCAGGTTCGTTGTACATGTACGAGCTCTAGCCCCGCTGCCTCGTCTCCGATCGAGTGCTTGACGAGGTATGCGTACCGGTACGTGGTTGGAGTTCTCGTTGATCTTCGTGGATAGGATCTTGAACGGGTCTATGGGCCTGTACACCCTCACGTTCTCGCCTTCGATCGGACACTCGAACCCATTCGCGTTCATGACCATGTCCAGCCTCGTGATCGTGGAGTGGAATATGAACGAGTGCGTAGTCCCGAGCCAGCCCCAGGTCTTGTCCTTGCTCTCCCACACGTCGAACTCCGAAGGCCAGCTCTCGCTCTTCATCAGCTTCTCGACCACGAATGTGTGCCAGGACTCGTAGTGCTTCGTGTTCAAGCTCTCGCACGCGAACGAGATCATGTACTTGTTCAAGGTCATGGTGATGGTCGCATATGTGTTCGCCTCTGCGATCAGCTCTAGGTACTGGTCGAGCACCGCTACCCCTACCGCACCACCACCATGTCGTAGTTGCTCAGATGATGGAGAGCACGTTTTCGTCTGGGTCAGGTACAAGAACTCGCACTTGATCTAGACCACATCCTAGGACGCCATCCTGTGCGAGCCGAAGGGGGCGAACAAGGACATGTTCCCGAGGAAGATTGCGCCCAGCATCGAGCTTATGTCCGTGCTCATGTCTACGATGGAGTTCGGGTCCCTAGTCACGCTCTTGAGCCAGGTGATGTTGCTGCACGTGATCGAGGTGTACCAGTCGGCCTGCATCCCCTTCATGACCCCGATCATGTCGTCGGATACGATCGCAGGCGTGTTGATGGATGCGAACGCGATCAGGGCTGAGACCGCGACCCTCTCCTCGGGCGTGAGCTTGATGTTGTCCAACTCCTCGACCATGCTCACAACCACGATCGCCCTGTCGAGCAGGTCCTGGGACCTCTCCGCGCGTGAGATGTAGTCCATCTTCGTGTACGGCTGCCCGCTCATGATCGCATCGTTGACGTCCATCAAGCAGACAGTCGTGTCCTTGATCCCGAAGCACTGGTCGGTCATCTTCAAGAGGCTCTCCACGGCCATGACCGTAGTCTTGTTGTTGCCGTGCTTGGCCATGTCGATCCCCTTCTGGTACATGGATGCAGTCATCTTCGTGAGGGCGGACGAGCACGTGCCGTGGTTCATGGCCGGGGACTTGAGCAAGGCCGGGAGCGGGATCCTCCCCTTGGTCCTCAGCCTGAGGTGGGTCTCGTCGGTGACCATCATCGTGCCCAGCATCATGGAGTTCCTCATGGCCACGTACGGCTTGCCGATCCCGTGCTTGCCCAAGGTCGAGTTGATGATTCCGTCCATGGACCTCTCCACCCACGTGCCCCAGTACGAGGCGTTGAACGAGGTCTGGCCCATGACCTTCCAGCTCTTCGGCTTCAACATCAGGAGGTCGTACAGCTCCCCGCCCGGGTGCTCGATCATGTCCTCCAACGGCATCGTGGTGTACATCGCGGGGTCAATCGACGTGTCGCCCTCGGACTCGGCCACCATCTTGTTCAAGTTCTCCTTGATGTTCACGATCCCGGTCTTGTTCCAGATCCTCTCCCACTCCCTGTCCAACTCCACGACTGCGTCCCTGCTCATGGGCTTGTACATCCACAGCTCGTCGCCGTCGAAGTCGGTGTTGTTCATGTTGCAGGTCTCCAACGGCACCCTGACCGAGTACTCGTTGTTGCTCGTGATCTTGACCTTGACCGGCACCGCACTCATGGCCCCCTGCGAGGGCTGCCTCCCGAGCACGACCAAGTCGTTCTCCTTGATCCTGGTCCAGGTGTAGCTCCCGTCCTGGTTGAGGTACAAGAACCTGCCGTTGGTGAAGAGCCTCTTCGGGAGGTAGATCGTCCCCCACTCCCCGTCCAAGGGCGGCGGCGAGGCCACGAACCTCATGCTGTTGGTGGGCCTGGTGGAGTTGCAGTGCTTCCTCAAGATGCCGTTCTTGCCCTTGATGCGGTCGAAGCAGTAGTCGGCGATCTCGTCTGCGGTCTTGACCCCGGAGTAGATGGCGATGTTGAGCGCGTGTGCGTCGCTATACCTCAGCTCGTCGCCGGATGCGAAGCCGTACGGGATCATGTACACGTCCCCATCCGCGTTGATCATGTGGTGGCCCTTGCAGCCCTTGTGCACGGAGCAGCCCTTGACGGTGGCCATCTCCTCGGGCTTGGCTGTGAAGATGGACATGTTCTCGATCTTGAGTTCGCTCCACTTGCAGGACACGAGCAAGGGCAAGTCGTCGGCTCTCGACCCGGACCTGGCTATGCGCTTGATCACGAACGGCCTCTCGTCCTCCATCCTGTGATGATCTACGGTCGATCGAGCCGATGTCTATGCAGTAGTTTTTGTACGTGCGTGCGGTCCTGTGCCTCTACGCGTGGGTGAGCCTGACCATCTTCCTCGTCACGATTGCGTACTGGGCCTCGTTGTTGTTCGCGTCCATGGTCGAGCTCCTCACCACGGACATGTCGCTGAGCCCGCTACTGGATGGTGTTCTAGTCCTAGTGCTAGTTCTTCTCGGTCCCGGCGGCCGTGGAGAGGTAGGTGTTGTAGGACGAGTGCCTGCTCCACTTGATGCGCAGCTGGCGGTACCCCTGTGTGTACGCCTAGGTGGTCCTCTTCTAGAACTAGTGACGGACACGGAGTCGAGTGGGCTGATAGTGTCGGTCTCGGACTCGCTCGAGGCGACGGAGCTGGTCGGGTACATGGTGGTGGACGTGACTGGGGAGTTGAACCTACTCATGCACTCGCTCATGTTCGAGCGGCAGTCGACCATGCTGGTCTTGATCATCATCGCATTCCCGGCCACGAGTGCGAACTGGTCCGTGCTCCTGACTGCGACGATAGTCCCCACCGTGGTCGGGCACAAGCCGTAGCTCGAGGACGTGACCCTGGTGGAGTCTAGGCAGATCCTGCCAGAGGTGCCGTCGCTGCACAACTGGACCTTCTTCGAGAAGGCGAACGAATGCTTGGGGCACATCGTGATCATGAACCAGCACATGATGCCGTTCAGGTACGTGATCAAACCGTGGGTGAAGTGCTCGTACAACTAGTGGTCCCTAGTCGAGTTTTAGTCGTTGAAGAGCTTCTTGGTCATGGGGATGACTAGGACGTGCCTGCGTACATGTGCTTGGCCTTCTTGTCGGTCTTGGTCATGATGAGGGCGCTGGTGTTGGTCCTGCCCTTGTTCGTGGTCGTGCGTGGGATGCTGATTGTGCTCTCGGTTCTCGTCGTACCCGATCTCCTCGTCGCGGCCGAGGTGCTGCTCATGGTCGACTTGCTGATGTCGTTCTTAGTCGTGTTCATCGTCATGGCCGCCAGCTGGTTGATCCAGTCGAACGTGGTGTTGGACGAGACCGTGCTCGCGTTGTCGTATGCGATCATCTTCGGAGTCATGGTGCTGACCTGAGACACCGAGTCACTCGGGAGGATGGACGGGTTCTTGACTCTCTTCCTGGTCATACTCTTGTCTCCGTCGGTGATGTTGATCGTGCTCTGGAACATCCCGCAGAACACACTCCTCCTCTTGACCGGCATCACGGCTTCGCCCCTGAACCCGAGTTGGTTGCTGGACTTGATGATGAAGTTGTTCTCCTTCGAGTAGATAGCCGTGCTGTAGGACGCGGAGTCGGTCTTGTACGGGTCCAGGCAGATGGTCCCCTTCTCCCCCTCGGGGCAGAGCTCGGTCCTCTTCATGAGTGTGTGCTCGTGCTCGATGCAGGTGACGATCCAGATCCAGCACATGATGTGGGTGGTGGTCAGGGTGATGTACAAGTACCTCTACAACAAGTGCTGAGGCTCCACCATTTTGAACGAGGTGCCATTCGCGGGCTACATGAAGAATAAGTTCCTGAGCCTGGGCTTGCGCGTGGTCTTCGCCCTCTTCACGGGCTTGATGCAGTCCTCGCACCTGGTCACTATCGACTCGTCGTACATGATGGCGGGCAAATAGACGTACACGCGCTTGTCTCTGGACATCCTCGTCTCCAAGTACGCGGGCTTGGACGTGGTCTTGTTCGTGCACAACCACCCGGTGGCGCTCAGGGAGCAGGTCTTGATGCTGGCCCCGTGCGTGGTCTGGCAGATGTCGCAGTACCTCCTTACGATCTTGCACATGGTGACGTGCGAGTACCTGGTCAACCGGTTGTCTGCACTCCACCGCGAACGAAAGCTGGTCATGATGATGGACTAGTTCCTCTCCTTGGTCTCGACCATGTGCATGTACGAGTGCATGTACATCATCGAGCATGCTCAGGCGGTACGATCGCAGTCGACTCCAACAACATGCAGAGGGACACGGACAGCAACGTCTGCTTGATCTGCGGCGAGAGCAAGGATGCGTCCACGGCCAGGTTCGTGCACGTGCGCTTGGGCCTGGATGAGCCCCCGGAGCCGGTGTTGTGTAAGTGCAAGGACCCGATCAAGATCATCACCTCCATTCAGGACAAGATCGAAGCCACGATCCACATCAAGGACTCGGTCCCAGGCACGGTCATGGACTCGTTGGCGGAGATGAGCATCGACACGGCCCACATCGACAGGCTGAGCTCGAGGCCGACCAGGGAGGTAGAGCTGAGGCTGCAGGGGAACTTGCCCGAGACCATGTTCAGGAAGATGCAGAAGGGCGTGTTCGAGAACTCAACCACGAGGAGGATCAGGGAGAGGGCGTGCGTCTGCTGGACGGGCCCGGACACGAATTGGAACGCGAGGATGAGGATGAGGTCGAACGGGGAGGCGACCATGAAGGTGAGCAAGAGCAAGGTGAAGGTGGCGCCCGGGTACGTGTTGGCGATCTCGGATGAGTACAGGTTCAGCGGCAGGATCATGCACGTGCAGAGGGACGTGGAGATGGATGAGATCAGGTCCACGATCAAGGTGAGGAACTCAGACGTGAGCATCATCGCGAGGAGGTACGAGAGTGAGGACAAGGTGTCGTACGCGGGCGAGTTCGAGATTGAGGGGAAGGTCACCAACAGCGTCGTGAGGTCGATCTTGTGCTTGGCGCTGGGCACTGTCGGGACCATCAGCTCGATGGTGAGGGAGATCGACTCCGAGTTCATGTACGACGTCAGGTCCAACGACCACGTGGTGATCGACGTCCCGGATGTGAAGGGGTACTCGGGCATCTTCTTGGCCAAGGCCGACGGCATGAAGGTGTACGTCTTCTGCTACCAGTTCGGCTACGTAGTCACGATCACAGACCCGCACCTGAGCATAGTCACGTGCATGGTCACGGTCACGCACAGCGACCTGCCCGAGATGACAACCACGCCCGACGTCGTGCTCGCGGAGATGATGATGGACGGGACTCTGGTCTACATCGACACCTTGGCCATGAACAGCGACGGGAAGCTGCCCAAGAGCATGAACCAGTCCGTGTGCCCAGTCGCGGGCGAGAGGCCACCCTTCATCTACCGCAAGTCCTGGGACATGTTGCCGTCCAAGATCCAGCTCGACCTCGAGCCCATGCCCAACGACGGGGTCGTGCTCACGAACAAGTTCAGGACCATGCGCTTGAAGCAGCCCACAATCGACCTCTTGTACATGGACGGGAAGTTGAACGGGATTGACAACGGGATCATCGTCGAGGTGACGGACGGCGCCCCGGAGATGGAGGAGGACACGGTGTACGAGATGGACCTGATCAAGGACAAGGATAGCGGCGAGATCAAGATCGTCAAGCCGAGGCAGAGACCGCTCAAGAAGTTGCCCAACTCCATGGATGTGATCAAGAGGGCGATCGCAAGCGCGAATGCGGATGTGAACACGAACATGGTCCTCTTCGACATCACGTCTATGTCCTTCTCCATGAGGGAGCGCACGTACCAGATGGCGCAGGCCAAGGCACCCTCGACCAAGAAGGTGATCATGACCTTCGGCGTGGGCAGGTTCCAAGAGTGGAAGCAGATGTTGACCAACGGCTTCTCCTACATCGCAATCGACCCTGAGATCAACTACTCGGACCTAGAGAAGAGGGCGAAGAGGGTCAAGATCTTACCCTACGACTTCAGCACGAACTTCAACACGCAGTTGCTCTCGATCTCGAGCGGGACCCAGACCGTGCTGTGGGCCAGGTGCACGTCCCAGGACTTCATCAGGAAGGCGATGCCGACCATGATCATGGCTAGGCAGGGGATCCCGGCCGTATTCTCCTTCAGCATCTCGTACCACATCCAGGTCATCTCCATGCTCAGGAGCGAGGGCGTAGCCGTATTCGGGTGCGGGTTCGTGCATGACTCCATGTCCGGGAGCGTGGGCAGGGAGCCGGTTACGATGACAGTCAAGAACTCGTCCAAGGGCTTGGGCAAGGAGGTAGTCTCGGCCTTCGGCAAGTCCACATACATCGAGCCGTTCATGAAGATGTCCATGGTCAAGGGCTTGGTTTTGGTCAAGGAGTCGATGCCGGACTTGTGGGAGAGGGTGGACTCAAATACGATCGAGATCATGGACAGGGCCGTCATCATGTGCTCGTGAGGTACGTAAGCGCCAACCTCCTCTTGTCCGGGCTGTTGAGCATGGCCAAGGTCGAAAACACATCCAAGTACACGGTCGACCACCTCATCTGCACCAGCTTCGAGTCTGGCTTCGGGAACGGACAGTCGCAGTTGATCACGATCCTGTTGCAGACCGAGCACAAGGTCACGCTGCACTTGTCGTCGCTGTCCACGGCGTCCCTCACGCACGAGGGCATGTTCTGCATCATCATCGAGATCAACTCCCCCTCCGAGAGCCTGGGCGTACCCTGCCTGTACCTCCCCCTCGGGACCGTGAGCGACTTGAAGTCCGTGGATGCGTAGTGGTGCTTCAACGAGGCGACGTGCCTGAGCTGCAACACGCGCATGATGCCGTACGTGGCCTTGATTGTCCTCATGCCCAGCTTGCCGTCCCTGAATCTGAGCACGTTGCCGTTCGCACTCAAGGTGCCGGAGGGGAGCTTGGGTTCGATCTTCTTCTGGTCCTCGAGCGTGTACGTCTCCGTGGGTTTGTGCCCGGACCAATTCCTGAACGCCTCGATGGATGGGAAGAGGTTCGTGATGGCGGCCATCTCCCTGATCGTGCCCCCGAGCCCGCGCGTGAGGTTCTTCGTAGAGATGAGCAGGTTCGGCACCACCACCTCGCCCCTGTCCTCGTTCGTGATCTTGGGCATGTCCTTGAGCGGCACCAACTCCCCGACCGTGAACTTGAGCCCGTGCGAGACGCCGAGCTTGTCCCCCACCTCGAGCTTCTTCGAGCCCACATGCACGACCGCGTGCGAGTCCCCCACCTTGCTCATCCTCACCTCCACGAGCGTGCCGTCGATGCCGGGCTTCCACCAGTCCTTGTCGATCATCTTCATGCCGATCTTCATCGGGCCCGGGTTCTGGGGCAAGGGGTAGTTGATGTACCCGCTCCAGGCGAAGATCCCCGACTCGGCCAACTCCTTGGACACGGAGCAGGCGTCCTCCATATTCATGGACCTATTCACGAACGCGGTCACGACCTGAGTGCCCGGGATGGAGGCCAATTTCGTGCCCTTGGACCTGCCTATGATCAGGCTCGTAAGCGGGGTCTTGATGAGGGGCTCTATCTCGCCGTGGCACACGATCGTGGCGTCGCCGTTGATGCGGGAGAGGGACATGGCCTGCCTCAGCATCTGCATCCCGAGGTTGAGCCTGGGGTCGGCCGTCCACGCGCCGAAGGGGATGGTCAAGATCGCGGCGTTGAAGTACTGCTCGGGCTCGTTCTCGGAGCTGGGGAAGGACAAGCCTGCGAACTCCATCGTGTCTGAGGTGTGGACCGAGACGCTGTCCACGTACGGGCCCTGGACGGCGAACTTGTCCGAGTCTATGAGCATGCGCATGGGTCTGATGATGACCCCGGTCGCAACCGAGATGTTGACCACCTTCGCGTCCTTGAACACGTGCAGGGTCGGCATGTTGAGCTCGCAGTAGGTCTTCCACTTATCCACGATCCTCTTCACGTCCCTCTCCACGACTGCGCAGCAGAACCCCATGCACCTCACGACCCAGTCCCTACGCCCGATGCTGTTCCCGAACTTGAGCACGGACAAGATGTCGCACGCGATGTCGATTGTGGACTTGGTCATGATCCTGATCGAGGTGCCCATCACGAGCGCCCTCACCTTCCCACTCGACTTCGACTGCGGGGTGAAGCACATGTCCAAGAACCCGCCCTGCACCTTCTTCGGCTCCCTCTCCTCGAGGTTGGGCTCGATGTCGGACCCGACCGCATCCCCCAGCGAGATCACGGTGTTGTCGTGCAATAAGCCGTAGAGCCCGTAGTGGCACTCGACGTCGTCTAGGATCGGGTACATGCTCTGCCAGAAGGAGCTGTTCATGGTGTGGCTCATGGCCTCGGACACGGCGTGGTTGTTGTACGCAGTCAAGGGGCCGACCGTCTCGTAGATCGCGCTCGCCCTCATCATCATGGAGCTGTTTAGCCTCCCGACCGAGATCGGGTTGACGGGCCCAATCGTGTCGTTGACCACCCACTTGAGGCTGGTGAGGTTCGTCATCTTGACCGCGGCCATCATGTCGGACGGAGGCATGTCCCCGTACACAGCCTCGCACACGGATAGGTTCCCGTTCACGCACACGGCGTGGCCCACGATGGGCGGGTAGATGGAGCTCGTGTACATCCTCCCGGTGTTGAGCCCCTCCCCGTCGGTCTCCGGGCTGATGTCCGAGCTCGTGATCCTGCCCCCGGACTTCTTGTAGACCCTCATGCTGCTCCTGAGCACGAACATGTGCTCGAGACTGGGTGGGAACTCCCTCGTGGTCGAGGGCGGGACGTACACCACCTCCACGTCTTCGGTGTTGGTCTGGATCGTGTTCATGGTGCTGTTCCTGTTCGTGTCCTTAACCGTGTGCATCTGCGAGCATGCATTCAGGACCTGCTCTTCTTCGTGTAGTCGAGGCGCCCGAGAACTCGATCTGCACCATGAGCTACGGTGCGTTCACAGGCATGGCCACGGTTATGGCCTGCGTCACGTGCGAGAGGATGGTTTTGTGCTCACTCGCGGACTTAACCGAGGATCTGACGAAGTACCTGTCCGAGCGTGAAGTCTCGTTCGTCCCTACGATCTGCAAGAAGTGCGAGACCACGTCCACTACCCTGTCCGGGCTCAGGAACAAGTGTGTGTACGAGAACATGATTATCAGCTCCAACATGGTCGGGAGTTGGAAGGCGTACATCCTCGCGAACGAACTCGCAGGCGGGTCCCTGTCTCTGGCCGAGGATGGCTACTTGATCACAAACAGGAATATGATCATCAACAACAGCTTGGCCGAGCGCTGCCTCAGGACCGTGTGGATGCCCAACAACCCGAACGGGTCCTTGAGGGTGCAGTCGTACTTGGACTCAAGCTTCATCTAGTTGCTGATCAAGATCAAAACGAAGGGCAGGATGCTCTGCCAGACCGACACTGTGCTCATGGCCAACAAGAAGGACGTGACCAGCACCATGCCCAACGCCAAGTCCAAGAAGAAGGAGAGAGCCCAAGACGAGCTCACCACCTTCATGAACATGGTCATGCGCATGCGGCAGCAGCAGGTGATCAGCAGGGACGTGTTCGACAGCTTGATGGACGTCACGGATGCGGACATGGGCTGGGGCATGCTCGAGGACTACACCACCGACAAGATCGAGAACCAACCCAAGGTGAGCGTACCAGAACCCGTGCTTAAACTAGATCACAACCTCGAGCTAGTCGAAGTTCCCGCCCCCGCCGGAGAACTCGCACAAGACGCTGAAGGTGGCACCACACCCGATCTCGCACCCAACCCTGATCCCGAACCAGACCCCGGTCCTGAACCAGACCTCGTTCCCGAACAGTCGGACGTGGACAAGTACGTGTGGACGGGGTGGGCCACGATCAAGAACTCAGTCGACGCCGAGACCAAGACCGAGAGTGTGCACGCAGCCGAGTACACGGTCATGGACGAGAGCAGCGACGAGAACGAGACCCCATCCGAGAACTGGACCTTATCCGGGCGTGCGACCGACGACAAGTCCATGAAGGGGTGCTTGTTTGCGACCTGCATCAGGTGCACATCCATGATCATGATCAGGTTTGAGAATGGGACCATACCCTCGATGGCGATTGCGTTCACGAACAAGGGCTCGAATGGGATCGTGATGACGGTCTGCAACTCGTGCGACATCAAGCCCAAGAACTGGTCTGAGTTCTGCGACGGACCTTTGACCAGCTATGTGAGTGAGTTCAACTCCTTGAATTTGGACCCGACCTTGATGAGAGGTTCGGATGTGATGAGAGCCGCGGAGATCATCGTAGGCAGCAACGTGCCCATGATGAAGCGCAAGAACAGCCTCTTGTACATGCCCAGGGACAAGATTATGGTCAAGACCTCACTCTTGGACGTCATGTCGAGCGTGGAGGTGAGCAAGGTCGCGACCGGCAACAAGTCCGAGATCCTACTCCCGCACTTGTGCGGAGGCTTCATCTAGCACCCGACGAAGATCTAGTGCACGTACGACTAGAACGATGCGCGAACTGAGGAGGGAGAGGCCTGCTGAACTACTACTCCTACGCGAACAAGACTGGGCTGTAGACCACCAACGAACACTCGTACAAGATCATGTACAACATCACGGACAAGGACGGGGAGCCGGTTATGTCCACGATCGTAGCCATGCACTACTACGGCCACATCATCGAGAACCTGGCCATGAACAAGGACAAGGACTGGGTCGAGGGCATGAGGAGGCACGCGCACAACAACAAGATCAACACGATGGACATGACCATGACCGGCATCATCTGCATGTCCGAGAACAAGCTCAAGAACAAGAATGCGTACCTGACCACGGTGGCGTCCACGGACAACATCGAGGTCGAGGGCCACTACAACGTCAAGAACATGTACCTATCCACCAACAAGGAGACGACCACTACCCCAAGCACATGCACTCTGTGCCCGAGCCCACGACCACGAACAAGATGAGGACTACGACCACGTTCGAGTGCACGCTCCTGTCTGGAACGAGGGTAGGCTGGCTAGCTGATCACGTACTCGAAGATGAACGGGTACCCGAACTCCTCCTGCCACCAGGACACGGCCTTGGCCTGCATTGTGTGCATGAAGACGATCTTGATTACGACCACGAGCGAGTGTAAGCACAGGTTGCTGGACGACTGCTTGGCCTCGGGCGTGTACTGGTTCAGGACCACAACCTGCTCCAGGTGCGTGAAGAAGATCGAGTACAAGCACGGCCTCATGACCTGCTCCGGCGTCGTGGGCACGAACGTAGCCATCAACCTGCCCGCGTACATCAACGTGAGCGTCCACCTAGGGAAGTACCCGCGCCTGCACACGTTCGAGGACATGCACGTGGTCGAGAACTTGGTCGACATCAAGAACTCAATCTCGCCCACGGCTGCGGTCATGATCGTGGTGTTGGACAGCTCCGTCTCCTTGGACACCTTCGCGGTCATGGACTTCTAGACGAACTCAGACTCAATCACGAGCACGATCAAAACCCACTACAAACTCAAGAGCACGTGTTGGTCGAGTACAAGATCTCCACTATGTGCACGTACACAGACCCCATCTGCCCCGGGTGCGAGTGCAAGCACAGGACCGTCATCGACACCTGCGTCAAGTACAACGTCTACGACATGTGCCCGGTCAAGAGCTACGGCCCGTTCTTGTTCAAGTTCTGCACCAGGTGCACCAACAAGTACATGCACAAGAACTCGAACTTATCCACGGGCGAGATGATGTTCCTGACCTCGCACAAGCCCATGACCTTGAACACAATCGTGCACTTGTTGGAGACCGGGTTCGTCACCTGCTCCGAGTCCTGCCTCGAGCTCTCGTCCAAGTCTGAGTCCGAGTAGAGGTACATGTCCTTCACGTGGTGATGGGGCTGACCACGAACGCATGCTGGAACACGTTCAAAACGCGCTCACCATCTCGATGACGACCTTGGTGTAGTTCACCACCACGAACATGGCCACACTCATCAACCTGCTCACCAACGTGAGCCCGGCCAGGAGGCTGATCATGGAGTACCTCACGGCGACGGACGTGGCCACCCTCTGCTACACGTGCCCAATCAAGCTCACCGACTGGGAGAAGAAGATGCTGCTGAAGCCGATCAGGGACCTGCCCGAGCACAAGGACTGGATCAAGGCTGAGATCGGGAAGGGGACCAAGATCACGATCATGAGCACGCACATACCCATGTGGATGATGAGGGTCAAGAAGCCAAGTGAGTACTGGACCACCACCGCGCAGCACGCCATGGTCAGGGTGTGGATCATAGCCAAGATGAGCATCAGAGAGAGGTCCACGATCCGGAGCAGGATGGTGGATAAGTACGTGAGCATGAACTCGCTCGCGTGCCTCATGGTAACGCAGGACTCGGAGTGGTACGTGGATACGTTCGGCTACGTAGATCTGGTGGGGTACGACGACAAGGTCGAGGCCTCGACTATCTCCGCGCCTCAGCACGAGAGTACGTACGCGGCTTTCAACGAGTGGAGGCAGCTGAAGGCGGACGCAATGGCCGACACGAACCTGCTTGAGAACAGCGTCAAGCCCCCGGGCATGTTCGTACCCATGAACGAAACCTCGGCCGACGTTAGCGACATGATCGAGTTCGGGTACAACGCTTGTGACTCATACGCAATGTCGAACTGGCTCTTGTGCACGCCGAGCGACAGGGGCTTAGTCGAGATCATGTACACCAACTACTTTCCGGACCTCTTCGACATCGTGCCCGCGGTTATGTACTGGGTGCCGAGCTCGATTGTGAGTGCAGCCCAGGACGGGCTCAGGACGTGGATCATCCCCTTGTGCGAGACCGTGCCCAAGACGAAGTACATCGACGGGACTGAGACCACTGACTCGCATCGAACCAGGTCGGACTGCGACATGCTCATTAGGGCCTCGTTCGCGGACAGCCCCATCACCACGTGGGAGAACACGCTCGCCATCGAAATCGGCTCCTTGTAGAGCACAAGATCGACAACTCGAGTTAAAACTGCGCCTACAACCTGAGAGCGATGAGGTGCTCGTACTAGACCACGACCGTAGTCATGACCAACATCAGGGACATATTCGTGAGCGTGTACCCGGCTAGGGTTTGCATCATGAACGAGCTCACGGCCACGGATCTAGCCACGTTCTGCTATGCGTACGACATGGAGCTCACGAACTTGGAGAAGAGCCGGTACTTGCTCCCCATCAGGGACTTAACCCGGCACGAGGACTGGATCAGGTCCATGACCAAGAAGGGGCACAACATCACGATCATGGGCAAGGACGTCCCGCTGTGGTTCATGAGAGTGAAGGACCCGCACGAGTACTGGTCCATGTACAACTACCACGTCACGATCAGGGTCTGGATCATATGCTTGCCGATAATGACGGACGACGGCGACGACTTGAACCCCTACTACCGCGAAGGCAGGCACTTGTACTCGATCAAGCCTCCGGGCATGTACGGCACCTTCGTTGACGTCGAGGGCGGGTTCAAGGTGGCGGGTGCGCCCTTCCCCACGTACGGCCGCGTCAGGCAGGACTCGAAGGAGATGTGGAGCGTGTTCTTGGACTCGTCTGCGAGTACGATCGAGATCATGCACTCGGACATACCCTTGTACCACCTCTTGAGGATGGAGTGGCTGCCGTCACACCTCATAACCGTGTTGAAGGACGCGTATTCGACCACGGTCGTGTCCATAGACAAGGGCAAGGCCAAGGTTACGGACGTGCACAACCACACGATCTGGGACAAGAGTTCAGGCATGTACTTGTTCGAGTCCGGCATCATGCTCTCGATAGGCAGCCCGGATGGGATGGAGCATCAGACTAGGTCCAAGATTAGGTTCATGGTCTAGATCAAGCCCCTGCCCACGACCAAAACGAGATCTGCAGCACACACTCCATCACGATCAGACTAGCACTACAACAGGAACGTGAAGCTGGCGATGCTCAAGGCCGTGACTTTGTCGATAGACATGCCCTGCATTATGTACGTAGTCACCAACGGCTGCGGCCACTCGGAGACGACCAGGTACAGGAACTGCGGCGGGCACTCAGACACAATCGAGAGCAACTCCACATGCTTCCACGAGGCTCCGGTCGAGAAGAGGAACAGGCCTACGAGCGTGTGCATGGGCACGAGGTTCTGCAACAAGGGGTGCAGGGTCTTGACCACGGGCTGGAGGTGCTGCACGTGTGGGTTCAAGGAGGTGCACGGCTACTACGACTCGGTCCTGAACATGGTCGTGCACAAGTCCAAGTGCGGGGACACCCACGCCTTCTGCCTCACGTGCATAGACATCAACTGGGATGCGAACTGGATCGAAAGCTCGAACGAGACTAGGTCCGAGATCACGCCTCCGACCAGGACCCGGACCACGACCAGGACCAAGACGCCGTCCCTCTCCTACACCAGCGACGAGTACGAGAGCGAGTACGAGGACCTATTCTTCGACGCAAGCCCGAAGCCGATTGAGTCCGACGAGGAGGATGTGTACGCGGAGTACAACTCGTCCGCCATCAAGGGCGGGGACCTGGACATGATCGCACGCACGTTCGAGGGCACGGATATGAGCTTGAGCCCGGTCACGACCCCGACCAGGTGGATGGATGAGGACGAGATGGTGTACGAGACCATGACAAGACCGAGATGATAACCTCCTACGAGCACATGACCAGCAGCCTGATGATGGACTACGACAGCACCACGATGATGTTTTTGGTCACGTTCGAAAACTAGACCGTAGACTCGGACGCGTCCTTGTGCGTGGACTTGACCACCTTCTGCTTCATGATCGCGTTGTAGGAGAAGACCAACCCCCTGACTGTGCCCATGTCCGCAGCCTCGAGGATGGTCTTGACCGCACCCGTGATCCTCTCCACGACCCAGCCCTTGTGCACATCCACGGAGTCGAGCCCGGTGTCGACCAGGACGCTGACCCTCTCGCCGTTCGTGGCCTTGTACTTGTAGTGGGGCTGGCAGTTGATCTTGGTCTCGGTCACCTGCATGTGCGCAGGCAGCTTGTTGTTCTGGAGCGCGGTGAGGAGCTTGCCCAAGAACATCGTCACATTCTTCCTCGTCTTCGTGTAGGTGTCGTCGGACATGATCATGCTCAAGACCTTGCTCGCGGCGTACCTCGCGATCGGCAGCGTGTCCTTCTTCACAGGCGTCATCCCCTTCGTCTCCATCTCGTCCCTCCAGTCCACGACCGTGTACTTCTTCCTAGCTGTGATCAAGATCATCTTGTAGTTCCCCTTGATGTCTGCGCCGATCTGCTCGAACGGGGTCCCGACCAAGCTCTCGTCGATGGCCTTCTTCAAGCTCATGCCCGCGCTCATGCACTCGTCCTCGTTCGTGCCCTTGACCCACGCGAAGATCGAGTCCGTGTCCCCGTAGATGACCTTGTGCCCATTCTCCTCCGTGACCTTGATCATGTTCTTGAGGAAGTACCTAGCCGCGCACGTGGTGGCCTCCGCGCACGTCTCCGAGGCGAGGATCCCGTGCTTGCTCCCCATCGCGCCGTAGATGCTGACCAGGAGGATCTTGAAGGCCCAGGCCGTGATGTCGTCCTTGTTCGTCTTCGCAGTCTTCCTCAAGGAGATGAGGTTCTCTATGATCCCGCTCAGCATCGTGGGCCCGCCCTGCACCACGGCGATGTACGACCTCCTCGTCCTCATCACGATCACAGCCTCGTTCCAGATCACATCCCCGATCGTCATGTCGTACGCAGACTTGGGCAGCTCCACGTCCACCTTCAGCTGCAAGGCGGTGGGGTTCTTCGCGGACGCGCACCTGTCGATGAAGATCTGCAGCTTCGACATCAAGGAGCCGTATAGGGAGTTGCCGTCGATCATGATCACGCCCTTATAGCAGCCCGGCCTCGGGGGCACGACGTAGCCACCCTCGAACTTCTGGTCCTCCAACTTCATCGTGTTCCTCCCCAAGTCCAGCATCTCGCCGTTGGACAGGGCCACGGACTGCATCAAGCAGAAGGTCATAACCCCGGTGTTGTTCGCAACCGAGTCCCACAACGTGCTCCTAGACGTGCCCGCCAACAGGGCGATGCGCTCGCACATCATGGCGTTCTTGGCCAGCCACGCGTGCATGTCCGAGTCCCTGGCGTTGTACACGAGAATGTTCGTGAGGTCAGCCTCGTCCGAGATTGGGATCCTCATCGTGCCGCTGTCCAGCTTCGAGGGTAAGTCGAACCTCCTGCACATCTTGTCGAGCGCGAGTGAGTCCCAGTCCGACCTCGAGATCTTGTCCGCGGTGTACATCGTGTCTATGATCATGCTGCCGTTCGTGAGTGACCAGAAGACCCCGACTCCGACGTTGCCCAGCCTCCTCTCCTCGATCGTGTGTTCGATCGTGGGCTCACTCGCGGCCTTGCACCCGATGCTCCTCAGGTCGAAGTTGAAGCCGTTGTGGATAGACACGAAGTCGGGGCTGAGCATGTCCAGGATCTCGTACGCAGTCTTGACGGCATGCTCGTCGCTGTCCGCCTTCACGATGGTGGGGTACCTCCCGTTGTCCCACTTGGCCTCGGTGTGGAACCCGAACGTGTAGATGACGTAGCACTTGTCCGTGAATTGCTTGTCGTACCAGCCCCCGTTGCTGATCGAGATGCTGATCAAGGGGTCGTGCGGGAGTGGCATCCCGTCCCCGCGCACAATGGTAGACACCTCGATGTCCAAGCCGATGATCGAGAGCTTGGGTATCTTGGCGGGCTCCTTCAGCCCCACGCCCCTGGTTGCGTACGGGCCGTACCCCGAGATGCTGGCCGCCCTCAGCTTCGAGATTGAGTTCTTCATGCCGGTCACGATCATGGGGTTGTCCCCGGGGATGTCCGCGTCTATGTTCGCCACCACGTCCATGGCCATGGCCAGGGGCAAGTCCGCCACCATGATGATGCGCTCGTCGTCCACCCCGAGCCTGATCGAGATGTCGGTTATGTAGTCGTTCAAGACGATGCTCCTGCTCTCGTCCTCGATCCAGGTCGCCATGATGGTCCACCCCATGTCCATGAGCTCGTTCAGCACCCTGACCGAGACCTTGCTCTTGGCCACGTGCACGTTCAAGTCGCTGAGCGGGTAGGCGTTCGTCCTCAAGCCCCCGTTCGGGAACAAGTCCATAATCGAGATCTCCATCGCGAGCACGTGTACCATCCAAACGCGTTGCAGTGGTTCACCGCACTCATGAGCTCGATCGGCGACAGCGAGACGGTCGTGTCCGTGACCGTGGGTGAGGATAGGAACGGGGACGAAGATGAGAATGAGACCGTGATCTTGGACATACAGACGCACGGGGGCAATGAGTGGTTCATGGACGACTTCCCGTGCGCAGGCCCGGCCTACATGGAGCTCTCGAACGAGGATAAGAACTTGGTCGAGTGGGCGATCACCCGCAGGTCCGTGGCTGTGAGGGACATCACGTACTACGTCTACTGCAGGAGCGTGGCCGCGTGGGCCCAGATGGAGTCGCCTACGGCGGCGCACGAGATCGCGGATGTCACTGGGATCAACGCCCCGGTCAACTACGCAATCGCGCTGCAGAGGTTCTACCCGTTGCTGGCCAGGATGGCATTCCCCATCGAGGGCTTGACCAGGAGTGTGTGCATCGGCACGTACAGGTTCACCTTCGAGGTCAAGTACTTGGACGACGGCCCGGTCGTGTCCTACGCCCCGCACGCGACGGTGATCCCGAACCCCAGAGGAGATGAGCACAGGAGGATGTACATGTTCGTCACGTCCCCCACCGTGATGTCGTTCCCGTTCAGATTGCCGAAGAAGATGGTGGTTGACTTCGAGGGTGAGATCTTGAACCAGATCCTCCTCCCGCTCAGGGACGACCAGAAGCTCGACTTCATGTGGCGGATCGGCAATGCGCTGACGGACCCAATCAGGAACCCGTGCGTGATCATCTTCTACGGCCCAACCGGCGAGGAGGGCAAGAGCGTGTTGGCGACCAACATCAGCCGCGTGCTCGGGAAGGGGGTCGAGTGGACCGTCACGGACCTGATCGGGAAGGCGAGCAAGTGGCCGGATGCGGCGATAGTCATGAAGCTGGCCGAGAAGAGGGTCATCATCTGCGACGAGTGTGGGATCGAGGACGACATGAACTACAACAACATCAAGAGGTGGACGTCCAACGCCCCCGTGCAGTCCGCGGGTATGTCTGCGTACCTGTCCCAGACCATCATCGGCATCAGCAACAAGATGGGGTTCGCCACCAAGTCCGCCATCAACAACAGCGTCGGCAGGCGAGTCGTGATCTACAAGATGGACAAGGAGTTGGGCAAGCTCAAGCCCTTCCCCGCGCAGGCGGTCAACGACTACGTCAAGTTGCAGTTCATCTCTGCATGCCTCTCAGTCTCGGCCCAGTACGAGAGGGCGCCTGTGTCCTTGGAGATCGCCCTGTACACGGTCTTCAGGAGGAGCGTCAACTTCATCACGGCCGGGGTCTGGATGGACAGCACGTCCCCGCCCCACCACTGCATCGTGTCTACTGCCATCATCGCAAACAGGATCGGGGTCACCATGGAGCGCTTGGTCCAGTGCTTCGCCGCAATCTCGAACAGGCTCGTGTGTGTGCCCACGTACGGGATCCCGTTCATATTCGGGTTGAGGTACGAGAGGAAGTTGCTGACCAAGTTCGGCGAGAACTACGTGGAGAGGCACAAGGGCAGAGAGTACTACGACCTCGAGACCCTCAAGTTGATCGTGCGCATAGTCTAGGACGAGATCAAAACCGAGATCTAGACCATGGTCGGGACCAAGTACTCGTGCATGTTCATGAGCGCGAATAACACCTACGATGTGATATCGGCACTGAAGCTGACGTCTCCATCTCGTACTCGAACTCGTACAAGATCATCTACTCGAACGCAATCATGAGCGGCAACCCGAACGCAGCCAAGAACGGGACCCCAGTCAGGGGCGGAGTCGACAACAAGGAGCCGGCCAAGACCCCCACTACGCCCGGGCCCGAGACCACGAGCTCGACCGAGGCGAAGTCCACCACCGAGGATGCGAACGGCACCACGCCCGCGCCTGAGGACACGTCCAAGCCCAAGATGTCGGCCCTAGACAAGATGAGGAACAAGACCGAGGCCAGTGGCGAGAAGACGGTCATGGACAAGATGGACAAGATGAACCTCTTCGACTCCACGAAGGCGGGGCAGACCAAGACCAAGGGTGCGTACGACAAGGGCACCATCAAGATGCAGGAGGGTGGGATGATGATCGCGGGCAGGAACGTGGGTGCGGAGCAGAGTGAGCCCGACTGGACGCCCGAGCAGAAGGCCTTCATCGAGAAGATGAGTACGTCCAAGCTCATGATCAACGACGTGACCGACAGCAGGAGGAGCGTCATGGACAACGCCCAGAAGTACGTCGGGAGGGACGAGAGCGGCACCATCGTGCCCACGGAGGAGGGCTACGTCTCGTCCTTGGACCCATCCGAGTACTGCATCGGGGTCGGCCCCTACAAGTACGACATCACCGGGGGCGCGAGGCACTACTCAGACGCAGTCGTGGCTGGGATCAGGGGCGACTGGATGCTCAACCAGTGGAGCTCGGAGTGGGTCGTGATCGAGGGCGTGGCCCCGGATGTGTTCATGAAGCAGCACAGGGTCGGCGCCGCGACGCAGAGCAACCGCAGGATCGGCATCAACTTCGCGCGCATCGGCTTGCCCAAGCTCGCGTTCGGGCCGTTGTTCAACTCCTTGTCCGAGCAGTTCCCCGGGGTGATGTCCCAGATCATCCAGACGCCCGGCTACTACTGGATGAATGCGTCCTGGGGCGTGTCCTCGTTCGCAGCCACCTTCTCGTACATGGACAACAACGAGTTCAAGAAGACGAGCAACTTGAGCGACGTGATGAGGATGTTGAACGGGAGGTCATCCTTGTGCTTGGCCACGGTGGCGATCTCGATCACGTGCCCGTCCAAGGCCGAGGGCGACAGGCAGGTCCCAGACAAGACCACGCACGGGCTCAGCGTCAAGCTCCACAACGCATTCGGCGTCGAGGTGGTGGACTACCACGGGCCCCCGCAGCAGGGCGCAACCGGCATGATGATTCCGAAGAGGTTCATCCAGAGCGCCAGGTCCATGACTGGGTCCGCGGGCGGCAGCACGGGCATGGGCATCTTCGCCAAGTCGAACACGGGCGCAGCGGGGAACTTGTTCGGGAGCGGGTCCCAGACCGCGCCTTCGGTCAAGACTGCCGACAACGTCGAGTTCATGTAGGAGTTCGTGTGCTAGATCATGGTCGAGCATACGGTGGCGTACGAGGCGTCGTCCGGGGCGTTGTTCAAGTTCTAAAACTAGATCGAGACAGCAACGTGGTCTTGGACGTGGGTAGGATCAGGACCATGACACGCCGTAGTCTAGAGCACCGACATGAGCCAGAACAAGGACATGGAGGAGGACACGAGGGAGAACAAGTCCAGGAACAGGGTCGAGGACTGGATCATGCACGAGAACGGCGACACGAACAAGATGCCGAGGAAGAACTCGATGATCAAGAACATCATGTACAGCGACGACGTGCTGATCGTGGTGTGCCCCAGCTGCATGACCGGGAGGGTGGCTGCGAGCACGAGGCGGAACCTGAACAAGTTCATGGAGATCGTCACGGAGGCGAAGGGGACTGGCATGACGGGCCTGATCGTAGTCTCGTACTGCAACCTGGGCAGTGACAAGTGCATGTACAAGCCCGTGACCGGAGACGAGAGCCCCAACACATCCATCACCGCGCTTTTGAACTCGAGTACGTACGAGATGATGGACAACATCTTGGGCGAGATCACGATCCTGCCGTCGGACATAGTCAGGGACAAGGCCATGTTCTTGACCTCAGACGAGCTCGTGAACCTCTGCAGGAGTATGCACAGGATCCCGCTCAAGATTGGCCCCGACGACATCATCTGGCCCGACACCGACGACAAGTGGACGGACATGGGCTGGGTCATGTAGTAGATCATGGCCGTCATCCACACCGCGTACATAGACAACGTCAAGCTCTCGACCTTGATCGTGACCAGAACGAGCACGTGGTGCTGCGCTAGGAGTGCACGCTGTACACCACTACCGCCGAGAAGATGTCCGAGAGCAACGACCCGCCCTCCTACGAGGATGTGTACCCGGCTGGCGTCCTGAACGGAATGTGCGCCATGGAGTGCGGCAGCCACTGGACCGGGATTGTAGACAACAACATGTCCGTGTGCACGGTTTCGGTCTTGATCAAGGCCATGAAGAGGATCATCTACGACTTCTTGGAGAAGTGTGACGACAAGAACATGGTCGACATCGACAACACGTACATGTGCTGCAACGGAGAGGTGTACTCGAACCTGGTCCGCAGAGGTCCCCTACTCCCAGCCAGGATGGGAGGCGGCTCCATGAACTTGAACAAGAAGGAGACTGAGATCACGAACGCGTTGACCACTGTGATGAAGAAGTGGAACGCGGTCCGCACCAAGATGTACAACGAGACCTGCGACAGGACTGGCTCCCCGAACGAAGGCATGATCCTGTTTGGCTCCGAGTGCATGAACATAGTCACGAACGTGCACCTGAACTTGATCGAAGACCAGGACATGGTGGAGAGCATCGCCGAGTACATGATCTTGTATCGGTACGAGGGCAGGGAGGTGCGCACGAACCCGTTCACAGCCTGGAACTAGAACACGACTATGACCACGAGGAAAAGTCCCGATTGTGACCTGCACTACGACAAGAACATGGCTTGGGAGACGAACAGGGGCATCTCCAGGATCCCGCCTAGGATCAGGGACAGGGTCGACGCTTCGATCGTGACCACGGTCTCGGCCCAGATGAGGTACATGTGCATGGAGGTGACGATGGAGATGGTCAAGAAGTTGGAGGTGTTCGGACACGGGGACAGGTTCATGTGCGCGGTGAGGGGCTTGATGATGATCGCATACGGGGCTCCGATCAAGATCATGAACGTGGGCTTGTACCCATACGAGCAGAACATCCTATCCCCGATCGCGTCTGCGCTCGCGTACTCACCCATGATGTGCGTCGGGTCTACGCCCTCGGTCCAGATCTTGGCCCAGGCCATGGCGGCGGTTGGCATCGGCATCAAGGAGAGGGCCGAGAGTAAGAAGAAGGACAAGAGTTCGTTCGGGCAGGTGACTGAGTACATGCTCATGTCCAACTTCGCCATGCTGCTCAGGTGCTCGTACGTGTGCACGGCCGTTGGCGTGGCCTTCACCAACTGCGTGCCCGTCTCCGTGGATACCATGGCGAAGAGGATCATGTGCGCGTCCTTCTTTTCGGAGTGGCTCGGGGAGATGATCAAGATCCACAACTCGTTCGGGTTCAGGATGACGATCATGGCCATGGGTGCGTTCGCGGCCGACACCGTGAAGAGGACCTTCAGCTCGTACAGGGGCACCGCCGAGATGGTGACCTACATCGGCATCACGAACCCAGCCGCCATCTCGTACATGAACGTCGAGAAGCACACCATCACCTCCCCCATCCCGCACTCGGTCACGACCATGGAGCTGGACACAGCCTCGATCGTGGGGTGGCGCCCGTCCCTGGACAGCACCTCGTCCTACGAGTGGAAGATGTACCCGAGGAGCACCTTGTTCGAGTTCATGAACGGGAGCCGGATTGGGCCTCTGACGAGGGCCCTCATCGACCACACGGCAGAAGAGCTGTTCGACTACTTCTCGACCATGGCCAGGAACTTGTTCAACAACGCGAGCATGGGGGTGAACTCGAACTTGAGCACGGGCAACTTGCCAGCCGGGGCCCTCGGCTCGACCATACCCGAGAACGCACCGCCGGGCTCGAACGTGGGCAGCACCACGGCCAGGAACCAGAACGCGCCTGCGACCGGGGGCATCTTCGGCAAGGGGCAGGACGACTCGGGCCAGGACACGCGCAGGATGCAGCCGTCAGACGGGAGCCAGATCTACACCGGGCGCAACTCCATGCTCGCGCAGATGACCGACCCCAAGGGCACCAACAAGACCCAGCAGGTGATCGTGGTCGAGAATATGATCGCGAGGCTGGATGAGATCATGGAGTCGTTCAGGGCCAGGGAGAAGAGGGAGGACAGGATCGAGGAGAAGATCGACACCATCATCGACAGGACGTCGTGGGAAGACGAGGAGTTGACTGAGGTCATGGACGCGTACAAGAGGTCGAGGCCGGAGATGATCAAGCAGATGGAGAACGCCGTCGCCGTGGCCGCAGCCTTGCCCACGATCTTCGAGGGGATAGTGGGCGCCATCGAGAATGAGATCCAGCCCTCGGCCCCGTTGATGAGGAGGTACGACGGTACGACCGTGAGGGACGCCGTGTATGTGCAGATGACCGCGGATAGGAACAGCGGCGTGGCCCAGAGCAGGAACCCGCCCACGAGTGGGACCATCTTCGCCAACCCCAACGCAGTGCAGAACCAGACCTCGAACA
>JAABUK010002581.1_pt1 | contig 32306 bp, 41 predicted proteins | sample 5559141 | NCBI WGS metagenome assembly JAABUK01 (sample SAMN10711869, study PRJNA513367) | rock metagenome | isolation source: Antarctica rocks | place: Antarctica: Victoria Land, Pudding Butte nord | collected 2016-01-03 | reverse complement strand
CTTTGCTGGCCATCTCACACAATTCAGCTGCACGCCTTTCCAGCCATGCCTTCTTCACCCTGTCAGTCACAGCATGGAAGCATTGCACAGCTATCTCCTTTTCTTGATCTGATGCATTACTGTAATATATTGTGTTCTTCACTTTTTTAGCAGCTTTGCATTCTGCGTCAAACCAAGGATTCCTTGGAAAAGTGTTTTGCACAGATCGCTTTTGCTTATGTGGTAGGGTTTGCTGTGCAGCTTCTGTCATGCATGTGATCAAAATGGCAACCACAGTGTCAACATCAATTGTGCCAGTCAACAATGGTACAAGATGCATTAGCAACTCTGCTGTCAGACATTGCTGGTATGCATCGGCTTGTGACTCAACATATCTGAACTGCAGAAGCTTGTAAAATCCCGGTCTGGGGGGGGGGGTGTCTGGAGCGGTCTGGAGACCGTAACCTTACGGTCTCACTGACCGTATATACGACCGTAACCTTATCCCAAATGCCAAATGTGGCAGATTTGCCCAGTGCCTCCAGAATACGAAACGGTGCTTGTCGCGCTGGCACCTGCCGTTGCTCTTCTTTGCGCTCTGCTACCTGATCTCGCTTTGCAGCCCGGCTTTGCCTTGCCCGGTCCGCCACGGCTCTAGGATGCCTTCCTTGCTAAACCTCGGCGTATATCTGCTGTTGCGTGTCGCTGGCCTTTGTGATCTCAAGAGCGCAGGGTATCTGAGCCTGGTCAACAAGCAGGTGTCTGCAGCAGTCACGCCTGTGCTACCTGCGCTGTGCGCCCTGCGGCTACTCTTGCCTTTCCAGGACAATGTAAGTCTGATGCACTTCTCTCCAACGCACGAGATGTGGTGGGCACTGGTGTTTGCAAAAGGCGACGAGTACCTTCAGCTTGCAGTCAGCACAGAGAACTCTGACGGCCAGTACTATCCAGCACAATACAACAGTGGAGCCACAGCTTATGGCCTTGACATTCCATTTGACAAGTGGGGGCAGTACACACCCCAGAAGCTGCGTGCAGTCGAGGAGTTTACTCATGCAATCTCAGGGCCCTATAGACCAAGCGAGTTGGATCAGGGGGTCATCAGGGGGAGCTGGCAGAGCGGCCTTGACGCTATTGCGCCTGCGAGATTTCTGACTTTCCACTGGGACACGCCATACAGGTGGTACGGCGTCCGACCTGCCCTCATCGTCCATTATCATGGCTATCAAGAACTCCACGTTGCGCAGGTTCTTTGTCTTGCCTGGTGGCACAAATCGTTGTCGTGTTTTGTTCTTCTTGTCAACGATGGCTGCCAGATCTTGCAAAGTATCAACGAGCTGCCCTTTTGACATCCTACTGTCGCGCTCCTTGATCGTGTAAGAACTGGCACGCAGACTACGTAAGTACACAGCACGAGCCGCGTCTTCGTCAGACGCCCCAACTGGCCGCGTATAGGGCAGCACATCGTTGTAGACCGTGCGGCTCATGCCGACCGAGCGCAGACTCAAACGACTAACAACGATTACAAGAACAACCACGGATATTCTGTGCTTGTGTAGCCACAAAAAGAGAGACGGAAGAATTGACAGGGAAGAAGGAAGAGCGTGAGGATAGCCTCGGAAATTTCCGGGCTATTCGAAATTCACACTCCCGTAATACGAGGCACCGTTACAGTTACGCGAGACTCGGCCTTTCGGCGTGTAAAATATTTCTTCTTCTTCTTCCCGAGGGGTCAGATCTTTGGTCACGTATGTCGTCCAACCGCGCGAAGTCGTGATAAACAGGCGCTTCGTGAATCTGCAAATGTGGGGCAATACTTGTAGACAGTCGAGGGCGCTGTGAGAGGCGAGGGCATGGGAGATGTAGCTGCAGACTAGCCCTTGCTGTTCTGTTGGTGCGCTTTCCAGGCAACGAGCATCATGAGCAAGACCGCAGTTCTTCCTGCCACGCCAGCATGGACGCTAGGCTCCAGACCGTGCAAGCGGTTCTCAGGTTCTGCTGCATCATCCCCAGCCTTAGTGCTTCTGTGTTAAGTGCTTCTGCTACCTGTAGTAACTCATGGGTTCCGGGGTCAAAGCCACTGATCCAAGCTGTACGAAGTTTGTATGTTGCGCAGGCGAGGTGCCGCCGGGACCGGGTGAGTACGCCCTTGCCAGTCATTATGACGTCTGCTCAACAGCAACGGTGGAGCCTGCATTCTCAATTCCAGGCGGTAGAGGTCTGGGCTCAAGTAGGACACCTATCACTTGATTTGTTTGTGACTCAGTAGGTCTTTATACATTTGCCCCTGGGCTTGCACAAGTCCTCATGCTGCAACGTGCTTCATGACCCTTTAGGAGAACGTACACCAGGGCCAGCTGACTACAAGTCAGACAGCAAGCGTATTCTTCCAGGCAAGCCAGCATATACAATAGCTGGCAGACATAGTCAAGGTATGCACAAGAGCAGTACACCTGGACCAGGCGCATATGCAGTGCGCAGCAATAGTAAAGTGTTAGGCAGCCATCCGAATGCCCCAGGCTACTCTATGCCCTCCAGCAGCCGAGGCTCAGAACTGGGGCAGAAAGCTCCTGGACCTGGAGGTAGGTCAAGTACACACTGTGATATCTAAGAACTGGCTTCGTAAGTCAGCCATGCGCTTACACAAGGGGAGTATTGCTTTTGACCTCATTGCAATGCACAATCATGTGAAGTTGTAGGACTCGCCTCCACATTGCTGCAGCACCAAGAAGCAGCTTTGAGAACAAGCAATGACACGTCAAGCAGTGCCTATCTGCAGTCACAGTACAAGTAAACAGGGCTCCATGCATGGCACATAAAAGTACCATACTGCTGAAGCTTGCATGCAGCATACATGACAGCAATGGCTGAGGTGGGACCAAGGTGCAGCATGAAGTTCAGGCATGAAGCAGGCAGACTGACTGGGGATGCAGTAGCATCACCAGGGCCAGGCCAGTACTCCCTCACCTCATGTGACAGGCCCCGGTCTGCTGCATTCACCTTTGGCTGCAGCCGGCCTCAGTCAACCGCACAGACTCTCAGGTGCATGCTCCATGTGCTGCTAATGCTGGTTTGTTGGTGTTGTGAAGCTTCACTGGTGTTGCAAAGCTGGCCGAGGCATTGTATCATGGCTGTGACTGGTGCATGGCTGCTGCATGCATGCGTCAGCTCACACACTGCTATGCAGCATGATAGTTGTGTATACCTAGAGGGCACCTGCTTACAAGGAAAGCACAGGTATTGCAAATTTTTGGATCATAGCAGCCTCTCCATGTGATACTGAGTGTTGGCTTGCTTGTAAACATCATCATCAGCATCATGCATGACTGTTCTTGTAGTATGAGTGCGCCCTTGTAGTGAGTGCATCCCATGGTTCCTGCAATGCAGGGAGCCTCGTGCTACGACCGCTTCGGCCTCCATCCCAATGCACCTGCGTGCAGTCAGAGGGGGATCCTTCTCCAGGACAGGGCGGGGCTCAGGGGGCTGGGTAGAGGCGGGTCCTGGCCCTGGGGCCTATCAGAGTGTTGAGAAGGCTGTTGGGGTCACTCTGCAGTCCCAGCCTGCATATACCTTTGGCAGTGGCCGGAATGTTCGCTCATGTAAGTAGCCCCGTGTCAGCTGCATCGCAGCTCTTGGCTGCAGAGAGAATGCTTTGCTCTCCTGCATTGGAGGTTGTCTGTTTCAAGTCGCTTCGGCAGGCAGTGTGGCCACCTGTAACTATGGTGACTTGCATGCTGAGTTTCATGTCAAGTTGATCAGTGGACCAAGGACTCTGAGCACCATTTGCTAGACCAGAGCATACAACAGGTGCCAACGCATGCAATTCAAGTCTGCACAGTGAGTCTGGGATGTGGTGTCATGTAGTGGACAGCAAGCCAGGGCCTGGTGCTTATAGCCCTGCCCTGACAGCTACAACCAGCAGGAAGGCAGCATTCAGCATACGCGCCAGACCCCAACAAAGCACTCACGAATCTTTCAGCCCAGGGCCAGGGCAGTATGGTACTGCCCCTAGCAAACCTCATGTTGGCTTGGCACCAAACCCACCTTCTTACACCTTCGGTTTGAAAACTTTGGGGGACAAGGAGGCAGAACGCAAGCCGGGACCTGCTGGTGAGCCTTCTGACTTTTGCCTGGTTTGAGCTTGTCTGCGCTTTGCAGCTTCTTCAGGTCAGCTTGTCACGTAGCCTAGGTGACGCAGTGCTGTGACCTTAGATTGTTTACAACATGTGCCTATCAGCCAGGGGCATCATGACCATTCACTCATGGTGTTGTGCCATGCCTACCAGCATCAAACAACCCTCCAACAGGATTTGTCCAGGATTTGCGGATTGCATCTGATGACATGTGCTTGTTTCATGTGCAGCTTACAACTTGGAGTTGAAGCCAAGTCCTGTTGCAGCCAGCTTGAAATTTCGGCACATGAGCAATGCAGCACAGGAGGCTGCTGAGGCTATGCCTGGACCTGCTGATTATTGCATCACAGGCAGGAACCTCTGTGCCTGCAACAATGTCAAAGGCTACACCATGGGCTCACGGTAGCCATGAAATCAACTCACACAGTTAGCATGACAACCTTCATGCAAAGCTTCTTGGGCTAGCTTTATTTTGCCTGTTGCATCAGCTCTCCACGGCCCAGCTCGTACAGATTGCGCTTGGGTGCCATTTTAGGCTCGTATCCAGATATTTTGCTTTGGTGTTTTCAAGCTCTTTGTCAAGCACAACTATCAGTAATGGGGTTTTCCTTAGATATGACAGGGTTTTGGCAGGCAGAAGCAACAGTTAGAATGAGATAGCACCATGGCAAGACCAGAGAAGTTACAGGAGTTGCAACAGTATGGTCGCATTGTACATGATATTGAGTGCATGTAGCATGTGTATGTTGCTTATGTGAGGGCAGGGAAATGCTGCTTGCCAACTTAGGCAGTGTTTGTTGTAAATACTGTGTTGCGCTAACACCTAAAAACACACAGTTGTTCCACCACGCCCTAGAAACCACCACATCATAGATAGCAAATATTGGGAGACATACGTTATGCAAAACTTGGCACGCGACAGAAAGCAACAGGAAATCAAGCTGAAAGCTTCTCTCATCGACCAGGGACACAACCCCTGGGTGAACCCACAGCACACTAAAAGGCTGTTTGATGGACCGACGACTCAGGCAACGATCTATTTCTTACACTGTTCCTTCTTGGTACAAAACATTGCAAGCAAAAAGCGGGCCAGAACAGACATTCACATGGACTGCACAGAAGGTTTGCAATGCAAGGAACTGTGAGACTGCAACTGCTGATGCTGCTGCTGGGGCATGGGAACAATATTATTCCTGTGATCCAACTTTTCATCAGTTGCAGTTATGTTGTCACCAGCTTCACTTGCATTGCTTCTGAGAACTTGCTGACTGGAACTGACATTCAGACCAGCCTCTCCAAACTGTGTTGCAAACCAGGGGTGCTCCAAGGCCTGGGCAGCTGACAATCGCTGAGCCGGATTCCTGAGCATGAGGCTCTGTAGGAAACTCAACCCCTCCTCAGACATGGTCAACCAGGGGCCATAATTGATGGGAATGGGATCCATGATGGTAGCTCTCATCACTTCATCAATGCCATGTGCACGGCACTGCTCAAGGGTGTCCCTACAAAAAATAGCAGGCAAGAAGAGCTCAGCAGTCAGCAAAAATGCCTCCTAGAGATGGTCTAGACTGGCGACTGTGATTGAACGTATGCAGGTGACAGCAAAACATGCAAACCTGATGACCAGTGCACTACTCACACCAGGCATGACTTTGTGCACTTCTCTTTACAGACTTACCAGAAGGGGAACCTGCCAGTGAGCAGCTGGTACATCATCATGCCCAGGCTCCACATGTCAGATGCCTGCAAGTAGTCCCTCTTGAAGACCTCAGGAGCCATGTACACAGGGGTCCCAGTTCTACGTGATAAGCTGGCCTTGCTCCTGTAGGACTGGCTGCAACCAAAATCTACAGCCTTGAGCCAGTCACCCTGGGCTGCCCCACGCTCAAGGGCTCTCAAGGGGTCCCGGAACCGCTGCCGAAGCATGAAATTGGCTGGTTTAACATCCCCATGGACGATGCATTTGGCCTGCAGAATGGCGAAGCCAATAAGCCCCACAGAAGCATGCACCAAACAACCCCTGCCACAGTTTTGGTGAATGAGGAACAATAGGCATGAGACATGAGAGGGATCACATGACGGCAGCTGGCAATGCATCACAACAGTCAGGCTGACAGGGAAATGAACAGGTCAAAGCCTGACTAGGCTGCTCACATGAGCTCAAACAAGAGCCCCAAAATGCCAAATCTCAAGGCAGTGTGAGACAGACTGGAAGAGTCTCAGAACATCATCTCGGCAGCATCCTGATCATGACAAATGAGCTGCAGAGACGCACTGAGCGTGCTATCACTATGGTACTTTGCTGCTAGACAGTACTATGGTTCTACAATGGGCTGGCTAGCTTACATGACATGAAGCGATGACCTTCAGACACTCATATAGGACCAACGCTGTCTGCAGCTCACTGAAAGGACCACGCTCCTGCAGATTCATGAAGCCAAGTGAGCTGAACATCCAGCAAACATTATGTACAAATGGACAAAATCGAAGCAAAAAACTTGAGAGAGGCAAATGTCCAATATAGGTTGTGCAACTGACCTCAAGCACCCGCTCCAAGTCACCTCCACTGCACAGCTCCATAACAAGATAGACCTGTGCATCATCCTCATACACCCCATGCAAGCCGATCACATTGCCACAGTCCTGTATGCTGCCCATGAGCTCAACTTCCTTCCTGATCTTCTTCATTGTCTTTTCCTGTACAGCATCAGCAAAATGATTAGCAATACCGAACACGAGCGCAGGGCGGGCTGTGTGACAATTTGCAATCAAAGCCGTCGTGCACAAGGCCTCAGCTCTTATGAGACAGCTGCATACAAAAGCAGGAGCAGCGTGCAATGGTCCAACTATACCTTGCTCAGTTTGCCCCTGACTTTAGGAAGCAGCTTGACTGCTGCACACTGTCCGGAGGCCCTTTCTACAACAAGCTGGACTTGACCATATGCTCCTGACCCAATATGCTTGCCTAATATGTATACTTCAAAAAACTTGTTCGTGCCACCATGGTCTGTGCCCTTCAGGGGCGCAACAGTGGCGCCCAGACTCTCAACAACCTTGAGAGTGGACGGATTCTTGGTACGCCGCTTCGCTACCTCCGCTGCAGAGCTAGATACCAAAGCCTTGTGAAGGACACAGGGTCGCTGGTAAGTGCGCCACAAAGGGCTTCCAAAGCAACGATGCCCAGCGGGGCACTGCATGGTGAGCTGCTGTGACAACATGCTTGCAGCGGCGCTCTGCTGCTCAAAAGTGTAGCAGTGCTATCAAAGCCCGTTTAACGCTAAATTGACGACGTCGCGGAATGCCAGAAGGCGTACTTGCTGGTGTGAAAGCTGGTGTGAAAGCGGGGAGGCCGACATGAGCAGTCGCGCGCTACCTAGACGCAGTGCAGGATCTGACAGTGCGACCCTCCAAGATGCACAAGGATGCTTTCGCCATGACTGACTGAAGGTTAGGTAGGTTACGTAGGGTGAAGGGTTACATATTCCACATTGGGTGAAGCTTGGCGGAGCTCGTGACACCTGTTCACGCTTTCCCAACTGAATTGTAAAGCGGAACTCTGAATAAGATGAAGCCACCAGTTAACCCAGAGTTGAGCCATGCTGTTGGTTTGAATCGGGAGGAAGACTGACGATGCTTGCTAGGCGATGCTTTGCGCCTTACTGTGGACCGCTGTGTCGCGCAGGCCTATCGTCCAGTGAGACCTCGTGGGCAAGGCATGTTCCCAAGCAAACAGGACCTAAACAAACTGATCAACCAGGAGATTCAGTCGCGGTGACTAATACCAACCCGAACTCTGTAGGAACACCCGCAGAGCAGTGGACAGAAGTACTTGACAAGGCATCTGGTCAGAAGTATTATTGGAACCAGCAGACAAGTAAGCATAGACCGTCGAAACGTCCTCGCTTGAGTCACAGCCTTCCTATTACCGTGTTGGCCAAGACTACCTGCACGTAAAAAATAGGCAGTCTTTGAATCACAGCTTACTCCGACTTACTTCAGCACAATCCCTCGTCTGAAACATCTTGAGTCAGGGTTGTGAGGGAGACCTATGTCTTACCTGTGCAGACGAGACAACTGCAGTAGGAGAGCCTAAACCTGGCCCACTGGGTAGGGTGCAGAATAGAGTGATGCCTGTACAAGCTGCAGGGGCTGGATCATCGCTGCTGGGGATGGTAGCCGCTGGTGCAGGAATTGGCCTTGTTTTTAGTGTAATAGGCCGTATTTTTTAGCCTGAGTTTACTTACACTCTTAAGCTACTCGCTGTGATGGTTCCGTAAGCTAAATCTGTTGTGCTGCATGCATGCTTTAATCTTGTCGCAATTACAAGGCAACTACATAATCCCGAGGATGGTCTTCACTTGGTCTGGAGTGTGCTCTATACTTTGCTGCAATTGTTGATGCGTTTTGGCAGCATTGTACACTTTTGCATAAGCCCTATGCAATTCCTTGCCCAGCTCAGAAGCTGCTGCTTGTTTCACATCAGGCGCCTGCGACAGCACAAAAGCAGCTGAGTATCATGTGACTACGTCAGCACAACACAGATCAGCAAGTCATGCGCTTAAAGACAGCGGCAACAATGAGCAGTGTGCGAATTGGTGTCAAGATTCTTGAGTCAGCATAATCAACTGACTGCACTGTCGAGTGAGCATATCAGGTCCATATATAGCTTGTGCATTGTACCTGAAGCTGGCGAAACTGCGGCAGCTGATCTTGGGTGATCAGCTCAAAGAAGGACTGCATGCATCTCAGAATCTGCTGCGCGCCCTGATCTGTGTCTGCATTGGGTAAGTCAATATTCCATTGCCTCTGGTCATCCCTGCATGATCAAAGTACAAGTCAGGTCCAGCAGCACGGGAACGCTGATGATACAAGACTGCTCAGACAGCAGTGAAACACAACACAGCTCCCAACAGGCAGCACATGTACGCAACTTCCTGCTCAGGCAGAGACTAGACGTTCAGCAGCTTCAGTCCCAACCAGTTGCATTGGTGCAACCAGACCTGTCGTGCTCAAGTTGAGCCTTGAAGCCACAGCTCTGGAGGACCCGAGTGGCATTCTCATCCACCAGCTGCGTCAGGTGTTGCTGGATGTGCTTTGTCAGAATTACATGCTTGCTCTGGCAGCAGTCTTGATCCTCAAGCACAGAGCGTATAGCTGCCAGGCAGTTGATCAAAAAAATGTGCTCAGCAGCTGGCTCAGGACTCTTGCCAGATCTGCATGGCACAGTACATTCAGCAATAGTGGCTGAGTCACAAATCCCAACATCTGCCAGTCTGTGTTTCTTGTCATGACTCAGTGGCTGTTAGGCAGCTGCTTACAGTCCACAAATGTGTTGCAAGAGCAGTTGTGAGTGACTGTGACTCAACATTCTACATGCCACTGTGATGTTTAACAGACAGACAGCTGCTGTTACCTTTTGTCACTAAGCAAGGCTGAACTGTTTTTACACATCTGCAATGCTGGATCAATGACAGCATCCAGAATTGGAGCAAACTCCTCCTCAGCTTTCCGTTGCTCTTGGTTGGTATTGAAAGCTGACACAAAGGTGGTGATCAGTTCTCGTAACTGGTGGAGGAGCTCTGCAACCTGAACGGTACTCAGACACGTGTCAGCTTGAGGTTGGGCATGATGCAGAAGTCCAAGTTCTACTGGTGCTGCAGCCCCGCCCCTGCTCGTCCCCAAAAGAGGAACAATGTGGTCATCAGACTACACAGCAGATGTGCTGCTTGTATGCACAACAAGAGGATGCACAGAGCTCAAGCACAGCAACAAAAGGCCAGCATGATGACAGGTGCATTCACAGAAAACTTTGGCTCACATGCAGACTGTCAGCGATCAGCAAACCAGCACAACACAACACAAGACAGCACAGCACAGCACATGACAGCACAGCACAGCAGCTCAAGCAAGCAGTGAGCTCAGCACCGCAACACAGGTAGTCAGGCCTCAACACCTGCTGGGGAAGAGCCAAGTCTTTGGGAGGCGCAGCCTTGAACTGCATGAGCTTGTTGCCCCGCGCCGTCAGCTGCTCATGGAAGACCCTGTTAGCCAGCCTATGGCAGTCTGCCAGAGTGTCTGTAAGCCGAGCACCGCTGCCCATCATCTGCTCAACTGTGCGGCCGTAGAAGGCCAACAGCTGACTGACTTTGAAGCAGAGCACCAAGGGCAGGTTGGCTGTCAGCACCTGCTCTATGCGGATCTGCAGCACAGATGAGGATTTGAGCCAGGTCGTGGTTGTACTGTGACACTCACATGTGACTCACACCATGCAGCATGCAGGGTTTGCACACACAGGAAGGTCATTTGACCACCCTTCAGAGGGCAGTACAGTCCTGTAGAGGCAGATCGCCTAGGCTGATGCCTAAGAACAAACAAGGTAGTGAGAATGTGAAAAGCAGAGCATGTATGCTGACCTTGAGGGGCCTGCAAACGCCCTCAAGCACCTTGTCCAACAGAGCACTGGAGCTTGGAACATCAGAAGGACTGTCTGCATGGCTGCCTGATGTACGGCTCTGGTTGTCTTGACCAAACAGAGAGATTAGCAGCTCCCTCTCAGATGCAAGGGCCTGATGGACCCATGCAAGCATGTCCCCCAGGTACCGCCTTGGGTCATGGGCATTCATCTCTATGGGTCTAGGCATGCCATTAGGCCCGCCCCTGGTCAAGGCAGCAATGAACCTGCACAACAGGCAATTGTCAGATGTTCTTTTATGCAGCAGGCACCAGGTCTGCTCTTGACAGATCTGTCTCTGTAACACTGGCTTGTGTGTGGAGCACACTTGGCTGTTTGCAGGGCTCCAACACACATGTCTGCCATGCACAGCAGTTCTGCTATGAACATATTTGCAAACACAGGTGGGGGCATGATAGCCACACTGGCAGTTCATCAAGTCTGGCACTCCAAATTGCACAGCACTCATGACACAACTCAGGGGCTCCTCTGACTCAGGCTGAACCATGAATCTGATCAACTGTTTTGAGTTGCCTTACAAGAATAACAACAGGCAGTGCTCAATTGCCATGCAGTCTCGTTTACAAGGACCATAGCAGTGTCATATACCTTTGGAACCTAGTAGGTATCTGGCAAAAAACATTAGCTGGAAAGTCTGTAAATTACTATTATTATTATTATACCTTTGGAACATGGCATTGTGGCGGGCGGTGGCCACCTCCTCAGCACAGTAGCGGAACAGGACCTGTCGCTCCCTCAAGGCCTCAGCAGCTCTGTGAAGGCGAGGGTCCACCTCGGGAGCGTCCATATCCCCAAGAGATGCACACTCACCCTGCACCCACCTGCAGCAAGCACAGTGCAGTCTGCACAAGGCAATAGGATTGCAAGCAAGTAGCCTTGTAGGATGCGCAGACCTGGCTGATCATAGTTGGGCCCAGCCCTAACACACAGTCTGAGACTTGTGTCCTGTGCTATATGCAGCTTGTGAGCATGTAAGAGCAACACATCACCACATTTGGCTCGCCAAATGGGCCGTGCAGTTGCTGTTCACCAAAGCTTGATGCATGTGTTGATGATATCACAGTGCTCAATGTCATGCAGACAATTAGGCACAGTGATGTCTTTCAGCGTTTGGCAAGCACAACATTCCATGCATGCATGCATTGACAAGCCCTGGCACCTGCAGAGCCTTTCATATGCAGTTTCCTGGTAGGTAGACATTGCATCCATCAGCTCCAAGCCAGCTCTGTGGTGATGACTGCTGAGGAGATTGCGGCAACTCCTGTGGATGCTACCAACCCTTTCCAGAGCATTGAAGAAGGTGTCGCCTATTTCTGCATCCTGCATGGCAATAAGACATGCCAGCGCGGCACATGCGGCACAAAATTGTCGATGGTCTTGCGGACAATCAAACGGGAAACAGCAGCCACAGCATGTGCTGGAATGTACTGCACGCACCTGCAATGCTGAGATCTCTGCTGATGAAAGCTGATACTGTTCGAAAAAGCTGTTCACCAGACCGCTTCTTGTTTCACTGACAGCAAGTTCATGCTGCAGCTTGTCAGACTCAGCCAGCAAATCAGCTGATGATGTCCTGTCAGCTGCTAGAGCAGCGTTGATGGCAGAACAGCCAGAAGACAGAGCATCCAGCTCACCCTGTACATCTTGTAGAGCCTGGAGTGTCACCAGATGTCAGGCATTCAGCTTCTGCACTTTATTTTGCATGAGCAGCTCGTACCCCAAAGACAGCTTGTGCTGCAGACAAGAATTGCTCTAGTGTGTTGATACTCCGCTCTTTGATATTAGCTTTAAGCTGCCTTCTTGAGGCTGTGGAGTTATCTTGATACACCCCGCTCAATGCAGCCAGTGAATTCAGAACCTCCAGTGACTCTGTTCTGATGTCAAGCACCTGCAGCGTGCGCGGCTGACATGGCGCCCAGATCCTGCACCGGGAGCGAGCTTTACCTTTCGCTGACTTACCTTACGAACCTTCCGCGCAAGTCCCGGCACGGTAGATCCGGCGGGGACCGACATCTGAGTTGCGCTTGCCAGCCACGGGTATCGACAGGTCGATCAAGTGTGCGGGCTATGTATATAAGCAGATGTCTGGAAAGCACCTCACAGAGTTACACAGGCTACCTGTATCAGGTCTCGTCCCACATGCATGCGTGAAAAGTCTACATTTGGTGACTTCGCTGCACTGCAGCATCAGTCCTTTGCTTGCAGGCTCTAGAGACAGATCTGCAACTCAAGTCAAACCCATTTTGCAAAACATTTGCAGTTCTGCTCCCTGACGCGCACATCGTCAGCCTCCGAGGACATCATTCCGCTTCTGGCTCACAACCTCACCTGTTGACTGTCTTGCTCCGACTCAGCATGGCCCCTTGAGCACGGCTGTCAGCTTCCGCCACTGCGACCTTGCCATCGATCCCTGCAGCCCTCTCCTGTTTGGTGCAATCGCACGCTGACTTTCCGCAGATACTTGAATGTCCACCGGCAAAAGTTGAACAAAGAAGGTCTAGTATCAGGCTGACGCCATTGCCAGTCACTTCAAGAAACCGATCCGAGTGTGCACACCAGCCAGGTTTGGCAATCTGCCGACTTCTGTTTCTTGAATGGGGCCAGCCTTCTCTGAAGGCACAGTGAACGCATTGAGTGGAGGCGTTGCCGGGGCTGCAAACATCTTCACAGGTTTTCCCTTCGACACCGTCAAGGTGCGGCTGCAAGCCAGCCCACCCGGCACATATGCAGGACCATGGGACTGCGCTCGCAGCATAGTCAAATATGAAGGGGTACGTGGAGCAAGTGAACACAACCCAAAATCGCTTTGGCAATGTGAAGACTGTCAGACCCATAGCTTGTTGCAACTGTTCAAGCTATTCATATGCTGGATCAGGTTCGTGGTCTATACAGAGGTCTTGCAGCCCCGTTGGTGGGTGGAGCGCTGGAAACTGGCATCAGCTACACAGTGAGCTCATTTGCACAAATGAAATGCACAAACAGCCTGTCAAACCACATATTGTGAGTGTTTCTTGTGCCAGCATGAGGGTGTCCATCAGCCATCAACAGCCGAGATTGAGATCGTCCTTACAGCATGCTTTCTGTATCTGCAGGTGTACACCTACACACTGGCACAGCTAACGGTATGTGCAGCTGCTGCTGCTGCGATGCTTCGTGCCACATAATATAGGCAAGCACTTGTGCTGAAGCAGTCAATCGGCATTTCAAGTATGCCATCATTGTCTGTTCGTCATGCAGGCACCAGGCGAGCTACCAACCCTGTCTTGTGCAGTGCCAGTCGCTGCAGGCTTGGCTGGTGTTGTTCTCAGTTTTGTGCTATCACCCTTTGAGCTTGTAAAGGTGATCTGCCTTGCTTGCTGCTCTGCTCATAAAACCTTGTCAGGGGTACTTTGATGCTTCTGACTTGCATGACATGATCATGACTGTACAAAATGCCTTGGCTGCTGTAATGCTGTCTTGTATCACAATGTGGCAGGATCAGGCCTAGGCCACATAAGAACGCTCACTTAAAATTGTTACACTCAAGCTACTGTGTATGTCATTGTGCATGCAGTCATTTGCCTGCTGCAAGACCTTGCATGAGCATGCAGGAAATGTACACAGTATTACACAGGATGTCAGCACACATGCATTCGGCATGCAACATAAATGCACACATGCAACATGCATGTAATAAACGCACAGCGAACATGTACATTCTGCACCAGACGTATAGCATGCATGCATGAGTTCTGCATACTCAAGACATGCGCTGTTGAAGAGATTGCTTTTTGTGCAGTGCCGCCTGCAACTTGGGAATAGTAACAGCAATCATCAGTATAATGGTCCTCGGCAGTGTTTACAGCATCTGCTGAAAACAGAAGGTCCCAGAGGGTTGACACGTGGGATGCAAGCTACAATAGCACGAGAAGCCCCTGGCAATGCAATCTTCTTCACCGTCTATGAGGTGAAGACAAGCTATGTGCGATGGATACACTGCACTAGTTTTTGATGTTCCCAAAATGCACTTTTGGTCAGCACATACCACCTGCATCTGTATATGTCACCAGCATCAGACATACTGCAGGATGCCAAATTTGCTGTTTGCTTTGAATACATGAAATCTGCTGTCCGCCCAAAAGTACTCACATGACTCACCCAATTGACCAACGCCAGACGTGGTACTCATCTGATCCCATGGCTGTCTGCCATAGAAAGCCCATCAGCGTGTACAGCTGCAGCTGATGCAGTGTCACGGTGCCCACAGCAATGCTGCTTGCACACTGTCTTGACAAAATGACATGTCAAGACACGCCACTGTCCACAGACGCTCCGGAGGACGTTTCCAGGCAAAACTGCGCCAGACAACCCAAGTCCCAACATCTGGGATGTGGCAAAGGACTCAGCATCTGCTGTGGGCTGTGGTGGCTTAGCAGGCACCATCATGTGGTCTTGTGTGCTGCCTCTAGATGTGGCCAAGACCAGGATACAAACAGCGTACCCAGTAAGAACGTGACCTCTGTATGCTGACCTGCTCCCATTCAACTGCCCCTTGCTGCTGCTGTGAGTCAGTCTGTTGATGCACTCACATCATGCTGTGTGACATTGGTGCTTTGCAGACATGAGCGTGCTATGCTGTGCAGACACCGTGTGCTGTGCTGTGCAAACACATTGTGCTGTGCAGCCATATGTGTGCTGTGCTGTATGGATGTATTTGTGCTGCTCAGACATACTGTGAGCATGTGGTCTTGGGCACAAGGGTGCCAAGCATGCACTCCCCTCTGAGACTGGCTGTTGCTGTACAGGGCTCTGTGCATGATCAGGGCATCCTCCGCAATCTGCAAATCATGTACCAGCAAGGTTTGTCCCTGAATCCTGTTTGCCTGTTTCTGACGTACCTGCAGCACTATTACATCTCCATGTCAGCGTATTTTATTGCTTGTTCAGAGCAGACGTAGAGCAGGAACCAACTGTGCAGTATTGGTCGTGAAGAAGACTGCTGTCTCCTACACAAGCAGGACATCTAAACACAGCAGCACAAAAGGCTGCATGCATTGCAGGTGGCAGACGGACCATGTATGCAGGGCTTACACCTACACTGATTAGGGCATTCCCAGCAAATGCTGCCCAATGGCTGGCCTGGGAGCTCAGCCGAAGGTGCAACACTTATGATTGCTGTGCACTGGCTTTATGCTCTGCACTTTGACCCCTTACAACAAGTTCAACCAGACATGAATTCTTGCTTTCATGCTTGATTTCTTGCTCACATAACTTGTGTGACCAGGTCACGTGCTGATACACTGGCTGAAGTGTGACACTTTGCTTTTTGCAGGCAGCTGCAGCCGCTGATGCTGTCGTGACAACCTGCAAGTCTGCTGACAGGCTTCGTGCTAGGACACTTGGGAACAGGCAATCCTGATGATTGCTGAAGGTGCTTGCAGCTGAGAAAGCTCACATGAGCTAGGCGACAAAGCAGGCTTCACACCAGTCAATTCTCCTACTGGGCTTGCATTCAGATGCTCACTGCATGACTGTTGCCATAAACCCATGATGACAGCACATTGAGTCTTTCATGCTGGAATGTCAGAGCATTTGCTCTAGTGCCTTGCAGCGCATTACATCACTGATACCAAGATGAATGCTAGCAAGACTGTCATGGCGAGATATATCTATAAAAGTTGCGCGTTGACATAGTATTATGTGCTGCCATACAGAGAGCTTGGCAATTATTCCCTGCGAAGGCATAATCATGTGTTCAACATGCTGCTCGCACATTCACTTGTAGCAGCCACATGTCACCAGCTTTTGACCGCAGAATGCATGAGGTGAAGACGTTGGGGTCCATCAAAGTAAGGAAAACAGCAGCATGACAGGGTAGTCATGGAAAGCCACTCGAGCAAGCCAGATAGGAGTGGGTCGGTGTGTGACACTGTCTGCTGTACAACCAGTATTTGACGGTGATGATGATACAGTCATTTCCACAAGGCTCTGCAGATCAATGCATCCTTGGGAATGTTTTCTGAACAGATATCTCGACATGTAATCGGTGAAAAAAATGAACAACAGAAACAGTATATTAAAAATAGCCTTGGGTGACCCCAGACGCAAGCTGGCATGGGTGTACAACACATCAGCAAGCAAAACATCAATGAACCCAATTGGCTCCATCAGAAGTATTAAAGGCTTTTTGCCAGCAGTGTCTGAATCAAAATCCTGTGCCTGTTCATCAAATTGGGCATGGGCAAAATCAGAACAGCAGAAACAGAAACAAACAACAAGCATGTGCAACCCAGATTCAGGTCACAAGGCCACCCTCATGGGCTACCACATGTCACACTCAGAAAAGGCATGAATACACTAAATGGACGTCAGAGAACCCAACAGAAGTAGGGTACCCCGGCTGTTGCATGAGCAGGCTGTTTAAGTCATGTCTGCTGACTTATTGTTGACTTGGCAACCGCCGTGAGGCACTTGGTAACGCATCTGGGACCCCAGGCAGACTCCATGACCTGCAAGGACCACAATCAGCTCCTTTGGCAATGCAAAAGCAGCATTTGTGCAAGCCAACGTCCTCAGAAACCATGAAATGTATCTCCTTGCAAAAATGAGTTGAATAAATTGTGACAAATGTGGTAATGCTTATGAAGCTGATGATGAAGCCCCCAGAAGTCCCTGCAGGGAACTTACCCAAGCCCCATCAACATGTTGGAGAAGCTCCAAACCTGACATGGCACCTAGCAACTGACACGCTCAAAGTATAATATCCAGCCCTGACAACAGCACAGATCATCATGCAGCAGAAAGCTCCTGTGGCAGAGCACAAACCTCAAAATAGCTTGGCCTGTTCTGTCTCTAGCTGGTGGAGGTTGCCTGCGCTTTGAGGTGACTACACTGCTATCTGCAGAGTCACTGATCTCATCAGGTTCAGCGTCTGAGTCTTGATCTGACTGACTGCTGTATTCAGTAGTTGCTGTGCTGTCATTGACAGAAGTCATATCTGTATCTGAGGCGCTGTAGTTGTCAGATGATGCAGTCACAGCACCGCTGAAGTGGGTGTTACATGGTCTAGCTCCGTGTGGACCGACGCTGCATCATCACATGCTGCTTCAGTAACAGCTGAGTCACAGCTGCTGGTACACATGTGTACAGCAGCATGTGAGCGTCAAGCACGATGTGAAGCCTCAGTGCAAGTGCCCTTTGCACAGCACAAAGAAGCGTGTCAAAGCGAATGGTCGAAGCTTGTACAAGAGTATGAAGACCCACCTAGCAAGGCCCCAGGTCTGGGGGCAGACTACATGTTCCTTGTACACACTGACCATAGCTGACTGTGCACGCAGCATGCGTAGCAGGGAGTGACGGGTCAGACCCTGCACAGTGTCAAGGGCAGGAAATCGATGATGCCATTCATGCCCAGCTGCCTTTGTTCATTGCGTGCACTGTCAATCTCTCCAACCTGGAGCAGTGGATCGTCCAAGATCTTGTGAAAGTTCTCACACATAAAGCGCTCACAGCGGAGTTGCAGCGCCTGCAGTGGCCCAAAGCACTTAGCGATGTGTGATTGTGTCTGATTGCCACACACTGCTTGCCTTTATTGGAGCAAATCTGTCTACCAAAAGCAGGAGCAATTTACCAACAGATGGTACTTTTGTGATATGTGAGCCCACTTCACTACACTGTGACTGTCAGTTGTGCTCCTGCCCGTTGTGAGCTGAAAGTCTTCCTGTGCTAGCATGTCTTCACACTTCTGAGTCAGGCAATTCAAGTGCAGGCGCTGTGCCATGTCCAAGACACTTGCAAAAGTATCCTGCGTTGATATATGAGACTCGCTACTGATGTATGCAACACAACGTGTATGCAACATTCGGCATATATGCAACATACAACGTATATGCAACATACAACATACATGCATCACAGCAAAGCGTACGGCGTTCAGCCTAACACTCATAGGTCCGTAGATTCCATCTGCAGCGGTTGAATATGCTGCAGCTTTCGCCAGATCCTCATTGGTAAAGGTATATGTCGACGCTTGGGCTGCAGGTGCGTTATCGTCTTGCCGAGCGTCACCAAGCGTGTTCATGCTTCGGACGAAGTGCTCAAGTCGGCCAGCTCGAATCGTGATGTTTACGCCCGGTCTGTCACATTATTGTTTTGCAAACAATGGTTTTGCTACTACAAATAGTATCGGCAGGGCAGTCTGGAAGTGCTGTTGCATCCTGCTATGCAAAATACCATGCATGCATGGAAGCTTTACTCATATGAGTAATGGAAGCAGTGTTCACTCGGAGCTATTGTTGGCATGCTGGACCATGATGCTATACTGTCGACATGACTAGCTAGTCCTATAGGGGTGAAACCAGATGGCAAGTGTGAATACATGACTACCGGTACGTCCCAAAACATGCCAAAATGTTGGGGTTAAGTTGCAAAATGGTGTTGCAAAATGGCCATAACGTGTCATTCGTTGCAGCGAGAGACCTGTGCAGTGGCAGTCAGCTGACAGTCTCGTGGAAACATAAGCAGTGTCCACATGGGGAACGTCAACTTGAATATGCACTTTGTTGCCTGATCACTCGTCTTAAGGTCAGTAGTCAGTCACGCAAATATATATATATGTAAGACGCATAGATATATAATTGCCTCCAGCAACCCCTGTCTGCTGACATCAACATCAAGAGATCTTTTTTGTCACAACAAGATCACATACAATTTTCGTTGTCTTGATAACTTTGTAATTTTGCCCTGTGTCGTCTTCTATGTGAGCAGCATGGCTAAAGCACTGTAGCTTCTCTCTATGCAGTCTAGAATTCCCCAGCACTTAGACATGCGTGGATTCCTTCCAATGACTGAAGGTTGGCAGTACTCGTCATGATCCACAGGCTAGCTACAGCGCAGGAGGGAGATAGAGCCGGCGATCGTGATCAAAGCCCTGTAATTGTGATTGGTCCTCCGACCGGCCAGGCTCCGTGCAGATCAGGGGATAATCACAATCCCAGAAATTATAGGCAAACTTCGTCGAACCATATCCAGAATGACAGATTTAAAATTTACTAAGCTAATTAGAGTGCACGTGGTCTCAAGAATCTACGTGGCACGACTCAAACTTCCCAAGACAAGGGCGATGCCGCAATCCACGTAAAAACCCGTGCCGGAGAGCCCTGCCAGATTGCACGCCGTCTCCGTGAGATCGATAGAGCACGCGCGTACTGCAACATTGTAGCGATTTTTAGAAAGCTCGGCCCTGCAAAAACTCTGTGAGACAAGAGACACGATGTTCCAGCCCGTTCGCCAACCACGCTCTGTGCTGCCTGACTGATCGTATTGGATTTGGTAGCGGTCGTGTCTGGTCTGAGCTGTGTTGAGGCCTCCAATGGTATCAGTCAGCGGAGCAGCAGGCAATAAAGCTGCTTCACAGTCAGGACAGTCCAGCGCGAATAGCAATGATCAGTACACACGAATGGCAGCACAGCGGCAGGGAGTCCTTGGTCAAGCTGTTCAGCCTGGTTCCACTTCGTCGCGGCTCCAGGGCGGGTGGGAGTCAGCGCAGGCCTACAGTCGACCTGGGCCACCGCAAGTCAATCCAGGCTTCATGCCGGGCACACAGCCTGTTTGGCCGCCAGGCTCACTTCAGTACATGCAGCCGCAAGTATACATGTATCCTGGTCTGCCCGGAAACCCACCGGGATTTTTCCCACCGCAGTCGCCGCATGGCGCGCAGCGACCAGTACAGCAAATGATGCCACAAATTGGCATGATAGTACCCGGTCAGCAGTATTCAGGGATGAACCCGATGTATCCCTTCGGGATGGGCCCATCTCCTACACCAGAGCACTGGATGCAAGCCAGACACCGACCGCAGGCAGCAATGTTTCAGAGCGTTAGACCAATGGGTTGGGGAGGAGTGCCATTTCAGTCACCACCCAATGATCCTAGATGGCAAGCAAATCCCAAGCTTGTAGCAGCCAGCCTTCAACCTCGCAGGCCAGATAGGCTGTCCCAGCAGCAGCCACCCCCACCCCCCCCCAGAACCGCTTCTGGTCAGCACCTTGCCAGTCTTGACAGGCATATGAGTCAGCCAGTACAGCGGCCAACCCTGTCTGATCCTCAAACAGCCAGCAGGGCGAACAGTTCACCTGCCATCCCCCATGCACCCCCACAGGCAGAGCAGCAGGCAGAGCCACGTACAGAGCAGCCTGAGCAGTCTGATCAGCAAGCTGCTGCAGGTGCTCAGCCCTCTGTGGGCAAGGTTCCCTGTGCATTCTTCCTCAAGACTGGCACTTGTGCTTATGGCGACAAGTGAGTCCCCTACAGCTACTGCCTGTATGCTGCAGTCAATTTAACCACTGTGTTCCTGAAGCTCAGCATGTGCAGAGTTGGTGTTGACCAGCAGTCACATAGTGCCGAAAGCACGACATTGCACATGTTTTGTGCAGGTGTAAATTTGAGCATCCCTGGGACAAACTGCCCATTGTGCGGTTCAACAGCATGGGGCTGCCTCTGCGGCAAGGTGAGAGCAGTAATACACTTGCTCTACCTTATGTTTGCTTCACACATGTGTCTCTTGTTGGCAATTGGCCAGTGCAAAGGATGCCACAACAGCCTGCGTGGGGCATGCGACGCCTTCAGATTCGATGGCTTCTTTGCTGAATCTAAGCTCAACCGCAAATGCTTTGGACCTGCTATGTGGACTCCATGATCAGAGACCCACACACTGCACAACCGTGCATGTGTATATGTCTGTGAAGCTTGGGCAAATTCAGATTTGAGGCGGCACACGCTGCTTCGGCATTGCGTTGTCTACAGAGTGCCTTGCAGGTAGCTTACAGAGCAGTACAGTCAAGGCAGCGTGGTGTCCTGCAGGTCAGCCAGAGTGTGCATACTATCTCAGACATGGCCGCTGTGGCTTTGGACCCTCATGCAAGTTTCATCATCCAGAACCTGGCACAGCCGGGGCTCCTGCTGCCACAGCTGATTCTGAAACAGCGGCCTACACAGAGCAGGCCCCCACCTCCACGCCACTGCCAGACGCAGCTGTGGCCCACCCCCAGTCAAGACAGCAACAAGATGCCACAGGCACAGTATCTCCTCAGACAGCAGATACTGCCCAGGCAGACACGCCTCCAGCTTCCATCTCTGTTCAGGCACAACAGCCTCAGAGCTTTATCATGGCACAGCCTCAGTATGTCATGCCAGCATCTGCACATCCCCAATATCCATCCACCACCACCTACCCTCAAGTGCCCCAGCCTCACGCCGGGTTTGGTCAAGGGCCCCAGGTCCCCCAGATGCAGTACGTCACCACTGCTTCGCCTTTGTTTCCTCAGGCTCAGTATGCTTCTGCCAGTAGTCCTCAGCAGCAGGTGCCACTAGCTTCCTCAGCTGCGCTCCAGCCAGCAGCATCGACCTTCCAGCAGGCCTATGCCACCACAGCTGTGGCGCCCACACCACCCCCCACCGCCGCACTTGGCAGCCCTCAGCAGCCACAATCGACAGAGGCTGCTGAGCAAGAACAGCCTCAGACAAGTGGCTCTGTGCCAGTAGCACAGCCACAGCTGCAGTTCCAGGCTCAGACAGCGCAAGGGACAACACTCCCATATGCCACTGTTGTTCCTCAACAGTACCAGCCGCCGCTGCGGGCAGCCTCCATGCCTGTTGGGACTTCAGAGTCTCTGCAACCGCAGTATCAGCAGCAACAGCAGCAGCAGCAGGAGTCCATAGCCACTGTCAGCACACAACAGGGACATGTAGCTGCCTCTGTACCTGTAGTGCAGGCTCAATTGCAGCAATTTGTCCTGGGTCCTGCTTCGGGTGAGCATTTTGCTTCTGCTAGACTAGGCGCCTGACTGCATCTGCATGCAAATTCTGCCCAGGTGCCAAATGACAGTGCAGGCTTGTGATCGTACTCCCACCATGCAAACACTCAGTATTAGAAACAGTTGTTTGTTTCTGCAAACTCGAAGCTGCAGAGCAGCAATTGCAACAGATCTGCTTGTGAAGGCATTTTGTTCTTTGACCTGCATTCTGTCAACGCTAGGTTTGACTTGCAACAGGTGTCACTGCATCACCCAGCACATGGCCTGAGCCACAGCTCCAGCAACAGCAGCAGCAGCTGCCACAGCAGCAACCGGCTCAGCACCAGCAGCTGCCACAGCATTCGCAGGTGCTGCAGCCAGCACAGCAGCTTCAGCAGCCGCAGCAGCCGCAGCAGCTGCTGCAGCAGCAGCTGCCTTTGCTTGTGCCTGGGCAGACCATGCTGTCAGCACAGCAGCTAGTTGCTGCCAACCAGATGAGTCCGGGTCAAGCCACAGTCCCAGCACAGCAGGTCATGTTCACACAGGCCTTGCCGCAGACCGTTCCTATGCTGCTGTCCTTGCCTGCTGCTGCTATGACTCAGCCTGTCCAGCTTGTGCCGGCTCAAGGGGTGATGCAAGCGCCACCTGTACCTGGCTTGACTCCTTTGGAGCATGTGCCCACTCAGGTAGGCATCAAATGTTGCTCATCCAGTGCATGCGGGAAATGTGTGAGTGAAACCCAGGCCTCATGCCTGTCCTGTGTTATGGCAATGTTACAGTGAACATGTAGGACTTGATTGACCCTCATGTGTTCATGGCGCACAGCAGCAGGCAGCATGTTGCAAGCTTGGGATGCATAGTAGGCTTGACAAGGCATGAATCAGCCTGGTCAGAGACATCACATCTGAATGCACGAACAGGCAACCCCCTGAAGCGCATGCTGGTATGTTGCAACAGGCTGGCAGTCCCCCGAAGAAAGCTGACGAGTCTCAGCTGAATGACATGAGCGCTGGATTGCCTTCGTTGACTGGGAATCCAGGATCAGCTGGTCTCCAGCCACTCAGCCCATTTGACTCAGAAAGTTCGTCACAGCCATCTGTTGCTACGCCAGCCCCAAGTGAAGCTTCCTTGGCAACTGCTTCCACCACTTCCACTTCTACGTCTTTCACCCTGAAGAGCGACACCACAATAGATGTAGACACAGCCAAGGCAATAGAGGCAGTAAGGAACTCTCTAGGCGCTAAGGATGGAGCTGGGTTGACCCTTGATCAATTGACCAAGAGGGCACAAGCCAAGGAGAGCTGACTCATCTGAGCTTAACTCAACCAGTAGGCTGTTCCAGTGGTTGTCATTGATGTCAGACAAAGGCTCTTCGTGCATTCTTGGATCCAGACATGGCTGCATAGCACAGAGCACTAGAGGCATCACTGCACAGCATGCCTGCTGGTCAAGGTTTGTGTCTTCTCCACAAGATAGGGCAACGCATGAAGCTGAATGTCAACTCCCAAGTCGACCTGGCTTGGGATCATTGACATCTAAAGACTGGCTGCTGAATACCCCGACTCTGTCAGGAATATAAAATAGGCAAATGTCCTTGCCACTACTGATTTTGTTGTGGCATCTTTCAGCTGTGCCAAAGTTGAGGTCTTTTACCATAGTTAGTCAATAGGCAGTTGCCGAACTGACACAAGTTGCCATTTCATTTTAGTATAATATATGTCGTCAATGATTAAGATTGCCTCAATTGCTGGGAGCACGTCTGCCCATTACTAGAGAACTTGTGTCTATGCTTGCTTGTCCATATTTTATTAAATATACACGTGCAAGACCTGTCCATCTGCCTGTCTAGCAGATGTTTATTACGGACAACGACATACATAGACAAAGGACATGTCAGTGTGCTTAACAATTCTTTTGACCAGCTGACATACAGTGCAATGCCTTCTCAATAACTCTCACAACCAACGTACAAGACCATGCCTCATGCTCGCTCATGCATACAAAAGGTCTGCCACTAATGTATTCTAGCAGGTATACAGCATATAACTCACAAGACTTCAGAGCCCCTGCATGACTACAATGAGCAGACAAAATCAAGCTGGCTCACAAAAGGTGCATGCTGCTCAACAACAACATAGACTATATCCTCTCAACTGTTCTGTATGTCCTCTGGAGGTATACTTTACAACAAAGATCCCCTTTTTCTGAGGAAGACTGCCAGCCGAGTGCCCAGGTTTGTGGCTATTTTGAAGGCAGCACTGATGGTGAGCTCAGTGCATTTGTACCCCACAGCAGCAGTGTCAAAGTGTGTGATGAGGGCCCATCTTAGGAATCCCAAAGTCCCACTGCAGAAACCATAAAACGCGCCACAGTAAGCACCTGCCATGGTCAACGCTGTGGCCCCAGCTGCAAGGCCAGCCAAGCTAAGAATTGATCCCATCATCAAAGGAGCCTGCAGCAAAACTTTGGTTGGCACTCAGATATATCATTGATACATTTGTGATGGCTGATATTGCCGATGCAGCCAGGGGATACATTTGAATGACTCTCATTATGACGTGGCATTGAGAAACGTCGGCTGCAGGTCAGTCTCAAATCACACTCAAATGTATTGCTTGACACAAATACACTCTTGTGGTTGCACTCAGGGGAAAGCTGACTTGATAGCACGAGTGGAAGACATAAACATGTCTCACGGACACAAACAGGACAGAGACATGATGACGCAGCAAAACTAGCATCAGTGCTGGTGACACTGGATGAAATGGTTGCATGGGGTACCTGCAGGCGTGGGAACAGCATTGCTGCCATCATGAATCCTGGGGTAAGTCTGGCAAGGCAATAGGCACCCCGTGATGCTGAATTGATACCAATCTGCCCTCCAGCTACAAGCCCAACTAATCCCCAAAGTGTCGCTTTATATAGGCCGGCAATCTGCAGCAATTCGCAGGCTCAGCCGCTGGTAAGCCAGTCTCTGAATAGTTCAGAAGCTGTAGGAAAACCATTACCAGAAGTGCATTTCGCCAGTAGCGCAAAGCCTCTTGCCACATAGGGCCTTGTGCTATATCGTTGAACCAAAGCCAGACGCGTTTGAGGCCAAGCTGAATCTTTTCCAGGTAGGTAGACTGCTCTACCTCCTGTTGCAGCACTCTCTTGGGTATGCTGTACTTGCATCCGCACAGTTCACAACATTGCGACCGGCTGACTCTCCCTTGTGACCGCTGAGCTGCTTGCCAAGTTCGCAAGCAGTGCAGATGGATGTACCGCACTGATCCCGTACAGTTGCAAGGGCTTATAAGATGGCCACTGGCTTTGAGGGCGGGCTCAGTGCCACAGAAGCATACACGACACAATGGTTGGGCAAGCTCTGTATCGTCTAGCATGTCCTTCCGTTCCAACTGCAGCTAACGTTACTCAGCAGAGCAGTCCTCACAGAGCGTTCGTTGTCGACACTGTCACAACACCTTCATGTTGCAAGAGCATATGTCACGGTGTGCTGGCCTTATGTAGACGAGACCTTGCCGCAAGGAAGCATGAACGATCGTGAAACTTTTGTGTTTCATGCTTTTCATTTGGTTTCGGAGCAGCACTTGCTCAAGCTTTGCCCAAGTCCCAGCAGCTGAAAATCTGTCAGCGCTCCGCCCCAAGTCTTGCAGTCAAGCACGTGTGGACTGTACGCGACGGCAGATTTGTCATTGACACTCACCGACCGCCAGAACACTTTCGCCAGCTGTCTGTTGCTGTTCTGCGGCAGCTGTTTTTGTCTCCGTTCAAGCCTGGCTGCATACAGCTGAGCACAATGGTCAAGAAAGGTACACATTTGAGCGTCTTGCCAGAATCTGACATGGTTGCAACAAGGTCTATGCAGCTGCAGCGCCCTTAATCCTGTGTGACGGCAACTGCAGTCAAGAAGCAAGCAACATATGATATGCAAGAAGATACACCAGTACCTGAGGCTGCTTCAGCACAAACAGGCAAGCTCAAAATTCAATCTGCAAGCCGCATATTGTTCTGATTGTTCTTGTGCAGCTGAATTCTGCTGTATGTCACAGGCATGGAGACAGAACAAACTGCCCCACAGCAAATGCCTGCGCCAGCTAGCAATCCTGTCATCCTGTAAGTCAGGCAGTACTGGTGCGGCCTTGCCTGTATCTCTGGGGAGCCCTCGCCTGCATTGAACTCACTGACTTCTGTGGTGCAGGAAGCCAAAGACCCGGAAGAGAGGTCAACAGACTGCCACGCAGCAACGCCGAAAGCTTTTGAAGTTTGACAAGGTGTGTTATGCCCCTTCTGCACTTGACATATCAGAACAGTGCTGGTGCTGTTGCAACCATCCTGACACTGTCTTGCTGTGGGACATGCAGCCAATCTGTTAGTCAGCAAATTGGTTGCACCTGCTGCTAATCTGCTATGTTTTGTAGGCTCTTGGTGTGGCTGACAAGAAGAGCACCAAGGCCATCAAGCTCAGCAGTGCCAAGCAGCGCAAGCAGCATGCTAAAGGCCTGTGGTCGAAGAACGAATGACCCTAATGTCAAGCATTGTACACAATTTGTCAGCAAAAAGCCTTTAAGGTTAGAGATCAGGCTGGCATGGTCCCTCAAGTGCATCATCACAGGCTGTACAGCTACATGCCAAAGTTTGTGTACATGAAAACGAATTTAGCTACAGCTATAGACAGCAGCAGCAACCTGCTTGCTTACAGCTCAAACACCCATCTCTTGTGGCATACCAAATGCGACAAGTAAGCACAAGTAGCCATCGTAGCATAATGTGTGATTCATGTGGTCTAATGGCCAAAACATGCATGCTGCCTGTGAGACGAAAGACTCCCTTGAAATTTGTCACCAGATCCTGGAGTGCAGCTGCGAACAAATGTTATTTCACTTTCCATATTTTAAGATTTGTACTCAAGGCAGGTGTGACATACATACTATCAATTTTGTGTTACGAGCAATGGCACAACGCTTGCAAGTGAGGACATGCGCGTCAATATGTCATCAGCGTACACAGTCAAACCTGAATGGTAGTCTCGATTATCTTTCTACATCTATTTGTTTCCCCCTAATAAATATCAGTTCATGAGCAATGACGTAAAGATCGCCTCTCTAAGCTGGCATAGCCATATTAAATGCAAATCTAGATTCATTTCTGTCGTAACAGCAAACGACAGGAAATACGTTGTACATGCAATACAAAGCACACACTTTACTTCAATTTAGATATTGACCAAGCAGACACACTCTGATCAGAGCACAAGCTGCTATGTTTGCAAATTTCCGAAAAAGCCAAGCATGCAACGTGCGCTCTGCATCAACTGGTCAATCCTGGACCATCCTTTGGCCAACACCCTTTGCACATCCTGTGCTTTGTGCTGCAGATCTGGCTGCTGCATGATGGCGTCCCCATGTATCTGCAGTAGAAGCTTCAAGAAAGCCTGGATGAATTCAAAGTTTGAGTTGGATTCCAGTTCTGACTTGACCACGATGAGGAGGGAGCTCAGAGCAGCAAGCTCATCAACACTGGACTCAACGTCCAGAACCTGCGTATGGCAGAAAAGACAGAGTCAGAATGTTTCATGCATCCACGTGGGTCCATTGTTCATACTGTGATCAATGCATGGTGAAGTACAGAGCTGTAGTGTATTAATTTCGCACCTAACGAGAAGGAACAGACCTTTCAGCAAACCTGTGGCACATTCCTGGAAGAGCAAGTTATCACAAAGCAAGAAGGAGATGTTTCATGAGAGCATGATGATGCAGCCATTCACGTCACCCAGGCATCTTCACTCCAAAATGCAATGACAATTAAAGCTGTAGGGCTGTGTCAATTTTCCCTTCATCGTATCATTTATACTAGCTGTGGTTCATGCGCCAAAACATGACAATGGCCTGCTGCATCTATCGCTTGTGCCCAACACAACGCATGCGACACACACGTATATATTTTGCTGGGGTATGAAGATAGAGCTGCGACAGGCACATGTGCCTCACCTCAAGAGCTCTGAGTTCTTGGTCAATTGCAGTGGGAGACATCCTCCTCAGCAGGGTCACAAACTCCGAAAAGTCGCCAGACTCATCGCCACTTCTCAACAGCTCAACAAACCTGCTGCTGTTGTCTTGACCTAAAGCACAGGTCAAGACTTGCACACAACTGCCACGTTCATGTATAACAGCACGCACAGAAAGTAAAGCTACAGCATGATTGGAGAGTTTGCAACAGAGTTAAAACACTTTCACAGAATCATGCTGAGGTCATGCATGCTGTCACTGTTGATGCAGCAAAGGCATGGCAAAGGCAAGGAACAGGCAAACATGCTCACCAGCACTCCTGTTGATCCTGCTGCTGGTGCTGGGGTTGTCAGTCTGATCGTCTGCCTGATCTTGAGCTGCAGTGGGGTCGAAAAGAGCATCCCCATGAACACCAGCCACTGTTGGTAAGAAGAATGGTGCATTGGCAGGCTTGGTTGGAGGCTGCACTGGTTTGCTGCGTGCCTGCATGCAAAGGCCAGGAATTCAGCGTGAATACTGTCGCTAGGTTGCGCCTCCAGGAGACTGCTAAGTTATTTTCAATCCCGATACGTCTATTTCAATTCAGAAACATCCAATCCACAGTGGAATTATAAACTCAGAATGGCCTGGGGACAATGAAAACGCGTTTCTACATTGCGGAGATTTTCTAGAACCCAACAAGTCCAGTTGCTTAGTGGCCATGACAACCAAGCCTTTCTGTTTTCTGGACGGCTCAGCAACAAGCTTGATTGATTGTATAGCAAGACCTGACCACGAGTTTGCTGCATGAATCATGCAGCACAGACAAAGGAAGGAATTGTATGAACACATTCTCTCATGCCAGCATGATGAAGTATGGATAAACACCGATTGTTGATTGCATGCTGGCAGAGGCAGGAAGACAAGCCCTGGCCACAAATCAGTCTGCAAGGCAGCTGAAACTGCCTTGCATGCACACACCACCAGGCTGACGGCTTCCAACCAAAACCCATGTAAAGAACTTGGAAAAGAACATAAACAGGTAATGCAACATGAGCTGCAGGCTGTGTCAGCCATCTCAAATGGTGACACTGCAAGGGAAGCACAGCAGGGATATGAAGTAGCAGTCAGCAAAGCCACCTTGATAGCGTCCAGGTGCACAAGGCTCTGCCACTGACTGCGAGGCAGCAAGGAGAGTGTCACCAGCTCTGCCTCCAGAGGTTGAGGAGCACCAGAGGCCTGCTTGTACCTGTGCTCAATGCTGGCGTCTGCACCCAGGTTGCCATTCACCTCACCTGCTGGCTCCTCACCAAATTCGTCGCTGTCTGAGGCTGAGTCTGAGCCTGACTGGGGGGAGCCATTCAGGGTGACACCATTCATGTGTTGCCCATTGGGCAGATCAGAATCTGTGTGACCTGCGCAATCACAATGTTTGGATCATGACTAAACAACTGGGCAGTGGCGCTACTGTCTTGAGACTTGACACGTTGTTCTTGATCACCGGAGCTGTGCAGTGCAAAGAGCAACATTGGTATGGCGCTGCCTACAGTGCAAGTGGTGCCTGATTTGGACCTCAAGCCTGCAGTTGCATGCAGGAAAGTGCTGCACAAGACTCAGTGCTGTCTTTGCAGCAATGCTGCGTGTTGTTGTCTCGCTGATCCCAAACAAGACAGCATGTTGCAACATAGATACCTTACTAAATCCCTGCACCCAAGGAGTGTAAATAACCGCCCATGAGCATGTGAAAGGTGGCACATCACACGTTGTCACAAAGTGGTTCCAGCACAACAGACACTCACAAAAGGACTCACCTGTTGCTATGCTAGGCAGGGCTGCGTTGACAGGGCGAGTGGAGGGTTGGATGTCTGCTCCTGAACCAAACATGAGGTGGTTGTACCAGAGGTAGATGCCTCGACGCTTCACATGAGTTGTTGCCAGCAGGTCCTGACTGGGGGACAGCTGGACCCCTGTCACTGGGGACCCCAACTTCACCACCTGCACCCATACCCAAGGTGAGGTTTACCAAGAGCCACTCTGATCTGTTTTGCTCAGCACTTTGTGAGCATATGTGAAGCAAAGGATGAGCTGATGCCTATCTGTGCTGTGACCAACTGCCCAAATGTGGGTCACTGCCTTCACACTCACCTGGGCGGCAGCAGCAAGCACATAGGCCACAGCGCAATGCACGCACGCCTGAGCACTTCTTTCATTGATTTGTTCGTTCATTCGTGAGACACATGTGTTCCTTTATGGTCAAATACACACAGTCCTTGGTTGCTCCCTATAGGAGGTGCTGTGATGGCAGTTACACATGTCCAAGGCTGCCGGCAGTCCATGTCACAAACAGTTGCAATAGATAGATGGCTTGCATTGAATACACGGGAAGATGCAGCTGGCACCTGCCATGTTTGCACATGCACCATATATGGGCTGTTTGCATGATTGCCTTATTGAGGACGGCCCATGGAGGGGGTTTAAGGATTTAGGGTTACCTGCAGGCAGCAGGCAGCTGGAATGTCCCATACTCGCACAGTACCATCCATGGAGGAGCTGAGCAGCCAGCGCGCATCTTGGCTGATGACCAGGCCTGTCACACGGTCCATGTGGCCCTTGAAACGCCGCACCATCCTCACTGCCTCCACATCATACCTGCACAAGGCATGCCACTTCCAGACACATTCATGACCCCCTGGGACACAGCCTGGCAGAAGTCTGTAGGAATGCCAAGCTATGCTCATACAGTGCTGGAGTCGCCAAGCAGGTGGACAAACACCCCGGCAAGCTGATTAATTGACAGATGAAGAAGCAGACAGACAGACGTACGGACTGGTAGGCAGGCAGGCAGGCAGGCAGGCAGGCAGGCAGGCAGGCAGGCAGGCAGGCAGGCAGGCAGGCAGGCAGGCAGGCAGGCAGGGCAGGCAGGCAGGCAGGCAGGCAGACAGACAGCACTATTCTGATGCTCAATCTGCATCGTGGCTCAATGATGGTTGCTGGCCCTCATTCATGTCTCACTCCCCATTTGCAAGGCCTATTTGCATAAGCACAGCAGAAAGACGTTAGGCTACTTACATTCTAAGAACGAGGTCATCAGCAGCTAGAGCCACGAGGGAGGTGGCAGGGTGGTGGGCCATGCAGGCCACCGCACTGCCCACCGCAACCTCCCCTTGTAACCTCTGCTGCTTGAAGTCCCACATGCACAACCGCCCATCTAGCCCTGTGGTGACCAGCACCTTGTTGCACGCGTCGGCTGCTATGCCTGTCACACTGCTGTCATGTGCTGCTGCACGCCGCTTGGTCTCGCCGACTCTGCAGCAACAAAGCTTGTCACTGCTGAGACTCAGCTTACAGGCTGCATCAGCTTGCAGGCCAGCTGTTGACCGCATGCTGGCAGTCACCTATCTGATCACAGCCTCTATTGCAAGATGGCAACTACACATTCAACCTTACATCACAAACTGGAAACTATGTCTGACATTACAGATGACATTTGCTAACTACCCCTGACATTGTGAGATGGGAAACTGTAATCAACTGGAGCTTTTTCCTCGATTCAAGAAATGACCGCAGAGCGTATGATAACACGTAATCAGTTGCATGCATGCAAGTTCGAACATATGGCTTCAGACTGCGTGTCGTACAGGGAGGAATCCCCAGACCCTGGTTGTACACAGAGCAAAGCGCTGATATGTTACAATCAGAACAGCCAACAGGTCATACCTGTTGTAGGAGCCCCTATGCAAGCCAGACTGCATGTTGTATCTGTCCACAGTTCCATTGGCACGCCCCACAAGCCCATAGTTCCCACACTGGCTCATAGCCACTGCAGTCACTGGGGCCGCAGCCTGATGATCAGCATCAGGGTAGCTGTCTGCCTTGCGCTTCTTGGATGTTGGGGGCTTGAGGACGTGCTCCCCTAGTGTGAAGTTTTGCAGGCGCCAGGTGTAGGCTGCTGCATCGCCCTGGT
>JAABUK010002580.1_pt1 | contig 32309 bp, 44 predicted proteins | sample 5559141 | NCBI WGS metagenome assembly JAABUK01 (sample SAMN10711869, study PRJNA513367) | rock metagenome | isolation source: Antarctica rocks | place: Antarctica: Victoria Land, Pudding Butte nord | collected 2016-01-03 | reverse complement strand
TGCTATAAGGTATCACTCACGCTCGGCAGTTCAGGTCGGGTGCCCTTCTTCCTGCCTCTCTTCTTTTGGACTGTAGGCTTCTCTTCTGTCTGAAGAGCCTTGGTGACATGCTGTTGAGATCTGCTTCCAGCTTGAGATGCCGTATGATGCAAAACGAACCTCCGCAATTTGCTGCGCCCGTAGTGTTGGGTTGACGGACAAGCTGCCACCTGCACCGCGTGTGCGGACGTTGCCGCCAGGTGACACGGTGTGGGTAGTTGCATAACAAAACACGTCTTGCGGCGAGACTCCTGCCACACGCGGCAGCACTAGCCTCTCAATGCAGCTTCCTGAAGTTGCTGTCGCAGGGCAGTTGCGGTCGCACACACAGACAAAGCGCAATGCTGCTCCTGTCATTGTAATCTTCTCCTTCTCCTTCTCCTCTTGACTACTGTTGACCAGACTTGCATTACTAAGAGAGTCCCTAGGCAAATTTTGCCTGACGAAAGGCAACGTGAAATTAAAAGGCAATATTTACCTCAAACCGGAAGATGCACACACCATCATGGCTTGATTGCAATGACGAGCATTGGTTCGGCATGATCTATTTGCATCTGTTGGAACCGTCACCACGAGCATGCAGCATGAGCTGTAAAGATTAGCCATCATGCCTAATCATCACAAGTATGGCTTACAACTTAATCTGTGGGACAGCGTGGAGCTGCTTATCAGGCCAAGGTCACCTTGCAGAACCTCACCTCCTTTCCGGGCTTTGGCTAATTGACAGGGAGAGAGGCGTGAAGAGAGTGCTCATGATGTTGCAAATACAGACCCTGGCTCACAATACATGCAGGTACACACTTGCATACATCAGAACTGTATAGTTCTCAACTCGTGGTGAAAGAAAGACAGAGTGCTGGTTGGCATGCAGAAATAAGCTTCAGGCATGCCTGGCAGCATTCAGGCACATCCAGCAATGCTTCAATACCTGTGTATAGGATAAACAACTAACAGGACTAGTGTATATAAGGAGTCCAGGCAAGACTGCGGCAGGGATGCATAAGCAAGCAGTAGAGCAGCTTGCAAATCAAGCTTGTCAGTCACAGCCCGAAGATACGCTCACACTATGGTACAAGACTGTGCGACCTGCTGATACAGTGACTGCTTAAAGACACAAGGATCCACATCCCTCACTGCTTCTTGTCAGCCAATGCCTCAAGAATCTTCAGCGTCACATCCCAGAATGGCTTCACAGTGCCAATGTTCACCTGCCAGCACACCAGGTCTGAATCCTCACAACGACGGATTGCAATGGCTGGGATGAATTGCAATTATCAATGCATCATGGTCCTGTCTGCTCGGTGCATCCTTGTCAAAGGCAATGTATTTCAGCCCGTTGATAATTGACAGGGCAAGGCAGCCTTCCAGGCATCCTGTCAACAGCAATACTGCAAGCTCACCCATTCAACAGCAGTACTGCAAGCTCACCCATTCAACAGCACTACTGCAAGCTCACCCGTTCAACAGCAATACTGCAATCTCACCCATTCAACAGCAATACTGCACAATTTTTGTTTGATAGCATGCTTTGCATCAGGATCTGCAGATGCAGTCTCTGCCTGCTGACCTGTTCATCTGGCGAGTGAGCTCCTGTGATGGTAGGTCCATACGAGACGGCGTCCATTCCGGGCACCTTCTCTCCAATGATGCCACACTCTAAGCCAGCATGGATGGCCGCCACTTTGGGCTCCTTCCCGAGCAGCTGCTGGAAGGCATCCTTAGTCACCTGCAGTTGCAACTGAGATCTGGCTCCTGGTGTGAAAGTGAGATCTGGCTCCTGCTGTGAAAGTGAGATCTGACTATTGCTGTGAAAGTGAAATTTGGCTTCTGCTTTGAAAGTGAGATCTGGCTCCTGTTGTGAAAGTGAAAACTGGCTCCTGCTGTGAAAGTGAGATCTGGCCTCTGCTTTGGAAGCAAGACCTGGCTTTTGCTGTGACATTGAGACCTAGCTTTTGCTCAGACAGCAAAAGATATAGATATGAGGGCAGAACCAAGGGGGTATTGCAGCTAAAGTTCATCATGTGAATGGAGACAAGGTGCAGACGCTGCCTGCTACAACCTGCACTCATGAAGTTGGACATACCCATACAGGGCCTCTGCTTTGCAAAGACAGACTTGTCCCGCACGTACCTAGCTCATCATGAGCTAAGAAGCGAATTTACTATTAGTATTGCACCCATAGTACAGGACGTCACTTCTGCCTGGTAGGCCTATAGCAACCCCAACATGGGCAGAAACATGTGCTGGCATGCAGTGACTTGCAGATGCATTGCGTCTGAGCTGAATGACATGATCAGCTGTCCAAGCCACTTGCATGAAGAAATGCACATGTGTTATGGAGAATTGCGCAATGTATGGGCAGCAGCAGGTTTTTGGGATGAAACGCTGCTGTGTGTACATGCAGAACTGATTTTGCAGCTTAGGGTTTGGTCTGTGTATGTGCACATTTAGGCTTCAATCCCCAAAACATGAATCCTACATGTAGTACCTGCAGGACTGGTGAGCTAGGGTTGGGTGCCCAGCCAGGGTATGCCTTATCCTGTGCCACAGATGCACCGCACAAGCCAGCGATTGCTGCAATGCGCGCCCTCTGAACCTCCATTGCATGGCTCAAGCTGCTTCGAGTTGAGCAGGTGATTGTATACGTCACCTCTGAGTCACCGGCTGTGCCGGGCTTGATGGCTGCCAGGTTGTTGGATGTCTCCACCAGGCCTGCACATCGGCAAGCCAGTGAGCAAATGCAGATTGTGAGAAGGGTACAAGACTGTATCCTATCCTCCTGCAAGCAGCTTTTGGCACACAGTGCAAGTTGACCGTCATAGCATGCTTCCAAAAGTGAAGCAGGCCATGCCAGGAAACGCATGATGCATGTATGCTGATAGGTCCCAGGCTGTGGAAACATATTATTTATGTATTTTAAAGTTTGTTCCGTCCCCAGACTGAGTCCATAGAAAAAAACTTCTTTTCGTCACTTTCCCTCCTTTTGTCTTCATGCATTTGATGTTTAGGATTATAGAACAGAACCACTGTCTCAGACAGCAGCCAGACTGATGAAGGCATACCTGGCACAGCATGAGACCACTTGATGACGCCATGGGGCAGAGTAGACAGCAGTGTGAGCAGCTTGGTCTGGCTGTCAAGCGTCATGGCGGTAGGAGAGCGCTCTGGGTGGTCATAGATGTGAATGGCCATGTCCTTCTCCAAGTGACCATACTCATCTTTGAGGGAGAGGGCTTGCTGGCTAACAAGCTGCTGCACTAGCAGCCGGGCCTCTCCTGAGGGCACCTGCAGGCACAGTTTCAGTCACTTACACACTTGCACTTACTTGTCAGTCAGTTGCTTACTTATCATTCAGTTGCTCCTGTATGTTCAAGGCTATGTGGCTCTGGGCTGCCGCCAAAGGAGGTTCTGTTACAGTTGCAGACAGGTGTAGACGCTTCTTTCCTTTCTTTCTGAGGGTCAGATGCTGTTTACAACACGTAGAGAGACCAAGGTACAGGTGTCATTTGCAGACTGAGGGTCAGGTTTTGTTGATAGCTTGTGCATCGAGTGAATTTCTCTCCTGCCTTGGCAGACAGCCCCTTCTCAGCTTGTGATTACAATTGCCCACAGGGATACTGTACTGAACTCAGATCGACCATGCAAAGAGAAAGTAGCTGTTGACGCATCAGGACTCCCTGTGCTCATGATCTACACACACAGTTGCTGTGCTTGTGTCAATCTGAGACTGAGGGACGCAAGGGTTTGAACATGCACAGGCAATCAGACAATAGAATTGCCAGTTGCAGAAGGGCACAGACAGACCAAGGGGTTCAAGCACATCAATAGGCAACCAGGCACATCTGCCGACCTCCACCCACATCAGTCAAACGCCTCAGGAGTGCTGCCTTTGACTTGCTATCATGCAGCACCATGTCATCATCATCATCATCATCAATATGTGCGGGAATGTCAATGCAGCTCATTTGCCCACCTCCAGAATTGCTGACGCCTCTCTTGCAATGGCGTTCCTCTTGTCGCCAGCTGTCAAGCTGATGATGCGCACATCAGGGTGGGCTTTCACCACAGCCTGCAGCACCAGAGCAGCAAGCACCACAGCATTGCCTCTGTCCTCGCTGATGTTGAGGCCTGAGTGACCACCCATGAGGCCGCTGATCTTGAGCTCCTGAGGGTGAGAGTGAGTCTTTGGCACTGGCTCTAGCTGTACTGGCAACTCGAGTATGGAGTCTCCTCCGCCTGTGCAACATTTGAGGACGATGCGAGGGGTCTGACATGTTGTTGTTGACTATGGTGACTGTCAGACAGCTTGTAGAGTCGGCGGCTGCAGCTTAGACAACATCATGGCAACTTGCTAGCACACAATATATCTGGTGGTGGTGATGTAGTTTGGAGTAGGATCACGGTACTTACTAGGCACTCCAAGCCAGCCTTGCCAAGAGCACAATGTGGAAAGCAACATAGCAATTTTCCAAAGCACTGAATCCCCAGCAAAGCTAGCAGAGTTGAGCTCCTCACCAGCACATCCAATGAAGATCTCTCCCCAGTCTTCTGTAACCAGATTGAGCAATGTTCTGCCAGTCAGAAGGCTGCCGTCCAATCCAAAGGCACCTGCATAACAGACCAAACTTTCCATACTGGATGTGTGAGACCACCTGAACAGCAGCCTACTGTACAGGTGGTTCGAATCTGGTGCAACATTGCTGTGTCCTGATGCACACAGTGATGCTCACAAATTGCACACTATGCCCAAGGTTTGCAAGTAACACCAGGTCGCAAACAGTCTGGAGTGCACCCCACCACGCATGCACACAGGAAATGGCAGGCCACTGATGCATAGCCACATGTTCTGAGAATGGCTCACTATGCGTGCAAGATGCATTGGGTGACTGGACCGGGCAACATGCCTGTCAGGCCTGTTTCCTCATCAATGGTGAAGAGGCACTCCAAGGGTGGCAGCTTGGCTGAGGTGGGCATGTCTAGCAAGGCAAGGGCAGCAGCAACACCAATGCCGTTGTCAGCACCCAGTGTTGTCCCTTCAGCCTGCAATCCCAGCATGGCACTTACAACTGCACAGCTGTATTTGACATGGGATGGGATGGTATAGTGCATGGACTGAGTTTGAGGTGCCTGACACGTTTAGAAAGATAGCAATTCTTGATGGATGCATGTCTGCCCAAAGCTGGCCAGAAAGCTGGCCACAAATAGATTGCACTCACATTGACTTCTGGTCAATTCAGCAGAACGGTGCAGTTGCAGAGCCATAAAAGGTACCTTGAGCCATTCGCCTTTCTTGATCAGCTTCAAAGGGTCCTTGTGAAAGTTATGCTGAACATCATTGTTCTTCTCACACACCATGTCAATATGACCCTGCATGTGTCAAATTATGTGCTACCAGTTGCTGCTGGCTAAATTCAGACTCAAAGCAAACACGAGGAATTGCAATGCAATGAGCTTCCCAAGCCTTCTGCGATGCACACATACACCAACTCTGTGCAATGCATGCATACTGTAACGACGCTGTCAAGAGTGTGAACTGACTACATTTGGTTGTAGGTCACCTCGAGCTGGCATGCATGTCTTTAACTAGCAATGGCAGGAGAATCTAGTTGAAAATGATTTCACCTGAATAACTACAGTGGGCGCAGCTTCACCACCACCACTGCCTGGCCTTTTGATGACCATGTTGCCTGTGCTGTCCTGCTTGTAATCCAGCTTGCGCTGGGTGGCAAATTGCTGCAAGTACCCTATAACCCTGCAAACTCAAACTTGCTTCTCAGGCTTGATGTCAGAGTATTACATGGGGCAGAGTATTACATGGGTCACCGTGAGCAGCATGCAGAAATGGAGAGCACTGGTGAGTGCCTGATCAGATCTTGCAAGACTCACTTGTCCTCAAACTTTGACGGACGCGGGATCTGCGTCAGGTCGTGAAAGTAATCCCACAGAGCTTGTGGCTGCAAGCCTTGCACAGCGCTCTCTGGCATGGTGGACACTGTGACAGGCCCGGCAGCAGTTGCAACGCTGCTTAGATTAAGTTTGGCAGTTTGACCCCAGCTGAGGCACCTTCGTTTCAACGTCGGGACAACTCTGCTTCGCTGCAAATTGAGACAACCAGCTATAGAATTGCGTAGATGGCGAGCGCAGGCAGGACCAGTTGTGCGCACTGCTAGCTGTGTCACGATGTACAGCATGCAAACTCTGGAGTACCAGTACCGGCAGTCCGCACAATGAGAAGTCTTACTCTGCTCAGACTCTTGATTAACGAGACTTTGAGGGACAGCAATCCGGAGCCTTGGCGATGTCACGGTGTCTTCGCTAGGGCAAGGAAGCAATTACTAACAATTGTGATGGATGCATGCACAGTGCAGTGGAAGCAAGGCAAGCAGACCCTCAACTACGCTGCACAATACAGAGACTCTTAGTATGCTTGGAATGCTGATTAATGATGTGAACTTGACTTGCTTGCCTGAGCTCTCTAATTGCAACTTACACAGATGCAGAAATCGGCTCAAGCGCATGCAAATTACAGACCAATAAAACATGGGTTTCAAAACCACTTCAGGAGTTACCGGATGCCAAGCTTGGCAAGGCTGCACACATGAGTACAGGCCACATGCTGCATCAAACCTCATCAGCAAAGGTAACTTCAGTGTCAGCGTATACCATCAGCAAAGGACACGTGAGCATACTTGGCAGTTGCACATGCAGTTTTAGGAATCTGAGAGGCAGCTGAGCTATGATACAATTGTCTCGATTATAACAGCTTGTCTCTGGTCCTCAGCTTTCAGTGGCCATGATGAAGAGCTGTCCAAGCCATGAACCTGGTGCGAATGGACACAGTCTGACCAAGTCAGACTTGTCACAGGGGTTTTGGGGACACATTCTATCTGCTGCTAGCCAGTTCCTCTGAGAGTTTGCCTCGCTAAGCCTTCGAAGTAGACTCAGTTGGCTGCGGCCCAAATCAAGTGTGAGAGCCTCTGCCAGTAAAAGCAGCTGACCGACATCCTCTGCTGCATACTGCAGCAGTTCTTGAGCCAGTGGACGGCGTTTCCATAGATTGTGGTCACTTGCCATTCTCTGCTGAATTGCTGCAAGCAGCCACATCCGGTGTCAAAGTCTCTAGAGCAGACGTAACTATGTGCTGTGCATAGATGATGTGATAAGCTGTACAGCATGGGCGTGGTCAAAATGACAACAGCTTCGGCATGTGTCTACATGTATTGCTGGGTGGATTCACCTTGTTTGTTAGGAGATATGGGAAGATTGTATGCAGCCAGCAAGTCTGCTAGACTACTGATCTCATTCTTGTGACGGCGCACAGTCAACATGGTCTCCCACAGCTTTGTCAGACCATGAGCAACCTGGACACATATGAATGATTACTCTGGCCATGGCTGCTGTGACACAGGAGTAGTAAACGGGGGCTGAATGCTGGGTGATGATTTGAAACGTACAGCTGCAGGATCAGTATGCACAAAAAGTAGTTGCAATTGCAGCTGTAGCTCATTCAAGCTGTGATGGTGTCACTGGCAATTGATATTGTATCTCGAACACACTCAGACTGTACCTGGGTGTCAAAGACGTTCTCTAGCTTGATTCCCTTTTGATAGTATAAAGCAGCTGAGTCCTGCCGACAGTCATGTATGACTTTGACCACTGTCTTGTCCTCAAGAAGTGCCTTCTGACTCTTCATGACATCTCCCTGAGCTGTCAAGGCATCCACTATGTAACATGTGTCTTCAGCTTGTATCTGCAGCAGCATGAGCTGTCAAGGCATCCACTATGTAACATGTGTCTTCGGCCTGTATCTGCAGCAGCATGAGGACATAATTTGATGCAGGTCCTTGAAGATGTAGGTGCTGCTATCTGGAGGGGGGATACTCATTGCCCAGCATGGTCTTTGTGTAGACTCACTCAGTACTTATCTGTTGACAAGACACGCACAGCTGCTACATGCACAAAACTTTGTTTAGCAGATACTCTGCCCAAGGCTCAAATACGTATGGTTAGACTGCTTGGTGACAGCAGCAGCAGCAGCAGCAGCAGCAGCAGCAGCAGCAGCAGCAGCAGCAGTAGCAGCAGCAGCAGCAGCAGCTGAAGCTCAAGCTCAACTGCAACAGCTGAAGCAGCTGCTGAAGCTCAACTGCAAGTAGTAAACAGCAGCAGTAATTGCAAACAGCAGCAGCAACTGCAAATAGTAAACGGCGGCGGCGGCGGCGGCGGCTCAACTGCAACAGCTGAAGCAGCTGCTGAAGCTCAACTGCAAGTAGTAAACAGCAGCAGTAATTGCAAACAGCAGCAGCAACTGCAAATAGTAAACGGCGGCGGCGGCGGCGGCGGCGGCGGCGGCGGCAGCAGCAGCAGCAGCTGAAATTCAGTTGCAACAGCAGAAGCAGCAGGCTGCACCAAGCTAGCCTACCTGCACCAGGCAAAGCTTGCCACTGCGCGATAGTGCACATCCTTCACAGTCCAGTCCAATCCTGCCAGTGCGCTGACCAAGTTTGTGAATGGAGGTCACCTGCTGAGCTGTGGCAACCATGACCAACTTTGCCTGCATGTGTGCACATGTTACATCACTTCCATCTGCAGTCTGCACTCAAAGAACAGTTGCTGATGGCCATGCATTTGCAGCAAACCAAGTCTCAGCTGCTTGAGGCAACTGCAGCGCCGTCCAGACATACCCTGGATGAGCTAGCAGAGCTTGTCTCAACAATTGCAGCTCGCCGTTCAACCCTGGTGTGTTGTGTGACGACTGGACATGGCTCAGTGTCATAACTTGCATCCTGTGGATGGATTTGCGATGGGTGGATTTTCTGCAGCACATGCTGAACACGAGGCCTGCAGGCTTTCCAAATGAGGCTGCGCAGATCCGAGCACTCGTTCAAGCCGTCCAGACATGCCATTGCCACTGCCTCGACAACGTTGTCGTAACAGCTATTCTGGACGGCGGACGCGAGCTCGGTGTGCACCTGATCGATGTCATCAGCCTGCAGCACATGCTGTTCTCACTGTAAAATTGCAAGACCTCATGATCCATCATCCACGCGCGCACTTGTGAAACAATGCTGAAGGCGCTGCTAGTACCTGCATAGCTATAGACACCTTGGGGCGGCAGCGGTGGGAAACGACACAGCAATGCTGCGGGCCGCAGCTGCTTTCTTCTCTGCAACGGACCCGGGAGAGTGCGAGGTCCCAGGTTGAAAGAGTCTCAGCAGAAGCGTTTTGGCACCAGCCAAGTCACCACCATTTCGGCCCTGCCGATGGTGCAACGGATCTCTTGGATGACTCAGTGAGCTGAGGCTGGTCAGCGTGGCCGTGGGCTGGGATCAATGGTAAACAGTGCTACAGAAAGCTTGGGCACACTGAGCATTTGCCTGTATACATGTACGTACTTGGCAAAATTGTCGCAACAGGAAAGGCCTAAACTACAAATCTGCACTGCAAGAGTGATTGCTTTTCTATTTGCACTCTTGATGTATCAACCACCACCTTCGCAGCCTAATCAATTATCACATGCCCAACAAAAACAGACTAGGTGCTTTCATGCCTCCCCTGTTACAATTTTGATGTCTTGCAACCAGTTTAGCAACGGAGGGCTAGTCACAAACTTCCTCCAGCAGTGCTTACTGTTACAGAGTGACGCTTGTACAAGTAATTGGCTTACTGCTACTAAGCCAGCATCAAAGCTCGAGCTCGCACCTGAAATGATTGTTTTACAATGAAGCTCGGTTGCAGAGCTATAGATGACACCGAAGTGACACTCAAACGCAGTCCAAAGACAGACGGACCGCGAAGAGCTACGCAGGTTGCAGAGCTATGACCTGACAAGACACACATGCTGTGAACGGGCCACGTCACGCTGTAGTACACTGTAAAACTCTGCCACACTCACATGAACCTACCAGTAAAATGCATTACATGTGTCCTTAAGCTTAAGCTTGCTTTGTTGCTCAACAAAGGACGCTACGTGGCCAGACTAGAACTACTCAGTATAACACATAATATCACACAACCTGAAGATTTGTCAGGCAGGCTGCACAGGCAGCCTTTTGAGTTGGGCAGGTCACCCATTGGGCACGAAATACCACTGCAGCAGCTCCCAAAGATGGACCATCTGCACTGTGGGCAGCATCCTACTAATAGTACCAACAAGAGTATGCTGCGTCGAGCCTGTGCAGCAGTCTAACCTCAGCCTATAGGCTGCAGCTAGCTCAGCAATGAGCTCCCAGTTGTCTGCCAACACCAACAGTTGTAACGCATCTGCAGCAGCATATCATACCACACTTACTTATGGGTGTTCAGCAAAAGTGCAGTGACAATTGCCTGGGGCCTGTATAGAGGGACACTCAAGATGTCAAATGATTCAGAACCATTTTGTCTGAGCGTAGTAAAATATGTTCCCAACCACAACAAGTGCAAATGCTTCATGCTAACACATTCTTGTTTTGCAAGACTTAGTCAAAATCATGGTGTGTAGCATTTTGGCTGCTGCCACAGACAACACTAAGTATTTGAGTGTCCTTGTGATTGCATGTGTCTTGTTGTGCGACGGAGCATGGCTGCCACTGATCAACTGCACATCTGGGCACTTGCTATTTTGCGTCATGGGCTACTATTGGGTGTGTTTAAATTAGTGGTAGGCATGTTGCGCTGTACTCCTAGTATGCCTCATGCTGACCGACTGACTGGAAAAAGGGGAGATTAGTGACAACACACCGCGAGTTTCTGCAAGTGAAACGACTAAGCTGCTTTCACAAGATGATGTCTGAAAGGTCATAAGCCTTGTGTCTTTGGGCAGACTCTGGCTGTTTTGATTGTATACCGCAAGGTATGGGTGCATTGCAGGCTCCCAGAGGGTTGTGTCAACCAGCAGAGATGACACTCTGAGGATCTGGGATGCCAGACAGGACTTGAGTCAGTTGGCTTCCATGAAGCATTACAATAACACAGGGCGGTGGGTGGTGCCCTTCCGGGGTGTGTGGGGCCCTGCCAGTGATACAGTCATTGTTGGGAGCATGAAACGCACGGTATGCAAAGAGCGCGCTCCTGATCAGTGTTGATTGTGAGGCCTGGGAGTACTTTATGCACGATTGGCAAGGTTCACGCATCTTGTCCAGTCTCTATAATGCTGCCAACCACTGATTGATTTCAAGGTTGTAGTCCCATGTCACATTGTGGTGAGCTGTCACAGCCTGGTGCAACCTACCTGTTCAATGAATGCTCAATGTACATGAGAGTACTCATGCCGCTAGTGCCAAGGTAGTCAGCCAAAGCAAGACAACTCTTGGCCTATGTCCTGCAGATTGATGTATTCGATGATGAGGGAGGCAAGATGGTACAGCTGAGTAGTGAACATCAAACTGCCATCTCTTCTCGCCACTGTGTGCACCCAACTCTGCCTGTCTTGGCTGCTGGAACTGCCAGCGGGAGAATGCATGTGTATCGCTAGATTTATTGTGTAAGCTTAGACATCAGCCTCAGATTGGCTTCTCGACTGTAATACCCGATTTTGTGTACGAAACATCGTGCATTTCTGTGCAACCTGTATTGTGTAAACTACTGCTGATCACAACACAAGATGCGTCACACTGCAGTGTGCTAGTCTTGCACAGCATTTACACTCGGACAGCACAAGTCAATGATTTGCAGAATGTCAATTTGAAATCAAGGACAGCACAAAAACAGGACAATCAATGGGTTTCTCTACACATCGATGGTCTTGTCAACAATGAATCCGACACTCAATGGGCCAAAGCCCTTCTCGCCAGCACCAGCCTTGATATACGCCTGCAATGACACCACCATAGGTTACCAACAGGGCAAAACTATTCTTCAACAGCCCAACAATGCTGACAATAAGCAGCAAAATTGATGTGCAATCAGAGCAACCAACCAGCCATTGAAGGGAAAGCAGATCAGACAGATTGACATATCTTGTGTATACCTTTGCTAGGGGTGCATCGCTGGTCTTGCCCTCGTTGTAGGTGAAGTCAACCATGGCTACCTGCTCCTTGAAGGCATAGTGTGCCTTCACATGGTTCTTCCTCCAGAACTTGTTGCGTCCCACCGACAAGTATGGGGATGATCTGCAGAATGTCACACCAAGTTAGCATTGGGCATGCTGTCAATTTGAAAAGCAAGATAGGCAGCCAGCTCATTTGAATACCAAGCTTACGTGTGGAAGTTGTACTGGGGCTCGATGACATAGCCATCCCTCTCAATGGAATATGAAGCTGCTGCTGTGGCGGTTGGCAATGTGAAGGGAGCAATGATGAACCCCTGTCGCTCCTTCAGGTTGACTTGTGTTGAGTTGACCTCATTGGCAGGGGTGTTGAATGTGTACCTGCAAGTAACAAACACTTGATTGTAAGGGAGGCAAGCAGAGACAACCAGCAATTAGATGAGTAACAGGAGCTGACTTACGTTCCCCAGACCTTTTGTCTTGAGTCCAACTTGACGTCTGCCTCAGCACGGATGGAGTTGCCTTTTTGAAACCATGTGCCCCGGGCAGTAACGGGCTTGTTGCTGACATCAGTCTCACCACATACACTGATGAAGGCATTCTGTGCGCCAAAGTCATATCCAAGGCCCAAAGAGCTTTGGTCTGCACCAAACAAGTCGACATTGCTTGCAACTTGATTCAAAAGCTGTTTGACATCAAGCAAGTTCTTCTACACAGCAGGAAGGGCCTGACCAAACAGCTACTGAGGAGTCACAGATCTGTAAAACGGTTGGACAGCTCAAGCTGGCGCATAACATCAGCAGTGACTACAGCGCGAATGGTTCGACATTCCCTGCATAACGGTGAGAAGGCAGACAGTATCGACAAAAGCTGAGGACTGACGAAAGGCTGGCGCGAGTTTCAAAACGAAGCATCTGACAGTTTGCAGACTGACCAGGCACGCTAAACGTGCATCACATCTGACAGTGTGGAGGCTGCCTTTTGTCTTTAGAGCAGCTGTTCTGTACGATGTCCCGTTGTCAACCAAAGTATCTGTAAAACTCACCGTTGAGCCGCTTCTCAGCAGTGACGATAGAGTCCTTCAACCAAGGTGCAGCTTCATAGTCACGGGCTGAGGCGTCTGTAATGGAAGCTGTGAACTTGATCTCGTTGATCTCCTTCCGCAAGTCCACGCGTCCGCCAACGTTGCTGAAGACCTTGTCTTTGCCGATGTCATTGACACCGACGAAACTCTTTCCTGTCAACCATCCGGGCCCAGGCATGTTGCTAGAAATTAGTCTTTATAGAGAGGTGAATATGAAAGTAGCCTGCGGAGAGCAGCGACAGAAGGGCGTGTTTGCTTTCGGAAATCACCTGTTACAACAGCCCATAAAAAACTGAACTTTATTGCAATCAAGATAATCGCCTCAAGCCGTCCAATGGGTGACTCAGCTCAGGGTGAGTCAGCTGGATCTTCAATGCACCTTGCTGTACCTGCCATCGGCCACTGCCCAAGCTGTCTGCCGAACATGCATTCAGGATTGACAACTTACAGCCAAGGGCAGTGAAGTCGGCTCAATGCCACAATCCTTTATTCAGGTTTTGTGGTCGTGCTGCAAATACGCTGTCTGTGCCTGTTGACTAATCCAGTCAGATGCATGCAGATAGATGAGAAGTATCAAACTTTGCTATCGAGTTGGCGACTCATGCATAGATGTGTGTCAGCAGATCCACAAGGCTGCACAGATTTCAAGACGCAAGTGAGAATACAGGTTGCAAGTAATCATATAAATGTGCGCACATACAAAAAAAAGTTTTGAGGTTATTGCAAAGATCATTGCGTGGCATCAGTGTATGTGTGAGGCATGTCATATATGGCACGTTAGTGAGACCATCAGCCAGCGTGTGGCAGAGAGTATGAAAGTATGGCAGTCTTTCTAAAAAATGTCGCCAGTGCTAGACGTGTTTGGGTGATCAGGATACTTCAAAGCTTTGTCTGGTTTGCAAACTGCTTGCTGCAAAAAAGCAAGACCTTTTCTGCCATCTCTTTCCGCTGGTTGATGTAAAAATGATCACAGTCTGTCATGAGCACAAAGCAAGCAGGACTGTGCTCTGTCTGTGGCACAGCCAGCTCTTGCTGTTTCCTGCCAGATTGCTCAGATCCAAACACCTTCTGCAGCGATGCCACACTGCTAAACTGATCTCGATCTCCCAGAATCAGCATCTTTGGCAGGTTGGGGGGCAGCTGAGACAGATGACGCTTGGTGCGCAGAAAGAAGCTGGCAAGACCACCTGCATCCATTACAGCTGCCATTCATGGCCTTTCAGAGCAAATTAGACACCAACAACAGGTGTATGCAGAGAGAACTCAGTACGTAAAAACAGCTGCAACCTTTACGTTGTGCTTGGCGCTATTTATATCACAGGTCTTTGGCGCCTGTGGGGAATGGATACCTGTGACTGGGCTGATTCCCACAAAGGCTGTAACATGTTGAAGCTGCGCTGCATGAGCTGCGATGCAGGCTCCCCATGAGTAACTGCACAGAGAGGCCCACTTTGACTTGATCAAGAGCGCAGTAGCTTCAGCATCTATACACGTACATGTCATATGAACAGCAAAATGTCTGGTCACTCACCCAATCAGGTGCAAGTGCGTTGGGCCATTGTGCATAGTCAAGATGTGCTGGCACAGTGCTGTGGCGTCAGCCATGTCCTGGGCACCCCACAGTGATTTGGAACCAGATGATGACCCAACACCCCGTTGGTTGTATCGCACTACAGTCTGCACAACTTGACACCTTGTAGCTTGCCTGCAAAACATGCTGGTGTCATGGCAGTGTATTTTGCAGGTTAAACTCCGCTCCAAACAAGTGCCATAGAGCATGCCTGAAAATTGAGAGGACAATTGGATCATCACAACAGCCTCCCATTTGTGCATAGGGATGGAAAATGACAAGACCAAGTCTTTGGTGACCTGCGTCAGCTTTGAGGCTGACTGCACGAAAGCTGGAGCAAGACAGTCTCACACTCGTGGGGCAGCCTCACCCGGACCCAAGGCTTTACAAAGTATGTAGCCTTGCAACTGGCATCCTTGTGAACCTGGCAGCATCACTTCCTGGCCGTAGCTCATCACCGCGGCAGTCGATCTGCTTCCTTTGCGATTGTTGCGACGATCGTACGCAGCTGCGCGACAATCTTCACCACTTCAGCAGGCCCGTAGCTACAAGCTCTTGCATGTGCCGTGCTTGTGCTTCTATATTGTCGATCTGTGTATCAGCAAGCGCAAGAAGAAACTCTCGCTGTTGCGGGTCCGCTTGTTTGGACTTGTCAAACTCTGCACGGGCTTTTCTGACAATATGCAGCCGTCGATTCTCTGTAGGCATCAGCTTTGCAACACGCAGGATTTGCCGGTAAAGGCCCAGTGCTTTGTTCGCCATGGCATCGCACTGGCGTCGTTCTGCAGGTCGGAAAGTCGCGTATACGTATAGGTTGTCTTCTTCTTTCGCTCAAGCTACACATGCATATGCTGAATGCAACGCGTGGCTGTAACATCGTGGCGTCCACAGGTGCTGTCCCAATGTGCACGATTTGCATACATACACACTGATTGCGAGGCTCGCTCCGCTTGCAAACTGCAGGTGCACTTGTGATCGGGGCTTGAATGCACTGTGCAACCCGCTAGCGCTCCGGCTAAGCTCACTCGAGTGCGTAAGAATATGCAGAGTGACAACACGGGCATAGTCTCCAGCTGCAGAGCAATTGCGCCGAATTAAGCAAGCGACCGTCATGTTCAGCAAAGACTCGCTGAAGAGACTCGCAGAGCAAGCCCAAAAGGCCGGCAACCGGCTGGCAACAAACGCAGGTGGTACCACAAACCAGTGGTTTGCAGGGCAGGGCAGCCCTGAAAGGAATACAGGTGCGACTGAAGTCCGTACTTTGGTCCCAGACAAAGTAGAGCTCCAGTCAGAGAGCGTGGCTTCTGTGCAGGGGATGTTCTAGAGGGGCTATCAGAGCTACCACCTGAGCAGGCTGTGATCAAGCTGCAACGGCAGAATGCTCGCCTACGCCGTAAGGCCGAGGCAGCTATGGCTCTTCAGCAAGAAAATGCTGGCCTGAAGACTCAACTCGAGGATTTGGCTGCTCAAATGGTGAGTAACACTGCAGCTCTGCAAACAACTCCATCAGCTGCTTAAATGTACTTTCGGCCATGAAATGTTGGCTTTTGCTCTGTGTAGGCCAACAAAGTTGCTGCAGAGATAAATGCAGAGAAAGAGGTCAAGCTGGTTGCAAACACTGATGAAGATCCAGAAAAGGTGTGCACCTCAGCTTGCCTTTTTACATCAGCCCTTGTGCAGACACTTACTTACTGCTGCCACACAGGAAGTGCATTTGCTGGAGGCCAAAATTGAAGTGCTGAAAGGCAACCTGACTACAGCACGTCAGGAATTGGACGAAGCAGCTCAATGGAGGTATGAGGTGGACAAGCTGCAGGCGCAGCTGAAAGCTGCTGGCATTGAGACACAGCCAGACATAGCACTCTCTCCAGTCTCAGCACAGACAACATCCCCTGCCAAGCCAACAGACATTTCACTGCACTCAAATGGAACAGATCCACAGCAGCCCTCATCAGCAGGACAGGTGTCACCCAGTCAGGTTTCACCATTCCAGAGCGCTGCAATGCAAGAGCCTGGACTGTCATGGATGCAGAATCCAGAGCAGTCAGGCTGGAGCCAGGCAGATACTGGCTTGCAAAGCCCTGAGCCCAGCGCGCTCTTCAGCGCGTCTGCTGTTGCTCAGATCCAACAGCAAAATGCTGCACTCAAGGCAGAGCTGACTCAGCTGTCTCAGCGTGAGGCAGCTGAGGAGGCTGATGTGGCTGGTCTGCAGACTCAGAACCGAGAGCTCATTGCTGAGGTTGAGAAGCTTAGGGCAAACATGGGCGAAGTAAGCTTGCAGCCCTGTACCTGTTCATGCTTGGCACTCTACGTAATCTGTCACACCAATCCTCTGCCAACCATCAGCATACAACATGCACTCCTTGTCAAGTGTATAGCATATGTCAGAAAAGCTGGAACAGTTGCAAGTTGTTGATCCTATGCGCAGCATGCATGCCAGTGACTGTGGACACAATTGCACAATGCTGTTTTTGTTGCTGAACTGGTGTGGGTCATGCACTGCTGTGCTATGTTACTGTGGTGTACAGGCTCGACACAAGCTTGCAGACAGCAAGGTGGCAGCTGGCACAGCTGAGAAGCAACGCAAGCAGCTGGAGACTCAGCTTCAGCAGGCAGAGGCTGATGGAGCAAACGTCAAGGCCCAGCTCTCAGACAGCCAACAGTCACATGAGGAGGAGCTGCAAAGCCTGCGGCATACCATGCAGCTCATCTCTGATGAGATGAGAAACGCTCAGGCTGAGTATGAATCGAAGCTGAAGGCAGCTGCCGCAGAGCTGAGCGCAGTAAAGGCAGACTCTGAGGAGAAGTCTGAGCAGCTAGCTCGCCAGCTTGGGCAGTCTGACTTTGCTGTGCGTCAGTTGCGGGCAGAGCTGGAAACAGCATCCTCTGTGCAGTCTCAGACTCAGCAGGACAGTCAGCAGCAGGACACTCAGCAGCTTGACTCTCAGATCTCAAGCTTGACTGAAGAACTGGCTGCGCTCAAGACACAGCACGACTCAGCTTTATCAGAGCATGACTCAGCTCAGACAGAGCATGCCAGCAAGCTTGAGCAAGCGCAGGGCAACAACACTCAGCTACAGCAAGATGTCACATCTTTGCAAGATCAACTGCGTGCAGCCAAGCAGCAATACGAGCAAGCAGAGGGCAAGGCTGTCAGACTCAAGGCTGCGTTACAGAAGAAGTCAACAGCTGCTGAAGAGATGCAGGCCCAGTTTGAGACGAAAGTGTCTGAGCTGCAGCAGCAACTAGAGGCGCAGTCAGCTCAGATGGACTCTGCAACTGACAAAGCTGCTGTTGAAGCTCAGATGCAAGACATGACCGCCAACACCGATAGGCTTCAGCAAGAGGTTGTTGACTTAAGAACAGACTTGGATGAAAGCAGGCAGCAGGTTTGCTTCTGACATCGCTTGCAGAGATGTCCTGACTGTGGTCCTCAGCTTGATGATCTGCCTGCCACATGTCATTGATCCAGTTTGCTTATTTAAGTCATCCCGGTGCTTTGCTGCCAGTGCTTGCGAGCCAGCAATGCTGCAGATGCAGGACAACCTTGATGGATGTTCGGTGATTCTTATGCAGTGTATATGAAGCACAGTAGCAAGTGTAGCTGCACACATATCAGCTACTCATATGTACCTGGCTGCAATGTAAAAGATGCCGTGTTCATCTTCTCCTGCAGAGTATCTGCGAGATGTGTCAGCCATCTTCACATCTTCAATGCAAAGCAGTCAAGCAGCAATTTGTATACCTTGTGCTTGGAATGCATACCCTCAGACGTTGGTGCAGACATGACAATGCCGGTTGCAAGGCACCAAACCCAGTTCTATCAGTTGCCTGTGTGAAGTTCTGTAGTTCTTACCACATGAAACAGTGATGTGTTGGACAGCAAGCCCACTTACTTTGTACTACCTTTCTATTGCCTGATGTGCAAGCCGTCACCTTGCAGGTTCAGCAAGCAAAGGACACCCTGTCTGAGGAGAGGCACAGCCACCAAGACAGTCAGCAAGCACTGGAGAGCTCGCAGCAGCTGCTGGCAGCCGCATCTGGTGAGCAGCAACAGCTGATGGCTCAGGTTGCAGACCTACAGCTGCAGCTCCAGGGATCATCTGCAGAGCAAAGGGATCTCCAGGTTGCCATCAGTGCAGCAGAAGCGAAACTGAGCGCTAGTGAAGCTGACCTGGCCGACACTCACTCACAGGTGAGTTAGTCTCACTTCTGTGTACTTGAACATACCATTCACAGCCCATTGTAAACCTACTCCAGACAGGGTCAAAAGGGATTATATGTTTCAAGCACCGCATTGATGTGATGCAATCACACCATTGCTGGCATAAGATGAGCATGGCACAAATGCACACCTGTGCTTCTCAGCAGTTGCCGCTGATTTTCCTATGCTGCCGTGTGAGATACATACACACTGTTTCTGCCTGTGTACATTCAAGGGTGTTGTACCTATGCAGACGCATGACATAGTCTTGTTGTGCATGTTGCTGAATGCTGAGAATACGCATTTGTCCAGCATGAATTCTGCAAGCAGGCTCTGGGAGTGCTGCCTACCACGTAGTGTTCTGGCCAGCGCGATCATATGCTGGTCGGCATGTCACCAAGGCATTGCATGTGCAGCCTGCAGCAGCACCAGCAGCTTACTTGTTTCTTGGCTGGACAGGTGAGCGGCCTGCAGCAGCAGGTAGAGGGCTTGCAACAGGCTGCAGAGTCCAGCCAGGCTGCGCACAAGCAGGTGGTGGATCAGCTCAAGCAAGCTCTGAGTGACAAAGATCTGCTGGAGCAGCAGCTGCAAGCTGTGATGTTGCAGGGACCAGCAGGTTGCTCATTGGCCACAGCATTGACAGTCCATCTCTGGCATTGCAAAGCTGTGTTTGACAGACCCATGTCCATAGAATGAATGCTGCCCTGCAGCAGCACTGCCTGTGTGTGTATGCAGCATGCTTAATGCCTTTCTGGGAACATGTCTCCAGGCATATTGATAAGTTGTGCTTGCAGTTGCAAAATGGATTTAGTCATTTGTAGCAAGGTGGCTGCAGGCCCAACATGCAGGTTACACAATGCATACTCACTCAGACCACTGTGGAGTGTCATGTATTGTCAAGCAGCAGACTCATTTGCTCTGTCACAGAGGTGCTAGTGCGTGTGCATGACAAAACACGGCTGCTGTGAACATACAGCTGTTTAAACTTTTGCCTGGGTGTCTCTGATCAGCATGGCGTTTACTCTGCTGTCCATTCTGCTGCAGACGCAAACAGCTCTGTCAAGGAGCCTGCTGATTCAGACAGATTCAAGCAGCAAGACTCAGGGAAGCCTCTGCTGTCTGATCAGACTGCGGCTAGTGAGGCACCCCACAGGCCTGCAAAGAGCCTCAGCCCTGCTGCAGCTGCAGGTACACTATTAGCCATGTAAAGGTTGAGACTGACATTGATGGCTTGGTCAGCATTGAGTAATGTGAACATGAACACGTTCATATCTAGCTTGCCTGCTTGACACTTGTTGTTGCAAGCAAAGGGTGTATCGATGTCTACGAAAGCATGCCAATAAATGTTTGTAGCGCCTGGTATGCCTGTAGGCTGCCAGTATGGCTGAATATCAAACAGTCCCATCACAACACCCACTAGCACACATTGTCCCTGTCTGTTTCTTCTGTTGTGGTGCCTGTCTGGCACTGCAGTGAGGATCCAGATTCTCTCATTGACGTCGCTGGCTTTGCGTTGAAATGTTCCGCACAATAATCAGCTTCAGCCTCTTGTCATGCCTGCTGGATTCTTCAACCATGGCGTGAGTTGATTGCTGTTCTATACAGCATTTGGTCTGTGACAAGACTGCACTGAACGTTGGTAATGCAGGGATTGATATGCTGGAATTGGTTGAGGATCAAGGCCCAGATCATCCACCTGCAGAGGACAGCTCAGCAAGCAAAGAAGCCTCTGACAGCCAAACAGCCAAACCCCTGGACGGCAGAAAGGCACTTGAACGCCAGCTGGAGCAAGCTCTAAAAGGCAGAACAGAGCTTGAGAGCCAATTGGCAGAAGCTTTGATGGGCCAGCAGGGCCTGAAGACCCAGCTAGCAGACGCCAAGCTGGCTGAGGAACAAGCTGAGAAGCAAGTCAGGGACAGTTCAGCTGGAAAGAGCAAGCTCGAGCAGCAGTTGGAGGAGGCTCAGACTCAGCAAGCTGATCTTGACAAGCAGCTCAAGGATGCAACAGCAAGCAGGGACAGCTTGGAGCAGCAGCTCAAGAGCGCCCAAGCAGAGCAGAACCAGGTTCTTCAGCAGCTCAAGGACAGTCTAGCAAGCCAGAGCGAGCTGGATAAGCGCTTGCAAGAAGCCGAGACTGCTAAGGCTGATGCGCTGCAGCAGCTGGATGTCAGCCTAGCCAGCAACAGCCAGCTTCAGCAGAACCTGCAGGCACAGGCAGACCAGACTGATGTTGAGCATCAGCTGAAAGACGCCCACGCAGGCAAGGACAGCCTCCAACACCAGCTGAAGGATGCCCAGGCAAGCAAGGACAGTCTTGAACAGCAGCTGAAAGATTCCCAAGCAAGCAAGGACAGTCTCGAACAGCAGCTGAGGCAGCACAGCAAGACTGAGCAAAGCCTTGAAGAAGCATCAGCTAAGCAGGAGAAGCTCATGCAGCAGCTGGGGCATGCTCAAACTCATCAAGCTGAAGCTGAGCAGCAGCTGAAGCAGGCGTCCAGCGCACATGAGGACACTAACCAGCAGCTTGCTGCACTCCAAGAGCAAGAATCAGCCTGGCTGGAGGAGAGGCAGTCTCTTCTGACAGAACAGGAACAGGTCAAGCAGCAGCTCATCGAGTTGCAAAGCCAACTTGACACTGAGCAGGAAAAGACGCAGTCGTTCATGGCAGACCATGATAAGCTGAAGCAGCAAGTCAGTGACTCACAGGGTCAAGGAGATAAGTGGCGAGAGGAGAGGCAAGCCCTGTCGGCAGCCCAGGATGATGTGAAGCAACAGCTGGCTGCTCTTCAAGGGCAAGAAGCAAGTTGGCAGGAGGAACGGCAGTCGCTGAGGGAGCGGTGTGAGCGTCTGCAGAAAACCAATCAGCAGCGCCGTACACAGCTGCAAGAGGCGCAACAGGCTGCTGCTGGAGCAGACAAGGTAAATCTCACCTCTGCAGCATAAGAATAATAATAACAACAACAACGCTTTCCAGCTCATGATGAGCTAGGTACGTGCGGGACAAGTCTTGTCTTTCCAAAGCAGTCTGTCTTGCGCATCTCTATACGGTCTACCAATCCGACGGGTTTGACAATCATGCAAAGCAACATCATTGAAACTAGACCTAGGGCAACCAGGTGGGCGGAGCCCCTTAACCTGACCAAACAATAGCTTCTTAGGCAATCTATCATTAGGCATCCTGAAAATATGACCTAGCCATCTGAGTCTTTTGCCTTGCAGCTGAGACTCCACAGACAGGGTGTTGCACCTGTTCAATATGTCCACATTTGGCACATGGTCACGCAAGGAAATGCCACAGATGCGTCGCAAGCAGTTCATCTGAAAAACAGCCAAAGGGCTGATGTGTTGTTTCACAACAGCCCATGTTTCCCCAGAATACAACAGCACTGACATGACGATGCACTGGAGAAATTGCAGTTTAACAAACAAGGTCAAAGCCCTAGAGGACCAGATGTTGACCCGTCTGAGTTGCTGGAAGGCACTGTTTGCAGCAGTCACTCGGTGTGTGATCTCAGCGTCTAAAGTGCAGTCTGAGTTGAATACACTGCCCAAGTACTTAAACTGGGAGACCCCTTCTAGTTGATCCCCTCGCAACGTGATGACTGAATCTGCAGCTTGAGCTGCAGCATTTCTGCCGACGACCAGCACTTTGGTCTTCTTAGTGCTCTGCATAGCATTGAGTCAAGCTTTCAGGTACTCAGTGTGAACATATACCTTGCAGCCGTCAGCAAACAAATTGCAGCTGCCTGCGTATACAAGACGTCTGGATGCGTACCAATATATATAAGTTGCCCCTGTCTGTGGTGAGCTTTTTCCTCACTGTTGCTTCACAGCTGGTTTGTGCATAGGTACCATTGTTCACTGCAATTTCCATGCAGGATGCTACCATGCCTGGAAAGTGTCCAAACATTGCTGTTGGGTAAATGACCACTCATCAATGTTTCACACCAATGTGCTGAAAGTTGAGTGTGCAAAGACTTGACAACTTTGCGATATGATGCACCAATGTGCTGGACTTTGACTGTGCGCTGCAGATCAAGGCTCAGCTAGCCGCTGTAGAGAGCGATGCCTCTTCCCTGAGGGCTGCAGCAGCAAGGGCTGAGGACTTGTCAGCTGAATGCGACAAGCTGCGGCAAGCCTTAGAGCAAGCAGAGGAGGGCAGGAAGGCACAGGTCCAGGAGGGCCGCAGGGAACAGGCCTCGCTGGAGAGGCAGTTGCAGGCTGCTGGTAGGGACAGGGATCAGCTGGCAGAGCAGGTAATGCCCTACATAGCTCCGGGCTGCTGCCTTAGGAGGCTCCCGTTATGATCGCTGAAAAGTGTAAACTTTTTTTTGTGTCTTCTTCTTTTCTGCTGCCCTACATGGCCTTATTCTACTTTCCAGTTGGAGTTAACATGCTCATGCCCTTTGCAGATGTGACTGTCTTGATGCAGCCCTGTGTGGTTTTTTATGACATGACCACAGTCATGTGATACACCTTACCTGCTGGCTTTCAGCAGCTAGTTCTCCATGTGTTGCTGAAGAGTTCTTTGAAGTGTGCTGCTCCTGCTGTATTGCTTGTGAAAGACTGGGCAGTGACAAGAGCTGCATTGCAGCATCAGGTGCAGTAATGCAACCCAGTACACTTGCAGACAATGCACATTTGCTCACATGGAATCTTCCTTGAGTGCTGATGGGAGCTGCACCCCCTGTAACAGTACTGTCTTGAAGTGCACAAGCTTTTTGCTGTGTCGCTCGAAGAGGATGCTTCAGATCCCTGAAGCACCTTGTGCTGCAGCTGACGCCATGGCCTTTGATGTCACGCAGCCATGTGAGTGTCATGCAGCAACAGCCAATGAAGTTCTGCGCACCCAGTCAAATGACCTGCTCTATCAATTCCTGACATGTTTGGTCTTGGGCACCCCTGCGCAGCACCCATTGAAAATATGCATGCACAGCTGCATGAACTGTGCAGCCAGGTGAACCAACCCAAGACCACTGCTGCAGTGCTCTCGATGTACACATCCCTTCAGCTCCCTGCTGTCCAGCTGCTTGGCTGATGGCACTTGTTCTTCTTCAGGTGGCCATGCTGAGTCCTGTGGCAGCCACCAATGAAGCCCTTCATGCACAGCTGAATGACCTGAGGAAGGACTTATCCCAAGCCCAGACCACTGCGGCCTTACTGAGCCCGGAGACAGCCAGAGCAGATGAGGCACAATCCAGCTGCCGCCGGCTGGAGTCTGCTGCAGCCAGCAGCGCCAACCAGCTGTCCAAGCTGGAGGACAAGCTGCGCGGCACAGAGCAGAAGCTTCAGGAGGCTCAAGGTATGGGAGTCCACGTTATGACTTCAGTGGCTGGAGCTTGTGTCTACATCAGCATGCTTGTGTGCAGACCCATGGTGATGGACTCAGTGAACCTTTCCCTGCTGCAGAACACTACTTAGGACCAGGATTGAAGCATTGGGACATGTGCATTAGTCTGCGATGTGTTTTGCAGTCGCTGTGCAACCATGGTGCAAACAGAATCCTTGAAAATTTCTGTCAATACACAGAAGATCGTGCTCAGGAACTGGTGCTGTTTGCTGACAGCCATGCAACAACTAGGCTGCTGACAAAGACAGTGTTCCACTCTACAAGCAAAATGCAACTCTGTACTCCACTTTCCTACTCTCGCTGGAACCAAAGTTGCAAAGTGTAGCCAAATTTGACTCTACCCTGTGATGATGCAGATATGGTCTCAGACACGAAACAAGCTCATACAGAGCTGGCACGCAGCTATCAGGATGAAATGGAGGGCTTAGCTAGCAAAGCGCCCTCAGCATGGCCCTCCCATGTGCGCCAGCTGGTGGAATCTAGAGAAAGAGCAGCAGCCAGCTCAGCTGAGGCAGCTGCTCATGCTGAAGCTGAGGCAGCTGAGGCTGAGTTTGAAGCTGAGGCTGAGACCCTACGAGACGCTGCTGCAGAGAGTAGGAGCAAGCAGCAACACGCACAGGCACAGCTGTAAGTGCCCCTGACCATTTGTGTGTACTTCTTGGCAGGTCGTCTCGTGTTTTTGACTTGCCATAAGTCGACGCAGCATTGTGCTGTACACTAACAGTGGCCAGTCATCAGTTTGCCAACAGCTGATGAGCGTTGCTCAACCAAGTGTTACATGCGGTCTGCGTTGAGGTGCCCTGCAAGTGCTCTGCACTTGTCTCATTGCTATCTGCTGCAAGCTTCATGCAACAGCTGACTAGCTGATCTGGCTGTTGATCAGCCCAGCTGGAAACCATGTGGACTCTCAAACCATCTGGAAGCCAATGGCCTCAACTGTGACCACAATACTATACTACCCTATAGTAGTAACATGAAGACTGTCCGTGAATGAACATCGATTGGTAATTGTGCTTCAAGGTTGTTTGTAGAGCCTATGCAACAATCGGTCATGCAGCAAAATGCTGACGCAGGGATGCTGCTCAATCCCGGGTGGCTGCCATTGGTGTGGAGCTGGAGCAGCGAGAGTCCAGCCTGCGTCACCAGCTGCATTCTCACCAAGCAGCTTCTGCTAAGGAGGCAGCTCAGCTCACGGCTGAGGTGGCTCGCCTGACTCACGAGCTGGACCTCACCAATGCCCAGGTCAACCTGCTTTGCCACTTGCTTCCATGCCAAGCGAATTGTCAACTGTCAAGTCTGGATATATGCGCCGTTCATGACATGTTGCTGTTGTAACGCGCCTGCTGTGCAAGCTTTGCTTCTTACTCAAGCTAGCGCTCTCATCACCTGGCTCAGTGTGCTGTTTTGACATGAAGGCACGTCTGATCATCACTGCCATGCAAACCAGCACACCATGGGTTGCAGCATGATCCAGGCTGGCAGAAGTGCCACAAACAGGGTAGAAACTGCTCCAACCAGGGCAAAACTGCCACAAACATGCCAGAAGAGCAGCAAATATGGCATGCACCAGAAGAGAAGTGGTGGCAGTATTGCTTACCCCCAGTTGCATGGCGTGCAGGGCAGGAGTGAGTCAAGTGAGTGGCAGGACAAATGGCAGCAGGCCGTGAAGGAGCTGGCGGATGTGAAGGAGCGTGCCTGGTCCCTTCTAGAGGAGAAGGATCTTCAACTGCAGTCCCTCAAGGTTATACTTCCTTGCCACTGCTGCTTGTGGGTCATGAAGCGTTGTTTGCAGAATTGTCTCCGGCATGCACTCATTTGTTGGGCACTTCTGATGTAATGTCCAGCATGAGGCCTCTGTCCTTGCATGCGATCCCTGGGCAGCCCAGTGTAATTCTTGGCTTCTCATGAAATTGGCGCCAAAAGTTGTATTGTTTTCTTTCTCCTTGCATGCTGTCCTGTGCTTACTTCCTTCAATCTCAAGGAAACCCAGCGACAAACGTGGGCCAGTTACCCATGTTGTTTACCTGACTTTCAGACCAACGTTCAATACACCATTTGACTAGATCGCTGTGAACACACAAACGCTTGGCAATACATGTCCATACAAGCAAGTGCCACTAATGGATCTTCTGCCTTGACAGAAGCCAATCAAAACCAGCTGGCTCAGCTCAACTGCAAATTCGATTGAATGCATCCATCAGCGATCACAGCGAATTTATTATAATAACCATTATTATTTTTAGTATAGACAAGTGGATTGACTGAGGGTCTGCACTCACAGTTGTGTTGTGTGATGGCAGGCTGGCAGGCCTCCATCAGCAGGCAGGTCCACAGCCTCAAGAGCCAGCTCTCGTACCAGCTTCTCAAGGCGCAGCTCTGCTTCTGGGGCCCCCGCCCCCATGCCTGCTGCCTCACAGTCAGACACTGCTGAGATTCAGCCCGCCAGGACTGTGTCTGAGGACAATGACTCTGAGGGCGCAATGCTGTTCCAGCCTGTTGAGTTCCGAGAGCATGTCCAGGTGTGGCAAGTCATGCATCAGTCCAGTAGGCATGTGACCATGCGTGGTGTGTGTTGGACTGGCTATGTGTGTTTTGTATTCCTCCATGGCTGCTGCATCTTATCAGCATCTTTTTGATCAGGGGCATCACAAACCCAAGTTGTGAAAAGTGCAAGACCTGAAGGAGTGAAGCACTTGGGTGAAGCACTTGAGTGCAACCAGATTGAGAAGGCAGCAATGAGTGTGAAACGTGTCTGGTCAATTCACTGCAGCATATGAGTTTACATACTTACACACAAGCTAGACACATATGTATATACACAATAAAGACAGCTAGCTGAGAGTAGCTGCAACAGGGCTACACTGTATTGCAGGGCGTCCCGTCTGGTGGCCCTTCTTCTGTTCAGCAGTCAAGCAGTCAAAGCAGCGCCAGTGCTGCTGGCCCGGCATCTTCTGCCTCTGATGACTTGGCAGCAGTCAGGAAGCGAGTCGCAATGCTGGAAAGAGAGCTGGCAGACAGTGAACGTACACATCAACTCAGGTCAGCTTGCCATGTGCAGTTGTAGCACTGCATTGCATCTGCTGCTGTTGTTGCTGTTGCTGTCTTTGGTCAATACACTGCTGCTGTTGATGTGACACTCATATTTACATGAGCATGGTCCTGTTGTCTTAAATCCACACTGCTGACATGGTCCAGTTGTCTTGAGTCCACACTGTTGACATGATCCAGTTGTCTTGAATCCACAGTGTTGAAACCAGTCAGTTCTGCAGGGACAAAGCAGCAGAGGTGCTCAAGGAGGAGGTCGCAATGTTGCACAGAAGTGATGCAAGGGGTTCTGTCGATGTGGACTATGTCAAAAACGTGTTGCTAAATGGCTTTGAAAGTGGGGAACTGGCAAACGACAGCTCCATGGTTCCTGTGCTTGCCAGATTATTGCATTTTAGTTCTGCAGAGATCCAGCGTATCAAGCAGGCCAAGCCAAACTCGATGAAACGGTCGTTGTCCCGGACGTTTTTGACAAAGTTGACTAGCCAATAGAGAGGGTAGCTGTCAGCCTTCTGTTAGTACTGGCTGCACAAACCTTGGGCTTGTGTATTGTCTTCAGCGTCAGGAACATCACATGAGCTCTTGAGTGGCAATATGCGTCTGCTTCCAAGCATACACAAGCAAGTGCTCGTTTGCAACTCTCCCTGAAGAGATGAATGCTTTTGCTGAGTGCGCTGCAGCTGGTGACGAGGCCTGCGTCATTGCATCACTTAGTACCTGCACATGCAAGAACATCAGCGACTGACCCCTGCATGCGGCTTGTAAGCCCAGGAAAAATTGTGAACTTCACACAATGTAAAGTGTACTGCAACGAAATTTTACAAAATCACAGGGTATTGCCATAGAATGCCAGAGCTTCACTTGAAATTCGTCCAGTTGCTGTGCCCACAGGAGACTCATGCCTCTTGCAGAACGCATGCGCTACATACAATGCTAATTGTGTCAAGCCATACACAAGAAGAAGAAGAAGAATTAAGGAGATGGCACTGTGACGTTATGCAGTACGTTGTGCGCCACGATGGTACGGAGCCACAAGGTTCAATACGTATGCACAGTGCTCAGCAAGAGGCTTTGAAGGAAGTGATAGAATCACAGTCCCAAAGCGCTGACCGACCTGCTTGTTCGTTCACTGTGACGCTGCTACATGATGTCTTTCACCGCGCTTTGACAGCGTCCGAAACCTCTCCAGGTGTGTGTATAGGTACACTGGTCGCGTCATACACGCAACAGCGCACCAAATTAAGTCAGCTTATCGAAACACTTCCGGCATTTCGAGCTCCGTTGTTGCATTAGCAAGTTGTCGGCAAGAGCCTGGAGCGCAGCAGGCCCAGTAACGTAAGGCACTCGGTTAACCACTGTCATACCGCTTGTTGCGGCTTGCTGTATCTGAAGTTTACTACCCAAATCGCAAGCGTTCGATTCGCTGATGAACACCATTCTTCCAACATCTGTCACCCTCTTGTGCAATCCCACAGCAGGTTGCTGACAAATTAGGTCACCCGCAACAACCTTAAAGCTCAGTGGTCTCTCTCGCAGATCACAAATAGCGGCAGCTACACCCCGCGTATTTGTGCGGCATGCCCGCATCAAGCCCCAAGAGACCTGCTGCTTTTGAAACCGACGTCGATGACTTCGAAGACGTGGCACTTTTGCTAGAGACTGATCAGCAGCAGCAGCACAGCAGAAAACAGCCTTCCTGGACAAGCAGATTTCTCGAGCTGTTTGCCCGAGGAGGGCCTAGAGAGCATGCTGGCTTTGAAAAGCTTGATCAGGCAGATGATAGCTTTGAAGAGTCAGGCCGTCAGCAAGGTGAAACTTGTTTAATCCTTTGCCTGTATATTGTGTTGCTGCTGATGTAGACGTATTGTATTGATGTAAACCTGATACAGACTTACTTGGCTGTCCTTACATGGTAGTTCAATACATACAATACCTACAGTCTGCAGCACCATATTCTTTTTCCTGTGATACTGGCTCTGCCACTGCATGTGTACAACAAATATTTGCTGCAGGGCCAATGCTCATGCAACTTGCTTATGTTTGTGGCAGCTGTCCAGAGATTTTGTCAGAAAGAACTGTGTCTCGTTTTGTGTGGCCAAGCAGCAATGTGTTTGACCAAGGAATCGGTTTTTGCCAAGCATGTGGTCAATTGGGTGACATGGCTACATAGGTCGATGGAGCCCTGAAGAAGAGGCAGGCCTGTGGTCTCGTCTGTTCTTCTCCTTCTGCACTGGTCTCATCAAGATGGGCAAAGCAAAAGCGCTCAATCCAGAAGATTTGTGGGACCTGCCATATAGTGATGAAGCATCAAGCGTCTCACAGGTTTGGTGATCTGCACGTGCTGCTGACAAATGCTCCCGCTGCACACGAGCAGACTTATACCCCAATCATGCTCCTGTACAATGCATTGATTTGAATGATACCCCAATCTTCATGCAGGATAGCCTTTGTCTGCTATTGCTGGCACACAAGCATAAAATGATACGGCATGTAGTCATGGATAGGCATCAAAGTAGTCAACTGCTTATTGTACTCAGCCATGCTGCTGATGTTTGTTGCACACAGCAGAAGTCTCTATAGCAGTACATGACCAAGCCTGACTTCTGAAGTGCAGGCCTTTGAGGCTACATTGAGCAGGACAGCCAACTTGATGACTGCACCGCAAGGCACTGTGTGGAAAGCCATGTGGAGACAGCATGGCAAGACCTTCATGATTGCTGGCTTCATCAAGCTGGTGCATGACTGTGTCATGTTTCTTGGGCCCTTTGTGCTGGAGCAGCTGCTCATCTTCTTGGAGAAGGGAGGCACCATATGTAAGCATTCACTGGCTCCCACTGATCATGTTCTTGTGGATGCTGACCTGACCCATCACACTGCTTGCCTGAATGCTGTGGACGCTGACTATGAGCATGCTTATCAAGGCAGCATTTGACAAGCATGCACGTCAAGGATGGCAGTGTGGTTCATGACATCCACAACTTTGCAACAACAGGCAGGCATGTCAACCGCATGAATAGCAAGATGGCCGATACATACTTACCTGGCTGCATGTCAATTCAGCACTTGGCTGCTGTCAATCCTGTCACGTAACATGCCCCTGCATATTGACCACATGGTTTGCAGGGACAGGACTGGGTTTGGCTGTGGCCCTTGGGGCTAGTAACACCTTGGAGACGCTGACAGTGAACCAGTACTTCCACATACTCTTCCGAGTTGCCCTGCATCTCAAGGCAAGGCTCTCTCTCTCCAGCATGCTTGCGTGCACAATGTGCTGAGCATGCTCTCAACAGGATGCAGCATCCTTGTGTGGCTGACCTGCTGTGCATGCTTTTGCTGGGCAAGCATGCTAGGATACATCTGCACATGGCATCTTGTGCGTCGTGTGGATCTGCTTGTGTGCTGCTCTCTTCACCACCTCAATGTCTTGCATGTAGGCGCACTTTGGTGCATCTGGCGTGTACTAAGCTGAGTGCATGCATGCTGTGCCTGAACAGTCTTATCTTTGCGCTCATTTTTGCTCTGCTGTGTGGTTCGCAAAACGTGTGACAATTCACTTTCCTGACTTCACATTTGCAAGCGCAGCAGCATCTTTTCTGCACTGGATGAGACGGTAGGCGCTCTGTGAAGCCAGAAAGCAAGGATTCTGTCAAGAACAATGGGTGCAGGCTAAGCTTGATTTGAAGGCCACCTGTAGCCCTCACAAGCTTGGCCATGGTCTGCGCATGATGCACCATGATATATGCTTCACCATAATGCTGAAGACAAAATGCCACAAAACCCTGTATTTTGCTCGGTCAAAGTGCTGACTGGCAGTGTTTCTTGATTTGCAGATCAGTTTGGTGGACATGTTGTACCGCAAGAGTCTGCGCATCACTGCTGCCAGCAAGGGGCGCATGGGTGTGGGGGCCATTGTCAACCTGCAGAGCAATGATGCCTCCAAGCTGTGGGGCATGGCTCAATATCTGCACATCTTGTGGTCAGGCCCATTCCAGGTAATCACTTGGTGTGCATCATTAGCGTTTTGCCCTTGAAATACCCCATTTATACACTTACTTGGGTACACTTCATGCAGCGCTGCCTGCAAGCATTAACCTTACTTGGGCTGAAGGTCTGTTTCAGACATAAGGGTAGAAGAGTCCAGGATACCTCTTCATGATTGTGCTCATGTGGTGTGCAGATACTGGTGGTGATGGTTCTGCTGATGCGCATCATTCATGTCTTCCCAGCATTGGCAGGGTTGACGGTCACCATCATTCTTGTTCCTATCACGACAGTCGTGTCACGCCGCCTGAGGAAAGTTCGAGCTGCCCTCATCAAATGCACTGATGACAGAGTGAAACTGGTCACTGAGGTCATCACAGGTAGGCCACACACCCACTCTACCTTTTCACGGTGTCTGAAAGTGGTGTAATTGACTGTCAAATTGACGCTGAAAGGTGTCGTCTTTTGTTTTCTTTTCACTTTCTGATTGGCCATTGGCAGCAAGTAAGATTTTCCCTTCTCAGTGCATTGTGGCCATGAGGCTTCAGCTGGGAGTGGCTGCACACTTCTGCTGCAAGCCTTTCACCATCATTATCATTGTCTGAAGCTATGTCCAAAGCTATGTCTGAAGCTATGCGTGAGAAGCTAGCTTGAAAGCATGAGCGCCGTATCTTGTGCAGGCATCAAAGCAATCAAGCTGTATGCATGGGAACAGCCATACATTGATCGCATCAACGAGCTCAGAGAAGCTGAGCTGAAGATGATCCGCAAAGCCGCCTTCTACCAGATCTTCAACACCATCATGTTTGGCGGTGGCCCGATTTTAGTATCCCTGGCTTCTTTTGGCGCCTTCACCATGCTTGGCTACCCGCTGACTGCCTCTGTGGCGTTTCCTGCCTTGGCGCTGTTCAACCTGCTGAGGTTTCCTGTCATGATGTTCCCAAATCAGATCATGAACCTCATTGCTGCCAAGGTGGCTCTGGACCGGATTCAGAAGTACATGCAGGTGGGCCGCTGTGCTGTGCTGTGCTGTGCTGTGCTGTGCTGTGCTGTGCTGTGCTGTGCTGTGCTGTG
>JAABUK010002578.1_pt1 | contig 32315 bp, 39 predicted proteins | sample 5559141 | NCBI WGS metagenome assembly JAABUK01 (sample SAMN10711869, study PRJNA513367) | rock metagenome | isolation source: Antarctica rocks | place: Antarctica: Victoria Land, Pudding Butte nord | collected 2016-01-03 | reverse complement strand
TCACTCACTCACTCACTCACTCACTCACTCACTCACTCACTCACTCACTCACTCACTCACTCACTCACTCACTCACTCACTCACTCACTCACTCACTCACTCACTCACTCACTCACTCACTCATCCACTCGTCCATGCATCCATACATCTATACAATCATCTATTCATTCACTCATTTCATGTCTTCCTGCTGGGTCAGGTATGTGCAGTCCTGAGTAACCCCCTGTATGAGCTGACTACCTATGTATGGCATCACAGCACATTGCAAAATCACGGCCAGTGCAGGGCATGCATAGTGGCATCTAAGTTGTCTCTGTGCAGTTCGTCCAGTAGGGCATGATGGCTGTGCAGCATGCATGTTATACATAATGTAACAAACAATCAGCATCACAACATGTGGTGTCTGCATAGTGGTCCAAATGCATGCAAGGCCTTCTGGGGATCTGCATACACCTTACCCAAGGTAACGAATAGGACCTCAGGTAGGCCCTAAATCCTAAACCTTGAGATGAGGGGACTGCACAGGCTGTGTATGTGAGCACAGCTTGATGCTGCACTGCAGTGCTGTGCAGCAAGACGAACAGGCACGCAATGGTCGCCATAGCAGATGACAACTCCGCTGAATGTGCTGACATTTTGTGCTGACATTTCTTGTTGACTCAACTATCAAGTATCAGCATGCAAAAGTTACTCTGTTCTAGGACAGTCCTTTGGTGTTTCGACAAATTTCGGATTTGCAAAATGAAAGAAGCATTTCTGTAAAACAGTGCAATTTCTATATCACCAAGGGCTGTACTGTAAAACAAACTGATCCCGACAAACTGATCCCGACAGTTTTCCGAGCTTTGCTGAAGAGTGCAGCTTTGGGAACTGATCATCAGATTCATATCACTAAGAGAACAGGCATGTCTGGCCTCAGAGTAGGGATAGACAGGTTTTGTATGTTCAGATAGGCTCAGGAGAACCTAGTGTGAGCTGGTGTATCTGGGTTTCGCATTTACTCAGGCTGGCAATCCTTTCAGTAGTGTAGCACAGCACATACGTATACAGGCACATGCTCTTTTTTGATGGGCAAGTTAAACTCTTCCAAATCGGCAATAATCCTGCGAATCACATACAATGTAGACAACAAGGGTAAATAGTCTGTTGTTCCACCAATCAAGCATGTTTTGCTGTCCCATATGAAGAAATCGATCGGCACATTTCATGGAGTCCCGATTTTGTTCATGACTGGTGTGCTATTTTGCTCTTTTGAGGGCTACATGCATTCCTGCTTAGTCTGATGACATGCATTGAGGTTTCCTGCATGACGGTGCCAGAATGCTGTACCAAATTGTACAAAACGCTAAACCCTAGAACCTGATATGATGTCTTTCATTGCAGTCAATAATCAAGCTTCTACAGGTGCTTCTGTTGGTGCATCCAATAGATGCATCTGTAACGTGCATGCATGTCACAGCAAATTATCACAAATTGCAGAACCCCTCAGATTCAGTGAACTGCAACAAGGACCATGCAGATGTTGATGGCGAGACCTGCTTGGAGCAAGCCGAGCAGCTGTGGTACATAGTGGCAGCATGACAACAGCATATGCTTTGGAAATGTGATGAAGTCACCCAAGATATGGTTCCCCAATGACCAATTGTTGTGCAGCAAGAGATTACAAAAACGAGGTTGCTTGAAGCAATCGCAAACCCATGCTCACATTCACAAATTGATATATGACGTGCAGACAATGTGCTGACATGTCAGCTGACTATTGGCACCAACAAACATACACAGTCATCCACGAGGTGCTTGAATGATGAGGACAGCGTCCGTTGGCAGCAGTGCTAGCAGTGCTTGGTATGGCACTATGCTGCTGCATGTTTCCACTTGATCAGCTCTGCAGTAAATTCGTGGTCAGCAAAGCATGCACACATTTGGCAGACATGCGCTGATTCAAGCACAGCATCTCATACCTTCCAAGTCAGCCTCCTTCATGTTGTACTTGCCAACAATTGACTGCGAACATCACACGAACAGGGTGCTTTGAGCTTTGACAACATATGGGTTGAAAAGCAACTTCGCGCTGGCGCACCACTGCAAGGCATAGTGAAACAACATGCCGTTACCTTCAGCTTTGACAGCTCCTCAGATTTTGACTTGTCAGCTCCTGCTTTGTCTGTCTGTACACAGTGCAAGCAAATGACGTGACAACGTGTTTGATGCAACACATCTGGCCAATACCTTGTCATACCTCGTCAGTTTGCTTCTTCACTTTTGCAAGCAGGTCTCGCAGGAGCCTTTCCTCCTCACGCCTAAAGTGTACACGCTGCAGGCATCAGGTATGCCCTCCACTGAGTAGTAGTCTAGCACTTTAGCACAGTCTAGACATCGTGATCGGACGTCAGGATGCGTAACCCGGGGCAGCAGAGGTATGTGACCTGCACAGACTACAGATCATATGTGTAATACCTCCTCTCCTCTCTCACGTTCATCAAAGTTAGCAAAGCCACGCGTGCTTGCTGTTGAAAGCTGTGGTACGACTCGCAACACGGACCCGACTCTTGACACGGCTCTCAGAGCCATTGCAACTGACTGCTTTGGTGTCTATGTGGTTCAGTGTCAGAAGTGTCCAAGGGATTCGACACAATATGCTGCGATCAAAAGCTAGGTCACGGTACAGACACTGACATTGTTAGGTGACCTGACTCAGACGCACGTACATTCCGACGTTGGAAAAAAAAAACTATCAATCCGATTTCTTACAATGACTTAAATGACTAAGCTCAGCTGGCATGTTAGTCACCCCTATGCGATAGCTCGGCTTGCTTGAGCAGGATCAAAGTGAACCTGCGGGCATGTCGTCTGCTCAAGCTCCATTCCATGAGCCCGTTTATGCCACCCCAAAGGAGCCGCGCGAGTTCACTGCAGAAGATCTGGCCTTCGTATCGAAGTATACCGGACGATCAGCAGAATCTCTTCGGCGGCACATTCTAGACGTGTGGAAATCGGCCAAGAAACAGGTCAACTCTGCACATTCTTTTTGTGTTGACACATGGACTCACGTTCCCTGCACCAGATCGGCGCTGTGGCATTCCGTCATGCTTTTGTAAGCGCTGTGACCGGTCCATTGCGTTTTTCACTACGCTTTTCTGTTCTCACAGGCTTTTGTGTACATGTGCATCCAAGAATTCGGCTTTCTGGACCCTAGGATAAAAAAGCACCCTAGCTACCCAAAAGTGAAGGCAGCACATCAAGCCAAGGAAGCTCATGACCTCATGCTTTATGTGGTGAGGGCTTCGTGCAACCCCGTTGGTTGCACTATCTCAACTTGCAAGCACGAAATACACATATAATCAGCAAAGCAGTGTGTGTGGTAGCTGCTCTGGACAGCCAAAAGGTGCAGCCTTGTCAGCTTGGTGTGGCTTCAGGACATAGGCACAGCTTTTGGCCAAGATACACGTCAACTCTTACTTGAAGGCTGGTCACGTGAGGAGCTGGTGGCTACAGATGTCATTGCAGAGTACTGGTAAGCACCCTCTATTGTTCTGGTCCTGCATGCTAACAGTTGCTGCTTCTGCGGCATCATGCTCAGGCAAGGACAGTCTTGAAATTGAGCTTTTGCTCTATCCTACATAGATCTTGCACATGTGGAGATCTCCTCACACGCAGTGACTCAGGTGTATATATGCCAGATCCTAAGGGAACACAAGCCTTCTTGAGTGATTGAATGAAATTTAATGAATGAGTAATGCACAGATGCTCAGTGGCTCTGCTAGCTTGCACTCGCTGCCATGTAGTACATTCATTTGGAGTGCATGTTTTGCGCAGTGATGTGATGGCTCAGACATACTGCAGTTGTGACACATTACAGCAGCCACTATGCTGCTATGTGCCCGGCAAGGTATTGAGACGGCAATTTTTGAAGCTGTCACATTGACAAACTTACAGTTCCCTATGCTGCAATGCAAGCACACAAGTTTGGCCCCTCAAGCATATGACGCCCATCTCACTATCATTTTTTGCGGGATTTAGGTTTTGAGGGTTCTGAGTCAAAACCTGAATTTGGCTTGCCAACACAAATCACAGCGTCATTTGCAGCAAACCTCGTGCCGGCTGAACAACTCCTCAAAGGCATCTTACATGGATAACACTTGTGCTACCACACATGCAGGGCGCTGGGTAAAGCCTGTTCATGGACCAAGACCTGGCGGTGCCCTTCCTGACCTGTAATGCAGCTGACAATGCCCTAGTGTCAAACATCAAAGCTGCCTATTCACCATCAGGTGACTCATCAGGTGACTCACACTGATCCACATGTACAATGTACAATAACCAGCTGTATGCTGTACTGTAGGTAGCTGTATACTGTACTGTGACTAGGGCTCTACTGTTACTAGGGTTCAACTGTGTCTAGGGGTCTGCTGTGACTAGGGTTCTACTGTGACTAAAGATTCTACTGTGCTGCTTTAGTAATCTGCATGCCAGCAAGTTAGCAAGACCCCAAATCAGAGCACAGCCACTCACTGCAGCAGCACCAGCGAGCACAATGTTTGAAAAAAACACCATAACAGATGCATGGGATAGGCAGCAGTAGCCTTTTGGAGAAATGGTTAATCAACAGACTTGCATCCCCAGGCAATTTGTCCTAGCCATGTGACTAAGTCTAGCTTTCAGCTGTGCATGAAGTCTACACAAGTCTACACAGTCTACATGAAGTCTCCAATCAGCATAATCCAATTAATGTATTGGATAGCTTGACTACTGTCTTTGCCTCTCTTGCTTAAAGACAGCAGCTGCTATCACGCACCTCACAGGCTGCGCAACAATTTACAATGATACATGCAGCTTGAGAAGAAGCAGTCTGCAACAGAGCGCATATAGGATGCAGTGTGATTGCAGGTGTAAGGCATGATGCTGCTGACTTTGTTTGGGCCGGATCAGTGCTGCACTGCATGCCCGAAGAAGACTGCAGGGCATTCCTTAAGAGTGCGTACCAGCTTCTGAAGCCCAGAGGGTTCTTGTATGGCATGACTGCCGGCAAGCATGAGTCAACCGAGTGGACCTACTCAACAGATGGCACACTCACAGGCTTTCTGTATTCACCGGTACAACCTCTTCATGACAGTATCTTGCACACCTGCACTGGACTGTGGACCTGTGTTGAAATACCAGCTCGCACGACACAACAGACTGGCTGCACTCCAGACTGCTTTTCTCAAGAGCATGCACTGATGACTAATTTGGTTACTAACTTTGTTACTAGCTTGGTTGCTAGCTTGGTTGCTAACTTGGTTACTAGCTTGGTTTTGCAACATCACAACGTCGCCCATCATTTATGCTGTGCTCACACACTCAGCTCTCTCATCGCTCACCTTCACGCTTGTTTCCTTCTTGCGTGTTCTCAATATCTCTTGTGTTTCCGCACTCCTACCTCTTCTACTTCATCTTCATCATCACCTTCACCTTCATCTTCACCTTCATCTTCTCCTTCAGCTTCAACTTCATCTTCACCTTCACCTTCATCTTCCTCATCCTCCTCTGCTTCATGCACTTCCTGTTTGCCTTCACGCCACTCAGTTCTCAATCCTGACTGGTGCTGCCTTGAACCGGTTGCAATACGAAGATTCACTTTCAGTGTTGGAGCTCAAATCCAGCAGAGTGCTGATTGCCATGCTTGCCCCTCCTCACTGTCATGGAGCAGCAACACCAGTGTTTTGTCTCAACCATAAGCTTGTGCCTGACATGCTTCTGCAGGCATCTCCACTTTGATAAAGCAGCAACATCAGTACTGGTGTTCTGCCATAACCATGAGCTTCTGCCTGCCTTGCTATTTTACTTGCTATTTTACCAATGCTATTGCAGGCATCTTTGGAAAGCTTCCTCAGGAGTCTTGGCTTTCGTGAGGTCACAATGCAGTCTCTGGATTGGTCAGATCTGACCACAGGGACTGTAAAGGGGACAGCACACTCAGACATCATCACATTTTACTCTCCAGCAGTTCGGTGACTTGCGGAAGCAAGTGATGACATCCTGAGCTGACGTCAAGTAGTGATCTTCTCACTTTGGTCAGGGTTGACTACTCACAAGCTAAAGTATGCACCCAATGAGACATTGTTTTGTGCTACGTTGCAGCGTTCAAATAGACAGTCTGATATTACAGAGCTTTTCTGACAGAATTCCAGCAGAGGTGATGTATGTGCAAATTAGGGATAGTCGTGTGCAGCAGGTTCTGCTTTGGGTGTGGGTCAATGCTGTTCGCTATGCTCTATACCTGTCTTGCTTCGTGATATCTAGACGTAACATGGTTACAAGCAGGCTGGCTACTGGCTACTGTAAAGCAATCCATATTGTTCAAGCAACTGCAGTGTAGCTGAGCAACAAGAACAAGGGCTGTATGTTCAGTATGCAATTTGACATCAATGTGTGTACAAACAAAAGCAGGCATAGTGCATGCCTGATGGATTGTGTAGAGTCCTGGATATCATCCACATGAGCCAACTCATATGAACGCACATGTCTACAAGACCTTGAAGTTTCTGTTCTGTGTATGGGTAGTGCTGCATGCTGCAATAATTTGTCCATTATGACGGCTGTCAGAGTTTGCTTTAGCAGCCTGGCAGGAGACTGCCATGAACAACACTATATAAGAAAAACAAGGTGACTCACATGTTGTCACAAAGGAACGGACAACAGCTGTTGATCACTCTTTGCATTCAATATAGCACAACCATCATATCAGTTCATGATCAACAAAGAACATACGATTGCAAAGTCCAAAGGTGTGTGGCCTCTTACGTCATAAGCCAATTGGTGCATGCATAAAGCACTTTACACCTTCAAATACTCAGAAAAGGCTTCCCTCACAGCCTCACCAAACTTCTTGACAGCCTGGTCAACCAGTCCCCGCTTGATGTCATCTGACTCGCCCTGCACATCCTTCTGAGTCACTTCGGAAGTTGGAATGTGGTCTCGCCATCGTCAACTTTGCTCCAGATGACCTGAACAATTAGTGTTGTTCCTGACATTATCAACGCAGCTCCTGGAACAGGCTGCCCAGCATACATTGTAATGGCACCACAGGTAACCCCAATGGCCCCTGCTGCAATTTTAGCCATTGCTTCCGAGTCCCCAGCAATTTCAGTAACAAAATCTGTTATCTTATCACCAGCCAAGTTGAAGTTGTCATCAATGGTTTTCACAGCCTCCTTGGTCCTGTCACAGGCTTCCTTTGTCACATCTTCAGCCTTGTCTGCTGAATCCTTGAAGCCATCTTCAGCCTTGTCTGCTGCATCCTTGAAGCCATCTTCAGCCTTGTCTGCTGCATCCTTGACACCATCGCCTACTTTGTCTGCTGCATCCTTGACACCATCACCTACTTCTTCTGCTGCATCCTTGACACCATCACCTACTTCTTCTGCTGCATCCTTGACACCATCGCCTACTTTGTCTGCTGCATCCTTGACACCATCCCCCATTTTCTTGGCTGCATCTTTGAGACCGCCCATTGCTGCAAAGACCTGCAATGAAAGGCACAGTTCTGTCTCTAGCTGCACAACATAGCTGTGTTGGCCAAGGCCTGTAGAGCTGACTGACTTTGTAACAAGGGCAACTTGAAAATTGAGGGTCTTTGCAAGTCATCATGTTGTTGAGAACATGTGCAGACACCAGTTGCCTAGCACAGTTGCCTAGCACAGTTGCCTAGCACAGCGTATGAAGACAACTTTTACATTCTGCAATGTGATGTGTCAGCCATGCAGCGTCTTACCTGCTTGAAGAGTGTCAGGCTGATCTTTCAGTGCACAGCAGCTTCGCCCTCAAAGCTATTATAGCGGCAGGCCTCTTCTACAACACGACCCGATGATACGGGGCAGCGCGGTCGTGAATCTGCGCCAGTCAGTCCCTGCGTCACACAAAAATAATGTGTCAAGTGTTGAAAATATGGCAGTTGACTCCTTGAGGAGGTTGAGCGATCTGGATCTCGAGCTCGTCTTGCACTAGTTACAGACACACGTCTCACCTGACGCTCGAGTGATTAGTCCTACTGGAAGACAATAAATACTGAGAACGGAACAGTCAGGCGGGCCGCGAACGCAGAGGTATGATACTCGCAGCAGTTGCCTTGATGTAGAACCTTTGTTCCTTAGCAGAAGGTTCACACAGGGCAGCGGGTCATTGAAACGGAGCGCTGCAGCTCCGCGGCCCATCTCAAGCTCGCGTCAAAGCACAGGTAGCACAACAACCCAGCCGCGGCGATGCGCTCGATGCTGGTCAACATGCTGTAGGGAGGCGTGGAACTTCATTTTATAACTTACAGTCTGGGGTGTGAACTTGACTCCGCGCTCTTGACTCAGCTGAGCCTCGGACAAGGCATTACGATTCCCACAAGTTCCAGACCGTATGGTACAAAGCCAACACAATAGCCGCAGCATTGCACGCTCGGAGATTGATCAAGATAACTCAGTTCAAGACACTCTGGCTCGCTTCCTCTCGGTCAAGATCCCACAATCAGGTGCGACGCCGGTGTCCGCACCGCTGCGCCGTGTGTCTTTGTGTGTGAGTCAACGTATTATTTAAGTACAGGCTTCTATGTCTAATTTACTCTAATTAGCTGCTTCAACAAAGTCTAGTCTCGCGCTTCCGCGTCCTGGTATGTTTTGCGCAGATGCCTGCTTGCTTTCAACCATTGGTTGCATGACTCCTCGTTTGCCCCAGCAAAGTCGATGATGCGTCAACAGATCCGGCAGATCCGGTTCCTAGGCCAGTTGCGTGCAACTTGCGGTATGAAGTTGACAACAAGTTCGCGTGCATGCAGAGACACCGCAGCGACCATGGGATTATTGAACCTTATTTTTGGAAGTCGCGGCACTGCTGATGATCTACCTAGCCACACGGCAGGACCTCACACTGACACGGTCGACCCCTCTGTTGTCGAGGTCAACGACAAGGTATTTGTGCATGGCTACCAAGGTTGTCTGACCAGATGCAGAGCAACTTCGCCTGCCGTTGGCTGTGAGACTTGCTGGTCTTCTTCAGCACGCAACTGATGCAGCTTGTGCACCAGCTTGTGCTATGCAGCGCCCACTTTTATGCGTGCTTGGCAACCTCACCTTTGATTTGCTGAGAAGAATGTTCATGAGAGCAGTGGTGCCACTTCCACTTGTTGAAGCTGTTGCCTTTTCTGGGCTGTTCTGGCACCTAGACCTGAAGTGCAGTTCCCAGCAGATTCCTTCCGCATACCTTACGTAAGCAGTGCGTGCTGGTGTGCAAACTTGATGCACTACTTGCAGGACACCAAAGACAAAGCATCAGGCTCCTCCACTGTGCCTGTCACTGCAAACAGCACTCTAGCCAACCATATCCACACTGCAGCTCGACACCAGACATTCACTACAGTGAGTCTGCCGTTTGCATGCTGTTGTCTTGTCAAGTTGGACGTGTTAGCTGGGACACACCGTTATCATAGACCCTGATGACCCATCAGCCCATGCTGTATGCAGATATGCTTCTTGTTTATATATATTTCCGTCATCACCAAGCAGTCATAGATGCATGCTTGCATGCAGGTCTCATCATGCAAGAACATCTGTGCTGTTGTGCAGCAGCATGGCAAGAACTTGTGCATCAACACTGCCCGTGTGCTGACTTCTCTGCATCTGGCTCTGCATCATTTGCTGCATGCTCATCAGCCTTGCATCAACGAAGATTCTGTTGCAATCTGGACACCTATACTCTGCTTTGCATTCTTGCCTTGGCAATAGACACCATGCTGACATCCTGATGTGCTTGGTGCAGGCCCGGGCCCTGCTATTTCACAGCCCACAACCTCATGCAAGCCTGACATCAGAGCCCGACAAACCCAATGCAACCTTGAGTTCTGCCAAAAGATGCTATTCCCCAGACTGGCTGCTGAGTCATCAACACCACAGACAGCAAGAAGAGTCACCTTCTGCTCCTCAGGACCTGCGCAACCGTATTGGAGAGGACCTTTGGGCTCACAATTGGCAACGCACACCTTCTCAGTCATCCTCATCTCAGCCCGGCAGCTCCCAGGCTTCTCTTCTGCAGAAATCCACCCCCCACACCCCACATGGTTGGCAGAGCGCCTCCTCTCAGTCATCCTCATGTCAGCCTGGCAGCTCCCAGGCTTCTCGTCTGCAGTCAATGTCCTCTGGGACCCCCAGCAGCAGCCCACCTGGTGGTGGGGGGGTAGCCACTTCACCAGACATTGCTCACTGCAACAAGGGGAAGGGTGTGTTGTTTTATCATGGACATATTCCCAGCAGCAGTGCCAGCGTTCCAGCAGATGCTGGTCCGTCATATCAGGCAGTAGTGTCGTATAGACACAACCTGAAAGAGTTGGTCTTGGAAGAGCCCCTCCGCTTTGTTGACAGACATGGCGTGGCCACTCCCTTCTTCATGACGGTGATCTCCATGTACTGAACCACTTGTTCACCGTCTCTGATTTTCACAGCCCATGAACAGGAGCTTGCTTACTGCACAGAAGATTGCATGCAACAGTAGTATTGCTAATAGCCTCAGGCTGCTGCCTTAGGAGGCATCCATTATGAATGATGAAAAGCGTTCATTGGCCTTGTCTTTTTCACTACTGCTGAGCAAGTACACAATGGCCACCTAACAGCTAGCTGTGACTCTGAGCAAACACGTCTTTGCATAAGCTTGCAGAGTCATTCGCTGTACTTGCTGAGAGCGTGTATTGAACTTTGAGCATGCTGCCTGAATTTGAGCATTGAGCATGCTGCCTGTATTCGAGCTCTGAGCATGCTGACTGAGTTTGAGCTTTGAGCATGCTGCCTGATCTTGAGCTTTGAGCATGCTGCCTGAATTTGAGATTTGAGCACGCGGGCTGAAGACACAAACTGGTTGTGCAGGTCATCAAGAATGTCATACACAAGCTGCAGGAGCTGCAAGCTGAGGGCAAGGTGCACGGTCACCTCACCCCGGGCATGGTCAAGGTGACAGATGAAGGCCTGGTCATGGTGGAAGGTGTGCGTGTGATCACATATGTGCCCCTTTGCAAGAACACTGATCCTGCCTGTTGTCGTGTCCAGCTTGCTGTCATCCTCATTGAATCATCAGGCTTTCTATTTGTATCAGGAGGCTCCTGTTATAATCGATGACAAGCTTCAAGTTTCCCCCCCCCCTTTTCTTTCAGGCCTTCTCCTCTGGGAAATTTTCAGACGCAGCGTGTCTGACATTGTATTATAACATCAGTCTGTCAGCTAATCCAATCTGATCTAAACCAGCTTTGCCCTCATCTGCTTCTGCTGGCAATCAAAGGCAGCGCCTCACAATTACATTGTGCAGTTATCATTTGTGACTACATGTTCAGCAACACTGGAATGTAAAGACCATGCCCTGGTACGAGCAGCATCAACCAATACCAGCACCAAGGCAATGTTACTTTTACAGGGAAGTGAGAAGGTGCAGTGCATTTTCAGGTGCTGTCTTTGAAGCTACAAGGGAGCGGCAATACAGCAGCCAAGCATACCAGCTGGGCGTTGTGCTGCATTTTGTCCTGACCGGAGGGCAATGCCCTGTTCTCTGGGCCCCCAACCAACTGCACCAGGTTTGCGACCATGCTGACCACTGTTCCAATCTCAGGCTTTTGATTTTAGTGATGTGAACAGCTGAGCTGTCATCAATGTCATGCCTCACAACATTTTTACCACTGCACTTTGAACTTTGACATGTGAGTTGCCCACATGAAAGTCATGAAGAAGCATCAGTCTTGTATTAGGTCAAGCTGAAGTTGACCATGTGGTTTAGACCCATGTAATGTGAACCCGTGTGCTGACCCAGGTGATGTAAACCCATGTGATGACTTCGGTGACGTAAAGCGCAACATAACAGGTCCAAGACAAACAGGGTACATTGCTATCAGACTGCCAATGACGAGGTGGTATTGGTGTCATGGCACATTTTAGGAAACATGAGTGCACACGCCTCTCATTGCAGGACAGGCGTTCATGAAGGTGTATTACAGCTTGGTTGTTACTGCACAGGTGTTGATGGGCATGGAACAATTGCCCACAGAGTCAGACCTGATCAAGCTGCTGCTGCATGTGGTGGCGGAGAAGAGATCCTCACTGGAGGCCGTGCTGCAACACCCATGCCTGTGGAATGACATGCAGCGCCTTGACCTGCTAGTGGGCTTGTCCAACTACCTTGAGGAGATGGGCAAGGTATGCTGCTCTCTGTACTGGTCTGTCTGTCTATCTGTATGACATGCACGCGCGTCTGTCTGTCTGTCTGTCTGTCTGTCTGTCTGTCTGTCTGTCTGTCTGTCTGTCGCGTCGCAGCTACACTGTTGGTTGTCAGGTGAGCAGCTCTCTTGAGTTGCCAAGTTAGGTGCATTGCCTGCAACTCTATCTGCAACACATAGCAGCACAGAAGCCCTATATGTAATGCATGTGCAGCAAGCATCTTTGCAAACATCCTTGCTTCAGCACTTGTCACTTCTGCAGGGCAACGCAGCAGCCAGACGTAGCGCAAGCTTTTCATAGAGCTTCATCTGTTGCCATCACAATTGCTGCCATAGTAGAAAACCACATCTTGTACAATGCTGCTTCATGCAGCTGACTGTGGTCAATTGTGCTGTCACAGTAGAAACCATATCTTGTGCAATGCTGCTTCATGCAGCTTTGTTTTGATGACTTGTTTGTTGGGTCCCAGTTGGCCCCCAGAACATTAAGCATGTTAAATCAAGTCAAAATATTGATGAAATGTGCTCTGCAGGGTGATGTGGGCCTCCCAAGCGACTAAACATATCGAATCGAATCGAAAAAATCAATGAATTGCATTCTGCAGGGTGATGTGGGCCTCCCAAGCCACTTCCAGCACTTCTTGGAACAGGAGCTAGGCTCTGCAGAAGGCTGGCAGCAGGCCATTCACCCAGATCTGATGAAGAACATGACAAAGTACTACAAGTTCAGGCCTGACAGCTGGCAAGACCTGCTGCGCTTTGTGCGCAACATGCACCGGCACTACAAGCCCATCTTGCGCAAGATGCCGCCTGCCTTGCAGCAAGCTCTGGGCCGCAGCTCAGATGGGGTTTATAGGTGTGTGTCATGTATGTATGCATCATGTATGTATTTGTCCTGCATGTAAGTGTAGCATGTGCTGTGTTTGAGTGCTCCATGCACCTGTGTAGCCTGATGGGGGCTTTGAAACCGCCCTCACCCCTCCCCCCCCCACAAGGGAAGGGAGGGGGGGCAAGAGGAGCTTGGTCCAATTTGCTTTTGTATGTCTACATGAGTCTGTGTGGGAGCACCAGGATGAGGTTGCACTTGCATGATACTTTGGTGCTCACTGCCACGACATTGTAAAATTGCAACCCTGCCAGTCAGACTCGGAGAGTTTTGTCCACTCTACAGCATTGCAAAGCTCTGCTATTGCATGTTCCAGACACGCTCAGCGTGAATGCACCTTACCTATCTGCAGTTGCTTGGCAGTATTGCAGTGGATGAGACAGTCAGGATCTGCTAAGTTCAAGCACACTGGTAGATGATGTGCCTTCTGACAAGGCGCTTGTGGTGCAGGTACATTTCTCCAAAGTTTCCCAAGCTGCTCATCACCAGCTACAACTTTGTGCAGGAATACTGCAGTCAAGGAACCATCGTCAGGGCTGCTGAGACAAATCTCAACATGATCAGACAGGTCACTACACCCGTCAAGTCAGAGACCAAGGGCACTGGCTCTGTTCCAGCCGGAAGTGCAATGATTCCAGCCGGAAGGGCAATGATTCCAGCCGGAAGTGCAATGATTCCAGCCAGAAACGCGATGATTCCAGTGACTACAGTGGCAGGAAGGGCAGCTGCGGGCCCTGCAGGGCCCAGTGCAGCAGCTTCAAAAGGCAGAGCTGGGCCTGTAGTAGGCAAACAAATCCACAGAAGGCCTGCATTGGGCAATGTCAGCTCTGAAGCCAGCAGAGTTGGCCCTGTGAGTCATGTGATAACCGGCAGGGCAGCACGAGGCTCTGCAACTGGCAAGGTTGTCCTTACACATGGCCCACAGGTGGGGATGCAAAGGGACACTGTGTTACCTGGACAGGCAGCAGCAAGGCCCAGAGGGGGCAACATGGGGCCTGCCAGGGGGCATGTGGGGTCTGCCACAGGCAGGGTGATACTCGCCCCCAGGGTACCCCCTGGACATGTGCAAGCTCAGCAGGTATGCGCAATCAACATGGTTTATGCTCATGACTGTCTGGATATCATGATGGGTGATGGGTCATGTGGGCCTGAAAGCCTGCTTTAGGTGATCATGAGAGTCTGGTGATCTGCTTAGCTGACAAGAGATGTCTGCATTAATCATTGTTGCTGTACTGCATGTGCCCACATCTGCTGCATGACCCCATGGTCATGAGCTGAAGGCATGTGCTCTTTCATGTCACATCGTGTTGATGATAGGGTACCAGATATGTATTGAATGCGCCTTGTGATCAGGTATACCAACACATGCCTATCAGGTGATGAGATGTTGTATGCATTGTGGTGCAGGCAAGCCAAGAAACTACCGAGCCTGGAAGGCAGCTCAACAATCACACAGCAGGTGGTCAAGGCAGGGGTCAGAACAGCCAGGCACAGGTCACCAATAGCAACCAGCTTCGCACGCATGCCATGACAGTTCCTCAGCACCCCCGGTCAGCTACTGGTAACATGCGTAATACGCATGTCAGAGGTGCCAATTGCAACCAGGTCTTCAACGTGAAACCAAACGCCGGCACATCCAGCGTGATACCAGACTACGGAGCGGGCCATCATAGCAGCATGCCTGATCACATGCACCAAGAACACCAAGGACACAGTGGGTACAGTCATGGGTCACATGTTGGGCACCATGTGGACAGCCACATGGACAGTCACATGAGCAGCCACATGGGCAGCCACCCAGGAACATTTCATGTCCAGGAAACCAACTTCACCAAAGGGCACAATGGCTATAGAGGCAAGCACCATCCATCACCAGCCAACAACATTACTAATTTTGGTCATGGCATGACTGACGGCACTGGGCACAGCGGAGCAAGCAGCAGTGGGGATAGCAGTGGGGAGGTGGGCAGACGGGCACCTGCTTTCCAAGTCCGTGTGTTTCATGGAGACCAAGAAATGAAGGTATGGGTTTATTAGGGTTTAGGTATGCCATGCTGAGCACGTGTTTGCCAAGAGTGATGCATCATTGCACGGCTCTGGCAGACCATCAATGACAGCATTCAGCGCGTTTGAGATCTGCTTTCATTTCAGCAAAACACCGTCATTGAACCTGTTTTGCAACAGCTGCTAAAGTCAAACCCGCTTGGTTGCATTGCTGCACTTGCAAAGGCCAAATCCCATGGTACATTGAATCTTGAAAGATAACGCCACACTCAGCTGCTTCTTCTCTGCGCAGAACGCCATCTGGCATTTCAACAACAAGGCAAAAACTGCAGAGGCTGCCTGCTCTATTGCACGGAGCCTGGAGTTGAGTGTTGCGTGCAGCTCCACTGCAACAAGGGCTCGCGCACTCGACTGGTATCTCAAGGTCTGCTCATACAGGGCTGTTGTCTTGCACCGATGCTTTTCTGGACTGTATGATATCAAGCCTATTCTGAGCTGATGTACTGCACAGCCCTTGTGTAAGCTGTCACGTGTTAGTGTAAGGTCTCAATCATCGACTAGCACATGCAGCAAGACAGTACGTAATGCTTCCTTCTGGTCTTTGTACGCACATGATGCAACTCAGCACTGCTGCATAATAAGTCATGTTGCATGCATGCAAGTACCTAGTCCAGCTGTCTCAGCTGCAAATGCAACATGTGCTGCTTTAGACAGAGCATTACCTTTTATAAGTTGATTACCTGTAGGAGGCCATGCAGCTACATGCAGCTAAATGCAGCTACATGCAGCCACAAGCAATTATGTAAATTGCAGGTCACAAAAATAAGCACAGAGGGGCAAGTCAAGCAGTACGCAGACCAGCGCATAGCAGAGCTGCAGGATCTCATAGCAGCCTCGCTTTGAGTACCAGTATGCACTTGTATGCATGACTCAATGAGGTGTATGCATGTATGATAATGTAATGTGTGGCAGGAAGATGACTCTCTATTAAAACACTTCAGGACATGTACAGTCATAGGCGGATAGGCCTGCCTAGGCAGACAGCGTATGAAGGCGTACATCACCTCATCTTTGGCCAACAGTCAGACTGAAAGGACACATGTAGAAAGGGAGGTTCATGAAGCTGTATACAGCAAACAATACCATAATGACAAATATCAAAAGCCACACTACCTTTTGACAACATTTTGCTGGAAACAACCTCATGTTGCAAATTTGAAAAGCTGATGACAAGCAGAATACGTTGTAACGTCGATCGACTATAAAAGTTGATCCTGCCTGAAGGAGCACCAGATTTCTGCGCTTCATTGTCAGCAAACTTCAGAAGTCCTCTCAGGTCCATGCACCCTTTCAGAACCAGCAAGTCTAGAGTACCGTACGACATTCCAGAGGTGCAAAAAACTCTGATGAGTGACGCTGGACTCGCAAGTTGCAACGCACGGCTCAGCATGCTTAGTAGGCGCCTCTTGTGTGCGGTGCACTGAGCGGTAGTCTGGGTTTGGGGGGTCTACGTTGTAATGACGCCAGCTATGGTTTTCAACTAGCTGCATCGATTTTTACTTGACATGCATGAAGCAGCTTTCAATGCATTGCGCAGCCTGACACAATCTTGCTTGACTGAATGCTGTATCTGATGCAATATCCTATTATGATCCAGGCATTTATCAAGCTCTGCAAATTAGTGTGTCCTTGGGAAAGTGTATCTGAGATCCAATCGATATATCAAGAAAGCAGCTCTTTGATGAGACACCACGATGCAGGGTATTATGCAAGCAACTTCAACACTGTTGAATCAACAACGTGTCAATCGAGTCTCACATGGTTTGCTAAAAGCACCTGGGTGCAAAGTTTCCACATGCTGTCTGCATACAGCTGCCTGCCCTCATTACACATACATGAAGACAGTTAGATCCAGTACACTAACATATACTTTGCATGTTGGCGACATCGACGTGCTGTTGTTGAAATAAGCAAGTAACTGGATCGACCATATTTACAAGGTACTTGTCACACAACTCGCTTAGATGGAAAAGCAAAGAGTTCAGGCTGGCTTATATATATAGCCTGCAGAGCCTAGCAAGGATTACTAACACTACCAAACTTAGTCAACATAAGTAAAGGGTCCTAATGATAAGCAAGCAACAGGTCCAGATTGACTTGACCGTATAATATGTACTGGTCACTCTTTTACAGCTGTTCGAGAAGACTTTGTTGTAGGAGACGTCAAAAGCTTTGCCTTTAGGACTGCGTTGATCCAGATTCCGGAACGGCAGTCGACTCCACCCTGCTCCTTCCCAACTGCTTCGGTGGGATCCCACCTTTCACCTGTGCCGAAAAGGGATAAGGCTGCTTACTACAAGTCGAGCTGGACATGCCGATGCTGACAACAACTGAGTGAACTTCAAGCTAGACGCGCCGGTGCATACAGCGGCTCAGTGCAAGTCAAGCTGAAGATCTTCAAGATCGTTTATACCTGTCACCAATTGCCTTCACCATTTCCGCAATTGTCACAAGAGTGGATGCTATCGCAAGGGCTACCGCAAGTGGGACACATAAGATCTCCGTCGTCTTCACTGGGTCCATCAGGGTGGTCGTTGCGAAGCTTGCGGGCATCCTCGACAGTGACGACCATGGTCTCAGCGAAACAGAGAAGGACTAGGTTTCTTTGAGTAAAGTCACAAATCTAAGAACGTTGTTGTACAAAAGCAGATACCGCAGATAGGTGCGTAGCTCAGTCTCAAATTCCGAGCGTGCAATGCTGCGGTTGTTGAGTTGGCGTGGAGTTGGGTATCAGACGGTATGGAACTTGTGGGAATCTCAATGCCTTGTCAGAGGACCGCTGAGTCAAGTGTGGTGAGTCAAGTTCCACGCCTGGACACGGGACGTTCCTGCAACTGGCTTGCGAGTCATCATCATCGTGCTTGAATCCAGTAGCTGCTAAAGGCAGTTGTCAATGTATGGACCCACAACGTACAGTTTGCTGTGTCAGCAGCAGAATCAAATTGGAGCAACCTGTTCAGTGGGGCAAATTCACACCATCGAGCTCATAAATGGCTGGTTTCTGGTTTGTACAGGTCTCACAACATTCTGCTCGTCTTTTGGAACCGATTGCTTGATGGTCGCCTCATGACTTAACAATCAGCTCATCCCTGCGACGGTCAACGTGTCAGTTGAAGGTCTGATCAGGGTGGCAGGTTCAGTCGTCAAGCAAGGTTGTTGAGAAGATGCAATAAATGTACAGGTGCTGTCCGTGAAGCTATAGAAAAGCAGCAGTGCAGCAGCCAGGCGAAACACTCGGGTGTGATGCTACACTTCTGCCTGACTAAAAGGCCTTGCCAGGTTCTCTGGGGCCTCAATCACTTGCACATGGTTTGCCTTGATACTAAACACTGCTATATTTTCAGGCTTTGTATAATTACACTGCACTTTGCTATGCTGTCATCAGTGTCAAGATTCAGACAGCAAGAACTTGTACTAGTCGTACACCAGCTGCAGCTTTGTCTGTTGGGCTTGATGAGTAGCCAATTACCAGTGCTTGCTTTGCCACCTGTTTGCGTAGTTTTATGCTTCTATGGCAAGATAGGACAAAACAAGGGTCCCGCTATCTACATGCTAGCTGGAAACAATGGCCTGATGCCTACAGCTAGAGTGCTGTGCTCTCACCTGTACCTGTTGCTGTCAAGTGTCATAAGCTCAACAGGCCGAACATCCAAAAACCTGCACATCTGTTAGGGCATGCAAATCTTTACAGCCATTTCATTGTTGTATTTCAACAACAAAAATGGATACTGCAAGTTACCAACATTGACCACTATTCTGCAGCAGTTGCTACACCAAAGATGTAAAACTCACTTTGATGATTTGCTGCTGTTGCAGAGACCAAACTCAATCTTATATCAGAGCTCTTGCATCATGGCGCCACGCTCGGTTGCTTCTTTGTCCAGGCAGAAGGCAATCTGGCATCATAGCAAACAGGCAAAATCTGCAGAGGCTGCCTGCTCTATTGCCTGCAGCCTGGAGTAGAATGATGGAAAGAGTACCATTGCAATATTGGTTTGGTATCTCAAAGTCAGGTAATACAGTGCTGATGTCTTGCGCTGATGGTCCTCCAGACTGTATGATATCAAGCCTGTTCTGAGCTGCTATATAGCATACATGTTGCAAAACCTTCTCATACGGTGTCACATATTGGTGAAAGGCCTTGATCATCAATCAGCACATGCAGCAAGACAGCAATGCCTTTTTGGTCCTGGTATGCACATGGTGCAAGTTTGCATGCTGCATTAGCTCTCACGCATGCAAGTATAGCAGCTGCAGCTGTCTGAGCTATAAATGGTACTTCCGGCAGAGCCTGGGCAGCCTGGTATAATACATGGCTTCTCACTCAATTGGCGCTGAAAGGTGTAGTAGTTTTGGATTTTCTCTCTTCTGCTTCCGACAGTCTGTGAGCACTCTGAGAGCATGACTGGCCCGTAGGTGGCCATGCAACTGCAGGTGAAGCCAATCAAATGTGTGCATTGCAGGTCATAAGCTCAAACACAGAGGGGCCAGCTAAGAAGTACGCGGAACAATCAGCGCATAGCAGAGCCGTAGGCTCTGATAGTAGGCTCGCTTTGAGTGTCAACATGAAATTGAGATGTACATGTGTATGATAGGAAGACCATTTTCAATTAAAACAGTCTAGGACATGTACACTGTAGTACAGTTGTAGGTGGATAGGGTACAGCCATGGTGGATAGGGCCGGCGGACAGCATGTGGAGGCTTTACACCAGTTTTTCTTTGGCAAATAACATTAGAGTCATGCATGAACAACGTCCATTAGCTAATGGGCCTATAGGTCCATTAAGCTGTATGTATTGAGAATGTTGCAGTTTCAATATTGATCAATTGACAATATAAAGTTATTTATATCAGAGGTAGCAATACATGACAATAACACCTTTGCTGCAAATAAACCCTGTTGAAAAGCTGATGCAAGCAGAATGAGTTGGAATGTTGGCTGTACATGTATACATATGATGTAATATATATTATATTGTAAACTCGCCACGCAAGCTCACGGTCTTTGCATGTACTACGTGTTGCACGATTTTGCTGCATGACGCCTGTACATCTATATCTCTATTTCGCACACAGCGCGTTTATGCACATTGGCACCTTTTAAGCTCTTACCCACAAATGATTCATTGAGACTGCCTGCCAAAAAAAAAAAAAAACAGGAATGTCTGGAATCATCAGTCCCGGGGTTGGGCAAGAGAGAGAGAGGGGGACTCTAAGCCTATGAACAGGCTTCTGGGAAACTGCTTTCACAGCGCTGCTTTGTCAAGCTGCATTGTCAAACGGCCAACGACGGTGGTTTGAACTGTGAAAAGCAAACAATCAAGGTCGCTCACAGCGAGCCCTGTGGCGGAAAGATCATGTTCTAGCACCTTGACCAGTTGTTTGACGACTCGTGTATACAGAGCACGAGGAGTATTTGTCGCGCTTTTCAGGTGCGGTCTCGAAGCATATCACGGCTGGCCATCAACTCTAGCACCACCCTCAGCGTACTGTCCGCCTGCGACTCCAAGCAGCAGTTGCTGCATGAAATAAAGACTGACTGCAACAAGTGCGGAACCAGCTGCTCATTGACTTGCAGGTTGAGCACTGCTGTGTGACAGTCATAGTGCCCAATGCTAGCTGAAGCAGCGGATATGGAGACCGCAGCAGCTTCTGCGCCTCTTACAGCACCACCACAGCCTCTTGAGAGGAGCCTGAGCCGCCTGCGTTGCACAAAGCGCAAAACGAGGGCACACTCAAAGGAGTCTGATCCAAAGCCACCTTGCATAGCTTGTGACAATCGTGGTCAGAGAAAGGGACTGCAGCGTAAATCACCAGACCAAGCATTTCGGGAGCTAAAGCAGCAACATGTTGAGGGAGTGTCTGAAAATCATCACATGGACTGGATCTACTGGAATGCTGGTACCAGCTCATGGTGCATAAGGGTGAGTATGCTGCTTGCTCAGCAAGCAAGAGCTCTTGTGGCAACTGCGCAATGTATAGCTACATGGGAAATGTTATAGACTCACATGTCTGTGCATGCAGGTCAAGGTTGCAAATGAACAAGTTGATCTGCACGACCTGATTTCTGGTCAGCAAACCTTCAAGACTCGTCTGTATGGTGCTACAGTGACCACACTTGCCACCAATTTGAAGTGGGTGAGTCTAGCACTCTTTGATGCATTGGATTCAGTGACATGTTCCCAAGGGCAAATGTATCAATTCTGGCAATGTTCTGGAGTTGTCGTTTGCGAAATGTCTTAGCATGCAGTCTGTGCATCATTTGGACAGGCTCTGTAGTGCCACTTCATGCATCTCAAAAATGCCATGTTTACTTTGTCTGCAGGGATGGCCATGGGACTAGCAATATTTGCAATTTGTGAAGTGTTTGGTTGTCTTATTCATTTTGGCAAATTCTGGTGATTCATGCTGACAGGCATGTGGTTGTAGGGTTTGAAAGAGGCAGATGCCGCTGAAGAGCTAAAGGTGTTCAAAGCTGCCCAAGCCTGGCTTAAGAACCCAGAAATGATAGCACTCTGGGAAGCGTTTTGGGATGCATGTGCGAGTAGAAACCTTAGACCTCTTGTCTTGAGCTGGGCGCGTGATTGGCAGACCGAGTGGGACGCTTTCTTCCCTAAAGAAAAGGGATGCTGCCCGGCTTTGTTTGGTCAGATTGTGGATAGTGAAGGTACCCCTTCAGAGCTCTCACGCCAACCACATCCAACTGGTGTTGGCCCTTCTGGACATCGTGTAGATCAGGTAAACTGAGTGCGTGCAAAGCCTGCTTTGTGAGCTTGAAGCCAGTGTGCGTATCTCAAATACCTGATGATTGACATGCAGTGTTATGACAATCATGTCAAGCTCAATCTGCAGTGCCACTAGTCCATTGTTGTTGCAAAATCATTAGTATGTTAGCCTTTTGTGCAGTGCCTCGGCCAATCTTGACCCTATTCTGGCGAAAAGTTGCAAGACCCGAATCCTGCCATACGGGTTTGCTCTTCAAGCTTGGTACTGTTTGGAAAAATCTTTCAGCTTTGCTGTACAAGGTTTGCCTGAACAATGAGACAATTGTACAAGCCTTGATTGCACCAGACTCAGCACCGCGTGTCAGTCGCGGCATCAGGGGCCATGCATCAAGCAGTAAAATTTTGTATTGAAATAATCAAAATTGATTTTAGTTCTGGCAGGGGGGGAGGGGCGGGCAAGACCAAAACAAGCCATACATCACTTCTGTTTTGTGTGCATATGCAGAGAGGCAACGAAGCTGAGTATGTGGGCAGCAGGGCACAGCCCCTTCCAGACCAGGCAAGCCAGCCTGGGCTGCACCCACCTCATCAGCCTCAGCAGCTCCAGGGGATTAATGAGCAGCCCCAGGGGATTAATCAGCAGCCCCAGGGGATTAATCAGCAGCCCCAGGGGATTCATGAGCAGCCTCAAGGCATTAATCAGCAGCCCTACATGCAGCTAAACCTGGTCCAGGGACAGTCAAAACAACCTTTGGCCCAACCTCAGCAAAGCATTCACCAGGTGCAGCAACTTGTGGGCCTAACCCATCAGTCTCAGTTGCAACCGCAGGTGCAACAGCTGTCAAACCACAGTGAGGTGCCAGTTAGCTTATATGGCTTGAGCCCGGATCAGCATCAGTCATCTGCCCTTGGATCACAGCTGCCTGAGCAGCCTTGCTCTACATGTGGAGAACAGGGTTATGCTGCCTTCCTACCAGCAAGGCTGCCTCTGCAGGGCCCTGGCCCTCATGGGGGCAGTGCAGTTGGTGGCATGGGAACCATGCAGGCAGCAGCACAATTCCCAGCTTATGCAAGCCATGTGATGCAAGACCAGCAGATTTGTTTCGAGGCCCCTGGGTTTGGGGTTGCGCCCGCAGGTCCTGATGACATTGCCAGTAATCAAAGTCTGGGTGATGCGCATTGGCTTGCTGGTGAAGCAAACAGTGATGCGGGATGGCATGGAGCTGCAGCAGATCATGCAGCAATGCCAATGCCCACAGCACTTGTGGACAATATGCATGCCTTGCCTCAGCCATCTTCTGCAGCCAGACAATCAGCAGATAGCCAGCAGCACAACTGCTTTGTGCCTTCACCCCAGGGACAAGCACTGTATCAATCTGACCCTTCTGCAGCAGCCAGCATGTCAGCTGGGCTGTCAACGGCGCCACAGCTAGCAAACAATTTGGGAGACAAAATGTCTTCTCTGGAAAGGCTGCGGAGGGATGCTGAAGCTGCAGTTGCACAGCAACAGCCGAATCAACTCACGGATCCTGGACCCGTTGTCTTGTCTGATTCGTTGATGACAGGAGCAAAGCAGCCATCACAGCTGGTGTATGACATGGCGCCGCTGTCACAAGCAGGGTCACAGCCAAGCAGTCAGTTAACAGTTCAGCCACCCTCATGTGTGCATATGCTGACATCTGAGGGTCTGAGTGGATCTGAATCGCCTTCAGCATTAGCAGAGCAGCCAGACTTATCAGGCTTGATATTGCCCGATTTTGATTGCTATGATGATGGCCTCATTCGTCGGGAGTTGGCATGGGAGCATCAAACAGCTAGCATTAATTCTGGAGGCCAAGATGAGGAACTCGTGGAAGCAAGAGATGTGCGCCCTCCTGCAAGAAGAAGAAGGGACAGCGCAGCAAGGAAGCGAGACAGACTGAGAAACATGAAGTTGCAAGTCCAAAAATATTCTTGGAAGTTTGCAGAAACAATGCACTCCAGGCACAAGCGGACAGTGGACAGGTCTTATAAGACTCTTCAGGCACTTAAGGTACAGCAGCAAGTGCCGTGATCTTGATGTTGATGTGCAAACAGTCCCTTTTGCGGGACTGAGCTTTATATTCACTCTGCAATGATTTCAGCTGCAGCCCTCAGGGATGTGTTGCCTGTTGTGCTGCATGCTAAATTTGTAATGCATAGCACCACCAATCATCATGACCTGATTTGGCCCAGCGTTTGAACGCTTGCATGTTGGCTTGTGCTGTGCTTAGAGGACAGTTTGTTGGATGTGCAGGCTGAGCTGGGTGTGCAGGACAGCGATACTGATACAGGCGATATGGCCTACTGGAGGATTCGCTCTGCTGGCATGGCTCCCCTGACTACAGGCATGTCTATATTGTACCTTGACCTCTTGATAGCTAGTACATTGGCATTTTGCATGCAACAGCGCAAATGTCATAACCTGCTTTGGCGGGATCCTTTTGTCATGCTTGGCAATGCTCAAATCTAGCGTTCAATGACATTGCATGGCTTCTGTCTTTAGCACCCAGAATGCTAGTCAATTTATAGTTTCACTGCTGGGTGAAGCTTGCTCAGCCATCAGTGGTGACAGGCGCGTTCATTGCAGCTGCTGATGCTGTCGTGTGAGATGCGCAAGCTCTTCTGCCGTGTGCATGCTGTGTAATGTGTCATACAGCAGCCTTGAGGTCTAGCAATGCTGGTCTTGTCCATATCATTGCTTTGAAAACACAATTCAACGTAAAAGCGCTGCCAAACTCGCAGGTGATGTTGCTTTGATCAGGAGGGGCGAACTGCATGACATTGAGGCTGACGAGCCCTATCAGTTCAGCACAGGGGACCAGTTTGGGATTGTCTCTGATACATATGTCAAGTGGAGAGGTGGCAAGATTCCTTCTGGAGAAGAAGAGCCAAAGGTATGCCATGGTCAATCACAGAGAAGCCACTGGTCTACTGCCAACAAATGCAGCCATGTGTACATTTGTGTACACTTCTCTGTCTGTGCAATGTGCTGATCATTGGCCTGCACTGTGCAACAGCCCAGACCTTTGATTTGAGCTGTGGCCTTGATATGAAGCTGCTGTGTGTCAGCAACAGCTCCATATACTGCCTGGCTGCTTTGCTAGTGTGTGGCGCTATATCTCCTCTGTACAACACTGCCACATGCCTACATAGTGGTGCTGGCAGGGTCATTGGATTGCGGCCATTGGTCAGCTGCCGGTCATGGTCAAGGGTGCCATTGCTTGCAATGACTTCATTGTAGCATCGGTCACCAATCCTCCCATGGGGCAATCTTTGAACAGTGTCACCACCCCTATGGCGCAGCAGCCAGTGGTGGCCTTGTGTCTAGAGAGCAAGGAGTCAGAAGCGCCGGGCAAGGTCATGGCCTTTGTGCTGTTTGCATTGCCGGCAATTTCTCAGTTGGTCCAGGTGGGCTCGCATTGCAGTGTCATTGTTGTGCTCTTTGCAGCAAAATGAGCGGCATGTCGTGCAACTGAAGTGTGTCCTTCTGTTCATCTGTCAGCATGCCATGTGCTCCTTGCTGTGTAGCTGCTCATCAGCATGATTGTCTTGCAAGACTGAAGCATTGGCCATTTGCAAGAATATAAGCATTCTTTGCTCTCTTGCTCACCAAAGCACCTGTTGACATGCGCAAAAAAACAGACAGTTACCACATCATTGCCATATGCAGGCATCGCTGGCTCCCATAAACACCAGGATGGACCAAAGTGATGCTGAGCATAATCTTTTCAAGCAAAATGTAACTCACCGGGTGAGCTTTTGTTGCATGCTCATCTTGCACATGTGGTACACACTGCAAGTCATGCTGCAGAGCATTTAATTGTGCACTCCATCTAGGCCAGTTTAGCTTTGCTTCGATGGGCTATGCATTGTTTGATCTGCAAAGTGACACAAATGAGATACACGCCACTTACAGGCGACAGAGATACATTGCATGCAGGCATGTGTTGGCAAGCCATGCTCTGTGCTGTCAGAAACACCGCTAGGCTGTTGACTTCAGTGGCATACACATTGACTTCCTCACATGCATCTCAATGCAGAAAAGGAGCACCCACTCTCAGTCCACCCACTGATGAAGTATCCTGCAATATTGCCGGCTTGTCTTCAGTACACATTGCTGCTAGTGCAGGCTGACAAGCTTGAGGATCAGGTACACCAGCTGGCGGTTGACTTTGCAGCACTCAATGCAAAGCCCGAGGCTGCGTGTGTTCATGCTCCGTGGCAAAGGGTCAATAGGCTGCCACCCTTGGATACAGCAGCAATGTTTGGACAGGAAGCGCAGTTGAGCCAACTCCAGGAGCTGACAAAAGCAGATGGGCCTACAGTGCTAACCATCTGGGGCACGGCTGGCATGGTGTGCTTGACTTCTCTAGCTACAGCACACATTTGTTAGCCTGCAGAGCTGCTTGCAAGTTGTGTAGTGTCTGAATACAGATCTCCTTGTCTGCATGCACATCATGGAAGTCATACATGTGCATGCCTGGCCGCAAGTTGACTGTGAGCATGAACCAGAGTTTGTTGCACTCATTTCTGCACAGGTGCCATAGCACCAGGCTTGAATCATGCTGCCACCCACATTAGCGAACACGCTTGCAAATAGCAGAGCATGCATGACTGCATGTGGAATGCTGGTGTGGGATGTCTATTGCTGAAAGTTGATTGCACCTGCGGCATGAGTCATGCTGCATGATGTTACACCTGGGATGATACTTGGCTTCTCATTAAAGTGACGCGGAAAGGCATAGTCTTTTCTTTTCTTTTCTTACACCTGCAAGCTCTCTAAAGCATTCTCCCAAATGTTCAGGGGAAGACAACCCTGGCGACAGCCTTTGCACACCAGCTCTGGGAACAGCAGCAAGTAGATTGTGCTTGCTATGCTGATTTGCGAGGTGAGCCTGTGGTCTCCTTGACAAGGTCCACACCTGTTTAAGGCACGTGATGGACCTATTGTTGGGTTTTTATGCATTGTCAGCTGGTGCCATTCAAATTCAGCTTGAGTGCAAGCTGAGATGTGAGAGTTGGCTGGATGTGATCTGAAATGGCTGTTTGGATGCTGGGGAGACAAGACTTGTCCTGCATGTACCTAGCTCATCATGAGCTGGAAATCTATTATTATTATTATTACTATTACTAGTTTTATTATTATCATCATCATTATTATTATTATTATTATTATTATTATTACTACTATGACCGTTGTTGTATTGTTACTAGCATCACTATCATCATTATTGTTATTGTTATTATCATTATCTATTATTGTCATCGCTGTTACTGTTATGATGATGATTATTGATGCTGTCGTGCAGGCCAGTCGACAGCTGACACAGCGTTGCTGAAAATCCAGAGAGCTTTTCAGCAGCTGAACGACCACGAGGCCTCCAGGCTACAATCAGGGACGGTGAGCTGGCAAGGCAATGCTGCTCATACTACTTTGTATCAAGTCTACAGGGCAGCTTTTAGAGTTTGTGCAAATTTGTTCAGGAACCCGAGGATGCAGAGGCAATCACCCACCAGATTTGCAAAATGCTTGAGCAGTCTGCGGGCCGTTCTAAGCTGTGCTTAGTGGTCGACAATGCTGAGGGTGTGATGGACTCTGATGGGCAAGATGTAAGGAGTCACTCATGTTTCTAACTGTAACGCAACATGTATCACATTATGTTGTGCATATTGCTTTGCAGCATTTGCATCAAGTTTCAGGTCAATGTGAATTCAGTTGCTCAAATGGTATACTACAGGCTGTGTGATCGCTATTGGTCAAACATCAGTGCTTTGTGAAGTCCGATTCTTTGCAGAGTGCAAGATTGGTGCATGTTGAGTACATCATCAACCTGGATTACTTAGCCCCATTGCAATTGCACCCTGCAATCTGATTATTTGCAAGCAGTGGACGTGTGCTTCACTGTGCATGAATACTTTGCAGGTGTTTGAGAAGTCCATTGCACAGACATTGGCAGCTGCTCCCTCACTGCTGATGATCATAACTTCACGCAATCGTGCGCTGTTTACCTCTCACAACCTCACCGGCAGAAGCATGGAGATACAGCAACTTGCCTCAAAGGATGCAGAGAAGATGATATGGCAGTTTGCAGCCTCCGACACGCCAAAGGCGGTGGTAGCAGAGCTGGCTGCGTTGTGCGGCAACATGCCCATTGCGTTGTTGGTTGTCAGCAGTCACATTGCTGACTCGGCTTCTGCAGCAAAGGTACACAGTCCACAATGTGTCCGGCCACATGTGCACAAGTGCTCTGCCTGTCCAACTCTGTTTGGGTTGCTGCTTACATTACATGCTAAGGTATGTGCTATATGAGTGTGGTCGTCCCACTTAGGCACAGCATGTCATTGTCGGTCCAACAAGTGGTATGTACTGTCACAGTTCAGGCGTCCATTTTGGTTTTTGTTTCTATCCTTTCCTTGCATTTGCAGAACATGAGTTTGCATGTCACTGGGCACACACGCACCTCTGATCCTGTGCTGTGGCGTTGCAGAACATGGTAGAGGTACTGCAAGCCCTCGGTCTTGCAAAGGGGATTGAGTCCATCAGCAAGGATAAACGCTTGCGGCTGTGCATAAGCTCTAGTTTAGAGCGAATGCCAAGCAATGACAGACTAGCCCTGGCAATTTTGAGCATGTTCCCAAACACCTTTGATGTCAATGCGGCCACAGCTGTTTTGGGGGTTTCAAGGCTTGCCACTATACAGTGTTTGGAGCGCTTGCGGCTGAAATGTTGGGTCAGAGACATTTCTGACGAACACTATCAGCTGCACCTGCTCATTCGAGACATGGCAGCAGACACCTATGAGCATCATCCAGACTGCCTGGCAGCAAAGCAGGCCTTCATTTCGTACTACCTTTCAATGTTGCAATCAGTGGAGCCAGAGTATGTGGATGCAGGCGTCAAAGGGATGCAGCAGCTCAGGTCACAGCGTCTCAATCTGATCAAGGCGTTCCAAGAGCTAGCCTTGCAAGCAACCCCTGTCCCTTCAGAGGAGCTCATGCAGCATTGCCACCTGGGCTTGACTGCTTTGAGAGCACTGACACGCCTAAGCCACTGGCAAGAAGCAGAGCGTGAGCTTACTGCAGCACTGGCTGCCCACCAGCTTATGCATGGTTCAGACCACCTCAGCTCAGCTGTGGCCTTAACAGGTCTGGCTGCACTCTTTGCAGCAAAGGCGTGTGATGCCAGCAGCGCAAGTTCTGCTGAACAGCAGGCGATTGACTATGTTCAGCAGCTGTACCGGGTGTTGTGCAACAAGGGCAAAGGTGACCCCGAAACTGTTCTGTGCGCCATTGATGTGGCTCACTACATGCCAAACTCGACAGACAAGCTGGGATGGCTTGAACAGTCACACACAGCTGCTGAGCAAAAGCTGGGCAGTCAACACCCCGTAGTACTTCTGCTGAAGTTTGAGCAGATCAAGCTCAAGGCAAAGTCAGACTTCCCAGGCATCAAAGACATCATCTTGGAGCTTCGGCAGAACCTGGAGTCATGCACTGAGCAGCAGGGCTCTCAAGGCAACTTGACCATCAATGCCTTGATCTGTCTTGGCACGGCTTTGGCACGCAGCCAGCAAGCAGAGGAGCAACAGGACGGTTTGCAGCGATTGCATCAAGCTGTGGAAGCCATGGCTGCAAACTACAGCAAGGAGGAAAAAGAAGTCCTTTGTGTGCAACTAGATGAGTTGGTCCCCAGCCTGATCTGGGCCCAGCAGGCAGATGCTGCTTATGAACTCTTGTCCAAGCTGAAGCCCATGTTCATTCAAAAGCTTGGGGCAAACAGCATGATCATAGTGAACCTCTTGAGGCAGCATGCTGCAGCTTGCTATTCTCAAGACAAGTACTCTGAAGGAGAAAAATCCTTGCGGGAAGCCATTTCCAAGGCCATGACGCAGGCATCCAGCAAGACTCAGCAAATCAGCTTTGTCATCAAGCAAGGGCTATACTTGGAGCTGGCTTCCAACCTGGAGGAGCAAGGCAGGTGGGTGTTTGTCTGACTTGTTTCTTTCAGTATCTGTATGTCTCATGTGTCCTTCAGTATCAGTATGTCTCAACACATTGTGCCATATGGCATGCATGCTGCTGGGAAGTGGCCACCATTTGCACACAAAATGTGGATTGTCTAAAGATCATGTGGCAGCTCAAGGCCACTTAATGAAGTTGCTTGACGGCTTATCATGCTTGTTGTAAGGTACGAAGATGCTGAACGCTTGCACAAGCAAGCTGGCAGGGTGTTGCGTGAGTCCCAAGGTCATCTCAGCCTCAGAGCAGACCATTGCATCAGCTTAGCTGCTTTGCAACGACGGCAATGCAACTACTCAGAGGCTGCCAAGGTGTTGCAGCAAGCGCAAGCAGACTGTACTGGCAATGAGGAGCAAATGTGTCGAGTCTTGTTGCAGCAATCAAAGGTAGCCAATGACACTGGTGATAAAGAGGGAGCGTTGCAGCTCATGTTGGCTGTGCAAAGCAGATTTTATAAGTGCAACCCAAATAGCAAATATAGAGCCTTTTTCCTGTGTGAGGATCTTGGGTGGGTGTACTTCCACAGAAGAGAGTGGCGTGTTGCTCTGCACTGGCTTGACAAGGCTGTGGCCATTGTCAAGAGACTAGCAGCAGGGAGCTGTCAAGCAAACTTTCAAAGTTCCATTTGCTATGCGGGTGCTGCTGCTGTTCGCTTCAGGCTCGGCGAGGCTCTAGAAGAAGCTGTTGAGTATCAGTCAAGAGCAGCTAGGTGTTTGAAGGCTTATGGCTGCTATGAAACAAATGGTGTACAAAGGGCTCTGTTTTATCTTGGCATCTGCCATCATTTGCAAGGCGAGCATGAGCTGGCACTTGTTCAGTTTGAAATAGCTGTGCAATCTCAGGGACGTGTCTATCACACAGCCCACCCGTCTTTTGCCATTTTCACGGACCCTACAAAAGGTTTGTGACAAGAGTATGTCACACAGTGACATGTCAGAATATCTCACATTCATTGCCTTATCTGTCTGTTCATGTAGAATCTGGGATTGCAAAGCTGTGTGCTTGACCTTATGGTTGTAAAAAGCATACATGCACATTTGCTTCACATGACCAAGTAGACTGAAGTTGTGTCTGGGATCCAGTCTTGCTGCATCATTGAGTGCTCTTTTGAAAGCATTGCATTTGTTGTGGTGTTCGCATATACTGTGAGAGTATGCAAATAGTGTTGCTGAGCTTGCTAGAGCATGTGCTTAACTTGTTGCTGCAATGCTCAGCTGGAGGTTGAGTGCAAACTCAAACTTGATTTTTTTTACTGTGAGTAAAGTTACCACGTACAATGTAACAGAATTTGTGTTGACTGTACACACACTTTCCTTATTAGGTCTCAGATAGCAAGGATGCACTGATCTACAGAGCTCATTCAAAACGCCTGCAACAAAGACAGTGTGATACAACATGCAGTCATGTGTAATATTATAACGCTGCGCAACGCATTGAAATGCAGCTGCTATGCATTAAGATGCACCTGCAGGTCAGAAGCTGTGTTCACATGAGCAGTAATGTCACTGACTAAGAAAGCTGCTGATATGCATTTGTACACTGTTCATCTGCTGCTGATTTGCAGGGACAACAATGAAGCAGGCCTACTGTGCTATTGCTTGTGCTGGTGTGTAGAGGCAAGAAGCCTTTGTAGAGAAGTCAGTGTGCATGAGGAACGGTTCTGCAGGTCATCATGATCATGCTATACTGCTCACGATACAGGACACAAGTTGTGGATTCATCTGCTGTACTTCAGCTAGCTGAGCACTGCTGAGATCAAGATCTTGGATTGTTGGGTATGTCTGGAACAGAGCTTGAATGATGGGGGCGAGTGTGCTGCATGACGACTGCACAATCATCTGATTTGCAACTGCGGCCAATGCATCGAACCCACCAGGAATGGTCACAGCCTGCATAAGAGCACACAACTTTGCACCCTGGTTGATGTGTCTGTCTGTAAACATGTGTGTCTTGCAACTTGTTGCTGGTTCCCCTCACACAGCACAGCACAGCACAGCACAGCACAGCACAGCACAGCACAGCACGCACAGCAGAGCAGTCTCAATGCCGCCCCCATGCTAAGCTGCACACCTGTTGTAGTATAGCCACAAGCTGCTGAGCGTAGCCAGCAGAAACAGCCTCATCATATGCTGCAGCCACTTCATCAGTTTGGTTTGCTGCCACAAGGTCAACGATGAGCTGAGCTGGCACTCCAGCTCCTCCTGGCATCAAAATGTACTCTAGGTATCGCACTAGGGCTTGACCAAAGGGCACTGCTGGGGGTGTCTGGAAGACACCATCCACCCCATAGATGACCAGCTGCAGCAAACTCACCAAGTCTGAGTAAAGACGAAAGAGAAGGGACACAGGGGAAGAGGCGCGTGACAAAAAAGGTCGCAGCGGGGGAGG
>JAABUK010002577.1_pt1 | contig 32316 bp, 43 predicted proteins | sample 5559141 | NCBI WGS metagenome assembly JAABUK01 (sample SAMN10711869, study PRJNA513367) | rock metagenome | isolation source: Antarctica rocks | place: Antarctica: Victoria Land, Pudding Butte nord | collected 2016-01-03 | reverse complement strand
AAGCCCCAACAGGAGGCTGAATGTGAAGCACTTAGTGTTGACACCAGTGGTGATTCAATGATTAGCTAACAATTTTGCAAGCTAGAGGGCGGCTATGTCAACCAGTTGGGGGGTTGCCAGGTGAGCGACCCAAGACACCATAGTAAATTGTCCACACTATGCAGACACATGCTCCCACTCCAAGAAGAGCCCATTTGTGCATCAAGTCCTTGAACTTGTAGCCCTCATCCTCAACTGCAAAATGAAGCAAGGTTTACGCCACAAGGGTCCGCCACATCTGACTCAAAAAGCTGTGTTGTGTGGGATAGGCCAATGCTTGTTTGGGTCTAGCACCTGCGACGGTGCAACCAGAATTGTGCCTGTCATTATGCAAGGAAATCGTAAAAACAGCTTTAGCTGTGCCAGCCATAGCACAAGAAGGACAAACACAGGGGCTCAAGAAATGCACCTCTGCATACAATGCACATTGCATATTGAAGCCATTTACCTGGCTTTGGGGCAACCTGAATCTGGATGGGAGTGCCAGTATAGCTGGTGCAGGTCCAGCCGTCTCTGCATGCAGGGTAGCCGTGCCTGTTGCCGTGCACAATGCCCTCCAGAATGTGTTGTGAAGCGGCCAAGCTCTTCTCAATAGCCTCCACATCAAGCTGGCCCCTCCAATTCCTTGGCACCGTAAAAGGTTTAATTGACGGTTCATTTGTTTCGCAGTCCACCATTTCAACTGCATCCAACAGTCGAACACTATATGCCACCTGAATGCATTGGAAGGATATGCACCTATGAACACTTCCACAGCTACGATCAAATTCTTTCAATTGGCGGATCATGCTATTGACACCCTGATGCTATCCGCACCTTGATGCTGTCAGCAATGTGGACAAAAAGTTTGCGGCCACATCACTTGACCAAAACAATGACAGAGCAAAAGCCTGTGAAACTTGCAGCAGAACTTGAATAGGTTTGCTATCAAGTCAAAATGTTAAAAGTGCGGTGGGCCTGGTTGAGGAGACACGCAAGCAACGAAGACAGTGACCATGCATGGTGCAATTTGTTCTTGTCCAAACCAATTGTCACCTGGGCCATCAGCTACATCAACGGAAACATGTCCCGCTTGGGTGCTTGCACCTGAAAGCAAGCATAGGACAATAAGAGCACCCTGTCATGAATTTGCAGCAAATTAAAGGCATATAAGCTTGGATCAGATGGTAGAAGTAATACTGAACAGGCTTCAAGATATACTGATGTCCTTCACACTGTGCAAGGCTGCCAGTGTGAAGGGCAGGGTTCACCACATTTGCATCTGCATCATTTCCTATGCCACATACAACATACTGACCTGGCCTTGCTATCTGGGTTGGGATGTTTCAAACACAGCTCCGTATACAACAGTCAATAGAACCGCTTGTGCAACAATGAACTTGCAGGCGGTCAAGGATCTAGCTCGTGCCGCTCTTAGTAACTTTGCTTTCACTAATGCTAAGATGGCTGAAATGCGCTCAATGTATAGCAAGAGTCAATGCTGCCATGAAGTCTGGGCTAGAAAGAATGACCGGCAACCGGATATGCAGAACTGAATGGAGTGCAACATGATGTGAAGACAGGTAAGCCAGTACGTACAAGCTGAAGGCAGGGCTTACTTGGTGCTTGACTGCGTAGGAGAATGTTCTCCTTCTCTTGCAGACTGAGCAGCTGATTATTCAGACTGAGCAGCTGATTATTCAGACTGAGCAGCTGGCCACGAAGAAACCTCACTTCCTCTTCAACTCCTTTGTTCCCTGCTCGCTCTGCTGCTGCCAGTTTCTGCTCGTATTTGACTATTTGCTCTTGGACATTGCGTATGTTCTGCCTGACTGATGCCAGCTGACCTTCCATAGTATTCGGCAGCAGAGTTGGCGTGCCACCTAAAGCACACAAAAACATGAAGTCAAGCAAAGCGTAAAACCCCCCAATGCCAATGCAGTGGTCTGGAGGCTTTGTTGAAACGTCCGGTCGTGGCAGTGCTGTCAGTACCGTGTTTGGCAGTACCTGACCAGCAAGAATGTGCTTCTCAACTACTACCACGAAATTGCAAGGTGGAGCGTCGTATGCGCGATAACGGCTTGAAACTATACCAGGCAAATCGAAGTAAGCAGGCTGAGCTGACGCCAGTACCTGTGTGGCAACACCTAAACGGCAATAGCTGACTGGAACGACTTTGTCAGAGCGGACCGCTGGGCTTAGCACTGGATACGAAGTGTTCGTTCGTGACAGACGTCGCCTGCGCAGACGCGAGGTTTCTGTTTCTCGGTCGAACCTGCTCTGTTGTGCCAATTTTGCCAAGGTCTGCGACAACCTAAACGACCCCTCCCGTGACCTAAAAGACCGCTGACTAAGACCCTGCCAGGGCTTGACCTCCAACCCAATTTATGGAGGGGTCAACAATATCGCTTGGTTGTGCAAACGTGCTGATCGCAATATGCAGTAAATTCAAGCCTTGCGTGCCTCGAATGCAGCGAGTGAGCAGGACAGTTGTAAAGTCGTTGAGCTTGCACTCTCGCATTGGCGCGGCAGTAACTTCACTAGCAGCAGTACTGCCATCAACACCAGTGAAGTCAGGAAGCAACGACACATTCGATATCACCAACGTTGCTACTCCAAACAACCTTTATTTCTCTCAACAAGCTTTTGGTCGGCAGTCAGTGAAACATCCTCGGTCGGTACAGGCCAGTCTGCACCCAATTGGCTGATCACATGCATCACTGGCACCTGTGACCAGAAGCCTGTGTGCAGGTCTGGATGGCGACACTGTGCTCAAGTCTTCTCCATAAGCTTTGCTACCAAAGCAGAGGACTACGACTTGATAGTTGCTGAGGCAGGGCTTGTACGAATAGAAGGGTACGCTGCTTGTTGCTCAGCATGCTTGTGCAGTCAATACAGTGTGCATGCACAGATGGTTACGCGTTTCTTCCTGCTCAGGTATGATGGTACTGGCTTCATCGTGAATGATGTTCAAGTGCAAGGAGCCGTTTTTTGCCTTGCTGACCTTTTCATGATGTGGAATCTCAAAAGCTGGCAGGAGCTAACACCAGATGCCCTGAGTATGCTGCACCTGTTCAAGCCTGCCCCTGGTAATATTATTGTCCGTGCATGATATTTGGGCCCTTGTGATGCAAACACAGTCACAATGTGATCTTGTGCTGTGTACGCAGATCTGGTCATCATAGGCTGCGGCCTCCACTCACAGATGGTGCCACCAAGTTTGCAGGCCTACTTTAAGCAGCATAACATAGCATATGAAGCAATTGACACGGTATGCACTGTTCCCAGAGCTGCCAGCAACAGACCTGATTTGCTCAATTGTCTCTTGATCGTGTACTGCCTGCAGGCCAATGCTGTGTCTACATTCAATATACTCAATCAGGAAGGCCGAAAGGTGGCAGGTGTCTTTTTACCTGCTGCAAGCAACTGACATCAAGATGACCTGGTGCATAAGGGTTTTGACTGTCCCGATGAACACACATGGCCTATACTGCCACGTTTGGTATTTCAGCTCGGTGTCCATAAATACCTAGTAGCCACATGAGCTGTGCTTCCAAAAGTATAACAACATCAGGCTTGAACTGCTTTGCAGAGGCTGAACATGTCAAACATATTAGTCATGAAGGCAGTCAGTGCTGCAGAATGCTACAGCTATATAAGAGCTGCTCAACAGCAGAGTTTACAATCTGCATCTGGCAGCCGTGAGTTTCCGCTAGTTGTTTTGCTTGCACATTGCTGATGCCAACTTTGAGCAGGTGTAACAGGCAACAGGTTGGCCCTTGGGTTGTGCATTGACATAATCTATGCATAGAATGTGTTGGCTGAGGACCATATGTGAAATCTTGTTAATCATTATTATTATTGTAACAAAGGAAGAAGTGCTCAACACTGTAGTCAGAGAGGCATGAAGCACCAAAGGCATACATGATTGATCTGAGCTGTTTCAGCAGGATGTCTGTGGCAGGTGGCTGTACACCTGGTATGACGTTAGAGTCTGAAGTCTGCTCTCAAGTTGCACGTGTTTGACCTTGTCCTGCTCGCTGCAGAATGGCTGCGTTTTGTTTGCATGTGGCCACAGTGAGTGGTTTCACTGGTAAGCACAGGATAACTGCAGGTGAGCATAAAGCAGTCATAATCATCGTTCGTTCGTTTCTGCAGCAATGAGGCTCAAGCAGAGAGGGAAACAAGGCTCTGTGCACCGTCCTGAAGTAGACAGGCAGAAAGAATAATGCACGGAATTCCTCGCAAACACTCTGCGTATCTAACACTAACACAATACCCCCACAATCCATGCTCTTTACCAAGCTCTGTACATCAGTGTGTCCTTAACGACATGTATCTGAGATCCAATCTATCAAGGAAATACTCTTCGTGCAAGACCTGCAAACAAGCCATCATTGTGTCTGGTGGTATACAGGCAGGATCTAGAAAGACATATCCACCTCCTGTTCTCACTTTGAGCGTCATTTGTTGATGTTGTCATAATGTTCTTGCTCATTGCCAGCTGGCAGCTTGGCTGTGCATCTGATTCATTTGGACCAGCTGCCATGACGTTTAGCCTACATTAACAGCCAGCAGCCGATGCAAGGCAGGCATACTGCTTGCGTCTTGCTGAAGTTGTGCATACAGCTGCTTGGCTTGCTGGATGCCAGCTTCAGGGTCCAAGGAAGCTAGTGGTATTGAAGCAAAGTCTCTCAAGAAAGCTCGAGCTCTCGCATGTGCCTTGCCCTCTTCGTCACCCACACTGTCCACCTTCTGTCTTTTGGCAGATGGCTCATCCCCATCCTGTGGGGGAACAACTCAAACCTGGTCAAGCTGTCTTTGCTCTTTGTGCCTCATAATGCTGTCCTGTCACTGATGATTCCCAATTGCATAACTGCAGTCTGCCAGCCAAGATCTGATCACAAGCAACAATACAAGCAGCCTGATGCAGACCCTTCAAGGCACGACTTCCATCAATGCAATGCTACTGCCCAACTCATATTTAGAACGCTTGCAAGGCAAGCACTTCAGCCATGCAGCTTGAGTGTCTGTGTCTGCTGCTGTGCAGCTCTTGTCCAGGCTAAACAGATGATGTGCCCTGTCCAACCATTCTGGCAAAGCATGGCATTGACTTCTTGCTGACAAGCACAGGACATCAAACGATCAGATGATCTGCTCACCGCAATGGCAAGCATGGGATTTGAAAAGTCCTCCAGCTCAGCAGCGCGCTCCTTGGCCAGCTGCACCACTTCTGGCGGGAAGTTGGCAAACTCAGCCACATGGATGCCAAAGGATTGGTCACATGCACCGGGGCTGACCTGGTACAGCATTGTCAGTTTGCCTGATGCTGCATCTATAGCCGTTTCCACGTGAAGATTGGCAACTCCCACAGGCCCCTGCAATGGTTTCAGACGCCGTTTTTTTACATGCAGGCTGTGTCATGCATCACCAAGAGCCACTCAGTCAACCTGAAAGAGTTTGGATGTATTCTGAACAAGAGGAACCTTGTGCATGTAGAAGAATACAGGCAATTATGAAGAAGACAGCAGTGTGAGAGGACAGCAATCTGACATGCATACAGGAAAGGATTCACGCAGCTGACAATGTGCGGCTAGGCATGTGGCTCATCAAAGCATGTCAGGAGTACATGCTGCAGAAGGGGTGCATAGCACACGTATTCTGCCATGCAACCATGCCATGAATGAACACAAGTCCACCCAACACAAGACAAAGTCAGAGCAAGAGGATGGGACATGCAGAGAGCGCCGATGCCCCCTCATGGGGTAGGGCCTTAGCCTCAGCAGGACTTGTAATCTATGCTGGCAACCATCGGGGTATGCCTTGTGCACTAGGCCTATCAGGACTAGATCAATGTGACATGCAGGTATGGGTGACCTTGAGGGCTGTGAGCTCGTGGAAGTGGGTAGCAAAGAGGGTGGTGCAGCCGATAGACTCCATGAGGTGCTCTGATATAGCCCAAGCTAGCCCAAAGCCATCATAGGTAGAGGTGCCCCTACCCAACTCATCAATGATGACCAGAGACCTGGATGTGGCACCCTGCATGCATGCTGTCATTCAGTTTTTTCCATTTTATGACTTACAGTATGGGGTGTGGAGCCAGTTGTGACGCATCAGAGATCCTGCATGCATGCTGTCATTGAGTTTTTTCCAATTTATGGCTTACAGTATGGGGTGTGGAGCCAGTTGTGACTCATCAGAGATTCTGCATGCATGGTGTCATTCATTTTTTTCATTTTGTAACTTACAGTCTGGGGTGTGGAGCCAGTTGTGGCTCATCAGACATCCTGGCTTGGAAGCACAGTGTCCAACCACCTCTGATAGACTGCATGGCCCGGTTGCAATCTGCAAGGCTACATTGTTGCACACAGGGTGTAGACAGCAGTGTGTTGGCCACATGAGTTTGCTCAGAGTTGGATGTGAACAGAACTATATGAGCTGTGTGACAGGACAGAGTGTATGAGTGACGCTGAGCACAGACTAGCACCTTGCATGCTGCATTCATGCACACCCTGCAAGTGTATGAGTAGAGCTTGAGATGGTGGGATCACACACGGCTTGTCACACCTTGAGGATTGCAGCTGTCTCCAGCATTTCAGCCATGAAGGTTGAGACCCCCCTGAGCTGACAGTCCCCCGCCCCCACCCGGGCAAAGATGCAATCCCTGATGGCAATGCGCGCCTCATCACATGGCACAAAGCATCCCACTTGAGCCATGAGTACATTTACCCCAACCTGCAAGTCAATCAATCCTTAATCAACTGACATTCTCTGTCTTTAGGACTCATCAGGGGAGTCAACAGACAATGATTGGCAAGGCACCTTACTGCTCAAGCGTGTGCTGTGAGCGTGGCTAAGATCTAAGTAGCTAGGTGGTTCAATCAAATTTGCACTCTGGCCTGCCAGGCAGACAGGGCAAACTGCTTGGCAGCAACAACACTTTCTGTTGCTGTCTGAGCGGTGCAAGGTTGAAGGGCAGCGTACTGCTCCAACCATTGCTCATGACCGCTTTCAGATGCATGAATTTGCCTCCTGTGCGACGTCTGCTAGGAATGAGAAGAGACAGGTGCATGACTGCAGCTCCCCCGTTTGGGTGCCGACACATAGATTTGCCTGCTGTGGTTGTGATGAGATGTGGAGATGTGGGGATGTACCTGGCGGATGTAGGTGGATTTGCCACCCATGTTGGGTCCTGTGATGATCTGGAACCAGGAGTCCCCTCGCTGCATGCAGCAGTCATTCTTGATGAAGTCCACGCCCTCCTGAGCCTCCACACACGGATGCCTGCATTGGAGCAGGATGTCCATCTCATGATGCAGGCAGGGAAGAGATCAGGAAACCCAGAGGAAGACAAAGAGGAACAGGAAAAGGGGGGAGAAGAAGAAAAAAAGCAGAAAGTATGGAACAACAGAACAGGGCAACTGTTCCCTTGGCTAGTCAAGTAGTCATAGTTGGCCCCATCAACCTTTCAAAAGTGTGAACGAGGGAATGAATGAGTGAGAATGAGTGAGAACGAGTGAGAATGAGCCAGTGAGCGAGTGAGTGAGTGAGTGAGTGAGTGAGTGAGTGAGCGAGTGAGTGAGCGAGCGAGCGAGCGAGCAAGTAAGTGAGCAAGTAAGTGAGCAAATGAATGACTGAATGCCAGTGAGACTGACACACTCTCTGTTAAGCCTGTGGTGGCCTCAGCATACACAATTGAGGATAGGTGTAGCATGCAAAAACATGCAATGCATCAACCCGACAGGAACTACATAATCCGACAGAAACTACAACATTGAAGCATGTTCAATGCAGGGGAATTGGGACTAATATACCTGCAAACATTTCAATTATAGGTATTGCCAAAGCAGGCAATGAGGATGATGGGACAGACCTGCAGCCCACCAGCTTCAGTTCCCCATCATCTGGGGGGAGCATCTGGGGGCGCACATAGGGGGTGGGTGCGTTCACTGCCACCTCTGCAAACCCTAGCAGCACATCCATCTCTGCCAAAAGGGCTGCAACACCCTCCCATACCTCCACAAAGGTGTGGGCCACACCCACAACCTGGACAAGTCAGGCAAACAACATTGCATGAGCCATTGGTGGTAGGTGATGAGATGCAATGCCAAAGCACAGACAGTACATGACCTCAAAAGTTGTGAGCCTTGATGTTGGGACTGCTTCATTCTATATCAGGACTTGCACTACAGCTGCGCAGTGGCAGACATTTCATCAATCAGGTGAGGTGTGCTGCATAACATTGATCATGCAGCAGTAGCTCCAAGCTGCCATCCAACATGCCCTGCACATTCGCTGCTTGGTGCCTACCTGCTCCACCAGCTGCTTCTGCATGTCATCATATTGCCCAGACAGGTTCTGCAGCTTCTCAGCAGCTTCCTTCATGGGCCGGTTAGTGAACTTGGTGCCGTCCTTGCGAGTCTCCAGCAGCATGTACTTGGCCTGCAGCTTCTTCCTCACTACCTTCTCTTCCTGCACGCAATAATACCTTCAATCATCCAATCATACCCCACAATAATCCAATCATACCTTCAATCATCCAATCATACTTTCAATCATCTCTTCCTGCACACAATCATGTCTTCAATCATCCAATCATACCCCACAATCACACCTTCGCTCATCCAATCATACCCCACAATCACACCTTCAATCATCCAATCATACCCCACAACTATACCTCCAATCATACCAACTGGTGCTCTCTGTCATGGCTGGTCTTTGTCCTCAAGGCGCCAAATGCACATAGACAATGTGGCTCTTGAGCATCCTGTGCAGAGTAGTCTTGGATGAGAGATGACAAGGCATACCTTCTGGGTGATTCTGAGGCAGCGTGTGCGTGTGTTGTTGGTGCGGTGCCATTCCAGCTTCACTGTCTTGTCCAGAATCAGATCCAGGTCTCCTGAAGACAGACGCCACAGAAGGATGTGATAACATTCCGCAACCAGTATCAGTTTGAGCTTTCACAATGGCAGCTTTCACAAGCACAGCTTTTGTAACATTTATCAATTATCGTATACAACCCATGTCTTGGCATTCTGCAACATTTGTTTTCAAAGGAACAAATCTATGACTGAATCATCTGCAGTCTTGTTTATAGCCATTGCCCCAAGACTTGAGCCTCATGTGCAACTGCATAAATGCATGCTGTTGTATCAAACCACACAGCAAGTATCGCAGTGAACATGAGCAAAAACAAGTTGGGTGAGGTTCAAGCTTCAGCTTGATAAAACCAAGCAGGGTCACAGTGCTCAGCTAACCTGCAGCGTCTTGTGCTAGGTCATCTATCCTCCTTTCAATGCCTTCCTTCTCCACACGCACTTCCTGAGCAAATCCCCACACACAGGTGTCAGAATTTGGATCCAACCTCACCGCAAACCCCTCTTGTCTAAAGCTATCAGCAAGGAAGCTATGCAGACAGAGCTTTAAACAATACCGTGCGCATATTGCACAGACGCAGCGACAGTGTGTGCACACTCAAAACAGTTATGTTGGCATGCATTGCCATGCTGCTTGCAACTGACTTGTGCCGCAAAGGTATGCCAGAAAACAGGTCAGAAACAGTCACCTTGTATTGTGCCAGAAACAGGAAGGGTTAGAACACCTCCAAATGCAATATCAAAATAGTCAAACGCATGCAAGGCTGCACATACAATGTCACATAATGTTGCAGGAAGACAACCCATTGCATCTACAACGCCTGTTGCAGGACACATGTACACCATCATTGACAGGAACAAACAGGAAATATGAGTGCTCCCGAGGCAAACTTCATACACAATTACCATGGAAACAAACCTAAAGCTATGAGTCATAAGGATGCGCAAGACAGACTGCTTTGGAGAGACAAGCCTTGTCCTGCACGTACCTAGCTCATCATGAGCTGGAAAGCGAATTTATTATCATTATTCTGATTATTATGGCAACAAACCTGAAGCCCTGAGTCGTATGAGGCACAGATGAGGTACTCATCAGGGATCTTGTCCAGGTCTACAGCAGCCTCCAACAGCTCCTCAAACTTCACCAAGTGCTCATCATCATGGTACTCTGTCAGTTTATTCGCATACCTGCAATAGGACAACTTGTCAGAGTCTTACATGCTTTTGCTGTGAGTGCTGTGGTGTCTGCTGTGTGAAATCGAGAATTCCTCATGAGAGCAAGCTTGTAGGCTGCTAGAAAGATGCCAGATCTTGAATAAAAGACCCCAGCACGTTTGAGGCAACTGACACACATGAATGTAGTTGATAACCCAACATCTGTGTTTACCAGACTCGAAGATGACTTGAAGTCACTTAGTGCATTTGGGTAGTACAGTGAGCTACTGCTCACGATAGCATTGAGCAGTAATGATGCTGTCAAACAGAAATTACCCAGGTGCTCTGCTAATACTTCTGGGAATCTTTGATGCTTATCACCATGCAGGTCATCATCACTTAGCAATGACACCGTCGATGCAAGTGTGCATGTATCACTCATGAGCTCGTCTGATACATGTGATTTTACAGTACTGTAGCACCATGGATGGAGCAAAGCAGTTATGCTGCTGTATGGCCTTCTGAATCGGGGTGAGGCATACCTGATACCTACCTGGCTAATGCGAGAGCAAAGGCTGGCACAGGTGAAAATCAATCAATCACAGATGCAGCAAAGCAGTGATAGTGCTGCAGGCGATGCGTGCAGCACTGACCCTACATCGTATGAGGTGCTTTTATCGCTCATGAGCTTGTCTGATGCATGTCATCATCCAGTCCAGTAGCAACATGGGTGGGGCAAAGCAGTTATGCTGCTGCAGCCAATGCGTGCAGCACTGACCTGGTTCTAAGAAGATCAGCATGAGGTCCAGGATGATCCAGTAGAGCAGCTTGGATCATGGGCAGCTTGCTGCTGGCCCTATACAGCTGGCACAGGTCTGACAAGCTAGTCTTGCGCCGCTCCAGCTTCCTTGTCAACCGCTCCACGTCTGGCATGCCTGCACCATGTGATATTCTATGACTCATCCTTTTACCTGTCCTCAGACACACGCTACAGAGGCACAACACCTGCCAAGTAAATATGCTGGACAAGCAGGAAGCACTGCTGGCATGCGCACAACAAGATCACTAGGCTGTGTCTGCTTGCAGTAACATCACAAGTGGAGGGTGTCAAAGGAATCAATGCTGCTGGCTGGCTAAAGCATTGTTTCCTCTCAATCTGCTGGTCAAATATTTCACTTCAGCATATATGAGGAATGCGGACGCAGGGCACAAGAAACCCTTTGGAAACGTATGGTACACGATAGGTCTCTTTTTCTGGGTTTTACCAGGCAGCTACAAAAAAAACAGTGAAACTGTCACAAAAAGTTTGTAATTCTTGGTTTACCTCGCAGGTGTTGGTCTCTGAGGCTCTCCCTGAGGGTTGGGTCACTGGTGAAGGTCTCCACAATGTCATGCCTCACGGTGATCTCTGCCAAATCTACCAGAGGCTGCTTCAGCCACACCTGCAAGCCCACCTCAACACCACTTAGTTATCGACAGACACATAAACACACATGTACACACACATACAGACACAGACACACACACACACATCAAGATGACCAGCTTTGTGTTGTTGCTGTTTAGGTCTGTGATGACTTGCAGGGCCAAATCTGCAGTCAATTGTTGTCATGCCCAGCACCTTGTTGTCACCTGAGCTTCAAACACACAATGCTTTCAACACAGAGATGCTGCATGCGTGGCGTGCTCAGTGTCCTTGAGCGCTAAATTCCACAGCCTCATGCAACACAGACCAGACACAAGCATGACCATGCGAGAGGGGTCACACCAGTGGCAAATGTGTCAAGTTGCATTGCACCTGTTTGACAGTGAATGAATAGCAGATCAGCATGGCATTCTGCCTCGATATGAGCAGACATAGAAGTATAAATGTGATCAGAAACAGTCAAACGGGGCTATGAGGCTTGCCTTGAGGAAACCCTTGCCCATGCATGGAGATATACATATTTGGAGTCAGTCATAGCACAAAGAAATGTGCATTTGGGTTCAATCAAAGAGCGCTGTGAGAATTGCCTTGAGGAGGCGCTTGCCCATGCTAGTCCTGGCTCTGCTCATCAGGCCATACAAGCTGAAGTTGTCATTGGCGTCAAACTTGGTCTTCATGACATTGAGTGCGCGCTGTGCTGCAGCATCCAGGCGCATGAAGCGGCCCATGTCATACAAGGACAAGCTGTACTTGCCGTGGTTGCCCACATCTGCCAGCACCTCACTGAAGGCCATCACACCTGTATAACAGAAGGCAGATCTGAGTGTCACTGAAGGAGGATGAGTTTGTTGTACATACACTCACCAACTCACATAGGGTTAGCCTAAATTGAGCGGCAGGCCTTGACAAGTAGGCTAGAGCTTATTCACTTTGGCGCCTGTGCTGAGTGGCCTCTGAAGGTCCACATACTTGATCTGTAGCAGGCCCATTCTCAGTTGATGACAGATGTCAGGACCACCAACTGACATATACCTATGGTGTGCTTTTCAACAGAATGTCGCCTGGTTTGTGCCTGCCCTGACTTGCATAACCTGTATCACAATCCAGCAGTTGTCTGCTTGAAAAGCCAACCCTGCTGGTGACTGGAAAACTGCACTGCTTTCCATCATGTATATTGCCCACCTGCTAAAGCTGAAGAGGCCAGCTTGCGCTCCAGCACATCTCGGTGCTGTTCCACATTGCCTGACTTCAGCAGACGTGTTAGGTCCTGCTCCAGGTTGTTGGTCTTGAAGGAGGCTCTGGGGCGTTCTGAGCCAAGAGCCCCACAGCGGCTCATCACATCACGCATGCGGCTTGCATCAGCAGCCTGTGACCCAGCATCTGGCTCCTGCAATACATCCCCAATTCTGTTGTGACTGCATAGCTGAGACTGATGTTTGCGCTGGTGGATGAACGCTAGGATGGCACTTACAGTAGGTCAGCACTTGTTGCATGTGACTTGCACCAGCTTTCTGTGACTTTGCAATGGCTGAGCCCGCCCTGATGCAGCACACAGTGCCTACACTGACTCATGGTGTAAGACAGCAGTGTAGGCACTGTTTGCTGCATCAGGGCAGGCTCAGCCATTGCAAAGTCACAGAAAGCTGGGTCAGAGCAAGCAAGCATGCAGTTGCTGTGTGCACACCACTTCTTCAGCAACAGTTTGCTCAGCTTGTGCAGCTGCTGGGGGCAACTTCAAGCATCACAGTGGCAATCTGCAGCAGGAAGCCCTCACCTTAGGGAGCACACACTCTTTGGCCCCAAGCTGCACCAACACAGTCTCCAGGTTACAGAAGTGCTCATCATCAGTGAACTGGCAAGCACCCAGTTTGCGGCCGGTGGCATCACAGTAGGCCACCCCAACACTGCGGCTGCCCTCCACATACTGCAGGAAGACTGCCATCACCACAGGCACATCTGCCATGTCTGTGTTGTGGTACAGTTCCTCCTCGAAGGAGCCCAGCTTGCCAGGTGATGCTGTCCTGCAGCACTGACACTGTCTGTGTGTGGGCTCTGACACAATGCTTGTCACAGCTTTGGTGATCCTTGGGTTGCAGGATTAGGAGCTGATACTGTGGCACACCCAAGGCTAAAGGTGGCTGAAGAGTCAACAGCACAATGTCATGGGCACAGTGCAAGCGCTACAATCAGCTGGGCGGAGCAGCGCACAGCAATGACACTGTTGCTGATGGAAGGGCAGATCAAGCCTGTGACTTACAAGATGGACTTGAGCTCTCAAAACTGATCAAGAGTTTGTACAGTCTGTGTATGATTCATACTGCTCCTGAAGTTCATATGGTCATTGGTAGACAGGTGTACCACAACATGCTGGCCAGCTTTGGCATGCAGATACAATGGGAGGAAAGGTCTCAGTCCTGTGGCATGCATTGCAAGGATCAACAGATTGGGCTGTTGCAATTTGAGCTGATTACGGCATGGAAACGTGTGACAAGTGAGGTGTGAAAGCTCACCTGACCTTACGCCACGCAGACCCTGAGCCTTCATAAAGCTCTACTGTATGTTCTGCTCTCTCAAGCAGAAGTTCCCGCAGGACTGTCTCATACAAGCTGCGGTTGAGTGTGACACCTGCAGCCGAGCTGTGAAGTCATGAACTTGCAGTGATGTGTCCGAAAAAGCAAAGCTAGGTCATGGAAATACCAGGTAAGCCGCTATCTTGCTTGCCCAGGTACTTCACCACTGCGGTGGTCTTGTAAAACTGCCTGGCGACGAACAAGGCGTCTTCGCCGTGCACAGAATAGAACCCCTACAAAGAGCTCATACAGTGCTGCATCTTGAAGTTTGAACGCGCACTTGGACCTCATTGCCACTGTCTCCGACGCACCTTGCGATCGAAGAACCTGACGATTGTTTTGTCCTGTGCAGTGTACACAAGGCATGAGTGATTTCGCTTGCTAAGCTAAGGCCACGCCAGGCAAGAGCGAGTTCCATCCTGGCATGCGTCAAGCTACCTTCGATAGGGCGTTGTACCACTGCACGAACCCATATTGGGATTTGTCGTCCAATTCTAGTTCTGGTGCAGTGACGTCGCCAGCGGGCTCCATTTGACGATAAAGTCCGGGAAAAGGCAAAATCAGTGGTGTATGCGTGATCACAAACTCATACTAAGGGCGGAGACCTTGTCCAGAAGCTTTGCAAGTCAGGTATCTCAGTTCTCTCTTAGAAGTCAGCAAATCTGGTCATCACACCCGGGCAGTTTGACGCTCGCACCGACTACACCTGCAGTGCCACCGCTGCATGCTTTGCGGCATGCTTTGAGTGTGTGTGCGTGTCACTGGCAAATACATTTGCCTCTTAAGTGCCTCCATTGGGAATTCTCCGCTCTAGGACTTCTATACTGGGCTTCAGGTCCGGCAGCCGTTGATATAGCTGGTGCATCCCCAGCGAATCCGCAAACTGCTTGCGTTCGTCTGGTAGCGTGACTGATCATGGCCAAAGTGTTCGACGAGGACAATGTACACAATTTCTGGGGCCTCTCCCCCAGTATCGACGTGCTAGCATTACTTAATAGTTTGCCTGTATCGGTCAGCCAGCACAGCATGCTCGAGAGGCTTGCGGAGGCTGACGCTATCCACCTTCTGCAGGTATGAGTGCACTTGTATGAACTGATCAGTCAGTCTGGGGTTTTATGTTGCCATTCATACCGTCAATGCATTGCAGATTGGTGCCTATGACTGTCGCCATTCAGCACAAGCATTAGCTAGCATGTGCAAACTCACAACGCTTCCCAACAGAACACTGCACATTTGGGTCTATGAGGAAGCTCCTGAAATTCTTGCAAGGCACATGCTACTTCTGAGCATTCTCCTCGACAACACGCTTCCTGTACGCCAACGAACTGAGCTGTTCATTGAACTTCACGGCAACGCGTGCATCCAAGCAACTACCGCTCAGTACCTTGGTAAGTCTTGCAGAGACAGCTCTTCAGTCGACACTTGTCAGCAGCTGGTACTGTGAAAAGGCACTATTGTGGTGACCTGCAATTTGCAGAAAAGCAGGGCCGCATGCTTGAGACTGTCACCCTGGACTCCTGTGCTGGCACTGAGGCTGCACCAGCCAGTGTCATCACGGAGCTGTTTGACCTGTCTTTGATGCGATTTCAGCAGCGAGATGATGTTGCTGAAACATTCAGGAAGTACAGCCACAAGGTGCAGCTTTGCCATGATTGTGCTCTTGTTACTAATGTCAGGTATTTATCTGTCTGTACAGGCAAAGCAGCACACAATGCCGCAGTTGTAGATTGCCATGCCTGCCTGGAGTAGCATTTAAAGCAGATATTTGGCAGAAAGCGATAAATTGCTTGCTCATGCCACAAATGCAGGTGCCTTATGACATGCAGAAAGCATGGGATGCCCGCATCAGGAAGTTTTATGGGTCCCGATATGACTACAAGCGCAATGCGGTACATACGTTCCTGCACCAGTATTGTCATCTGCAACATGTACATCGTGCTCTGAAACTGCTGCTTGTGAACCCTGTCCAAATGGCAGTTTGTCCCAGCAATTGCAATATGTGTATGAAAGAGCCGTGTGAGCTGTAGTATGTGTCGTCCAATGCATCTGCTCAGTTTGTGCAGCACTTTTAGTCTCTTTTTTCTCTGTGAAAGTTTTTTTCTCTGTGCTAAATTGTATGCACAGAGCCACATCAGGCTATGCATTGCCAAATGCAACACCTTGCTTGGCATTCAGATAGACTGGGACTACCACATGAGGCTAGCCCAGCAGGGCACCCCGGGGCTTGACCCCAGCGCAGGCAGCATCATTCACTTCTACCACTTCAGGCGGTGGAGGGAGTGTGGAGTGGCATATGAGCTGCGCGACTGCAAGTACAGTCAGGCTAACCCCACGCTCCTCAGCACTGCCTTTGGCACCCGCAAAGAATACAAAGACAGGTCAGAACCGCAACCATTTGTGCAGAACAGAAATGTAAATCTGTTTTGGATGTGTGCAATGCAATGTTGCGGTGAAACAAAGTGATACATTGCAAGTGCATAAAAACTGCTATTCTCAGACACCATACAACCCTCCACATACCATGCTCGGCTGTTGCATGTTGCTCACTGCCCTGATAGTGGTTTGTGGGAATCTGCTGGCAGATCAGCAGTCCTGCTTTTGGCATAGGCAGGATGCAGCAAAACTGCTGCTGTTCCAACCAAAAGCTTTGTAGTGCAGACTTGGGAATGACAAGGGCCGCAGTGTATCTGCCTGGGGCTTCTGGGGTGACACACTCGACTCTCCCTACCACAGTTTTGGCACATCTTGTTCCGAGCCCAGCTTCCTCAAGATCAGCAACAAGCAGTTTGTACACACCGCTGTCAGTGTGGCAGAGTACAATGTCACGGTGCGCAGCATGTGCCTCTGCTGCTGCTTCTGATATGCAAGCAGAGATAACCTGCTCTGGTCAAGCAGACTACAGCCTGTTTGCTGCCTGCTGTTGGCTTGCTGCTGTCATTGAAGTTGCCTTTCCTCTCCTCCTGGCTGGCAAATACAGCTCTCAGCTTCATTATACTACACAGCTTCTCTGCACAATTGGCAGCAGTCTGTCAGAGCATCAGCACACATATTGACTGCCCTACGCAGAGGCATCATTTCTCAGCGTGGGACAGGAATGCCCAACCCAGAACTGCATGGAGACACGACTTAATGATGATGATCGTTTGAGAAACACCAATTGTATATGAAAAGCCTAGCCATTGGCGGCTAGCCTGATTGGTGATTGGTTCACCAACTTTGGGCATGTGCAGGCTATGATAGAGGAGATGCGCACAGGAAAGGCGTATGAGCTGCCTAAGGAAGGGATTGCAAGGAGCAAACTGGCTGCTGGACCGACAACTCTGGAAGATTTGGTAGGTCAATTGTCTTGGCAGCACAAACTCATCCCTGCAGAGAGCTTGCAACCATGCATGGTGCTGACGTGCTGCTGATGTGCTTAGTATCGTGATGGTACATGCAAAAGCAGCCTGACATGGATGATGTGAAACAGCCATCTTACAAGTCCATGCAGCGTCCAAGGCTAGCCGTTCTATACTTATTTGCTATCCAGCCCACATATCTGTCTGACTATGCACTCAAACCTGCCATCCAGGAAGAGATGGCCAGCGATGCAGATGGTCAATCAGCAACCAGGCCTGACGAAGCAAGTTCTAGCAGGCAGTCTGATTCTGGTCAGAGTGCAACAGAGAGGCAACAAGCTGAGGCATCAACTTCGCAGGTCAGTTGATGTAGCTCCTGTGTCTACTGCTACACATGCATCGTATTCGTGTGTTCAGCCTCTGCCTTACAGCTGTGGTCTGCAAAGCAACCATGCTTGGGGTTGTCAGCTGGGTCTGTAATCAGTGCATAGGATCTTTCATCATTTTGTATCATATTATATTGTCAAGTGTCAGCGTGTGCAACTGCCCCTTTTCTCCGCTTGTGTTGGCAAACTGCCCTTTTTCTGAAACAAAAATGGTATTGTTGTCAGGAAAAGGCATGACAGCATGAGACAATATCTGCAGCTTTGGCTCAAGCCCAGCTGTATCCATGTCAAAATGGAGACTTGTGGCTAACAAGGCAATCACACCATAGTCATCGCACTTGTTGAGCACATATTGACCATTGTTAGACATACATATGTATTGCAGGCATCGGCACAGGAGCAGACACAGTCAGATGCATTAGATGCAGCCATGACAGATAGATGCAAACATGTCAAAATACACTTCTTGACAGGAGACATCAAGAAATTGCTGCTCAGTCGCAGCAAGTATGCTGGCATGTTTTCTGCCATCACAGTGGGGCATAGGCATGTGCACCTGATAGACAAGGAGCATGAGCTGCAGAAAGTGGCTGCACCTGGTGCAGTGCTGGCTGTAGAGACTGCAAAATACATGCTGCAGCTCACAACCAAACAGGTATGGGCATGTATCTGGTGATGTTGAGGGGAATGCAAGCCACAGCGTGATAGCCAAATGCTAAGTACTTGCTGCAGCATACCAGCATGAATGTATGCAGCGTCAAAGCTTTTACACTATTGGGTGGCAGTGCATGTCTGCTGATCATGGTATATAAGCCATATAAGCCACCTGGTCCAGCAATGATATCATGAGCCATGGACAGTTGATGATAACAAGCAGTAACAACACACTCTGGAATATTTTTTGTCTGTTTGCGGCAAAATGTGCACCATAAGCAGCCCCACAACTTGGCAACTTGCATGCTGTACTCTACTGAGCTTTCTCCTACTGAGACTTGATAAGAGTATGCTACGATCTATGATGCGGATGTGCAGGTGGAGCTGTTCTCTGAAGCTGTAGCAGGCAAGGCAATAAATGCTGGCTGGCAAAGCCTCAGCAAACATGTATTGCCAGAGCCAGATGCAAATCAGTTGTTTGCAATGCCAGGCTGAAACCCCTCAAGTCTGCTCAAATGACAGTATGTTGAGGTATTTGACATGAACAAGTATGATGTGTTCTGCTGCAAAGTGTTGTTGGTCAGGATGCATGAGGGATTTTGGCATCAACAGTCTCATGAGACATAACCAGCATTGTATAAATTGAGGTAGACTATTTCTGGAAATGATCCATCAATGTTAAAGTTTCTGCAAACCCATGTACTATGATATCACTGCGCAATCAGATGCAATGCCATCTGGCTCTGCTCATCAGGCATAACTACCACTGATGACAATTGTTGTAGCATGTTGCCAGTGTATGACACGATATTTGGGCTTTCACGGTGCTTCGCATATGAGGCATCTCCCTTTGGCGCTGCATCACACACAGTTTGCTGATCATCATATGGGATACTGTCAAAACAGCTACATCCTTGCTAAGCAGCAACTCACCAAGCATTTTGCTCCAATGTAAGACAAAGCAAGCCACATGCAGTCACGCACACAAAACTTAAGTGCTGCACCTGGCGTTATGAGGCTGGATGAGATACCAGCTATGCAAAGATCGATCATCACGACTGCATTTTGCCAAATGTCAAGCTGTTGATAGGCCCGCATAACACTTTCTGCTTGATATGACACTGATGCCCAGAGGAGACAATGCAATGGATGACAAGTTTAGCTGCAAGTCTCACCAGCAAAATGTGGCTGCAAAACCATGTCTTTCTGAAAAGGCAGGTAAGCATCTCATTCTCTTGACCAAGCTGGCCAATGCAAGCAGAGACGCGCCTACCTGGGGTGTTGACAAAGAATTCAGACACAGCAGTGACAGCAACAGCTCTCTCCAGTTTTGGGGCGAGTGGCTGCAGCGCTGTTTCCTCTGCTTTCACCTCTGTGCCCTCTGCTTTCACCTCTGTGCCCTCTGCTTTCACCTCTGTTCCCTCTGTTTTCACCCGCACTGCCTCTGGACTCTGCATGTCCTTGCTGCCAGGTGGCCGTTTGCGCTTCTTGGCTGGTGACTGGGTCAACAAGGGGTGCCTGGTCTGCCCACTGATAATTTCTGCTGCCTGGACTGCAACAAAAGTGCAGATAGACATGAGGTGGTCAGCAATCACTGCCAAGGCTGCTCTTGGGCCGACTGCTGCTATAGCTGCTGCTGCTGCGCCCTCCAAATTGCCAGATGATGCTGCAAGCTGTTGCTGTTTAGGTTCACGCTTGACCTCTACCAAGTGCAGCTCCTCTTCACAGCGTGCTGTTTGAGTCAGCTCAGACAGCTTGGCTGACACTGCCTGCAATGCAGGATGTGCAGGGCTCAAGTGTTATGAATCTGATCATGCACAGTCGTTGAACTGCAGCAAATGCCAATCAGCCACAGTCTGCTGGGAATGTTGTGTAAAAGCAGGCCCAGAAAGCAATGCTGCACTCCTGGTGCTTAGCATTTGCTGTCAAGGATACTAAAATGAGACTGAAGGCCCTCATACATTTGCACGCATGAGAAAACTCAATAAAGTCACCTGGTGCCAGTCCTGCCGCTGGTGCCGTTCAAACATGCCCAGGTACATGAAGATGAGCCACAGATGCTTGCAGAAGCGATGCCTGTAGAAGTAATCTGGACACTCGCAAGTGGGATTACGGTCTTTCAGCTCCACAATATACTGACTGCCAGTCGACCCAATTACCACAAGCCTGCAGCACAACAGAGCTGTCTCTTGCACATCAGATTTCCTTTGGAAAGCCTGGCCTGCCTAGATGTGACAGGGCAAAGTAAAAGCCTGTGTCATTACTGCTTTCAAGACTGAGGTGTGCAAAACTGCTGATGACCTTTAGTGTGGCATTGCTTCATGGCTCACCTGGCATGATCCAAGGTGAAATCCACAAGACCAGCGATTTTCAGTTCCAAAAGCTTGTCTGCCCGGCTCTTGCATTTCTTGCGCTCTAGGTGTCCTTTGTGCCCACTGTCTTGATACTACACAGGAGCAACAGTGTTGTCAAGGCTGTCCATTTGAACATCCTGGCATTTTTCTCCCAGCAAGGATTGCAATTGATCACATTGTTTGGTTCAGATTTACAGGAAGCCATCATCATGCCAACGCGGATGTGCAATTCTCTGCAGAAAATGGATATGCATAATGGTTTCTGTAAACAATATTGTATGGGTGCCCTGACCTGTGCGGACCTCTGCTAGATGCAACGCTGACAATTGCGATTCTGACAGTTGCAATGCTGACAGTTGCAATGCTGACAATTGCAATGCTGACAAAACCTCCAGCAAGTCTATTGTGCTCCTGTGCAGGATGTTCACGGCAATTGCCACTTGGGTTTCTGAGGGTCAAGATTGCTGGAACAGCATTTCACCTTGCCACACCGGGGACAGGTTCCAGTGACCATGAACAGGGCAAGTTCACTGGGCTCTTCCGATGCAGCAACCTCTGCAGTTGTCTGGGGGTTTAAGCGAAACGATCGCCTGCTTGGCATATGAGAACTATCTGGATTGCTTGAGGGTCCACACTTTGACCTGGGGTAGATATTTGAGCAATTGTTGCCATGCAGACAGAAAACTGTAGACTGAGCGCAACTGACTGGCTGGTCACTACGGTTGCTTGTCAGTGACCAACTCAGCTGAATGTGCAGCACAGCGCCTACCTCACAGGCATGACGGATGGGCTTTGGTTCAGCAGAGGCGTAGCTAACTGCTCGCTGAGGAGTTGGGGATGCTATGACCGGATCGCTTGATCAGCACTATTCTCGATGATCAGCAATACTTCCCGGTCAGACACGATTGCGCCAATATACATCGGCAATTCTGTGGCTTTCGTCGAATTGATGCTGGTTCTGTTCTGTCAAGTTGTCTCCACAGGCCTGCAGTGTCGTACGGCCGAGTTGCTTGAGTGAGACGGTGCTGCCAAAACCTAGAAACCTCAACTAGGACTGCGACCTAGCCTCAGCAAACAGCAGTAGAGTAACGCAGGCCAAGAATCTGATTCCGTATACGATGTGCAAATACCATCAGCATGTTGTCGCCTTTTGTGTCGCCTTTTGTGGCGCCACCCTAGTGAGAGAGTCAATTGCAAGGGGAGTTGTCAGTGGCATTACACAAAATCCGTGTACAGTAGACAAGTAGTGGACAAAAGGCGAATGACAATGCATCAACCAAGCTGTTGCAATTTAGAACAAATCCACCATCATGGCGTCAGCAAACTACTTCAGGGCCCAGCCCTTACACCCTAGTATGTCAGTTGTTCTCACCCTTTACTGCAGCAGCAATCCATGCTGACATAAGATCTTCCGCAGTTGCTACTGCAGCGGCATGTGGGGTTGTTGCTGCTGCTTCAGGCTTGCAGGGATACAATGTCAGCTTTTTGCAATCAGCGTCACGCTTGCATTCACCAGCTTCTGACTCTAGCTTTGGGGTGTGCATCTGACTCAGCTCCACCAGTTTAGCTGTCACTGCCTGCAATGCATCTTGAATTTCTTGCAACACTACACAGGCTTCAGGCAAGAGTACGGTCGTCGGCATACCCATACTTGCCGCTGACTGACATACTACTTGCTGTCCTTGTTCTGTTGCACTACTGCCTGGTCATGTTGCAAGAGTCAGTGTCACCTTGCTAACACATAACAAAGGCAGCATGCTTTGTCATTTGGTAGATCAGTAGGGTATGTCTTTATGCAGTGATCAACAGGTAGGCGTGACTTTTGCAGCATGACACTGCCAAAGGGACTGCACAAAGAAATCAAGTCTTCCATTCTTGCATCTGTGAACATGTTTACCTGATGCCAATGCCGCCGCTGGTGCGCCTTGAATATGTCTAGGTACTTGTAGACAAAGTACATATGCTTGCAAACATGTTTCCTCGTGATGTGGTCTGGGCAGTCGCAGCTTCTTTTGCAGCTGTTGAGCTCCACAATGTATTGAATGCCTGTTGACCCAATGACTGCAAATCTGCAGCACGATTATTGCAATTTTTTGACATCCTACATGTCTTGATGTCAATGCATGGCCTTGCTAGGAAGTGTATATGTGAAGGCATCTTTCGGGCCTTTCTTGGACAAGGCATCAGGTACACAAGCAGCATTGCAGCCCTGTGTTCATTGATTTTGCCATATGCAATGCTTTGTTTGGCTCTTGTCTGCTAGATTTCATGCATTGACCAAAATCATGAATTGATCGCATGTAGTAGTTTGCTGACCTTGCATAGTCTTGGGTGAACTCCATGAGGCCAAACAGCTTTAGCTCCAACATCTTCTGTTTCAGACTCTTGCGGAAGGGGATGCCGGTCTTACGAGGTGGGGTGCCATCGCATCTCTCTAGGTGCTGCCTCTGTCCCTTGTCCCCACGCTGCAACATGTAGCATTGCACAGACTGAGGCTGAGGTAGCAATTCACCACATGATATTACAGCAGAGCATGATCAAGTTGCTCAGACTTGGGTTTTCTAAAGCAGCTGATCTGGGAGGATTGGCAACTTGCTGCAGACATCTTGGTTTGCCCATTCACAACAAATGTCTTGGTGAGTTACAGCATCTGAGCACAAAAATGCTGGCAAATGCTTCACAAAAAGTGTCTTACTGTTGTTAGTGTGCTGCTCTTGAAATACACAAGAGCCAATTGAGGTAGAAAAAACTATCAACACTTACTCTGCCACATCGGGGACAGTTCCCACTGAGAAAGAACAGCTCGATGTCACTGGGTTTAGTTGATGCACCAGCATCAACACATAGCTGGGGGTGCAAACGAAGTGACCGCCTTCTTGGCATACTGGCAGCAGCTGGCAGGATTGGCTGCTCCTCTTTTGGACTGCATAGCTTGGTATTGCTCATGAGCAGTTGCCTATTGCTATCTATAAACTCCAAGCGTAGCTCTGACGCAAGTCAGCTTATTCAGGCCAATGCTGAGAGAGTTGTCAAGCACTTACGTATCAAGCGCTTCGAAATTAGCTTGCGTGACCACTGGGGCATCACAATCACTAGAAATGTCTTGTTCACAAGCTGGGCTGTCTTGAAACCTGTCAGGAGCAGCTGGTCAGCTGTACTGCACACAACTGCACGGGCCGCCGAGACAATTGGGCGCACCGGCTGCTTTGTGTTGGGTCGTAGTCTCGCACAACAGTTGCCGCCCCTGCTGACGCTTGATTTATCATCACTGCCCAGTGTCCCCTAGAAATAGGATCTCTCCGCTTGACTATACGAGACTTGTGCGATGATGAGGGCATGAGACAAGTAAGAACTGTTTGATCGTTCTGAGTGCTCAGTAGTCCTCCTGTAACGCCTAAAACGCATGTTGTAACGCTTCGTAGGGCAATCGACAATCAGTATATGTCTCCAGGCTCGATCTGGCTGTAGCGCATCTGTACATTACACCGTCTTTCGGTGTTGCAAGATTGCGTCTTGCCCCTTGCCTGCTTTGAGGTTGGGCGAGCTCAGCGGCTGATTTGACGAAGTTCGTACAATGGTAAGTGGTCATCACTTGATCTTTTTTATGCGTCGCAAAGCCCACCACGTGACTTCCGCGAGGCAGATTGCGAGAGAGAGACAGAGATCTCAATGACACTCACAGCTTGTTTGGCCCATTCTGCGGCCTTACTCGTCTTCTGTCAAATGCAGATTCGGTCGCCAGCTGTACGTGGTCGTAAGCCTTTGCTTCGCTGTTCGAGGATAGTCGCACCAGCGAGCAGCAGTGGCACAGCTTACACCACTGGAGCCCAACATCCTGTTGCAGCTTCAAGCATCTCACCCATTCCCAGCCCTGACAGAGCTAGCTCTGCTCAGAAGTGGTGCTTGGCTAGCTTGGCTGCTGGAGCTGTAGCTGCAATCATTGCTGGCAAGGTGGAGAGGGCACCAATCACAGGACGGCCCCAGCTGCTCTTTGACATGTACATGTTAGCGCCAGGTCAGCGTGCTGCTATGCCAGCTGTGCCTGACCTACCTCATGCAGACCCTTCAGCAACCCCCTTAGTCATATGCCGCCAGCGTGGAGATGAGGTGTTGCATGCAGCCTATGCCAGAGTTGCAGAGGCAGTTGCAGGTCTTGCAGCTAAAGATCCTGCCCTGCAGAGCCGCCTTGCCTCAATCCCTGACAGGATCAACCTGAGATTTTCAGCAACTCCTCTGGTCGTGGCATGCAGTCCTATGCATGTGGCAAAGATGGGAAGCTTGCGGGCGTCTCTTTCAACCCATTTCATGATGAAAGAGCAGTTTCCATCGTCTTGATGGTTCATGGAGGTTCCCTGCTTCAGCAGAGCACAGCTGATGAAGTCGTCACCAGCATGGCAAAGGAATTGGCTCATGTCATTGCAAGCCACAGCACTGAGCAGAAAAGCTACGCAAGGCTGTACACCTGGTTTGTTGATGCCATTGGAGCTGCAGCCATACTGAGTGGGGTCAGCCCTTGGTCTTGCATACCTGCTATGCTGCTGGCCACTTTCCTTGGGAACAGATGGGTAGTATGCACCTGGCTGCATCGGCAGCAAGTGTTTGAAGCAGACGCAGTCGCATCTGCAATCAGCACAGCAGCAGGTGTCAACCCCAGCAGTGTTGTCACCTCAATGCAGCGCGCCTACTGCGCAGATGCTAGCACCCCTACCAAGGCAAAGCTGCAGCAAGTACGCAAGAGCCGCATACAATGGCACTTAGCCAAGCTGCAGAGCTTGCTGCCGCAGAGCCAGATTCCACAAGACATGATCTGCGACAGCGCAGCAATGCAGCTAGTGACTGCTGCTGCAGCCAGCAAGATCAGGAACGCTTCAGCTCAAGTCAAAGCAGAGTACAACGAGAGCCTTGGTGTTCTGGAGGACTGCTTGGCAGAGGAGCTTTGCTATGTCAGGTGTTTCAACCCATTCACAGCATGGACAGATGTCAACCCTCATTGGTTGGATCGCATTGCCCATGTCCAAAATGTGCTGAAGCATCACAGCTCACTTGGTGTTCAGGGCAAAGGCCTCAACAACTCTGGGCAGGATGTTCACAACGCAGTCAGGTATGCTTACTGGCAAATACCAGCAAAAGTTTGTCTTGAGACTTTGCTGCTCATATCAGAAATAAGGGACAAAATCATTATTTGAATTGTTGCAGGGTCTCTGATGGTGAGCAGCCCTGGATGGCATACCAGGGGTCGCCTCTGTGGGGCATGCAGGGTCTTCCCATTCACCAATCCATGTACTCTCCAAGCACCAACGCTTGGGAAGATAAGCATGCCGCCTTGAGCAGTTTACAAGCGGTCCGGGGCATGTCAGCTCAGTCTCTGGCACAGTATGTGGAAGCAAACGCCACAAAAAGGCTCGCTTGGAATATCTATTGGAAGGCTCTCAAGAAGGGATATGCTCAGTCTTCACCATTCAGCATACAACTGCACTCCTTCAACTGATCTGTGGCAGCATCAAATGAAAGAGGGTAGATGCCTTGCGATGCAGTATAGTTGTGAAGGACATGTGGTTCATTTGTCTACATTTGGTTTAGCTTGCTATTTGTCTTAAAACTTGTTATGTTTACATGTAAACTGCCTGAATTGAAGTGTTCATGCTTGCTGAACAGACTGAAAATCCAATGCCTGATGCCACCTGAACTACCAAACTGCAACGTGCAAGATTTGTATTTGCCTGACTGACTACATCCGAAGCTTTGACGCACTTCCATGCGTTCTGCTTTCAATATCTTGTTTGCAGGCCATCACATGGGCACTTGGAGGATCAGTGGTGTGCAGAACAGACCATTCGACATCAACTCTTCACTTAACTTAACTAAGTAAGATTGGGATCTGTGTTTCCTTGGCATCTGTGTTTGTTACATCCACCTTGTATATACCATGTACATCACCACATTTACTCTGCGGCGGCACCCGCGTTAATAAATTCGGTTGAGTTGTCTCAGAGCGGAGCGGAGAGCAACTCCATCCGAATCATTCATGCGGGGGCTGCATCAGTGACCACCAGTGTCTGTCACAGGCGGCCAGCAAGATAGCAGCATACTGTGTACTGCTTCAACACAAGCGCAATCTTTGCATTATGCAAGTGCCAAGCACTGTATATGCCAGGTAAATGCAGCCGTGACGTCACGGGCAGCGTGCAAGTTCATCTCTTCCTTGGGAGCCGTTTTGGCCAGGACAACATTGTTTGACTATGTAGCAAGTCGTTTGTCCCAGCCTGTGTTTGAGTATTGAGCCTTTCTTCTGAATCAGTGCTTTTCTCAGCAGACTCTCCCCTTTTGTCCCCATGTCCGTCTTCATTGTCACTTTTGACCTTCCTGGCAGCAGACTTTCGTGCTGGTTTGGGATGCTGAGCAGCTGCTGCTGAAAGTGACTTGGCATGTTTGGCGTCAGAGGCTGATGGTGCTGAGGCCTTCTGGGACTTGGGCTGATAGTCAGCATCATGCTCTGTCTCTCCCAGATGGGACTCCCTCCCTGGGGGTGCTGTTTCAGCCAGCTCATCCAATTTAGCTGATACTGCCTGCGTCCCCACACATGATGTCATTGCTAAGCTAAAGAGAATGAAAAGGATACAATCTGCTGCAGTGATTGGCGGGCTGGTTGCACTTGCAAAGCCAGTGTCACCACAAAAGATGGTAGAGGCACATTTTCATGCTCAAGCTAAACATTTCTGCCAGACCTGAAAGCAGGGCAAAGACAAGTACTTCCCATGCTCAGATCAAGTGGCAGTGACATCGTGTAGAGCAGGCTGTGTTGTTGCATTGCATTTCTGTGTGCAACTACGCTCATATATAGTGGACCTCCACCTTGTGCCAGTCTTGAGGCTTGTCAGGAATGCCCAGTTGCAGCAGCACCAGCTTCTGATGCTTGCAGATGCGCTTTCTGATACGGTAGTCAACACACTGGCAGGTGGGAGCTGGATCCTTGAGTTCAACATTGTAGTGACTGCCAGTAGACCCAATCACTGCAAACCTGCAGCACCACGCCAGCTTGTCTGGCTGCTGAGAAGCATTTTGCATTCCAGACCCCCAATGTTTTGACATGTTTTGGGACCTGAAACTGTTTGGGCCCCCGCCCTGGCAGATGATGAAGGCAGGACTGTCACGGGCAGGTGTGAAGTGTGGCAAATGATCAGACAGGCCTAGCATGGATGCGGATCTGGTGATCTATCCATGCAGCTTGAGAGTTGCCAAGTCAGGGTCAAGACTCAAATTGGATTATGTGGTGACCAGATCCAGTCTGAAATGGAGTGTGTGATGCTGGTGGGCTGTGCAACCAGGGCTATGCAGAAGAATTCATTGGCGATAACAGATGAATGCTTCCCCTACAATGGTTGTAGAAGAAGATGTTATCTCTGGCTGTTGACGCTCTATGAGATGACATCAAATAGCAAGCTCAGCATGCTGTGCAGGACTATACAACTTGAGCAAGAGAAGCTGACAATGTGCTGGTGTAAGGTGGGAACATGGGTCAACTACTGACCTGGCATGCTGTTGTGTGAAGTCCACCAGGCCAGATAGCTCCAGCTCCTTCAGCTTCTCTGCCTGACTCTTGCTGGGCTTGGACTTCTGCACAAATACCTAATTAACACCCAATTATCACAAACTTTCCTTGAAGTACGCCATCTTGAAAATGCTGTACGCAAAGGCGTTTCCAGCAGGCATGGGTGGACATGGTCAACGCTTCCAAAGAAGATTGCTCTTCTTATGCATTGAAGCTGCCTCTCTTTGACAAGTACAAGCACTCAAGTGTGCTGACAACTTGCTGCTCATTCAGCACTCCTTCAGCGCTCAATGTGCTCAGGGCATCTTTGAGTGCCTGCAGTCAATGGCCAACCAGACCTGGTACCTTTTTTGGCTTGACAGCCGCATCACCCTCTTCTTCTGCACGGCCTGCAGAGCGTGCCTCTTCTTCAGCCTCCAGCTCAGCCAGTCCCTCTATCTCCACATGGCCAGTGCCCTCATTCTGTTTGCGTTTCCGGCTGCCCTTGCACTGCTCCAGATGCCGTTTGTGCCCCACATCCATACTCTATAGCAGACAATACTGCCAAAACTCAAGACACATATGCAGCAATGTGCTCAATCATGCTGCTTCCAAGAAAAGCATGGCATGAACAGGTCAGGCCAACATCACTGTCTGCAGTGCATTTCTGCATCCAGGCCTTTGCAGCAGGGTACTTCAGGGACAGTGCTTCAACAGGATTGTTTCTGGCACTTCTTTGTACCTGCCATCAGCAGTGACAAGAGCAACCAAATGCAGCTTCTTGATCTCCAAGCACAGGTCACAACTGTTGGAGGCTACAAGGAAGATGTCAGCAAGAGCATTGACGTCGCACAAGTATTCTACTCCTAGCAGAGTCACCTTGCCACAGCGAGGGCAGACTCCATTGACAATGGCAAGAGCAAGGTCACTGGGCTCAGCCGATGCCGCAGACTCATCAGCTGTGTCAGGCTGCAAGCGTGAGGAGTGCCTGCTTGGTTGTTGAGGCAAAGCAGGCTTGGCTGTGCGCTGTTGCTTGGGCCTGAAACACAAGAAGTGATTTGTGTCTTTACATCAAAGCACAGTCAAGGCTTGTGTTCTGCGTTTGGGGCATCAGTAGTCAGCTTGAATCTTGAAATGCAAAAAGCAAGAACCTCACTTGACAGGTGCCTTTGGTGTGCTCTCCTTAAGTGCAGACACAGCAGCGCCAATTCCTAAAGCCTGCAGACGAGCTCGGTTCCGCGCAATCCTGGTGAAGCAAAAGCTAAACTTAATTGCATCGTTGCGCGTACACTCTGGTGCCTTGAGCTCTAGATTGTTTCTTACAGCTGCTGTCTTTGCTGCTCGTAGGGGTTGCTGTCGTCACCAAGTGCCATGCTGTGTTTTGGCACAGGTGCAAGGCTTGAACTTATTTTTGCACTCTTGAACAATACAGGTATTCAACACCTGTTTGACAAGAAGTGAGGATAGACAGGCCTAAGATGCTGGCACAGCTGATCTGATTATGGTCCCCTCTAGCAGTTGCTCGTACACACTTACTCGACCACTCACAGGCGACAAGCCCGACAGGCGAGTAGTCCTAGTTCTGGAGTTGCTGCTCGTGCGAGGGCTGCTTGTGTCCTTTCTTCTTAAGATATGCAACTGGCATGCACATCAAGGTTTGCCCACTCGTGACCGACAGCGTCCAGCTGCAGCCAGATCTAGCATCCAGATCATGAACCCAGACTCAGCAGCTCAAGCCCTGGAAGGAAGGCATAACGCCAACTTTGACCGAGACTTCGATGCATGACTTGCAGCGCTGCAGCGCAGGCTGTAGGGCTTAATCGCCGGCTTTGTGCTGGGGGAGGCTTGCAAGTCTCAAGAAAGCCGCTGCGCCACACTGAAGCGCGCATGGGCTTCCTTGCAAAAGCCCTGCTTGTGCTGCTTGCTCTTGCCGTCGCCGGTCTGATATACGTTGCGAAACTCGCTGTTCTTTACATCGGCACGGACATTTTGAACGTTGGTTGGCGTTTGTTTCGGCAAGGTACTCAGCCCTGACCCATTCATCAAGCATCGTCGACAGATCAATCACACGCATATGCCTTCTGTTCGCAGGATCCCTCAAGTTCGGCAGGCTCGCCCTGCGCCCCCACATATCAGTCAGGAACTTCCAACTCGTTGAGCCAAAGTCTGCAGGAGGAGAAGTGTTGTTCTCTGCAAGTCTCAGCGTTGTCGAGAGTCCCCTTAGAGGTCTTTTCTCTGGTGAGGGATACTTGTGTGTACATGTCTGACAGTCTGACAAGATGCACATACACTTCAAGTTAGGGCCTTACAGAGTGTTTGGAAGTTACAGGCAACAAGGTTGTTGTAGCAATCCATGAGGCAACGTTGTTTCTGCATCTGGACAGCAATGGGAGTCCGCGCTGGTTGAACCTCCTTGAGGTGACTGCCTGATGCAATAAGCTGCTGCATCTGGTTACCTGGCCAATTGTTGATTGCCAAATTCACCTGTGCCAGGGCAATTGTCGCTTTGCAGGCTGTAGATGCTGTGAAGGATGTTGAAGCAACCCTGCCTGCACCTGTGTCACTTGAAGAAGGTAAATAGCTGATACTCCACTGTGCCATTCATGTTGAGTTGTACACCGGTTCAGAAATGCTGCACTTCAAAGTTGGGTTTGCATATCCACAAGCAACCACAGTGTGGCTGAAGTGGCAAGCTCTGTCGTGCGTCTGCAAAAGAAGCACTCTGTACTAATATTCTAGGACACGCAAGCAGCTCTGTGTGAACCTGCTGGCCTTGTTGATGAAGGCGATGCCAGCAAGCCTGAGAAGGAATCTGAGTCTCCTTCAAAGAGTGACAAAAAACTCAAGAGAAGGTTTTCGCTGAGTAAAAGCAGCAAGTCAACTAAGCTGAAAAGCAGTAAGAAGGTGCCTGTGGTCCCATACCAGCGTGTGCCCTTCACAGCTGATGTGTCAGCATACATCTTGCGGCTGTACTTGCGCAAAAGCTTTCTGGAGTTGCCACAACATGCAGCGTAAGTCTTCACTCGCTGTGCACCCCCTGCGTAGCCTACCAGCCATGTGAAACGTTGTCTTACAGGGTCCCTTGCAATCAGCACGTAACCGACAGACTTGAAAGTAGCAGAATGTAGGGCATCTGTAGCGCATCCCACAGGGCACTGTATCACATTGTGTAAGCTGCCATTGCAGAACAAAGGGTTGAAGTGCAAGCTTGTCTCCATGCAATCCTGACTGAGTTCAGTCTGCGTGGCCATCCACACTGTCAGTTGGCTACACACGCTTCACTATGCAGCATGCACTGCTGGAAAGTACATGCTCTTGTCAACATTGGACCCTTTTGCCCCTGCAGCTTGATTGTGGGGGACAACTTGAATGTGAAAGGTGCTCTGGGTATGCCAAATGTAGCGCTGTATGCGGATGCTGCCCCTGGCTATGACAGTGCCTGGTGTAGCAATGCTAACCAATGGCCGACAGCATCAACCACAACAGGTAGTGCTGTTTGTGCTCTCTCAGCATTCATGTATGGAAAGGGTCGCAATGTTCGCAACATCACTGCATGTAACACATGCCTACCCAAGTGTCATGCAGCTATCTGACTGTGCATTGGCTTCAAGTTGAATGAGCAAGATGCCTAGCAAAGTTGTCATCTCGTGAGTATCACAGTACAGGTGCCTGTGATCTATCTTGTTTCCATGAAATGGTTGCTGCTGCCTCCAACCCGGTCTGTGCAAGCTTTTGAAGGGCTTCCAGCGTTTCAAGTGTTCTCTCTCTGGAGTTGTGCAGGCGTGGTCACATCGCACAAGAGCAATCATGCAGACTATACATCAGACATTGTTGCTTCTGATCTTGACAGCTGAAGTGCTGTGTTGTAGGGAGACCTCTGTACCCAATAGTGCTGGATGCTCAGGCAGAGAACTGCAAGCTGCATGTGCAGGGCTGGCGAACCACAACAGGCCTGTTGCTGCAACAGCCCATCTCTATGTCCCTCAACTTCACACCTGCCTTGGCCAA
>JAABUK010002576.1_pt1 | contig 32318 bp, 32 predicted proteins | sample 5559141 | NCBI WGS metagenome assembly JAABUK01 (sample SAMN10711869, study PRJNA513367) | rock metagenome | isolation source: Antarctica rocks | place: Antarctica: Victoria Land, Pudding Butte nord | collected 2016-01-03 | reverse complement strand
CACTGCGCCTGAGCATTGCATTACTGACCTGTAGATGACTTCAGCTACGTCACCGCTTATGTGCGATCATTTGCCAAAGCGCTACTGATCAAACCTACAAACTACTCACAGTAAAGTGAGTGAACGTCCAGCTCTTGGGTCGCATCTGTAAGGTTTATAGATTTGCTGTCACTTTGCGTTATAGGAGACGAGGTTCTAGTACATTGGGGATCCAAATCCGCAAATTGACATTAATTTGCTGGTTCGTGCTTGGTAGCTCGATCATGCCGTGCAATACTGTGATCCAATTGTTCATCAGCAGAGCGTCGAACACGCCGAGGGGCCTTGAACCAGGCATGAAGCTATACCTAGTCTTGGCACTTGCCAAGCACTTGCCAAGCAAACAGCCCGTTAAAGGATCTACCCGGACAAAGCTTAAAGTAGACAATCGCATGGCTGGGCTAGACACCTAGACCCTGTCAAAAACCATCGCCCCGCCAATTGATGCCAGCCTCGCCCACCAAAAATCTGCATGGCTGGCATCCAATCTACGCACTCCTACAAAGGTGATGTGCTGTCCCTCATCTCTACACATTCTCCATAAATCGCCCTACCATCCATTGAACATCTCTCACGAAATATTACGACTCGCATGATCTAGAGCATTGATACCCTGCAACGATTTGTTTACTTTTGCTTAAGCACTCCACCGCCGCTGTTTGTCGTTTTCATCTGAACAATTTATATTGACCGCTATCTACCATACCAAAAATCTCTCGAGGAGAAGTTCCAGCAGAAGAAAACGAAACAAAACAAATTCCACTTCCACTTCATCCCACTCCTCCCCTCCCCTCCACAAATCCACCCTCCAACCCACCACCTCCCCCCACAAAACCAAACAATGGTCCAACGAAACATCGTCATCGCAATAATAATAATCGTCCTCTTCGTCGTCCTCGCCATTGTCGGCTACGCCATCTACGCCGTGCAGAACAGAGTTTCAATGTTCAATCGGACGAGGGTGGTGGATGAGGAGGAATAAATGAATGTATGAATGGATGGATGGAGGGAGGGGGGTGTGTGTGTGTGGAGGATGGTGGATGGATGATGGGTATTGAGGAAAGAACATGGAGGATGGTGGATGGACAATGGCTGATGGGAAAAGAGGGGGCAGATTTGTTTGGGAGGAGCGCTGGAGGATGGGAGATGGAGGTGGGTTTTTGCATAGCGGTTTTGGGGTTTGGGAAACGCATTGGAGATTTGGGATGAATGGAGAATGTGGGACGGGATATAGTCAATATATGGGGCATGGTGATGGATTTGTCGCAGCATATAGTAGAAATGTATATGCTAAACAATGGGTATTACTGTCATATACATCTACATCTATCCAGCGATGCCTATATCACCAGTTCCGTCTGCACTCCCTATGCACCAGTATACACTGATTGAGCACCCTTTTTTTCATCAAAGTCATCATATCTTACAACACGTCATCCCCTCCCCATATCCATGCCTTCATTCCCACTACCAGTGCCAGTGCCAGCATATTCCCTCAACCCCATTAACATCCTCCCACCACTCTGCCCCTCGCCGTCCGCTTCACCATCGCGCAGACTGGGATCTAAAATATCCTTGTCCGTCCTACGATGCTGGTTTAGGTCATCTTCGTCACCTGGCGCATCAGCCAGATCTTCATCTTCGTCTGAAGGAGGCCCGGCACCGTCGTTATAGTGATTCCTTTGGTCGCTGCGGTGAGTGGGCGCATAGACGCTGCCATTTGTGTGATTGTTGTTCATATTCGGTGGGGTAGCGTTGGCCCAAGGCGAAGGAGTGGGAAGGGGTTGCTGCATGCTACGTGTATTTTGTATTCTGCCCTTCCATTTTAACAATAGGCTCTCGTAGTTGAAGAAGTCATGATGTGGGAGATGGTTTGCAGTTTCGCGAGATATAGGGAGGGTGGATGGGATGTATGCTGAGAACTCGGGAGGACGTTGGTTTTGCGACAATTGGGAACGAAGAAGCTGGATCTCTTGCTCAGCAAGATCTAATTGACGCTTGGTCTCCTTGTGCCTTGCTTGCTCGCGGGTGAGAGCCTTCGCACACTCCAAAAGCCAGGTGTCTTGTTTCTTCTTGTCGGAGAGGACTTTCCACTGGTCGTAGACGCTTGAAAGATGTTGTTTATACTGCTGTGCTTCTCTCCTTAAAGTGTCAGAACCCGGCTGTTCCTGCAAGTGCCCGTTAGTACCGTTCAGTTGATGATTGTGATTTGAACCAATTTGCGGCAGGCGCTGGCGCTGCCAGTCATTCACTTTCAATTCGAGCCAGTCCTGGAGGATTCCGTAGTGAGCAATTTTGGGCGCGTCTGCTGACCAAGATTTTGGGTCTGGTATTGCGGGGCTGGATAGTAGCGAATGAGGTGCTGATAAGCATTGGAGGTATAGCTCAGGGAAGGAAAGGCCAAAGAAGTTGAAGTCGAAGGGCGAAGGTGGATGCGCTCGCGAGCTGCCAATGGCGGAAAAAATCAGCATAGGGTTTAGTCAATAGCAAATTGACTTACTTCGCAGCTTTCACGCTCTCGAGGACCTCCTTGAGAGCTAGCTCTGCTGCACGCGCGCGGTCCCGTTCATCTAGCACATCGCGCTTGTGCATGATCTCTTCCTTGACAGACGGTCGCCTAGACGGTGAAAGCCTTCTGGAGTATAGCGCATGGTCAGCCAATGGCGGCAGGTCGTTGATAACACCCGTCGACTGCCAATTTGGCTTGTTCAAGTAGGTTCTTATGTGTCCTCCGTCGGAGTGTTGCGATTCATTGTTATTGTATGGCCCATGAGCCGAGGGTGATCTCCGGTCGCGAAATGGGGTGGGCTTCGAGCTGGAAGGCGTGGAACCTTCCCTCTTCCCAGAAGACCTGCGCGCTTGCCGACGAGTAACATTTCCCCTCAGCCGTCGTATCTCTTCAACGTTGTGTAGATCGTCTGGCGGTTTGGCATTTTTGTCTTTTATATACAGATCTAGATGGCGTCCCAAGGAGGAGGATGTGAAGACTTGGTGACAGTATTGGCATTCTTTGTTTTTTGTCGCTGGTGCTTTGCTGTTGGTTGAAGAACCAGGTGTTGCTACAGATACATCTGCCATCTTCTATCAGTGAGCGCAACAGTGCGTTTCGATCCGCCAGCGGCTTCGAGGCTCTGTATCTACATCTGCAAGTCGCTGTATTGAATTATTGAGGTAGAGCTGCTTGAACTCGGCTCGCTCGGCAGCGGATACGCAGATCTACGTGAGCTAATCCTATTTTGGACGGCTGAAGCCGTTTCCTTTAGGTGCGAGAGGTATGGCATGGGCAGAACCAACTCATTTTTTTGCTACTTTACGTATCATCTGTCTAGTCAACATGACAGTCTCACTTGCCTTCGGCTATGGCGTCACCAATAAATTCTGTCAGGGCAAGAACTTTCTCCTCTTGCAGCCTTCGCCCTACTATCTGTAAAGAAACGTGTGCGCCGTCATAGATCTCAGGGTCATCTTGGAATCCACAGTCAGTACAGTACTCCAAGCAAAGGGCCTAAGCAGGCTTACAGGTTTCGGCTACCCCCTGATCTAGGTCGTTCACAGGCTTGAAGTTCTTGTCCACGACATCGACATTCTTGTCGACATTGGTCACTGGAACAACACACGCTGAATAGTCCAGGACATTGAAGATACTGCTGTATCCGTAATATTTGAAGGAATTTGGGCGGGCGGCCGCAAAGGGTGCCACGGGTGCAATAATGGCATCAACAGGCCGGCCTGTTCCTGTTTGGTCGATGGTAGAATTCCAGTACTCCATATATTCTTTCTGATATTCCCGTTTCGCTACGTTGGTTGCCGCGATCTTGCTTGCGTTCGCTTGTTGTGAAGGTTTTGACCCAGCCAAAGCGGTCACCTGAGCTGCGATTGGCTCTCCAGAAAGGCCGAGCGCTCCATGTATATCAACGCCTCCATCGTAGGTATATGTAGTCAGAATAATGTCGTTGCCACGCTTATGCGGCGGTGGGTCCCATTCAATGACTTTGTGGCCAAGTTTTTGTAATGCTTTAGCAACGATGTCTAGAGCTCTCTGCACTGGTGGGTGGGGGGCGACGATCCCGTCATGCTTGATGATACCAAACGCCAGCCCGGAGGTACTTATGAGATCTCGAACCTGTTTCTCTGGTTCATCCCGCCAAGGCATCTCGTGACACAATGGATCGTGCAGCCAAGGCTGTTGACTCAAAAGGGACTTCATCACCAGTTTCAAAGAAGCTATGGAATGAGAAAGGGGACCAACGACAGATAGCACAGAATTCTGGCCATCCATACTATTTGCCATGCTGGTCGGAAATTCTAAAGTTAGCGATACTCTTCAAATTGTGGATATGGTTTCATGAGACATATCTAAGGATCATAAAAGCAAGATCACTTTGATAAGACGTACCCTTCGTAGGGCATTCTTCCTGCAGATGGCCGAAGGCCATAAAGCCCGCAGAAGGCTGCGGGTATTCTGATACTTCCCCCAATGTCCGTTCCAAATCCTACGGGCGACCCTTTGAGGGAGATGAGTGCGCCTTCACCACCAGAGCTTCCGCCGGCAGAGAGGTTCTGATTCTTTGGATTTGTTGTGTATCCAACGATATTGTTGATTGTCTCACCTGACATGAGCGAGTGAGGTACACTAGTCTTGCAATAAAGTACGGCTCCCAGCGCACGTAGCTCTCTCACCATCTCGCTTTCGTACACCTTCTCCTTACCCGTGCCCGTTTTGCCCATGAAGGTCCCAATCCAGCCAACATAGCCCATTGTTGTTTCTACACCCTTGACATGAAATTGATCCTTAAGACTGACAGGCAGTCCATGTAATGGTCCGATCGGAGCCTTGTGCTGCGCGTAATACTTATCCAGCTTCTTCGCATCCTCGACAGCTGCGTCAAAAAACGTCTCATGCAAGCAGTTAGTGAGCTGATGGGCTAGGCTGGCGCGATGACAAAAGGCCGTTATGACCTCTTGAGCAGACCATTGTCCGGTGGATGTTTTCTCGACTATATGAACAGCATCTGTTTCCGTAATCTCGACCTCATGTTTCGACAACGATTTAGTAATAAAGTCCCCTGTCACGTCTCGTTGCTCTCCAGCCGAAGGTATCGTGGCAAGCCGCCATTCCCTGGGAATTGAGTCGTTGATAGCAGTCACTTTAGCCTTTGCGAGGCTCTGCCAGGTGGCCTTTTCCATGCTCATTATGCAATGCTGGATGTAAATGTAATTGAAGTGAAGTGAGCTTCTTGACGCTCTGCTTGTTCAGCGCGCGAAAAACAATGACGTGCCGGAAGTGTGGGGCGAAGCTTATCTTTCAGACTTTCAGGCTAAATTACAATCGCCTGCCTCTTGTAGCTCGATCGCCAAGAGGAATGCCATGTACTTGAAGTACACGGCATTGGTGCTGACAGTGTCAGTCTCTCATTTGGCGTATGTTCAAATTGATTCGCTTGTTGGACATCCAACCTCGCCAACTTTCGTAGCGAGTGTCGCTCATATCATCAACGTTTGCAGCGTTGTCTTCTGCTGGCCAAGATCGGAGCCATGGAGGGCATGTATTCGGAACGACCCGAGCGATACCGTGCCAGGCATATCGAGCTGACCCTGACATGAAGACAGCATCACCTGAATGTAGACGTACGACAATAGATTGGGGATTCTCATCGCCATTCGAATCGATCCCAACAACAAAGATGCCGTCACAACCAAGGCTTATGCTTACCAATCCCTTGTCGCTGCTTTCGCTCACATCGCGGTGCATGCTTAGGGTATCGCCAGGTGTGTAGATATTCACAATTGCTGCCTCTGCTTTCATGTCAGGAAAGAGACCACGAGTGAATGCTGCAATGTCTGCAGGGAAAGCGGGGTTCTCCAAAGGATAGCACTTCTTGGTCCAGTTGTATTGACCCCCTAGTGTCATCCATCGAAGTTTATGATTTAGAAATTGGGAGACTGTGAATGCTTTATGCGCTTCACTATCAACTGGAAGAAACAATTCGGAAGACTTAGGGGACATATTGAAGAACGAGAATTTGGGAGATCTGTGAACTAAATCCGACGGGCCTGATACGGCCCCTTGAGTAGCTTCATAGGGGAGCTGATGATGCAGATGGACATTGGTTTGATGTCTAGGATCTGCAAGATCTCGATGGAGGAGCTTTGTGATAAGGTCTTTCTGAGACCTCTCGGGAATCAAAGATGGTATGAGGCGCAAGCCTAGGAACTATCAGTTATTCATTTTCAACATTCGGACTTCTCTGAAGGCTAACCTGGGATGTTTTTCACTTCATACACAATGGCATCCAGGCTGGGCATCTCTTTACCAAGATCAGGTGTATCTGCAAGCTTATAGCATGAGGCAGCTATGATTTTCGTAGATATCTTGCCGCATTCCACGAGTGCCTTATTATTGGCAGGAATAGCAGGCTTAGAGCCAGGATTGAGGCCGAGGACCCGGGGATCTGATTCGATGGCACTTATTGGAAGCTTGTGATAGTACTTGTAGACATTCCTGAGGAAAGTTGGCGGCCTCTCATGAGCATCCAGACTCTCAGCTTGTGCCATCTGTTGTGCATGAAAGGTGCTGAGACCTTGGCCTCACAAGACTTCGCGGCGCTTTCGCGAAAGAAATGCTTGGCGCCGCAGCGTCATTTGACTAGCGCGCCAACATTGTCTGTTTACGAAATGCCGTGGGTTATCCAAGCAAACCAACTTCCCCGAGGACCAACTACGACCACAATGATATTGTCCACAGAAACTAACCAGTAGCTGTTCTAGTCCAGTTGACAGAGGTCTCATTCTTTCTTCCATCCTGCGATTGCAAGAGATCTCTCATTGGCGGCGCCCAGCTCATGGCAATCATATCTTGATCAACACTTCATCTATAAGTACAAATACTTGCCGGCTCTCCCACCCTTCAGTCCTTACCACCTAATCCTGAATCCGTCCAACCCTACAGAGCAATTATGGAGAATTACCAGAAGTTGGAGAAGATCGGTGAAGGTATGCGAGCCCTCCGCTCAATCCAGCTATCCATCCGCGACACTTGCTAATTCAGATTCCGTCAGGTACCTATGGTATTGTGTACAAAGCTCGCGATCTCACACATCCTTCTCGAATTGTGGCTCTAAAGAAAATTCGACTCGAGGCCGAAGACGAAGGTGTGCCAAGTACAGCCATACGTGAAATATCCCTTCTGAAAGAGATGAACGACCCTAATATTGTGCGCCTGCTCAACATCGTCCACGCCGACGGCCACAAGCTTTACTTAGTGTTCGAGTTTCTGGATCTGGATTTGAAGAAATACATGGAGGCGCTCCCTGTTAGTGACGGAGGCAGAGGCAAGGCCTTTCCAGAGGGCTCGGGAGTAGACTTGGGGAGGCTGGGACTCGGTGACGCAATGGTCAAGAAGTTCTTAGCCCAGCTTGTGGAGGGTGTAAGATACTGTCATTGCCATCGAGTGCTACACCGCGACTTGAAGCCACAAAATCTACTCATTGATCGGGAGGGTAATCTGAAGCTTGCGGACTTTGGTCTCGCACGAGCCTTTGGTGTGCCATTGCGCACCTACACTCATGAGGTCAGATCATTGAAAAGCCGATGCGGTTGATCAGGAATGACTGATGGATCTTTAGGTGGTCACACTTTGGTACAGGTCTCCCGAGATCCTACTAGGTGGTCGACAATACTCTACAGGCGTTGATATGTGGTCTGTTGGCTGCATCTTCGCGGAGATGTGCACAAGGAAACCTCTGTTCCCAGGCGACTCGGAGATTGATGAAATATTCAAGATTTTTCGGTAAGTCTTAGAGTAGACCCGTTGAAACAGGACGGGTGTTGATGATAGGCAGTATTCTCGGTACTCCTGATGAGCAAGCCTGGCCAGGCGTGACATCTTTTCCGGACTTTAAGCCATCCTTTCCCAAATGGTCTCGGGACCCTGCAAGGGCTCTGGTAAATGGACTGGATGATAACGGGCTTGACCTCCTTGATGCTATGCTCGTTTACGATCCGGCTGGTCGAATTTCCGCAAAACAAGCTTGCCAGCATCCATACTTCGAGCTCGGAAGTTCGGCGTATTCTGGCAGGGCCAAGAGTAACGGATTTCATTGAAAGATGCCTCCTGAGCACGCAGCTAGGGTGGTAGAACTACGCGGAAACGTATTTTTTTGATTTCTCTTTCTCACGCTTATCAATTGAAAACGTTCGGGGTTACGAGGCTATGGCGCTATGCATTACAGGAATTCAAGCCTATGAGCATCTTCACTAAGGCAGGCATATCATGTATCTCTTCGATGCTTGTTCTCGATGTATCATAAGGAGCATGAGTTTCGAATTTGGTAGGATTATGCTGAGACGTTGGCTAGGTCTTAGGATAGAGTGCCACCTTACGGAGTATTAAGTTGGCATTGAAAGGACACTTCGCTTGCATGAAATAGAAACCCACTCCAGTTAGCTGTTGCCGATATTGAGTCGCCGCATTGTCTCCCGTCTAAGAGTCAGGCCCCCCACTAGTCAGCAGCCCCGTGGGGTCCGTGGATGTTGGCGTTCAAATTACTGTCCAGCTGAAGATGCTTGAAACGCGGTCTCTGCTAGCCTTCAAGGCTCCCGTCTCCACTCTTAACGGCGGGTACCCAACGAGGGAGGAGCGATAGCAGCATGACTTCTCTAATCATTCTTTTGGGGGTTCACCAGTTCGTGATTGCTTTCTGACCATTGCGATCTTTCCAGTCTTTCGTACCAGCCTTGTGTCGTTCCGTGCATGAAACAATGAGCGCAAGGGGAATGGCTGCAGATCATGCACAGTTCCACCAACCACATCGCCGGCGAAGGTAAGCTGTTCAGCTGTTGGGCTCCAGCCCGGCCGAAGCTGATTTAGCACCTCCCGAGCTTGAATGCGGCGTCTCTTATTCAGAGCTCGCCTGGGAGAGCTCATAAGACGCTGCACGGCCCCCACCCTCTCTGAGACGGCCCTGATGACTCCATCGCTGTCTTCTGTAGCTTCCTAAGGCTTGCTGTACGAGTCTTGCTGGTACATGCTATACTACCTTGGCTACACACCTTGCTCAACATCACTCTTGAAAAGATGGTGACCAATTTCAACGAAGCTATCGATTTCGAGAACAACGAACCTCCGCCGCCAGCAGCTTCAGAGCCCGAGCCTGCGCGCAAAGTAAGGAAACAGCTGCCGCAAAGAAGCGTTGATGCGTTCTGGGAGAAGGTCTGCACTCTGCGGTGCACTGTCCAGCTGCGCCAAACTCATTGTTACAGTTCACAACAAAATACCCAGGGAAAGTGCTCAGTATCCTCCCGTCCGATATATATGCCAAGACCAAAGCCTCCAAGACCACCAAGGGCCTCGTAGAGGGGCAAGTTGCTGCGAAATCCTATAACCAAGCCGCCTCTGAATGCAAGAACGCAGTTGAAAAGATAGCAAAGGAATGTCGAAGAGTCAATCACAAATACCGGGACCCGCATTATGATATCGAATGGGATTTGAAGAGGCGCGCACGAGACTGTTTGTGTAGCCTGGAGGATAACGAAGGGAACAGCCTTGATCCCAAATCCGTCAAACGGGTTACGGTAAGCCTTCTAGGACAGCTGGGTGGGAAGGCCTGTGTCGTTTCCCAATACCTGACATCCCACAGGATATCTTCGAAAATCCACAATTCTTCGAAGACGGACCGACAGCGAGCGATGTTCGTCAGGGAAACAACGGAGATTGCTGGTTCCTCTCCGCATTGTGCGCCCTTTGCAACAAGCCCGGGCTAGTCGAGAAAATCTGCGTCGCTCAAGACGAGCTTGTAGGCGTTTATGGTTTTGTCTTCCATCGCGGTAGGTTCGGACCATCCCCCTCTATGTTGAAGTGACTTCTGACTGGTATAGACGGCGAATGGACTCAGACCATCGTTGACGACAAGCTCTACTTGATCGCTTCTGATTGGTGGGAAAGCTCAGACGCGGAAAAGGCGGTCTTCGCAGCCATTAACAGACACGATGCCGAAAAGAGGTTTCGAGAAGCGAATCAGACGGGTTCAAAGTCTCTTTACTTCGCGCAATGTAGCAATGAGAACGAGACATGGTTGCCACTACTGGAGAAGGCATATGCCAAAGCGCACGGGGATTTTAGCGCTATCGAAGGGGGCTTCACAGGGTTAGCATATTGATGTTCGATGACGAGTATATTCCCACTGACATAGCACAGCGAAGCTATCGAAGATTTGACGGGTGGCGTAACCACTGAGCTGTTCACCACAGACATTTTAGATAAGAACAAATTCTGGTCGGAGGAGATCATGAAAGTGAACGAGGAGTTCTTGTTCAGTTGTGCGACCGGCACTTTCGATAGATGGCAAGACTCGGATGTGGCATCTCAAATTGGAGCTAGAGAAAATATCGTGCGCATGCACGCGTATTCGATCATGGAGGCCAAGGAAGTCAGAGGGCACCGACTCCTTCGGATGAGGTAAGACAGCAATACATTCCCAATGCCTAGCCCAGAAATTGACATTGCGCCAGGAACCCTTGGGGCGAAGGCGAGTGGAAAGGTGCCTGGAGCGATGGCTCCGAGGAATGGACACCTGAGTGGATGCAGCTCTTGAATCATAAATTCGGTGACGATGGGATGTTCTGGATTTCATACGAGGACCTGCTACGCAATTACTCCAGCTTCGATCGCACGCGACTGTTTGGTTCAGATTGGCATATCACGCAGCAGTGGACGACTGTGGACGTTCCATGGACTGCAGATTACAACAAGACAAAGTTCAATATCACCCTAAAGAAGCGAAGCCCCATTGTTATCGTCTTGTCACAAGTGAGTAGCTCTGAAGTATGTGTATTAGCTGTACTGACCTTCCGTAGTTAGACAGTCGCTACTTTAAGGGCTTAGGAGGGCAGTACTACTTCCAATTGCATTTCAGACTCGACAAGGAAGGGGAGCACGACTATATCGTCCGCAGCCACGGCAATTACTCGATGAATCGGTCCGTCAGTACTGACTTGGAGTTGGACCCGGGTACATACTCCGTACTCATGAAAATCACGGCAAAGCGTTACAAAGATGACCCCACGCCTGAGGATGTCATTAGGACAAACGTTAGAAGTAGGCAGAACAAGCTAATTCAAGTTGGCCTTTCTTACGATCTTGCTCACGCTAAGGGAGAGATCAGAGAGACAGAGGCGGAGAAGCAAGACCGTAAAGCTCGTGAGGAAAAGAAAAAGGCTGCAGAGAAGAAGAAGCAGCATGAGTTGAAGCGCAAACAACTGCTCGCCGACTACGAATACGAGAAGAGAAAGAGAGCTCGAGATAAGCGTCAAAAGCAAAAGAGAGAAGCATACGAGGCTAAAAAGGCAGCGAAAGCCATGGCAGCTGAGCAGGTCAACGGCCCTATCCCTGATGATGAACGTCCCCAAGTCTTAAATGGGACGACCGTAGCAGCCGGCGTCGAAGGCGAAATCGAAAGGGCAGCTGCAGCAGGCGCAACGGAGGACAAAACGGGCGAGCCAGCGACAGTCCCCTCACCCACAGCGGAAGCCGAAAACAAGGGCGAAAAGTCGACATATGACGCCTCTGCAAATGTGGCCGACGTCGCAAAAGAGCAAAACCAAGCGGAAGAGGCTCCATCAGCCGATAGCACCGCCGCTCAAACGGCGCAATCTTTTGAACAAGCTTTGAAATCGATTCCTGCTGTTACCGTCAACGGCGAACCAGCTCCGGCAAGCTCAGTCCCAGCTCCTCAATCCATGGCCGCACCCTCCACCCTTGCGCCTGACGACGACTATCAGTACGACAGCGACGGCTCCTTCAATTCGTCTATCGATAGCGTTCTAGATTTTCCCCGCAAACCAATCAATGACAACGAGGATTCGCCTGCAGATGAAGACCTCCCACCCGTTGATGATGGAGAAGAGAACAAAGAATTTGAAGACGATCCGTGGAATGCTATTTGCGTTGTTGGACTGCGGGTTTACAGCAAGAACAAGGATGCGGACTGTTGCGTCGAGGTTGTGCAGCCCAAGGAGGAAGATGAGACGTTGGATCTGGATGATGCGAGTAAGGGAGCTAGTGGGGAGGTGGAGGGCAAGGTGAATGAGACGATGGGTGTAAAGGTTGAGATTGAGAAGAATTGAGGATGTGTCGAATAGAGTATGTTAATACGGACAGTTTCGTCAGCTTGGCTATGGTTGGATGTATTGTACTAATTTCTTTGGATAAGCTAGCAGTATTTGAGGAAGTCCGTTACAGTGAAGATAATCACTACTACTCTTTCAGCTTGGACACACCAACATTCTGATTGTAAACATTCAATAGGACAGCCAATAGGATCCTCATGGCCTATATCCGCTAAGGCCAGCCCTAAGAAAGGCCCGTGGAGCGGGAAGAGCTCGGGCCCCGTGTGGCGCTTGTTGTGCGATCGTTGCTGGGGCATCTCAAGGCCTAGTTCTAGATCTCCCATCAGCTGCAGACCACCAGAATCAGATCCGAGCGTTGATATAGGGGCAACTTCACCAAAACTCTAGGGAACACAAGCAAGACCTTCATGAGATTCTAGAGCAGGGTCAGTCTGAGTGCGGCCTGTCTCAATCTCCAGCAGATTATTCTGGTCAAGACATCTGCCAACTCACCCAGCCTCTAGCTCACCATACTTTCCGTTCTTGCAACACCTGAAATTAGCCGTCGCAGACGCCCAGCGACTGAAATTCTCACACAGCTTCTCCGTCACCCCACCTCAACACGTAATCTCTCAAAACTCCCTAGAAGATACGCTGCATTGGGGGCACATTCATGTGATCAAATCTGGACTTTGGCTGGAGGGCACATGAAGGAGGGGAAGCTTGCTGCGCTTCCTAAACCCTCGACAACTTCAGAATCTGTTGCAGTACAAGTCCTTGGGGACTACATCTCTGGAGTGCCCATTCCTCCGTTTTGATCATGGACTCGGATGAACCATTCTTGAGACCTTGCAAGCAATTACCCTCCCCTACAATTGATCGGCACAATTCACACATGTCAATGGGTCAGCATTTAGGAACTCAATCCTTGAGCCAGGGTCTGATTGACCATAGAAGTCGGGAATCTTCGCAGGAACCAAGCACAGGTCTTGAAGACACGGACGATGAATCGTCTCAATTTGATCAGGACGTGACTGTGGATACGTCCGAGCACGCAAGGTACAAAACATCGGAAGAAAAGGTGGCGAGACTGCTGAAGGGCAAGGAGAAAGATTGGGCGGCCGCCGCGACGAAGGAAGGCCCGCTACGACTTCTTGACCTGCCGTTGGACATATTGAAGATAATCTTTAAAGAAGTGAGTGTAACTTCTGGGATAGGCCCATTATTTTGTCGCTGATGTCGCTCTCAGGTCACCCACACCAATGATTTAGCGAATTGCGCCAAGGTAAACTCTGTATTGCATGCTTTGACAATACCCACAATTTACAGTAGGTTCGACATCGTCTGGCCAGAGAACCTGAATTCCGCCGAAAGTCGAGCTGGTGTGGACGCATTGACATATGGTCTCGCTACACTTGTGATGAGGGAAGACCTCTTTGACAACGTCCTATACCCTAGCAATGCCCCCTGTGGCGTGTCATGTCAAAGCTACGAGTGTCCGCACTGTCGTTGTGTCAGCTATCTGAGCAACGGTGCGGGTAGTAGCCCACAGCTTCGAAGATCACGAAGGGGAAATTACTTCTCTCAATTCGTCAAGAAGTTCTCTCTGGGTGATGGTCCAAGGGACTGGGTTCAGGAATATCTTGTGACAAAGGAAAGCGGGAAGATGCTCGGCACGCTTGTTGCACTGAGCATTGCCCGAATGCCCAATTTGGTAAGAAGTGTACATGCGGTATTGGAAGAACGATGCCGGTGCTGACGATGACGCAAAATAGGAGTCCTTCGTCTGGGACATGCCTACGGGAGTGCTACGAGATATCTGGATCGCACTATCTTCTCTGGGAGATCACAGAACTTCTAGGCTAGAAAAGCTCTGGATACGATTTCACGACAACCAAGCAGCGTTGCATGACGCAGGCTTATTAGGATCACCCAGATCCACAAACAGTCCTCAAGCAACATCCGGACCTGCTGCTGCGGCTATCCTCCCTCCATTGCAGTATCCTAGGCTACTGGAGCCTGGGCATTATGGTGTGAACAACATCCTGTGGCTTGATCATCATGTGGAAAAACCCAATTTCTCCAAAATGCCCCCTTTACGCTCACTCACTGTGCTAGACATAGATGAAGCCCGTTACTTGGTGGAGCTGAGTGTACTACTTGGCCGTTCGCTCGGCTCGTTGCGAGAACTACGAATTGGCATGACGTCTACCCTTTATATTCCGCCTGGCCTTCAAGCGGACCCAAATGCAGCGGCTCTCTTTACCGGCGGTGTATTCACGCTGTTGGTGAGCAACATCTATGACCATTACAAAGCTTTATGCACCGTGAAAGAGAACCTGAGAAACGAAACGCATGCCAACGAAGCCACGAAGCAGGATTCGCAACTGAATTTCAGTATCCAAGTTCCGACCGCCATAATGTCTAATTTAAACCTGCAATCGAACAGGGCTGATAGTGTCGCACCAAATCAGCCAAACATCGAGGAAGCGGCGACATCTTTGGACGCGCTTGCACCCCCAGTCCCTAGTGTAGGAATGGATGCCATTGACCCGGCTTTGTCTGGAGAAAGTCCACCACTTATTGATGATCGAGCGGTGCCCGGTGGCGTGACAGCAAATACCGCTAAACAAGCCGAATCAACAGAAGAGCTGCATAGCAATCATGACGACCTTCAAACCCTCAATGGTGAAGCCGTTGGCGTTGATGATATCCTAATTCCGACAGAAAAGTTGAAGCTCGAGGTATTGGAGCTTGAAAGACTCACGAAGCTGGTCCCACGTGTCCTTTGCAGATCTATAGACTTTACCATGCTTACCACCTTGACATTGCTCCAATGCGGGGACCAGTCAGGCATTTGGGACCGTCTCAAGAAAGACTTCGCTCCCCGCAAATCACTCGTCTCGCATCCCACACGAACATCTAAAGCTGCTGGTCCTCAATCCCGTCCTCTGCGTAAGGCCTCTTCAGACTCTCTTGGGAAAGGCCTGGAATATCGGCTACAGCTGAGAAGGATCCACACAGACGCCGTCTCATCAGATCTGATATCCTTCCTCAAAACAACGCTTGCTCCCAATAGCCTCGAATGGATGTTCCTCCAAGATACAGCATCATTCGTCTCTCACGTCACTCTCGAAGCAATCTACCGAGGTCCTCTGCGTCGTCACCGAGGCAGCCTCACAAAGGTAATGGTTGACAGCGCCTACGGGCCAATGGAAAGTCGTACACGTGCTCAAGCCGCTCGAAAGTGGATGCTAACCCGCGATGTACTCACTTTCGTGACCAGCGGCAAGATGAGCAAGCTGCGAGAGCTGTCAATGGCGATCGAGTACAAGGATTGGCACCTCTTCCTGCAGCGTTTACCGAACATTCCGCACCTACGATCGCTGCATGTGCCTAACATTGCGGATCATCCGTATGGCAGCTCGCTCAACATTAAGGACTTTGCCCGAGGAGCCATCGATGTCGTGGCGCTGAGACCGGAGGTGGAGCTTTGCTATTTGGCAATCAACGGTAAATGTTTCGAGATCCTCGAGAGGAAGCATATGAAAAACTCAAGGGGCCAAACCTCGACTGCAGTCGACGATTCAGACGATGATACGCAAGATGGAGAACATCACGATGATGACGACGATGAAGATGACGACAGTGACGATGGGGGCGCGGCAGCGATACCCCCGGCAATAGAGCCTGGGGCCATGGATTCGGATATTGGTAGTATCACGGCTGATGAAGAAGAAGATGATGGTGCTGGCGTGAAGGAGAAGGTGAAGTTGCATCTCAGGGAGATTTTATTCTATGATGACAAGGTTTCTATCTTCAAGGCTAGGCATGGGCGACTCTAGCTGATGTATGTATATTACGGCATGCGTGAATAATTAGCAGATAGCGATCTACTCATTTGGCAGGGCGTCTGTTGGTCGTGGACTCTTGATTTTTTCCGATGCATTAGCGGCATTTTAGATAGTATTATCATATCATGGCTCTTTACTCTCTGCTGCTAATGTCTTCGTTGAGGTATCCAAGTTATTCACATGATGACTGACGAATAAAGTTAGGTATGAGATTTACAGATGCATTCATATCTATCCGGATAATCCATCAATAGAGGAACTTTGTACTGAGGGGCAAGCTCTTGAAAATATTGTGATTTGGGAATACTCTCAAACTATCTACCTATCTGTATGGCCTGATGCTACCAAAATATCATGAATGCTACTTTGGGTACCTACACTGGAAGTCTGCTACGGAGGACCTCTGTCCAGCTATCCAGCCAGCACTCAAACCGTCAAGGCATAAAAAGTCTGTCGATAACCGCTGCTCTCAATTGTCCAAAACGGCTACGGTAGACCGTCCATTTGGTTCTTCCTGGGGTGCTGCAGATCACGATTATGCACATGACTGGCACGCAATAAATGTTGCAGCGGACAATGTAGCAGAGAGTTGCACGTAGCAGCTTGTCTGCAGAACAGCTGTAAATCATACAAGAACCGATCCAAGCCCCAGTCCTCCCAGTCGAAAACTCACCTACCCTCCTCATCGATTGAAGGTCTTACATCACAGTACAGAACACCCTGCAAAAGCCCGGCGGCTCGAAACTACGTTCAGTCATCCTAGCTTGATGACCCTGCACTTCAAAACCGCCATCAGACTTGCTGGGGCCCGTGCCACATCTGTACCCATTCATAACACCCTTGATCATCCGGATCTTTTCGCCGTCATAGTCGTCTTTCTTGTCACACTTCGGGCAGGTCTTGGCCTCGGCCTTGTATATCGGATGGTTCTGTGGAGAGCGAGCTTTACCGTTCTGGAATGATGCACAGGTGCTGAAGTTCTTGCCTTCGCTGCAGGGGGTTAGGATCTCGGCCCACCAATGATTGCAGGATGGGCTCTTGAGCATTTTGGCCGTGCACATCTCCGTTGATGGGCGATGGGACCTTAGGGACCAAGAGAATGCTCGAGTACGTGTGTCACCTGGGGAAAAGCAGTCGGCGTGGGAGCACACTGTTCGTAAAGGACCTCAGGAAGCTAAATGGAGACCATGGCCTTCCATTGATCAGATATGTCATGCAAAGAACGATCTGCTGTGCCTCACATACAGGGTTGTCGAATCTGAGCTTTTTCGGTCTGTGGAACGCTGGGTGGGCTGATACACGGAACAGGAAAGCCCGAATGCGAGGTGTAAGAGTTCCAGCCTATTTTTGAGGACGGTCAATCTCAAACCGAGGGTTTGAGACAATTAATAGAACAGGACTTGTTTCGAGATGAGGTAGAGAATGACTCTGTGAAGCCTGCACATGTCCAGTTTTCGTCCTCCATGAACAAAAATAGTCTCCGTGTCTTGCCTTCCGGGCGCTCACTGTTTTGGGGATGCCTGGACACCAATCGGTACGTCGTATTCCTTGTGTAACACGAATATCGAGTCACGCTCAGCCGTGATATGGAGGTTGGCAGGCAAGTCTAGTGCTATAAGACTGCTTCCGTATGGCGAGGAGTCATCGGGCTTCTGGATATCTGAGGCAAACAAATTCAGGATTCCAAGACCTAGAATTCTACTCGGCCGTAGAGCATCGAGTGAGGGAAGTCGAAGTTGCTGCTGCTCTTGGTTCAAAATTAGACCTAAGTTGGCTGGATTTCCGTAACTAGGTATACTCCGCTGCAAACGACGTTATTGCATCGGATGGTCCAGAGGCAGACTTTGAGTGCGATTTATGGAACTCCTTCCCCATCGTCACCCACCCCATGTTCTTGATTTCGGATAGCCTGCATGAGCTCATACATTTGGCCCAATTGTTGGTCTGTTGAAGCCGGTTAGCATGTCTTCAAGCCTTCGGTGAAGAACATATTCGCACCACTCATCTTGTCGATTTTTCCCTTGTCCATCTTCTCTCCAATCCACTGGTCGCCCTCAATGCTCTGCGCATAGGTCTGCCACTCAGTCAAGAATCCAATCTATGGAATATCCCACCATTAGCTTGCGAATCTTATAGGGTATATACACTAAACCTGAGGGTATAGATCAGTGGTGGACGCACAATGTGTATTGGGTTTTCGACATTCCGGTGCGCACGAAACTCGCTCTTGACATATTCGTCACCCAAGAGGCGCTTTTGCTTCCCTCCCTCTGTCGGCAATAGGTATTTTCGATGTGCTCGTAAAAGTCGCCTCAGGAGATAGATTGGTGGGAGAAGTGCTAACGGCGCGGGCTTGAAAGCTCCGGCAGAGCCAATAGAAGAAGGGTTTGCTAGGAGGCGATTAGAGAGCTTCAACATTGTATCTCGTGAATAGAAAATTTTGATGTCTGCTTTGATATGTGAATAAAAGAAAGAGTGGACCACCGAGTTGACATCACCTCGCAGGCCGGAACTCTAAATCTCCACCACACACGACCAATCGTCAACCCTCTTCGAATCTATTAGCAGGCAATGCTGCCGACCCCATCAACTACTCATGTAGACGTGACATGCATCTATGAGCCAGCAGAAGACTCATTCCTCTTCCTCGACACGCTCTCCTCGGAAATCGAAAGCCAATTCCTCAAACAGCGATTTAACCAGCAGCCTTCGCAAAAAGCACCCAGTCCAACACCGATAGTCCTCGAAGTCGGCACAGGCTCAGGCGTCGTAATCGCCTTCCTCACAGCTCATGCTGAAGCTATTTTTGGCCGGTACGATGTTATAGCTCTAGGCAGCGATGTGAATGAATTCGCCTGCCGTGCCGCAAAGCAAACCGTATTGCAGGCCTGTCGAAACACCAACATTCCAGGGTATACTGCGTCCCTGTCCGCCACATTCTGCGCAGACTTGACAAGCCCACTACGCTTCGGCGTGGCTGACGTGCTGATCTTCAACCCGCCATATGTCCCTTCTCCGCATGTGCCTGGGATCTGGACCGCCGCTGAATCCTCTGCGGGAAATGCCATGAGCACGGGTGATGCTAATTATAATGCAGGATCATTTGAGCGTGACTCGCAGCTCCTTGCGCTGTCGTATGCGGGAGGAGTCGATGGCATGGAAGTCACGAACAGGCTCCTGGAAGAGCTTCCTTCGGTCTTGAGCCAGGAACGAGGTGTGGCTTACATACTACTGTGTCAGCAGAATAGGCCTGAGGAGGTCATGCAGAAGATACGGCAGTGGGGTTCAAGTTGGAATGTTGAGATTGTAGGAAGATCGGGAAAGAAAGCAGGATGGGAGAAGCTTGTGATTATCAGGATATGGAAGACATGAAATGTAACCAATCATCAAGTAATGAGAGGCAATAAGTCCAGAGATGAAATAGTGTTCTTCCGGTCCTCTGGGCTACGATGACAACCTCGTTGTCAAGCCCACGGTTGATAGATCGGACGCCATTATAACCAGAGCGTGCCATACTTGCATGGTCTTGTGATGCAACTTTTGTGGTGCAAATCCCCAATCACTATCCACAAGATCTTCTAAATTGCTTCTCGAAAGCAGCCGTCGCCCGGTGCCTTGATGTAGCACCTCAGCTCCTTCAATTCGTCGCCCCTAGAACCCCCTGCCTCCACCTCTCCCCCGTCCACCCCTAAATCCACCACCACGTCCACCCCTACCACCCCGCGGCCCTCCTCTACCACCTCTAGCTCCTCGATCGGCGACCTCCTTCCTGGCCTTGTTCTTTGGTTTCGGCGCATCATCAATCAGTAGCGTATCCAGAGGTAGTGAATCCGGTAGGATGTAATATCGAATCGTAGAACCACGGATGTTAATACTGTCGAGAGATATGGGGTCACGGCCTTTGGGTGTCATCTTGACGGCGCGCAGAGCAGTGTTCATTTGTGGAGATACGGAGGCGATGGTGCCATGGAGGATGGTGCCTAAGAAAGCAAATTGGTCAGGCGGACTCAGCGTAGAGTGGAAGAGAACAAGAATACCGTTCTTTAGCTCGATCGTGACGGTCTCGTTGGCGCATTTCATGAGAAATCTAGCATTGGGTTAGCGCTTGTGTACAGGGCGAGCCTTGAGATGCAGAGCTCAGCTTGGGTCCGTTGCTGAATAGAATTGGTGTTTTGCTTACCTGACAAGCTTCATTTTGATGTCCTGGCCCTCAACAAGTGTATTAGGAGGGTAATGCTAAGTCGATCACTGTCATGAGATGGTGGTTGTGCTTAAGCGTGATCTACGGTTCGCGCACGAATTTGGATAGCTGGCGCGCTAGCCTTATTGAGTCTTATGCAGGTCCACAAGAGCTGTTATGCGAGATAGGAGCTCCATAACAACATCATACCGATGTGTAAAACGTGAGAACAATGGAGCGCGCGGTACTAAGGCGGAGCCAAGAATTTGTATTGTTTTCTTTCTTGCCCTTTGGTATTAATTATCCGACCGCTTACCAAAAGCTGCAGAAACTGCCTCAGTATATACCATATACAATTCGTTATGGCGTCTATCATAACTCTACAGGGCGTTCCCACAATCTTGACATCTACCCATTCTCTTCTCTCGACTCATGCATCCATGTCTCCCGCTTCAGAAACCTTGTCCCACTCACTATCAGTACTCATCTCGCCTGACGAACCCTCGCCAGAGACTGTCCTCTTTCGAATCGGATCCTGCGCGTCTTCTGGTCTTAACAATCTTTCTGACCGGCTCTGGCTAGACGCTTCTGCGTTCCGATCGCCCGCACCTTCGGTTTCAGTCCCGCTATCGTCTGTGCCTCGGTCGTCTTGCCCTTTCTTCATCTCTCGTATTTGCTTGGCTTCTCTCTCTTTCTCATTTGCAGCCTCCAACTCCGTCACGAACCAGTTGATAGCCCACCATAGTCCAGCACTTAGAAAAGAGAGTATGGCGAAGTGGACGCTGTATGTAAGAATGAGGAGGACAAGGAGAACCACTTGGAGAGCAGCGAAGGAGGCGTTAGTCGCGATAATTATCGAGGGCGTAGGACCTGGGGTGAAGATGGAGTTGACCAGGTCGGTGAGGAAAGCCGCCATGATGGAGACGAGCAAGGCGTGCTCGGAATCGGATCCCTAAGCCTTTGTATCCGAGGCTTCCGAGAATGATGCTTGGTTTGATAGTACACGAATTGATATCAGATGTCTTGTCAGACGACGTGGGGTATATTGTTTCAACCCAGTAGAAGCTGATTGAATTCAAATCTTTACAGCAGTAGAGAAGTAGGATTCAACGTAGACAGCATACGAAAGGCCTGATTATATGTGGAAGTAGCTGGAGGCTGATGCAAAGGGCACTCCGACACGTGTTAGGAGCGATGTTGGGGCCTGGAATGCCGTTCAGTCGGGACTGGTCATGCACAGATCGATAAGCCCTGAATGCCAAGCATTTTCAGCCCTATGAGACAGTTTTGGAGTTTCTCTCTCCATTTCTCAACGGCCTCGGGTATCCGAGCAACCTCGTTTAATACACGAGACAAGTGATGCATTTAGTCGCTGACCTTAATAGGTGGGGAAGGCACGGTGCAACGATACTGGAGCGTGGTCATCTAAATCTGATTTAGCATTTCCTACATCATGTTGTTGTTCACATCCATCACAGGCATGTCGCGTGATGGCAACATCATTCGAAGGCAGTCTGGGATCATCGGCAAACTAACGGACCACCAGATTTCAGAGAAGTTTTCATGAATTCTTTGCGACCCTACGTACCGCTTTTGCTGCTCTTGGAGGAGTGATCTTTGGGCTCGATCAATGATTTGAGTCTATTGTCTTACCCATGCCTCAGTTTCTTGCCAGATTCGGTCAAGTCTCGGATAAAGCTCCTGGCGCAGGTTTTGACAAAGGACTCTTGATGGCGTAAATCGAAGTGAGAGCACTGCTAGGCGTCCTCAATCAAGACGGGATTGCAGACACAATCTCTAGGAAGCCTTCAATCGTCGTCGCCGTGGTCGTATCTACCATAGGCTCGGTGTTGCAAACTGCTCGAGGCAATCATGCGATGTTAGTAGTTGCAAGACTGTTGGAGCTGGGGCGATACATCTCCGAGATCTTCCCACCCGAAATACGGCCAGATTCATTGCTCTGGGAAGAGCTCAGCATTGTCACAAGTATTGCCATTGCATACTGGATTATTATAGAATTTGTTACATGGCTACTGAATGGGCTTGGTGGCTGCCTTCCCTCCTCCAGCTTATCCCCGGCCATGCTGGGAGCTGGGATACTGTTCCTCCAGTTCTCGGAAGCCGAAAAAGCGGACTCGTTCTAGCGCTTGCAGTGCCATTAGCTGACGGCTTATAAGTTGATAGAACTCAAGGGCTGGTGCCGAAGAACAGACGTGCAAAAAGATTGGAAGCTTTGGGTAGACCGCGTTGAAAACCACTACAGATCCTCGTATTCAGCAAGGTTGGTCTGAAATTTGAGCTGAGATTACAGTTTACAAAGGGTTCAGCGTATTGAGACACCCTAACCTGCAATATAAAGGCTTGATGAATTGTATCAAGTTGAGCTACCTTCTTGGACGGATCAATCCAAACGGGGTTGCTGGCGAAGAACATATGTTGCAGTGGTCCTCGTGTTCTTCCAGAAACTCGGTGGGATCAACGCCCTGGTTGATTGTTCGCCCGTCATATTCCCAACTATTATGCAACGTATCATGTCGGGAGCACTCAATTTCACTCAGGTTGTTGGAATTTTCACAAGATGGACGATGGATCATTTTGGGAGACGGCCATTCCTTCTCTGGGCCAGCTTCTTCATGACATTTCATTCCATCGTTGCAATTCTGGTTGGACCATACACTAGCGATTGACCAGCACATCGCTTGGAAGGCTGGGTCTCGGTTGCTTTCCACTGTTCTATGTGCTGAGCTTGGGGCGTAAGGGGGCCAGTACGGTAAGCGATCCTCTAGAGTCTTTCTTCCTCACGTCAAGCCAACATGTTAAATTGCAAGGCTTATTCAAAGCATTGGATTTTCGAAGTTGTCGCAGTACTCAAACATTGCTCTCAAAAGGGGAAATGTGACCGAAAACTCCTAGATGAGCGATGCCAAGTGATATATTCCCCTATACGCGTTCATGAAGTCCTTCGCTTTTTCGGGAGCAACGGCTCCCATTCGCCTCGTTTACAGTCTCTAGACCTGTTCTGTAACTCCAGTAACAATGTAGAAAGAAATGCTGACGAGGAAACCATGTTCAGCGAGCCTGCGAATAGGAGTGATCCTGTTGTCCACATCGAATTGGCTGACCAACCTCATCATTGGCTTGATCAAGTCCACCACTAGATTAAAGCACCGTACGGACCAGGAACTCGGTGTACTCACGCAGCTGAGTTCACCAGGGCTTCGGCGCCTACACCTCCTTCGCCGTTCTCTACTTGCTGTCCCTGGTCTGGACGTTCTGAACCGTGCTGAAGACCTGCGGAAGGACCCTCGAAGCCATGTATCACGTCTTCACGGACATCATTCGCGAACAGAAGAAGGGAGGAGAAAAGCAATCGAGAATGGAGTTCTCGGCAATTCCGATCTTGAGATAAGACCAGGGAAATGCAATCACCTGACAATCTATCCACCACCAAGCACACAGGCCCTATTCATCAGCTCTGTAATCACGTCTGTACTGGCTCCAGTGCCTTTTGGAATCCTGCGCATACTTCAACCAATGGCGATGTGGAGGTTACCCCGGTAGCAGATGCATCGGGCTTTGCGGAGCTACACGGACGGGCTAGAGCATGACTGGCAAATGATGCTAGGGTACTCATTGAGCCTGGCCAATCAAGATTCAAAAGGCCTTTATCGTCAGCCTCAGCTACTAGCCAACGACCAAAGATAATCTGCACGGGATGGGCAAGACTGCGGTTAAATCCTGCGGGATTGCGCTAGGGACGTCAGCCTCGCACTTAAAGGATTCAGGATCCGGGTGGAGTCGTTTCCATGTGGCATTCCTTCGACCGAGTAAGTGTGGGGGCCATGGAATGTCTCACATGGAGAGGGTAAAGAGTGTTGACAAATAGTGCTCGGAAACACTTCGACACGCATTCAGCTTAGAATGTCGCACTTCGGAGACTCTGGACATTACTGGAAGATGACGCAGGTCGATCGCATGGAGATTTGGAGAGCAAGGGGGTCCATAGATGGAGAGCATCATCGCATTGTAGGGGCATTGTTCGTAATCCTGAGTAGAATGGGTTACGCTCGGGGTTCCTGAAAGAAGTCCGAAAGGGAGATTAGTAAGTAATACCACCAAGTATGGATGGACTGAGTGGTTCTTGAGCTTGTTCCGCATCCCTATATCCAGGCACATGCCTGCAAACAATACTATGGTATAGTGTTCCGCGATACTAATGAAATGCAAAGATCCTCTGCATGGAAAGATTGGTCCACTAGTCTGCTACCCCACATTGGCACATGGCCTTTAGGTGGAGGGATTCGTGTGGCTGCGCGTGTTAACCCAAAATAGGTTGGATCTGAGCCTCAAAACTACTATGCAATTTACAACCTCTCTTGCCTCTTCACCGCCTACTCAGGAAAGCTAGCAGCGGCCTCCGGACAAACCATGTTCGCGACCGTTGTGATCGACCACTTCAGCTTTGCAATCAAAGCAAAAGCAACTTCCGTCTGTCGCAGATCTGACTGCCTTGTTGCCTACCGCGCTCCCTCTAGCCTCCGCTCTAGAACTATTCTACATGCCAACACTAGCATTGCCCAAAGTTCCCACATTGCTATCAGCGAGCACGGCGACCAAGCTTGCCAATCCACACCCAATAATCTTCCCTAGATTCATGGAGCGGCCGAGGCCGTCTCTAAGTGCTCCTCAGCTCGTTCGCGTCGATCCCTAAAGTATGCTCGTGCGCAATCTCCCCTCGCTCCCAGCCGGGCGGCTATTACTCGCTTCTCTATGGATTACTTTAGTCCATCGTCCATTTGACCCAGACCAACCTTTGGCGTGAAGGATCTTGAGAACCCAGCCTCCACGTTGCAACCGTACCACACCCGGGGTGACAAGTTTCAGAACCGCTCTTTAGTCTTCCCAAGCCCTGGGCTCAGGTGTTCTTGCAAGGCAGTGACCGCCTAAGATTCAACAAAGCGTTGCAACAAGCAGGCGGACATCCGGAGCTTCCCATCTAAGATGGATATCAGCTTCCGATCTGTCGTCCACTAGCCTTCTGTCCTAATGCCAACACGTTTCAACGACGATAGGGCTGGGGAAGACTGTTGAAACGATGGAGTCAGATGCATGGATGACTGCGGGAGATACGCTCGTCCTTTCTGCGCCACATCATCCGTTTCGAGTAGTCCACCTCCACGCTCATGGCGAATCCTTCATTCAGATCGGTGGGAACCTGACGCGTTTTGAGCTCTCTCATTTGCTAGCAGCGGGCTGATCCACTGCCTGATGGTCAACATGCATTGGAAGGTAATCACGGGTTTCGTGCGATAATGAACGCCCGACCATGCGGTGAGCATTGCGTGTCCCTCGCTCATATTTAACCGACCTACCGTCCGAGTACTACTTTTGCGACCTTGATCAAATTTCGCATCTTCTATGACTCAGCCTTGAGACAGCAACGCAGGATCGTTGAAGCATTCGGTGCCAATTGGTGCCTGCTGCTATTTGTAAAGGCAACAGCGCTGGGAAACCGTCCAAGTTGTCCCATACCTTGTTGGTGCATTTTGACAGGGGTCAAATCCTTCAGGATTCTAGGGCTGACCAATAGGAATGCCTCAGCAACGGCATAGTCCAAGAGGAATACTTAGGAAGTAATGCCCCCCTCGTGGCGAAGGAGGAGCAACTATGGGCTGCTCTTTTCTATTATGAGCACCTGTTGATTCCTTCCAAGCTTTAACCACGTACGGCTGTACAGAGTTGAGTTTCTTTGACATTGCCAATATATATCCTAGTTTCGAACGTATCCTAGTGCATGGGGGGTTAAAGAAAGAGTCAGCATATCTTGTTTGTTTTCCCATCTCATGAAATCGATTCAACGTCATCATGTCTCGTTCCCATCGCCGTCCTTCAGACTACTCACGCGGAAGCAGCCCTCGTATCGACCGTACCCTCTCCGTTACCGAAGCAAGCTTCCAAAACCTCGGCTTGAACGAAACCGCAGGTGCTCCACAACTTTCAATACCATCGCCCTATCACTCGTCTAGTCGTCGCCGACCATCCACCCTCCGTAGTGAACTCAGCTCCGACTACCTCACTACCGACTACGATCCAAGCGGCTACAATCGTACAACTTCACCAGCCTCTTTCTCCAACTTACACCAACCCTCGTCGACATTCGAATCTTCACTCCTAGATCCGGATTACGATCAACTTTTCGCAGAGACAGCAAATTACAACAGCCGAGCCAGTCCCTTTGCAACTAGTCCACTCGGTAGGACTGCTATGAGGTAAGTCAATACATATCACATTGACCAGTGCACAGCTAATGAATCTTTTAGTTATCCGTCTTATCATCAGGATACGATGTCTAGCTACCGTGACACGAGTGGCTCTTATGCCGCCTCGAGATCGCCATCTCAGCGAGGTAAGTTCAACTTTATATTCAGCACCATGCCTTCGTCTCGCAGTCAATAGCTCAGACATCTAGGCTATACCACTGAAGCCTCCTTGTCACGCAGTATGTCTGGTCCCCCAGGCCCTAGCATCCTGCCAAGCTCGGCCTATGGCGGATTCAGGGATGCAGAGCGTGAGGTAGCTCGGCAGCGGCGGCGGAACATTCACGATTCTCGCCGCCAGTCCAAGCTTCTTTTGCGAAGGACCATGCTGCCGAGCACCGCAGGGATTAGGCCGAGCGAGGTGGACTATTTGAGCGGTTCCATTGACTCTTTTGTAGCTCATTCCGGTTCTTCTTCGTACGAAAGCCACAGCGCTTACGGTCGAACACCTTCTACTTCATCCAGTCATGGGGGCTACGGGCCAGCCATCTCAGCGTCAGTTTAGTGCCTCTGCCGAGACCAAAAAAATTGGATTACTGACGGTCTTGCCTCAGGTCTCCCTATCAAAGCGGCTACCCTGCCAGCTACGTTACCAGCAGTGCTAGCGGAAGCACGCTGTACAGTTCGTAAGTCAATCACATTACATTCCCCTGAGGCTGAAGCTAATTCTTCAGGAGCTCCCAAAATCCAACCCTCTCCTCTTCCTCAATCTACCCTTACAATCGCAGTGGAAGAGGTGGTTCTGTGGCTCCCTCAAATCCAGAACCCGTGGTACTCGAAGCGCCCAAGAAACCGCAGTGCTGGGACCATGGCTGTAATGGCCGCCAATTCTCCACATTCAGCAACCTTCTTCGTCATCAGCGTGAGAAATCCGGGACATCACAAAAATCCACCTGTCACCGTTGTGGGGCTGAATTCACGCGCAAGACCGCACGTGACGGACATCTGGCGCACGACAAATGCAAACCAAGGTCGGACCGTTGACCACTGGTTAAAGTTACACACCAACACTCACGACATCGATAAGCATTTTTAGCGATAACAGCATAGTAATGGGCTTGAAATCCTTCGTAATAGCGAGCGCAGAACAGGGAGGGCCTTGGAAAGGTCATGGCATTGGGATCGGATGGGGACCTAGGAAAGCATAGAGAGCGGCGTTCAGCATACATTTGTGGCATGGCATGTGACGGTAGATAGGACTGGTCTTGTCTGTCGTTACCACAATCATCAGACCGTAAGAACAATGCTTCGGGACCGGAAAGCACGTCTTTGGTTGCTTTGCACCTCCTCAATGCACCAACAAGTAACGCAACTAACCAAATCTCACCTCAGACCTCCGCTGTTTCAGCATGATCGGCATTGCTACGCCTTCGCTTTCTGACTTGACCAAGACCAAACACCCACCAACACAAAAATTATGACTGAACTTTATCCTGGCCATGACACTATGGTAAAGTAGAGTCACTACGATGCGGAACTTTGACCGTGCCTGACCCCTGCCTTTCCACAGCCCCAACAATGCCACCCTGACCGCCCAGAGTCGGGCGAGCATTGCCCGATCACCGAAGGGTGTCAATCTGAAACGTCAGAACAAGGTGGTAACAAGGTTGGATCTAGTTTTAGTAGGTGCGGCTTTGGCTTGTACGAAGGAAGGCAGTGTAAACTTTGCTGTTTGGATCGATCGGGACCAACGCATTTCGGTAAACGCGCGGTCTTACTGGAAGCGCAGCCGAAGACGGTAAAGTACTTAGCGTCACTAGCGTGGATTTAATCATCAAGCGCAAACCTAGCAAATACGCCAACATCTCTCCTGTCGCATCTCGGAGCCCAACAACGTCGACATCACTTCGCTACACATTCCTGCAGATACCTACGCAGCCCCTTTCAGTATCCGTACCTATACAAAAGTCACCCTAATTAAAGGCATTTTCAGGTACTCCATCGAAGATGTATCTCAACAGTCCAACTACCTAGTAGTCAGTCCGGTCTGGCAGCTGCCACGATAAAGTCTTGTTCACTTCCAACAACATTATTTACCCACAGAACCGTCAAGATGCTTCCTCCACTTTCAGAGCTCTTCCTGATCCACTACTCGCATACAAACACGAGGTCTTTACGAATGTTACATCAGAAAGCAACAATACAGCGGCATAGAGCGTACACGTAAGGCTGTTCACAAAGGAATCCTTGAGGGATAGAAGAGAATCAATTCATACCAATTTCAGAGAGGAGACACGGGGATAATGGCCTCTATCTTCACATTTGAGTCTGAGCCAGCTAGGGTGTCTTCTCCGTGGCCTGCTTCAAAAGCTGTACAAGCCAGCAGCGGCCATGGGGACGGGCAGCCACTTCTCGCTGGGATGAGAATGCCTCATGCGGAGATCTTGGCCAATTGTGGCATCGAGAAGCTTGAAGCAGAACCACAAGAGGGCCCGACAGAGTACAAACTGCACCTCCTACTGCGACCGCGTCGAAATTTTACTTCTACTTCCACTGTTCAGAAGGCTTCCGGATCTTTCCTGTCCAATTCCCGTGCTCCCAGATCGCAATCAGAGACTGACATCAAGCCAATCACTCCTACACCAGTGTTGGCGCCCAGTAGTCAGTCAAGACAAAATAGATTGCAAGGTCTGACAACCCAGCTTTTGTGGCGCCTCCAGCAGTCTTCTCCCTATCATTCATCTTCCAAATCAAGCCTCGTGTTGCCCGTTCTGCCTGATTCAGATGTCGAGCGCTGTGCTTCGAAAGGCCCAGGTCCTCTGATACCGGGACTTGAAGAGAGCAGTGGTTCCTTTTACGAGATTGGTGTTAGTGATGATGGAACATGTGTTGGTCTTACAGAAGACGAGCTCGGGGAAAGTTTAACGGTTTTGCGTGCGATGGCTTTCAGCCTTGGCTGCAATATACAAGTACTCCGGATGATCATTGTAGGTGACTGCCAGTGGTCTGAGGAAGGCGAGACAGCTTCTTTGAGTAGGCTTCGTAAGGAGAAGCTTTGGGTTGCGGAAGTGCTCGTAGCTCCTGACCTAGGTTCACAAAACGTAACACCCGACGTGGCCGCGGTCTCTTTGAATCATGCTGAATGCGACATGACCGGAAATCAATCATTTACTCTTAGAACAGACGGTCTTGAATCGCACGGTGAGCAGCTGCGCGTCTCTTTGACTGGGAATACCACATCTGGGAAATCTTCTCTGCTCGGTACGCTGTCGACTTCGACGCTTGACAATGGTCGCGGCAAAAGCAGACTCAGCTTATTGAAGCACCGGCATGAGATCGTGTCCGGCGTGACCAGTTCTCTTGCACAAGAGCTTTTTGGGTACCAAGAAGCAGAGCCTGGCACTGTTGTCCCACGTACTAAGATCGTCAATTATGCTTCCGGAAATGTGTCCTCATGGGATGACATCCACCATGCCTCGGACAAAGGTCGTCTGATTTTTGTTACCGATTCTGCTGGGCATCCACGTTATCGACGCACTACGGTGCGCGGGCTTGTCTCATGGGCGCCTCATTGGACTCTGTGCTGCATCGCCGCCGATGATCAAGAGGACAGTAGCGGCAAGATAGGGGCGACAAGCACATCGAATGAGATCCTTGGCTCCGCCGGCCTCGGGGTTGACCTTTCGAAAGCCCATTTGGATCTGTGCTTGAAGCTGAATCTACCTTTGGTAGTCGTAATAACCAAGCTGGATCTCGCAACTAAGACCGGACTGCGAGATACGCTGGCTAAAGTTCTAACCACGCTAAAGGCTGCTGGCCGGAGACCTGCTATACTGTCTTCGCCCTTGAACGACAAATGTGATGCTCAGCTCCAATCGATCGCCAAAGACGATGAGGAGGCTGTCAGAAACGTAATGGTCTCAGTGCAACCTGGTGAGCTACTAGTACCCATTGTCCTCACCAGCGCTGTCACTGGGACTGGCATCGGAAGGCTTCATGCTCTTCTACGCCAGCTTCCATTGACGATACCCCAAGCTTTCAACGGATCTACTACACCGCTATTTGATGATGTGCCTCCCCAAAAATTGTTTCATGTAGATGAGGTATTCAACATGCCTGCCAATACGAATTCTGCGAATTCCACAAGCACTGCTGCTAGTACTATCTTGAGTGGCTTTCTCCGCTATGGACTACTAGAAGTAGGAGAGCAAATGCTTATTGGACCATGCACTCAAGACGAATCTAAAGACAACGAAACTAATATCGACCTCCAGCGTGCTAGGTCCTACCCTGGGCTGATCAAAGGATCACCAAAAGCCGTGACGCTGACGCGTGGTCCGCAATGGCCGTCCTCCGGGAATCTCATGAATAAGTCGGAGGGACTTGGGAGAAACCTCAACGACGTTCACACATGGCAAAAGATTCGTATTACAAGTCTTAGAAATCTGCGGCTGCCGGTGCGAAACTTGTCAGCTGGTCAAGTGGGCACCGTTGGAATCACGCTTCAGCAGTCCAGGACTACGTGCAGAAGTAATCCGTCCATTTCAGACCTATGCATACGAAGGGGCATGGTGATGCTTCCCGCGCCAAAGAACTCTCGAGAAGGCCCCCTACCATCCTACAGCCGATTCAGCGCGGTCTTCCAGAAAGCTGGTCTCCCTGCCTGGCCTGGGGTCCTGGTAATTGTGTACATTGCGAGCATCCGGGCATCCGCCAAGATCGTTGAAGTCAAAGCTCTAGAATTAGTCACCACTGCAGACGAGGTCTTCAGCTTCGACGATAACGACAGTGACGGCGGTGGTATTGCTACACCTGAGACCCCCGTAGACAATCAGCAGACCGAGATCATCTTCGAATTTGCAAGTACTCGAGAATGGTTCCAAGTCGGCACACAAGTCTTAATTACCCCAGGAGGCGGGCCCAGCTTGACCGGGCAGCCAGAACAAAGGGAGGTGGGTAGTGCTGGGTTAGATGGATACGTTGGTAAGATCACGCAAGCTTTTGTCTACTAGACAATCTGCTATTAGCTTTGAGCTTCAGCTTGGCTTGCTTCAGAGTAGTTAGTTCGATCGAATTATTCGTCGCTACTCTGATTAGACAGTTGAATGTCCTGGTTTACGCGCGTAATTCTTCTTGGTCGTCATCTCGCAAGTCGCAAAATGAGCACATGATGCGCTTTCCTCTTGATCTAATCACGATACAAACGACCTACTCCTTTTGCCGACTTGAGGGAACCTCGGAGAAGATATCTTTCTTTCGAGACATTCTAATATTTTCTTTCCATCATAATGTTTTCCCCACTCCCACCTGCATTCCTGCTATTACTAGAATGTTTTCTCGCATCAGCAGCACCTGCCTCCGCCAGGATCCAGCCAACCAGCATCCCAGGCGTGCTCCTTCGAGGCAACGCCACCATCAAGTATGCTTTCCCAAACCCCCAACCAAAATCAAAAGCACACATGACTGACGCCCTTTGCAACTCACAAAGTCCCGTACCACTCCACCCACAATTCCGTCCCGCCGCCTCCCCCAGCGACGGTCCCGCAGGCCCCTACAACATCACCGTCACCAACACCAGTACCAGTCTGCAAATCTACATCTACCGCACCCTCCCACTCGACTCTAGCGCCCTCTATCCCCTCTTCACTCGCGCCTCCAAAGCCGCTACGCAACATATCAGCGACGGTGGCGGACCACGCTACGCCGACCACTGGCTCGAGAAGCAAGATGATCCCTTTGTCGTTGCGTACCAAGACGCTTTAGGTGGCGAGGTGTGGTTTTGGGCGCAGAGCGCGACGGACAGGCGGCAGCATTTGACGTATCGCGTTGTGCGCGATGTGGTGTGGGGCTTGAGGGAGTTTGTGACGGGATACGAGGATGTGG
>JAABUK010002575.1_pt1 | contig 32339 bp, 52 predicted proteins | sample 5559141 | NCBI WGS metagenome assembly JAABUK01 (sample SAMN10711869, study PRJNA513367) | rock metagenome | isolation source: Antarctica rocks | place: Antarctica: Victoria Land, Pudding Butte nord | collected 2016-01-03 | reverse complement strand
ATGCATCAGATACAATAAGACATGTATGCTGAAAGTTGCTGATCATACTCTAGTCACTTTGAGCTAGCATAAGGCAAGGCTGAAAGCGTTCAGATAGGGAGTTGGGTGTTGCAACAGATTACACATAAATAGCACACAGCCAACAAAACGCATGCAGATATATGGCTGCCTGAGCAGACCAAACTGGTAGCAACCATGTCATTATACTAAAAACATCATTAATACATAAAAAATACCAATTGTAATAAAAAGTCTCAACATCCAGGTCTAATGGTGCAATGCTTGATGCTTGTCTTGAACGCAGCTGCGAGTACAGTACATATAGTTTGACATCAGGCCCTTCTTGAGTATATGCAAGCTTGCCAGGATACAGATTATAGGCTCTTCATGACGAACACTGAACAAACACGACATATCAAGCTTATATAAGCTTGAGGACCTTAGGGCTAAGAGCAGGGTAGACAGCAAAGCAAGGAGCAAGAGCAGGGCAAAGAGCAAGGCAAGGGCGAGGAGCAGGCTGATGCGCAAGGCCAGGGTCACATTCTCACTCCAATTTGCCAGTCATACATCAAGCACTGCTGTTGAGATGTCTGTAAGACAGCTCCTGCTGCAAAAATGCTGGTTTGGCTGGGAGCCCATGAACTTTGATCAGTGATCACAGCGGCCATTCAGACAATATCATTTGGTAGCTCAGCTGGTACATCATTGTGCTGATGTTTGGGGCTTGCGGATGAAGCTGACAATGAAGCTGACAAAGTCTTGCTTGTTGGGCCATCAAGACTGCGCTTGAGTAATTGAGGTTGCGCCAACACAATCTGCCTGTTGAATCGCTCCTGCAAGCACATCATGTCTGTACATGCTGCTATTCCAAAGTTTGTGCACAGCTGCTCAAGAGAGATGTAGATAAGCAGGTGTGTTTGCTCAATGCAAAACAGCAAAGTTTGACAATCTTGGCTGGAAAGGTTGATGGTGTGTGCCGTTGTGGTGGTCAAACTCTGGGAGTACCCTTTCAAATGCACATTGCTGACAAAGTATGGACACCCTCAGTTGCACAGACGGGCATGCCAGTTGTAGGCAGGGTAGATAGCAGATCAGCTTGCTGGCTTTTCTGAGCAGGCAAGTCACAAGGTTGGCATTGTACTTGCAGCATTTGCAAACAGAGCAATTGAGGCAAATAACAGCCAAGCACCTGATATTCTGCCACATGTGAATCATCCAAGTCCCACAGAAACTGATTCTCCATGGCTCTGGACATTTCATGTATGCTCCAGTAGCTCTGTGCAAAAAAGAGCTGTACAACCAAGACTGTCCAGCTGAACTTGCTGAAGGCTTCCATCAATGCGGGGAGTACCATTCCACATAGCAGAAGCAAAGCCAGGCCCACACGCACCAAGGGCATCTGGTAGAATGTGACTTTGACAGTTTTTGTTTGCGCTCTGCATGGCACTCTTGGCACATGTGAACAGAGATTTCCAGCAGTAGCATTGCGCAATCGTCTGTGACACTTTGGCAAAGCAGGCTTAGCATGACAGAATATGATGCAAGCAGGACAGATGCAGCTAGTGATGAAAACATCGAAGCAGCCGCGCAGCAAAGGCATCAACACAAGCCTCTTTAGAGTTGCAATTGATGACGCAGGCAGAAGGGTCTTTACATTTGCGTACCTACATTCCTCAAAATATGTTTTTGCTCGAATGAAAGCTTCCCACATTGGATCAGCGTCCATACAGACCCAATCTCCCTCTAAATATTTTTCCAGCAGCGACTGTTTCACCAAGTCAAACAACAGACCCACGTCAGACCCACATGGCACAGACTCATGGTCATCTGCAGACCAATGCCATTCTTATTACAGAGCCTCCAAAGAAGTTTACAACTACGGCTTGCAACTCAGATGATGATATGTGCACAGCGTGAGCAACACTTGCATATGCATAACCAAACTCACTTGTTGCTTGTACCCTTTGGGCCAGAACTGTAATGTACCCAAATGTCACAGGAGAGCCTTAGGATGCTTTGCATGCAAGCTAGACCTTCAGTTCAAAACGCTGCACATGCTAGCTTGGAAAGTATGCTAAACTTGGCCAGTCCATCCGGCTGCACGCAGTGACTGTGATATTCATGTCTGCACTGTGTCACTTGCCGACATACAAGTAGGTCACCAAGTAGAAAATGCAATGTACATACTGTATGTGAAACAGCCACACCTTGTGTCTCATCCTCCAGGCATGTGTCCAGACCTTGTGGATCATCCTCCAGGTATGTGTCCAGACCTTGTGGCTCATCCTCCAGGCATGTGTCCAGATCTGATTCTTCAACATCAGACTCGGTTCCCAGAACAGCCAGTTCAACAGTCCTGCGAACCCCAAGCATAACAATAATAATAATAATAGTAATAAGAATTTGCAGGCGTTCCAGCTAATCGTTCTGGCCAACCCCAAGCATGACTTGTATGAAATAGTCCTGATGATGACTGATATGCCTGCTGCCAGAACAACAGGTGCTACAGAAAGTGCTTGGGACCAGTACTGTCCATGGGACGTATCCACTTATTCACACAACAGCCCCTGAGCTGTACACTTCTGCAAGCCTTGAGGGACATTTGAAACATTTGCGAGACAGCACACGTCGGCAGCTGACCAGTGGTCATGCAAGCATGAGGGCTGCACCTGTTTTCATGTCGATTCTGTCCTGTGAGGCAGGAGAGAAGGGAGCTTATGGAGCCTGTGAATGGTGCTTCCCAAACATCAGACCCTGTCTGCTTCTGTCCCTATAGGTACAACTGTCTTGTTGATGTCTTGTGGAAAGACCAAATGGACATTGAAGTCAAAGCAAACCTCTGTTCATGGCTGGCCCATCAGGTGTTGGAAGTGCTCACATTCACTTAATATTTGCCAAGCAAAGTTGACTTGATATACACACGCAATGCAGGGAGAGCAGTTTGCAACTCACTTTGGAGGAATGTGCAATGGGACAGAGGGTCAAGCTTGTGAGCTCTGGCTCGCCTCTCAACTGCTGCAAGGCCACAGCATGCAGCATACTGACCATATGTATCAGCCTGTGTGCAAATGTCATGTGTGTATCCCAAGCATCACTATTCAACTCTGCTGCCGGCAGCAGATCCTTGGCATCCTTAGCAAGTGCCTGGAAAGCAAACAGATCAAGTCTATCAGGTTTTAGATTTAGAGCTCTATGGTACAATTGTCTGATGTCATGCAGCTTCGTCAACAGCAAAGATGGCAACAAGCTTTGTAAGGGGGCAACAAAGCAAACAAGCCTGAGTCAAGGTGGTCACCTCTGCACAGAAGCAAGCCCAATGTGCTGTCATGTTCTCCAGCAAGCTCTTACCATCCCAGTAGCTTGCGTAACTGAATGCACACCTACACACATGGGCACTTTCAGGCCGTAGCAGAAGGGAACAGCCGTTGCATTCTAGGTGACTGCAGCGCTTGTGTAAATGTCCTCAAAAGCTACACGATTCTAGGGAGGTCTCCTGCCCATCAGATCGTAAGCCATTTCGCATATAAATTACAACAGGGAAGGATAACAGGCAATGAGCGGTACTCGCCTCATGCCGGTTGTCACGCTCGCCACGGAGGTCAGGGCGATCAGGAGGTACCCCCGGTGAAGGTGATCCCAGTTGCCAGGTTGCGTCACGGCGCAAAGGGCGATTACAATGACCGAGCTTATCGCTGTCAGCACTAGTGTACTAGCGAACACTGAGCGGTACACTCTCAGAATCATCCGCAGAGCCACACGCGGCTTATAATTACCACAGGACAACATGTTGCCGATAATTATTGCTTGCTTTTGCAGGTCTTGCCTACGTTCTGACTTGCCGGATGCGCGAGCAAAATGGATGCGGGACGTCACTCGTTTTGCTCTCCCAATCGCTCTAACATGTCCAAATAGACCCAGCAGGAGAAACTGGAATTTTAATGCAACAATTCGTCGCTTCGCCTCGCTTCGTAAGTCATCGCACATTGAAGAAGAAGAAGAAAAGTTGTACAGTGGAGCCCATTATGACATAAGTCCTCATCAGGACATTTGCATCTTGCAAAATCCTTCATTTGATCCTTATATAGTTATTCCGTATATATTTATTTGCCTATAGTTAGGCACATACATATGTGTCTGCATCGCTGGTGCAGGGACTGCCATCTGGCAATCCGAGGTGGCAAACACATGGGGACTGATCTTTACGGTCGCCTTCCACACAAACGATTTGGCACGTATCGTCACCATTACTGCGCCAGCGCTGGCTTACAGCTGCAAGGTGCGTGTACGTCTCCTTTACTGTCTTATCAACTAGAAATTATCTGTTGGTTGAGTGCACTTCAAAGACCTTCTGGCGATGGCCACGGGCTCTGTATTGGCTCTCGGTTTGAAGGCATCGACCAGAACAGCAGACACATACACGACTCGTAAATTCTATTTTGCCTGCCGGCCAAAACTTTCTGTAAAGCATGGGCTTATACCTCGGCGGGAGCCCTGCGGTTCTGGCGCCGGAAAGCGTGCACTCCGGACTAGCTGCAGTGCTGTGGTAGACAGGCCCCAAGAAGCTGATCTCCAGTCAGCCGATCTTGGCTGGCCCAGAGGCTTTCCTTCCAGATATGTTATAGGAGAACAATTAGGAAGAGGTAGTTTTGGAACTGTGTACCTGGCCACAGATAGAGTCAGTGGCCAAGAAGTTGCTGCTAAAATCATTCCTAAGGAGCGCAAGGGTGCAACTCGGGAGCACATCATTGACAAGATACAGCAGGAGGTGCGTCTAGATGCAGTGATGTGGCTTGTCCAGTTCAGCTCCCTGTCCAATGCCCAGCCATTACAGCAGTGCAGAGTCTGACAAGTGTGAGATGCTTTTGCAGGTTGACGTGCTTCGACGCATGCAAGGCAGAGCAGAAGCTCTGAGGCTTCTGGCTGTCTATGAGGTAAAGCTTCATCTAGTCTTCTTCAAGTATGTGCAGGCTTCAGCCATACTGAGGTTCAGCTAATGTCAAACATCTGACGCATGTGCAGGATGAAGAACAAGCTTATGTGATCACAGAAGTTTGCTACGGTTCCACTCTGGAACATTTCTTGAGGGTAAGATCTCGAACACCACATCATACATACTGGCACAAACTGCTTTCCATTAGCTGTGCCTGCCAAAGAGCTTGACCCTTTTTTGCAAGATTTTTGCCCAGTTAGATGTCAAACTGTGTCAGCAGCTGATGCCTTCTCTCACAGGGACAAGGGGCACTGACAGAGCAAGAGGCTGCACGAGTCACACAGAACATTGTGAGCGTGCTTGCAGAGTGCCATCGTCAGCATATCTGCTATGCAGATGTCAAGCCTGCCAACTTCTTGCTGAAGCACCAGTATCCAGACCCACGTGTACTTGTTGACCCCAGCTGCATACAGCGCAACATTGAGCTGCGCGTAGCAGACTTTGGATGCTCACAGCATGTCAACAGAGGCGTCAAGCTCAAGAAAACTGCAGGCACACCACTTTACATGGCGCCAGAGCTCTTCATGCGCCACTGGGGCATTGAATCAGACATGTGGGCGCTAGGCGTGCTGCTTTACCAGATGCTAGCCGGTAGATTTCCATTCTGGGCAAATGGCCAGCAGAAGCATGATCCATTATCGGTCATGAGTGCAATTCTGAGTGCCGACATTGACTTCACTGGAGATGAGTGGTATGGTATTTCTGATGATGCCATTGACCTGTGCAAGTCGTTGCTTGATCGTGACTACAACACCAGGATATCTGCAGCTCAGACCCTTGCACACCCGTGGCTGCAAGAGCACTGCAGAAGTGAAGAGGAATGTGTGGTGGTGAATCAGTGGAAGGTGGCAGATCTAGATCACCTGATGGAGGGTGATTTTGATCTTTAGCACTTACCTGCAGTGATTTCTTTTGTAGATCAGGATAGATGATTGATAGATATTGTGTTTGTGGTTCAGCTTTGTTCCTTCTGGTCACTGGTGTTAGTGTTCGCTCCTCCTGTACCAATACTGCAAAACAACAAGTACAAGTTCAGCTCATGCCTTTCACAGATCCTGCATTAGGATCTGTCAAATGAACCTGGTGCATGTTACTGGCGCATGCTGGCAACGCAGCTTTCCTACAGCAGCAGCTGGCAAAGCAATGTCCAAATTTTTACTGCTAATTTGCTGCTCAAAATTTTATGGCACACGAGTTTCTTGAATGTTTCTCGGATACTGACCACCTTATTTCTCGTGTAATTGATGGAGTGGTTCTTCCCAGCGTGGGCTTGTTTGAGACAAGCAAAGACATGGACAGAGCACACCACCCACCAAAGGTGCAGAGGCTGTCCAGCATAATAAGAATTGATGCATGCTACCTGGGCTTGTTGCAGGCAGCGTTTCCAAGACCTGATTTCAAGTTGAGCTCCAAGCTGGGCTCAGGCTCAGACGCGTTGACTGTAAAGCAGCTTGCATCCATCAAGGAAAGCAGCTTGCAGCACTCAGCAAACCAGCTAGGAAGGCAATGCATTGCATGGCTACAAGTTGAGACCCATGTTTCTGTCAATATTCATTTACACAAATCTCTTCACTTCATCAAGCTTGCTTGGTAGTGCAAGGTCCTCGGGTTCATGACTCAGGAAATGCACTTCAATGCGCCGCACAGGCCAACACAACTCTGCTTGACTGCACACTGTAATGTATACTGCCTGACACAGCGCCTGTACGATCCAGGCATTTTACCAAGCTCTGCTAATCAATGCATCGTGGGGCAAGTATGTCTATGAAGGAAGCATAAGGACAAGGCTGCTTACATGCTTGTGCTTTCAGGTGCATCTTACACAGCAGACCCCTGTTACGTCTTGACAGCTTTCAGAAGTGGCTGGGTTGGATCTGCTCTTATGTGCTATGCAGCATCCTGAGCATACCCGATCATGACACTTTGCATGACCATCTGTTCTCTACAAAGCATGTATCACCACATGTGACTGGTATTGCTGTTCCCTGATGTCTTTACGAATTCAAGAGGCCGCAAAGCTAATTTGCAGATGACTCGGTCCTAGATGAGCCATTCGTTCTGCTTTGCAAGCTGAGCTAGACACAAAATGTGCTCAAATTGAGCACAAACACACCTGCAGCTGAATTCGATCATTGACGACAAGTCTCACTAACTATCCCTGCTACATACCTACAACCAACACAGCCTTGCACAAAAGGTAGCAGCATCATGCTGGGACTGAGCACATAACAGAGACACTTTGACACTGCTACTGATTGCTGGAGTCATGCTTGCAACTTGACTGGCAATGTGGAAAATGACAACTCCAAGCAAGAGGCAGAACTGGGCGGAGCATGAATGTGCCACCTTGCTGATGAAAGCAACAACATGTGCTGAACTCCACTGCTGAGCTCAATGGTAAAACACACCAGACATGTTTTCAGCGAGGCTTTGTCAGTGTGCTGTGGTTTAGTGTATGGCTGCTTGTCGCGCATTTTGGCCTTTTTTCAGTGGATCACGCAGGCACGCCTCATAGATGGGCTCCAATCTTTCTTCTGAACTGCAGATCCCTGCACACTGATGCTCATAGTACGCCAGGCACATGTTGCTGTCCCCAGTCTGCAGCCAGACCCACAAATTTGGTCAGCACCTTACCATATTTGCCTCATGCAACAATGCTGACAGCTGCGCAGTGCAAGCATCACAAACCTCAGCTGTACTTGCGAGCAGTCTGCTTGCTGCTTTGATGTGACTACAGCCCATGAGGAGAATGCATCTGTACAGCAGACATGGCAGAGCTTGAAAGCCGCAGCAAGGGCAAATATCAGGTAGCAATGTACTCTTCACATTGCCCAGCAGACAGCTGCCCAAACTGACCTGGGCGTTACACTTCTCTGCACTGTCACAGCACAATCTCCTCTCATCTACATGCGTGATCTCTAGCCCAACCAACCAAGCTCCCAAAGTGACATCTTCATTGGCAAATCTGTGCAAAATGGGGCCATTTCGGCCGATGTATTTGGCCACTGGACCAGAGAGACCATAGATCTGGCCGGAAGCATGTCGCATGTAGTTGATTTGGCCCTCTGCTCCTGCTGCCTCTCCAAAGCGCCAGTACTCGGGCTCAAACCACTTGTACCGCCTGTCTGTCAACACCTGGCCTGACTTCATGCAGCCCTGCAGAGTGTTAAGAAGCTGACTGAGCTGAACTGCTGGTTGGTGGTTCCTGCGATTGTATGTCTTGCTTGCAAAGCTTGCACAGTGTATAATGCAGACATGAGAACCTGATTGAGCTGAACTGGCGGCTGTTTGTTCCTGTTGTTGCATTTCAAAATTACGCATGCAGATTGTGACCAGAGATTTGGCAGACTCTGCTGTTTTGATGTGCAAGTTGCTTTTGTGTATACTTCACTGAAGCTGCTGACTACTCATGAACCCAATGCTATACACTGGCAGTGCCTGATGGCTATTGGCATTGCCTGGGTATGACATGCACTGCTATACTTGAATCACAGCGCTTGGTGTCACTGAGACTGAGCTATGCAGATGTGAGCCTGAAGCCAATGTCCAAGGTCATGTGATAGCCTTTCTGCATCGCTACATGCTAAAGATGACAGTGATATGCAGGCAAGAGCGGAGCAATTGCTCTACATGCTCACCAGGTACAGGTTGCCTTGCGTCCTGTGTGCATCCAAGTAGTCAGCAAGCGCATCCACATTCACAGCCACATCATCATCGATCTTAAAGTAGAAGTCTGCATCGATCTTCTGAGGGAGTACGCTGAACATGCGCAGGGTCTTCATGGACAGGTCAGCGTATGTGTCCACCATGTCGATCCTGACAATGTCACCAAACTGCTGCATCTCAGCCTTCAGTTTCACCTCATCTGGGTCATCTTTCTGCTCACTGCACCCAAAACAGCACATGATCAGAATCATCTTTTTCATTGCCTGTGCATGATTTGCATGCCTATGGGCAGCAGTGCTGTGACCCCAATGAAACAGCGCTGCAGTATGTCGAGTAAGCCACTTTTGAAAGGCAGCTGAGTCTAATCAGCGTGGAAGGGGCATGTCATGTCTGGTCCTTCACACGCTGCACAACAGCAATATGCTTTGACGTCCGGGTTTGTAACGGATGGTCAGGTATTTATTTGGCACTGGTCTTGACTAGTGAAGTCATGAGTAGAGCGCTGGACCTCAGTTCGCCACACCTTCCTCAGCTTAGGTATAGAAACACCTCAGGCAGATTAGTAACACAGACATGCCTTGGTGACTGATGGAGATGCATGCAAGTGCATCCAGCTTAGAGATGTTGAGCACTGCAGGTGGTCTGTTGCTGACAAAATCATTGCCACGCATGCTGGACTGTGCCAAGGTGCGTCAACTTACCTGTAGCCAATGACAAATCTGATGACGATGCCTCTTTCCTCCTCCAGTCTCTTGAGGTCCTTGCCCATGGGAACCCACGTGCGTCTCAGGTTATCTCTGCGCAACCTGGCTCCCATACCCTGCAACAGATGATGCAATCACTCACCCTCTGTCATGACACAGAAAAGGGTTTGCTGACATTGGCTGACATGAAAGTTGTTGTAGGCATGCTCCATGCCGTGCACGTGTGCATTACAGTGTTGCCCATCAGTAAGCAAGGTTGTCATCTGGTTTTGCCAACAGTGTTGGAGCTGCTGTGCATGATCACGACTGCACACACTACTCATGACAGACGGCACCAGCAGCAGTCAACCAGCCTGGCAGCAGCTAGTTCCTGCGTGTCATCACGCTGATACATCACAGCTTGCAAGACACTTGCACAACAGCTTGCAACAACAGCTGCACAAAGAACTGGGAAACGCTGTCATTCCAGTCATTTCCTGTAGATGGCATGTGCAAAGCCAGCATGATGCTTGTGTCCAGCATTGAGTGCAGCAGACAGATTGATGCTCTTGCTGGATATACAAGCAAGACAGCACTTACAGTATTGATTCCCAAGACAGCCAGCTTCCTGGTTGTGTTTGCAGCATCTTCAGGGAAGCTGACGATGTCCTCCCCTTTGATGGCATTCTTCCAGGGCTGCCTGGTGTGCAACTCATCCCACAGGGCTGAGATCTGAGCATTCCTGACGCGAATGATGTTGTCTTTGCGTTTCAGGGCCTCTTCTAGGCCGGGTTCTGATGCTGTCTCCAGGAATGCCAGGGGACTCTGGTTCAGCTCCTGCTTGGAGGTGCTGTGGGGATTGCTGACAAAGGCTCGGATCTGCAGGCATACACCACAATGTCTTGTCATGAGCTGGACCTGATGCTGTGGTAGTACTAGGTTGTGAGATGTGCTGTTTCTCAGTGCCAATGCAATGTGCAAATGACTCTGCAAGGCAGCGATTGCGTGCTGCTGCAAAGACTAGCGTTTGGCATGTATGAGTGGTGGAGGCATGTAGCAATGGCTCGACCCTTGACTTAAAACACACCAGGATGCGCGAACCATATCAGGCAAGCAGCTAGTGCTAGAGTATGGCACCACCAATATGGTGCTGGTAGCAGGAACGGACCTCGTGACGGCCCTGCTGCAGCTCAGGCAGTTTGAGTGTGAAGCCCACCCCTTGCTGGGCAGGCTGCTGCATGTCACCTGCCATGTCCATGTCAATCTCACACAGGCGGTGAATGATATGGTGGGGTGTGTCACCAGAGGCTGCCGCCTCTCCTATCCTGACACCATCAACATACAACACCACCTGCATGGCAAACCACACCCTTGAGCCCCCGAGCCACAATCAAAGACTGCCGGATAGACCATATGTGCTGGTCAAAAGGCATTGCCAGAGCTTGTAAGTTGTATCATGGACAGTCAGCGAGCTTGCGTCATCATGGGCGTACCAGAAATCTGCAGCCATGACTGGATGCGTGTGCAATGCACATGCTGCTGACCACTGAAGCATTCATGCAGCTGCTGCGGCGTTCACTTAAGCCACAACTACCAATTGGCAAGATCTACATGCAACGCTGCCAAGGTGTGCTGGAACAAGGTGACTGATATGAATTGATGTGCTAATGTAGAATACAGCAACAAACAGAAGCAAATGAGCCATTTATGCTGGGCCCGATCGACCTGGTCTGGTGCAACAAGCTGGATGCTGACATACATACCTGCAGGGGCTTTTCCAGCTGCCCTCTCAGACAGGCCCAACCTGATACAGTACCAGCTTCAACACTATCAATTTGGCCAAGCAACCGCTCATCCCACTCTTGAGTAGGCAGATCACTTTCAATCTTGGGCCCTGTCAGGGGTGGTGCCCGTGGGCCCCCGGATGGAGTGGACCGTACGCTATAATATAGAACATCATCACTACCTCTGCAACCATCACATAAGGCATGCTTTTCATGATTGGACAATGAATGGGAAATGAACCATTGCCTCACTCAAAGCCTCACTGCAGGCATGCATTGAGCGAGTACATGGTATCATGCATCATGACTACACATGCAAGCAACACATGAGACATACATGAAACATTGTGTTTTCAGGAGACAAGGCAACCAGGGCATGCAAATTGATCAGCTACTTACTGGACTGTTCGTATGTCTGCATTTGTGCTGTCACCATTGCTGTCTGTCAGAGGAAGCAGGCCTGAGCCGCGACCAACTGAAAGTTTTCGAGATTGCTGAACAAGCTGCAGCTCCGTTTGCTGCAACCATCACAGGCGCTGTGAACACATTGCAGAAGAGCAAGGTTTATGGGAACGTGATGGCCAAGCAGTGTCTTACCAGGTAGTGCAGCTCCCTTGTGGTATTCCACAGCCTGCAGTGAGCAGGTGAGCATTCCAGTCAGTGTTCCAGACGTGAACAAGCTGCATGCGCATGCATACATGGCCTGTCAACTATGTCTCACCTGCCGGCTACGTATAAGCACGCAAGCGAACTTGCCAGCACAAAAAGCATGCCCCCTATTGAGGTCCTGGGGCCGGCCATGCTGAAGCGAGAGCTCAGCGAGGCGCCCCAGGAGCAGGCCGATATCGGCTCTTGCCCGTACTCAACACCCGCGACAGCACCGGACTCGACAAAGCTTTATCGGCCACGAAGCAAATCAATCGTTCTATCGTGCCTCGAGCGCGACGTGCTGAGGCCGGACTGTTGCACGTCTGAGCGTACGAACAAACAGTATTCCAAAGGAATCAGCAAAAACTAGCGCAACCTTAACGCAAGTCGAAATGTCAGATCGACAAGGTGTGCTACAAGCGCCAAAGCGAAGGCTCGGTCCAGCTGGAGGTGTCTCACAGAGATTTAAACGGCCAAAATGGAATATTTTGCCCTCGCCAGCAGTCCTTCGCCCTGCCCTCCGCCCTGCCCTCCGCCCTGAGTTGAGACTCTCAGCCGTTCGGTAGGCCCCTTGCTGGCGTTACAACAATCTCCGAAACCATTCTGAAGAGCTTACCTACTTGCACCAAGACTACGCTGTCACTTCTTGCATCCTCTTCCGACCCTGCTCACAGTTGTCAATGGTTGCGTAGGCATCCCGAGGGCGGTCCCAGCACAGAGGTCTACCTGTAGCTGATCGCCTCCGTGCTGTGATCCCGTGTCCTCTGCTGTCCCGTGGCGACGGACACTTTTTTATATGGCCAAACACAGTCGTGATAGTCGCAGTCGCAGCAGGAGTCGAAGCCGCAGCAATAGCAAAAGCAGGTTCGTTCCTGGACACACTTCAGATAATCCACCATAGCCTCATTCTGCGCGGCTAAGCTGACGCTGCACGTCGCAGGAGCAGAGGTCGATATCGATCAGAGTCACCTGCTCGCAAACGAAATTCCAAAAGGCGCGCTGATTTGTGTCATGACGCTCCATCGTGATGCTTTTGTACACTTGCTCAAGCCCTTTCATTATGGTGCTGCTTGCAGGCAGTACAGGCGCAAGTCCCCAGCTGATGTACAAGCCAACAGGTCGTCCTGCACAAGCAAACTTGAGTGTCGTACCTGATGACTACGCTGCAGAGCGCTAGTCCTAAGTTGTGTCTGCTGTTTAGATTTGTGTCACTACACATTTGCATTCATTAGCAATATCCTTTCAGGGGTCAGCTCAAGTCTGAAAGTATGCGCAGGCAGTTGGCACAGCAAAAAGCAGCACAGCGCACTCAAGAAGAAGAAGCAGCTGCCCTCAGAGTGACTGAGATCATCAAGGCCAAGGTAGAGGAGGTCATGGCTTCAGAGGCTACACAGCAGAGAATTCAGCGCCGCCTTAAAGAGGAGCGTGCATCACTGGAAGACAAGGTCAACTGCTGGTCTGGCATGGGGCTCTGATGTTGCTGCAGTGGACTGAGTTTGTGATGCATTATGCCTACTTCAGCATGCATTTCATGTTTCTTTCTGTGCACGTCTCACATGCATCACTTGGCGTCCTCAGGAACTGCAACTATGGCATGCGTGCACACTACCAGCCTGACAGTTGAGTTTGAAAATGTGCTTTTGCACTGCAGATGACAAAGCAATTGGAGAACGAGAAAGAGAAGTTGATAGAAAAGAAGCGGCAAGAGCAAGAAGAGCGACAACGTAAGCAGCTGGAGCTTGAGAGGATTCTGGAGGATAACAGGCGCTTGGTGAGAGCACTCTGCCTTCCTTGTGTGAAAACGAGTCAATGCAAGCATATATGATAAACATGATGATTGCTAGTGTGTCTAAACACCTGAGCGTGTGCAGTTTTGCAAGGGCATGTTTCCAGTAAGGTGCAATCTGTGCTATGCTATGCTCCTGGCTACTTTGCCCCGGCTTTTTCTGCACACATCAGACATGAATCTGCCTGCTTCTGGCTGTCTACAGGTGGAAGATGCACAGAAGAAAGCTGCAGCAGACAAAGAACAAAGGGAAACAGCAAGGTAGGACTGACTCACGCATGCTTTTGGAAGGGCTAGCACAGTCCTGTTCAACTCCGCTGTCTTTGGCTTTAACTTGTCAGTCTGTCAATTGCCATTGTTCACACCTGACCCCAAATAATTGCAGCACCCAGAGAAAGCCAATTCAACATCCTTTGCCCAGTTGACACAGATTTGGTGCTTGTCTGTACACACCATGGCAGCTTTCTTATCATTGAGCAGTTTGGGTGCACAGACACCAAAAGCCCATGCAGGCAGACATTGTAGTACATGCAGGTACAATGAAGCTCCTCAAGAGGACGCGCGGCCCAGGCCAATGGTGGGCATCTGCATTCTTGCTGTCATTGCAACAAGCGGCATTGACTTGTTGCCACGTATGCCAGGCATTTGCATATCAACAAAAATGTGAGTTTGGCAAAGCAGCAGAGTATGTGCCGTCATGCAGCATGCATGCTTCTGCACCTCATTGTCAGCACCATGCAGCATGCATGCTTCTACAAACTGCTTGTCAGCAGCATGCAGGTTGACCAGGGTCAAATCCGTCTCAAGCTGTATCATGCTGACTGGCTCACGCATAACATGTTCTGATGCATGCAGGGCATCAAGGTGGTGGTAGATTAAGGCTATCTGTTCAGATAGGTGTCACGCTCAAAGCAGGTCTGCAGTTTCCTGGTCTGTTACGGTGTTTGCTTTTTGCATGTTTCCATGCGTCCCAGCAATGGCAGTAAGCAGTCTGTGTATGCTGTTCCATGAGCCTGGTATAATGCTTGCAGCAGCAGACATGCAAGCAATACAGGATGAGGCTGCCAACTGTCAGGGCCTGACTGAGACCAGCCATTCAAACTGAAGCTATCAAGAAGCATACTTGCCTGAACTTGCAACAAGTTATTCTGAATGTGACATGATGCAAAGCTGTGAACAACATGTAAAGTTTAGGTTTCTCAGCCCTATCATCAGCCCTGTCTGCTTCGAAGCGTCTTCAGAGCCCCAAATCTAGTCTACAGGTCTTCCAATACTGCTTGCAGATTTCATACTGTTACTAATAAGTCACGCAGTGACTGTCCAAGTCTGACTGACGCTCGCTTGAAACCTCGTCGCAGCCTTGCATAGCTGTTACAGTGGACACGCAGGCAGCATGATGACTCTGTTCCACTTCACTGGAGACATTGAGATTACTTGGTCATAATTCATATTACGTAATCTGCACGCGGTCTGCAAGTGCTGTGGCAGCTTCTCTGATGACTGCATTCATGTTGGTCATAGCTGCAAAACCCTATCATTATGCGGCTTAGTATTGGTATGTTTTGTGTGTCATTTTACAGCCTTGTATTACCATGTTATCATTTTATTGATTTTCATTCAAAGAAATTAGAGGATGTTGAGTGAGAAGGTGCTACTGTGCTACCCTGCTACCAGAAAACTATTGATCAATGGTCACTTGTTTGAAATTCTGAAAAGCTTTATCTGTAACAGGTAGAAAGTCAGTGACACAATACCACCCCACCCACCCACTGAAGACAGCAGTAGTAATGCATACATTGTCAGGGGTTGTGTATTCCAGGGCATCAATAACTTGTGTGTACCCCTCATCTGCTGCCCCATATATACTAGGCGCTCCCTTCAGCCAAGATCTGGACGGACCTCTTCAGTGATCTCCATTCTTGGTTTGTCAACAGCACTAAACAATTCCACTCTGAGTCAAGTAAGTACCACTGCTGTGTTTTTGGGTGCTTTCTGATGCAAACAGCATGTCCGTACCCCCTGCCTTGGTGTGCCTCAGTCCTCTGATGCCAGCTCAGCATGAGTGCGTTCTGGTCAGCAGGCAGGCCGCGCGCTCAAGAAGCGTTCTGGCGCTGATCCTGCAGGCATCTTGTCAGCTAGCGAGCTCACTTTGACAGTGGGTGTACTGCGGTAATGTAGGAATGAGTTTGTGACAAAATCTGCAAAGTCTCCTTCGTTTGAACACCAGATTCCTCCCCCTTCAAGTGCAGCTGCACAGTCCAGTGTCTGTGTTGGCATGATCCTTGCAGAAGTTTGAAATGTCCACTGGCTGTATAGCAATTTTGCCAAGTAGTGCATTCAGTGCATGTATTCGACAGGACTTTCTTTAATTGCTTCTCCATGTATGGCCCAGCTGCTTAGCTTGCTTTGGTTGCCAGTATGATGTATCACTAAAAGGTATAGGACTTGTGTCAATCTGGTATTTGAGGACAAACTCCTTGCCAAGGCTGATGTTTACCATGGCAAATTGAATGGCATGTTGACAAAATTCTGTTCTGACCTGCAATACAGTGATGGTTGCTATGACGCGGACTGGCAAGCTTGACAGAAGCAAGCTTCATGAATGCTAACCTGACAATATCTGCAGGATCATACGCATGCTGACCAAATTCCAAAGAAATGCCTGTCCACTCACGCTGCCAGTTTGTGCCAGTACTGCCAAGATCTGGCACGGCTAGGCATACGCGGCGGGTCTCCTGCACCTTCTTCAGCTCAGCAGTCTCCTCAAGAGCAGGTAAGTGGTTTCCCCCCAGATCCAAAAGGTGCACTTTGGTGCAGAGGCGCTGAAACAGGTCCAGAATCGGCTGCCATGTAGGTGAAAAGATGCGGTTCATGGAAAGGTCCAGAGCATATATCTGTAGCGAGCTGCCTTCAAGCCATTCGGTAAACCGTTCTAGATGTGCGAGAGTCAGATTATTGCTACCGAAATCACAGACAAGTCGTGTTTCTGACGAGGGACTCCAATTTCGCTCGTATTCGGCCAACAGTTCTTGAAAGACCTTGTCAAGCACTATCCATTCCATCGAAGGCTTCTCTGGCGGAGGCAAGTCGTTTCTACGTCTGTTGAACAAGTATCTTGAGTCGAACATGATGTCATCAACGGTGGCAAAGCTTGTGCTGCACAAAGTTTTGCAACACTGTCTGCATCAGCTGCTGGATGCGCAGCGGAAATGCACCATGCATCAAGCACTTAGTAAGGATTCTGGCAGCCCTTCGCGTTGTAGCACTTCACATGACAGGTGGCTGCTAGAGTTCTGCAATGCAGTACTGCAGTGACTGTTGGCACAGCGCTTTCAGCCATTTGAAGAGCGACGACTTTCAAGTCGTTTATTTCGACCATTCCTCTTTTTTTGTTGACTATTCACAGTCTGGCAGGGTCGCTGCTGAGTGTCACTGGTGCGGGACGTAAGCTGCACGGCATCTGCACGCAAACAAAGAGGCCAAGGTGGCCCAGAGTAAACAGGTTCGCGGGAAGTGATCCTGCCTGCCAGGGGTAATGTGTCAGGCGTGGCACCGTTCTGAAGCCAAAGACACGGTTATGTGACGCGCAAAGCAGTTGTGACTCGCCATAGACACTGCTGACTTGCTAGACCTATATTGGAGGCGACCGCCTCCAGCATGGACTCCGATGATGCGGATAAACCCAGCACAAGCGATTTTGCTGGTGTTCGGCATGACTTCAGGCCCGAAGACTTCACAAACCACATCGTGATTGGTCGGGGCAAGTAGGTTATCTATACTCAGTATAGATCGTGCAAGAATGCCGATGGTGTACCATAGTTGAACGTATGATGGCATCGTGTTGTCTTTTACACTTGTGTCCGTCGTTTCCTGCGCACAAAGCAGCATCTACTGGAGGTAGTGCTGTCCTGTCATGCTATTTCAGGTAGTGACCAGTGTTTGCTGCAAGTCGCATAGATGCACAAATGCTAAGCTGTGCAGTAACCATCACGCAAGCGGCTTAACCTTGAAAAGAAATACATTTTGTGGTCAAAGTGCTCTGCAGATAACATAGCTGCAGCTCATTGTCTGCATTGCATATGATGCAGATGAAACAGGAGAAACAAAAGTAACTAGCGCCGCACTGTATCAACTCGTTGTGCTGCTTTCCTGCTTTCCAGGGACAGCACTATCTATTCAGCCACCTGCAGCAAGCTGAAGAATCAGCAGGTCGCCATCAAAATGTACAACAAAGCCAAGCTCTCCCCTTCCAAAATGCGAGCAATCAAGCGAGAGGCTGCCATGATGATCTACATGACCCGCAAGAGGTCAGACCGTGCCAGAAGCTCATCTGCACGCTAACACCCCACATCTCTATCCCAGCATTTGTATCCAAAACATTTGACATGCATTTCATAAAGTACTACATGTGCTGCTTTTCCATGTTGCAGTAGTGCACACACACACCATAGCAGGCATGAATGCAACTGACAGTAGCTAGCATCCTCACAGGGCTTGCACATTCGAGCAAGAGCAGTAGTATCAGCAGCCAGACACTGCACGTGGTTTTGCAACCAGGCTCAGCATGTCTGATACAAAACATGCCGGTAAATGTCGCAGACATGCATCAGTACATTTGCTGAATCAGGCGCTGCTTTCCAATCACACGGCGCTCAGCTTGACGTGGACAGACACAAAGTAATATGTGGCTGCAGGGTTCCATTGATAACCACATTTCTGGCTGCATTTCAAGATAGCAAGCAAATCTATATAGTCATGGAGCATTGCGCTGGAGGGGATCTGCTAGAGCAGCTACTGAAAGAGGGCAGGGCCATGACAGAGCAGCGAGTGGCCCTGGAAGTCGCCCTGCCAATCCTTACATCCTTGTCACATATACACCAGCTGCGGATCATTCATAGGTAACAGGTTTTTGGTTTACCGCCAGGTTACCTTGAGCCAGATCTAGTACATTGCATGGCACATGCAGAGCAGCACTGCAGCGTGTAACTCATAGCATAGCTCAGAAACAAATGTCTACGTGCAAAAAAAACATGCAAGTTTTTGTGACATGTGCCATGTGATGGCCATCACAACATTCAGGTAACACATCTTAACACACCAGGCTATAACCCTGTGACAGATGCCTCACACAAGCAAATCGCTGCAAATCTAGACGACTTTTTGATGTACAAAAAAACCCAACTAGTCACCCCAACCATTTTTTGCGGTGGCTGCCTCACTGCCAGACTCAGTTTCAGACGCTAGCTTACTCCTCATCGAAGGCAGCAATGCGTGAACAACATCATGCTGACTCTGAAGCCAGTCGACGTGATGTTGTTAGTAATCTCAACCGGCCTCACTTTAAACACAATGTCTACCCTGGGCTTGGGCTCCTGATGACTTGCACTGCTGCCATTGTTGACAAGGTCCATTGCCGCCATTGTCAACAAGGCAATGTCACATTTGTTACACTGCCAGACACACCTGCAGCTCAGACACCATATTCATGTCCAACTTCTGCTCATTGCTGTGAGCCCCCCACATGTATTTTGCTCGTTGCAGCAGGCTGAGGATGAATGCAAGTGCAGGGATATCAAGCTGGAAAACAATTTTGCTGGCGGTGATGGGTGCATGAAGCTGTGAGACTATAGGGTGCCCATTTTGCACTGTGCTCATTGCAGCAGGCTGAGTATGGCTGTAAGTGCAGGGATATCAAGCTGGAAAACATTTTCATTGGTGGTGATGGGCGCGTGAAGCTGGGGGACTTTGGGCTGACCATGAGCATGAAGCAAGAGGTGGCCATCAGCCCTGTTGGCACTGTGGAGTATATGGCACCAGAGGTAATAATGATACAAATAACAATAACACTAATCTTAATGTAAACAACACAGTATTGAAAATATTGACAATAGTTGAAACGCTTTCCAGCTCTTGATGAACTTGGTATAGAGGTACAGCCTTCAAAGCTGCGCATGCTTGTTGACTGTCCGGAAGCATGGGACAGAAGAAATGACGTTGAGAAAGTTTACATCGTTGTTTAGCATGACACAGCTGTCCTGCCCCCTGTTTGGCCCAGCCAAGGTGACATGCATCATGATCTGCAACCCTTTGGTTGTGTGGGCGGTAGTGTATGGTGGTGCCTTTTCTTGACAGGATCTGAGTGCTTGATTCTGCTTTGACCCGGAAAGCTGACTAATGATATGTCTGTCAATCACCGTTCACCTTGTATGGAGGGCTGCAATTGCCCACAGTCCTTTACAGCATGCGCATGAAATAGAGCTTGCCTGTCATGGCCCCCACTGCAATTGTAAAAGATTATGCTTCTGAAAAGCACTACCTAAGCAGAATGCACTCCAGCAATCAAGTGCTCAGCACAGCAATGTCTAAGGTATTGGTCCATGCCGCTCAAGTAGGACGGATGTTCTTACAGGTAGTCGAGCTGCCGCCTGTAGAGCTTGTGAGCAATGGCACGATTGCTGCTCAGGACATCAAGGCCTGTGATGAGAAGGTGGACATATGGGCTTTAGGGGTGACCCTCTTTGAGCTGCTGACTGGTAGACTTGCTTCTTTCCTGTGCAATGTTGAGGATGCTTGTCACGGGACAGACCCAGTCATCCTTGCTAATGTGTCATATGCATGAGCAAGTTGAGACTATTTTTGCAGTGAGCGTCATCTGGGAGTTGAGTAGCATCTTGCCCTAGCTTCTGTACACCACCCAAAGCAGGCTGTACATTCAGCTGTTGACAATTGCAAGTGTGCATTGACCGGCAAGATCAAGGGTTAAGGGTGGTGCGATCTGCCTTTCTTCCTCAGAAGTATCAGCAAGCGCTGACATTCAGAGTGCCTTTCTTCATATAATGCTATGGAATCTGTGGAACAGCAGGGGCAGGCTCACAGAATCTCCCAATTACTTGCAGGTGAGCTTCCTTTCGAGGGTGCAGACAAACCAGCAATCAAGGCAGCTATTTTGAGAGGAAATATGAAACCACTTCCGGCCAACCTCAAGCCCGAGTGTGTTTCGTTCATGAGCTTGATGCTGGCGCGTGACCCCCGAGACCGAGCGTCAGCTCACGATTTGCTGCAGCACCCTTTCATCAGAATGTACGCAGTACCCGCTAGGGCGCACTCAGGCAGCCTGCCCACCTCCAAGCCAAGCATGTCTCGCGGTGGCTCGAGAGAAACCACCGTGGCTGAGCTGAAGGGTGTGAATAGGAAGTCATCCAGCAACGCGAGCCAGGGGGCCACGGCTCAGACATTGCCGCTGTCTTTCAGTCTAAGACACAACGAACTCGCAGACCCAACTATCCCTGAAAGGATGGTGCTGAAGGTAAATTGTCAGCATGTGCAGCTGCATTCTGTGCGCGCTCATTGACACTGTCAGCCTCTGATGGCTTGCTCAGGTTCTCACAGTGACCATCATGTGCAGATGGAGGCGTGCTCACATGACTCAACGGACAGCTTGATCAGGGCTCAGCATGCAGCGTTGTTAGAATATGGAGACTCTATGTCATCCAGCAACAGCATGACATGCCCAACACAGAGCCAATCACAAGACAGCCCTCGCAACTCGAGCTCGCTTGCTAGAGGGAAATCCAAGAGCCCACTGCAGCTTGAGACGCGTTCATGCTCTGCAAGCCAGATGCGCAGCATGAACGCGAACAGAAGAGTTGAGGAGATTGCATCTCCCAATTTCCTAAAGAAGGTGGCTGTGATATTTAGGACCATGCTGACTAAGCCCACCCTGGATGAGGCTTCTGCAGCGGCCAGCTGACAGGGCAAATCACTACAATCAATTCTTTGCAGCTCTGTTGTTGCTTCCAGAGCACCTTTTTTGCTTGTCAGTAGGTAGTTTGGCATCAAGGTCTGGAGCCCCAACCGCCTGTGAGCTTATACTGTATCTGCTTGGGACCACAGCTGTTATGAGGCACTAGTCTTAAGTCCTTAGACAGAGATACACATAGTCTACCATACAGCCTGCCTGTGCATTTGTACCCTGTTCCAGTGTAGTGCTGTTGATGACAGCATGGTTAATTTGTTCAAGATGGCAAGTAAGAGGGACATAGGGTAGAATACAGACCACGGAGTTCACATTGTGGTGTCTAGGTCTGAACCAATGCACAAATTCCAGGGCTGTGCAGGGCTGTCTAGTTCAAGTCACACAAGATTGCAGCCTTGTTGCAGGATGATGTCTACTTACACATCCTGTTTCAGACTTCTTTTGCGTCATGCACAGCTACAGCTATCAACTGTTGCCTATGTGCTCATTACTATCCACTAACAGCTGAAACTTTTCAATTTCTGTTATCCCAGGCCTGCATGACTGCAATGTGCAGCTTGAGTGAGTGTGCTGCAACCTTGTGGCTGTTGCTAAGACCCCGACTCAGCGCCTGGATGAACTCCTGCCATTTGCTTCTGCAGTTCGCACTGAGGCCTCCTGTGCCTGCAAGTAACACTGCACAGTCACAACTTGGACATGCATGATTGACTGCAGCAGCCTCAGACTGACCGGCTGCTATTTCTGTCTGCATGCAAGGGCAGCTTTGGTCATGCAATGCAGCATACAGATTCAGGACATGATGTCCAGCACCTGGTGTGAGTAGCATTCAATGTTCTGTGAGTAAGGCTGCAAGGCATGCCTCAGGTACATATAGATGGAGGAGCCTCCATCTTGCTTGCAATGAGCTCACAACATTGCATACATAGCCAATACACAGCAAGTTAACATTCACCAGGCCACAGCTGGGAAGCACTCAGCTTGACGACTGATCCAGTGTACATCTGGATCCCTGCATGGTAATGCTAGCACAGTCTCCACTAGTGCACAATTGGTTGACATGCAGAATTCAGCATGCTGAACAGGAGTGCTGACCAGTCTCTTTGGCTTGCTTGATATGTGGCCACAGCAGCAGGTCCGTAGTCTTGATGCAGGTTTCCAGTTCCCAAAGGCTGAACAAGTTCTCACCATGCTCACCTTGACAGGCCTTTGCCACTGCTGCACCGCCAGCCTGAAGGAGCATGCCACTGCAGTCTTGCCTTTGTCTAACTTGCAAATGCACGTTGGGACAGGCAAACCAAATGTCAAGCTATGTCAGCCAATTTCTGTGTCTGGACTGTGTGATAATGTGTAGTATAGTGTGCTGCGTAGAGGACTGTTGCACGTACAAAAAGCTGACAACTAGCTGAAGGAGCTGCAATGTAGACCAGCAACAACACCAATATGCAACCTGTCATCTAAGCTGAAAGTGCTAGCAGACAGACACAGCTGATTGGCTATCACAGCCAAGCTTGAGCATGCACATAAGGCATGACATGGCCTCTATATACGAAACAGCAGATCACAAGTTGCAGGCATTTGCTGCCCCTGAGGCAGTATCAATGTGTCAGGCACTGACATGATAAGACCAAAGCGACGATGCAAAGGTTGATGAGGGAGTGACCTGGAACCAGGAGCACTTGGCAATGACCTCTTCAGCATTGATGGGTGAGTCTGCACTGGCTTCACTGCTGTGCTGATCTGAAATGCTGCCCTGCACGTTCAAACAAGCGCATGAGCTCAGTGAGGTAATCATTAGAATTTTCCAGCACAAGGAAAGCGATACAGTGTTTTTGACATATACAAGTATTGATGTCTAGCCAACTGATACCCAGGCTAAAGACAAAGGTAAGAGTACTTTCCAACCAGTCCATAATGGGGTTGCTGCACACACAGGCTGTTGACACCTTCTTGATGTGCTGTGTGACGCACATGCAAAGTGATGGCCCATCCACTGTGATTTCCCTGAAAATCATTCTTTTTCACTGGCCACAGCAAAACAACCCCCAGGCATGTTTATACCTGACCAGATGCGATTTGAAGTGAACAACAGAGAATGATTGCTGGGGGTGCCTCTGCCAATTTCCCAAAACAAAAGCAACACCAGCTGGGCCAAAATGGGCAATGCAAGGTGAATCGTCAGGCCATCATTGCAACAAGTGCACAACACTGAGAGTCACACTGACCATGTACCAAGATGTCTATGCATCAATCAGGTAACCTGATAAGAGCGGCAGAACAGATGCAGATGAGAACATTACAAGCACCAAATGACGAGGGAATGTAAATGTGACAGAATGCAAGTGAATGTGAATGTGACAGAATGTAATTTGGGAGAGGTGAGTCTGACCTTGGCAGGCATCTGGCACAGGCCTTGCAGCAGCTTTGCAGCAGCAGCTTGCTGGAGGGCAAAGCCCCTTGAGGAGTGGGAAGGCAGCTGCTTGAGGGCAGCCAGATGAGCCCTGTGACTTGGGCCCACCCCTGTCAACTGCCCTGCCAAGCTATCAATGCTCTGGCCCCAATCTTTGCCTTGGAATGCATCCAGAAGAGACTCGAGCGCGACCTGTCAGCACACAACCAATGCTGAGTTGACTGTGGAGGCAAGCCAATGCTGTCATGCTCATATTGCCGTGACGAAGACAGATGCTTGGACCATGCATGCATGGCATCACTCTCTGCACAGCAAATGATGAGATTTGCCTCTGAGAAAGTACAGCAGACGCAGCACATTGACATTCTGTGGTGCAGCAACACATGGCAGTACAGGTGCCTTACAGCAACACGTGGCGATACGGGTGCCTTACGGCAACACATGGTCTGGAGCGAACACAGAACAAACAAGCAGGCTTGGCGATCAGTGCACCGTGGATCCATGTCTTTGAGTCAACTCCTCCTGTGCAGGAACCTGTTTGAGTGGAGTTGTGTCAGTGAACAAGGTGGAAAGAGTCACCTGGATCTCAACAGCCAGCAGCTGACCAATGGGATCTAGCCTCAAGGCAAGCAGCATCAGCAGCAGCTCTTGCAGACTTGCACTTCCCAGACTGCCTGCAGCTTTGCCCTGCACACACAGCAAAGGTTACATCATCATCACCGTTGCAAGGACGATGCAATTCAAGAAACAACAACATTGCCTGAGCTTGAGGACAAGGCTACACTTGACATGTTGACAGCCCAGTGATCGGGCTGAGGAGTAGTCCAAGAGGCATTAGCCTTGCAAGTGTAGCTGATTGGATCAGTACTGAAGGGTCAGCACGTCAAGAAGTGTCCTGCTTACTCTTAGGATATCAACAACGGCTGCATGGCAGAATGCGCTGCACAGCAAAGGGACATCAGAGGGGCATCTACACATTCAGCCATGCATAACACACTGGTCAGCCATGCATAATACAGTTGTCAGCCATGCATAATACACTGGCCACCTGCTGCTGATATCTGCAGACAGCTGCAAAGGTACGCAGCAGCAGCTGCAGATGATACATGGTACCCTTGACCACAGCATGACTATCAGGAGCCTTCAGCCCATCCTTGGCACCGCTGCCCTTATCAGCAGCAGCCTTTGTGTCCAGTCCCAGTGCCCTCAGAGCTATGACAAAGTCCTTGTCTGAGGGCACTGCCTCCAGGCTGGGGGTTTGGGGTGGGGCACTGTACAGGGATGACACTGCAGGCAACAGACAAACACTGTCAGATCGGGAGTGGGATATTGGAAAATCATGGCACAGCAGGAATGGTGAATGGAAAGCAATCAAACAGACAAGTCGTTACCAGGGCAGAAGCCCATCATGCAATGGGCCGTGCATGCAACTGCAGAGCCGTGTTGGTCTAATTACAGCAAGCTGCAGAGCCTACAAAACAGTCTTCCAAGCGGAACATCAGTCTCTGCAGATTGTTGTGGGGCATGCAACGGGCTTCAGCTTGACACGTTGCCCTGAGCAGCTTGCAGTATACGCTGCCATATAACACCAATATCAGCATGACAACTCTGATAGATGGCCTGCCAGTGATGTTGCACAGCAGAAGCATGAGGTCCAGCATCAGTGTCACATGCTTCATTTACTTTCCAAAATGCCCTCAAAGACTGACCTGTGGGGAGGCTTGAGCGGCAGCCCAGCAGGGCCTCATACTGATGAGTGTCTCCCAACAAAGCCATCAAGGTCTTGAAGGCAGCAGTGGCCACCTGCAGTCGTGCACCATGCTGAGTCATGCCACACTTGACTGGGGCACTGAAGACTTGTAACAGTGATGTGATATTGCTTGTTGAGGCATGCTAAAATCTCCCCTTTGAGAAGGATTCATGGAATGGCAGCTCACGGCTTTCAGACCAAGTCTTGAGACATGTACTCGTGATGTGCTGTTTGCCTTGGAAGCCAGTGCAGCAAGGTGTAATGCCATACATAGCAACAGTAACAAGAACGAGGCTTGCAACGCCAATGACACAACATCACATGCATGAGAGTGTTGCACACAGCTTGATTGGCATCGCACCTTGAGACTCTTGCTGAGAGCCAGCAGTTCAAACAGATTTTGGACTAGGGCAGCTGAGCACTGCCTACTGCTTCTGCAAGCACACAGAGGGTGCGGTCAGGGTCAGCATGATGCCATTTTGGCATAACAGTCCATGAATGTACAGCTGACTGTCATGCTGCGTGTTGATGATGCACAGCTTTTGCACTGTCACAGAAGAAGCTTGACATCATGCTCAGCTCATTTTGAAATGAACACTACAATGTTGGGCGTGAGCGCATGTTGCTGAAGTTGGTCTGGCTGGTTGCAAAAAGATGTGAGAGAGGTATACGTGAAGCAATGACGCTGCAGCAGGCCATTGAGCAGTAGGCTGCAGGGCACATCGACTTTGCTTGCAGCTGATGTGGAGAGGCTCTGCAGTTCTGCTGCACAGCCCTGAATCAGGTCTTCAGCTCCTTCAAATGTGCACTGAGGTGGCCTGCCCACCTGGAAAAGCAACACAGCTTTTAAGTGATGACAGTCGCATGCACAGGCTGGTGGCAATCAGCTGCACAGGCTGGTGGCAGCACATGCTGACATTGCGCTATATGACTGCTTTGTGCTCTCCACGGTCCCTACAATCTGACAGAGACATGAGAGGTTGGCTTGTGCTGTATCACCAAGGTAATGGGCAGATATCCTGGGTTGACCTGTGGTCTTGCAGGTTTGTAGACCAGGCAACAGACCATCACAGAAATCCTTTGAAGAACCCATTTTGACAAGCCTACGTTTGCTGGAAACAAGACTTGCTGCAGCACCACCGGCTCAGGATCGCCTTCCTCGGCTTGCAAAGCATTTGCTTGCTGCCGGGCGGAGACGGCCATCTGTTCTGCAGCCCCATCATCTTCTTCGCTGTCACTGACAGCGGTTGCTTGCATCTGCTGCACATTCCTCCTCCTCTTAGTCTTCTCATTCTTTGTTTTCAGCAAACCATCTATTCTCTTGTCAGCCTTCTTGAGCCTAATGCACACAACAAATGGGCAATACAGCACACAGTCTTGTGTCCTGGATTTGTAAGCAGGCAAGCCAAAGCTGAGAGGCATACTCTATGCTGATATTGATCAGTGCGGTGTTCGGGTCTTCCTCGTCGTCTGAGAACCTCTGTACACCGTCAGGAGCAGCGATCTTTGAGCGCACGCTGTTGGGCTTCATATTTTCGTCGTCCAGCTGGCCAGACAGGTTCTCAAGATTTGACTTACTCTTTTTCCTGCAAGCACAGGTGGTTCACGGTTATAAAAATGTGCCAGCTGAACTACTTTATAGCTACAGGCAACACATCCAGGTAGGAGTGCATGGTACGTGCGAGCTGACGCACTTTGATCCACCGACTTGCTCAGTTTTCCGCTTGCTCATCCTGTCAAAAGGCCTGTGTCAGGAAGCGACGAGCTTTCTGCGCAAACACCCTTTTGGGCGACGGCACTCTGAGTCATGCAAAAACGCCGTTTTCAGACGCTGCTTGCGGCAACGTTGCTGCGTTCACAAGCGCAGCATTAGCGCAGCACCGCATTCCTCTTCCCACAGCATGCACAGCACTCATGCACTGAGTCATGCATGCAGATTGGGCTAAACGTGCTAATTACATACCTGTGGCGGACGTTGATAACTGCGCGGTGTGTCACATGCTTACACCCCAGCATCAACAGGCGGACATGTTGTACGTATTACGCAGGAGGTGGTCACAGTGGTCAAAGTGTCTCCTTGTGCATGCTACTTGTTAGTGGTGATGCCGGCACAGGCAAAGCTCATCAGCCTCGGCCGCCGCAGATCATGATGCTTTGATGAAAAAGACTCGTGCGCGCGGCCTTCCGCAACCACATCGTAATTTGGTACACGTCACATATGCAGCATGCCCTCAGTAAAACACCTCACCATGCTGTCCATACTACCACACTCAGCTTTCAAAAAGCTCAGCCGCGAACTTTGGCCCAAACAAACAAGCAGAAGGGTCCCTCTAGGCCATCACTGTCTCGCATCTGTTTGGGTATGTGTCAGCAGCTTCACTTGCTAGTCACAGCACAGGCATGCGATCAGAGGGCTATGGTTTGTATAGGAACTATGTTCTTTGGGGCAGCTACTCAAGAAAACACTGCCCACAGCTTGCTCAACCTGGCAGCTGAGAGGGGTGTCAACTGTTTTGACACAGCAGAGATGTACCCTGTGCCTCAGAGCGCAGTGCACCAGGGCCAGTCTGAGATTGTATTTGGAAATTGGCTTCAGGAGCAGCGCAGGTAAGCTGTGCTGTTCCAGATGACACTGCTCAAGATAACTCTCAATGACTCTGCTCAAGAGCAGTCACTGAACAATGTATGCCTGCAAACTGCATTGCTCAGGCTGTCAAGCAACACTGAAGTGTGTCATACCACAACAGTTCAATGCGTGGCTGGATGAGAAAGCAGTGGCTCTGTGTCTCAAGTGATATGCATCCATCGCTGCTGCAGGGCATGTCACCTGCAAGTGCAGTAGCTTCAGGAAGTGCCTGCCAGTCATGCTCACTTCAGGCAGCATCACAACTTTCCACAGGTGTTTGGTGGCATACGACCCATAGGAAAGCCCTCCATGTCTTTATGCAATCAATTAACCAAATTACATTTCTTGTCTTTACGACTCATCAGGGGGGTTCAACAGACAACTGCACAGTGTATAAGACATGTCATGTGGCCTGCCTGCAGGGAAGACATAGTAGTGGGTAGCAAGGTGACAGGCCCAGGTCAGATGGCATGGATACGAGCAGGTCCTGCTTCTCTGAGTGCAAAAGACATTCTTGAAGCCCTTGAAGGCAGCTTGAAGCGCTTACAAACAGACTACATAGACATCTACCAGCTGCATTGGCCAGACAGGTGTGTACACAAGTTGCCAGCAAGCAAGTCAGCTCCACTGCTGGCGCTACTGGTTGGGCAGTAAAAGCCGCACTGCAGCACTGCACTAGCCACAGTGCAACGTTTTGCTGCCTGCCACATGACAATCAGCAAAGGGGGAGAATATCATACATGATATATACTGGTATTTTCTGTCTCTTGAGGTGCTAGGCATGAACCATGGTCTCCGTAATATCATTGTACATGTGGCTGTCCAATATCATCTGCTTGTTGCACTGTTGCTTGTAGAGGCCTAGCAATAATGTTTACTTTCCATGTGCAGTGCCATTGCAGGTTGGTACCAAAATGCACATGCCTGCCTTGGGAGTGTGATCGGCAGTGACATGTCACATGATGTGTAGGTATGTGCCCATGTTTGGAGAGGTGGATTTCAGACCTGAGAATGCGTACAGCTCGGTTCCTGTTGAAGAGCAGATGCAGGCCTTGAGCAAGGCAGTGACAGCTGGCAAAGTAAGACACATTGGCCTGAGCAATGAGACTGCCTGGGGTGTCACCCAGTTTAGTCATCTAGGTATCTTGTAACACGATCATCCTGCCTTGAGGGCGTGCACGCTAGCTGCAGCTTTGCCGGCATTGTGTAGCAGAGGCACTTAGTGCCTGTCAAGTTCTGCACTGTGCTCTGAGCACGACATGATGACGCAACTGCTGTATTTGCTGATGTCTGCAACAGTAAATCTTACCAAACAAAGCCACACAGCCTTGACCATCCTTGCAAAACAATCGCGTACGTATAAGCAGCATGCTGGTACTTGAATGCGAGAGAGGAGTTGTCGGTGCAGCAATTTTGAGTCAGCCCGACAGTTTATGTGTGTGCAGGCAGGCTTGCTGGCCAGCCCCGAATTGCCTTCCTTCAAAATGCTTACAGGTGTGTATCCTGCGTACATTGCGCAGTCTGCCTGCAGTAATTTGCCTGCAGTAATTGGCTTGCTTGTTTGGTGATGCCAATTATCAGATTTGAGTCAGCATTGTAGATCCCGGTGATCTGCCTTTGTGGGTGTCACAAGACAGTTCAAATTGCGTATGTTAGCAAAGCATGACAGCTTGTCTCATGCAAGCAACGTATTTGTGTTGCAGCTTGCTGTGCCGAACATTCGACAGCAGCTTGGCTGAGGTGTGCTATGAGGAAGGCATTGGGCTGCTGGCCTATAGTCCTCTCGCAATGGGATTGCTCACTGTAAGCTGCTGTGGTCCCTCACATTCACGCAAGCTGATGTCTCCATGCTGCTCATGCGTGAGCTCCTGTTGCACCTTGACACCGCCAGCATTGTGTACAGTCACTACCAGCTGTACCTGTTTCTGACAATCCAACCACCTGACAATTTCCCAAATCCTACTGCAGCTTCTGTTGTTTGGCTCCACTGATATGCATTGTGTGTTTATTGCCATACTCCAACAGTTTGACAGTTTGTGACGTCGCACCCATCTGATGTGCATCCAGTGCAGCATCCAGTGCAGCATCCCGTGCAGCATCCCGTGCAGCATCCTGTGCAGCATCCTGTGCAGCATCCTGTACAGCATCCAGTGCAGCATCCAGTGCAGCATCCAGAATCTTTGCAGCACAAATGTCCAGGGGAAGTACCTTGCCAAAGATGGCGGCCCAAAGGAGGCCAGGCTGAAGAAGTATAAGGGCAGATACGCAGAAGCTGAGTCTAGATATGGTCTTCGTCCCAACGTGGTGGCAGCAGTACAAGCCTATGTTGACCTGGCCAAGCACAGCAGCATCAGCCCCACTGCTCTTGCACTCAGGTAAGCCATGCTGCCACCTACAATTTTGAGCTAGCTTGCTCTCATTGCTGTGCTATGCAGTATTGGCACAGCTTCTGTGTGAGTTTGTATGCAAGTGCTCAGAGCTGTGTTTTGAACTATGTCCAAAGGTTGTGCTTGAGAGGCACACTCAGGAGCTTGTCTGCTTGTGATGCGCAATAGAAACTCGCATGCCTGTTTTGCTTGTCTACTAGAGCACCATGTAGCTCACTGCTGGTTTGACTAGCTGGACAGATACATGTTTGAGCATGTTTGCAACCGGTGCTGCAATGTCATACTTTACTTGTGTATGTAGCAGTAGGCTCAGCCCTTGATGTAACAATGGAGTTCCTGGAGCCATGCTTCATTTGTACCTCATGTTCATGTGCGTATTGCAATGCCATGCAATGCATTTGTGAGGCTGTCTTGTGCAGGTTTGTGCTGTCTCATCCCTTGGTAGCATCGGCTGTTGTTGGAGCAATGAATGCAGATCAGCTGACAGAGCTACTGGACATTGCAGAGCAACCACGTTTGCCTGAACACATGATGACTGCCATTGATGCAATCCACAAGCAGTACCCCAATCCATGCCCCTAGGCTGGCATGGGCATTAACATCTTCTCTGGTCTGCCCAAACAGGAAATGCAAGGCCTTTCCTTGTCGGTAGCTGCAGCTGAATGTGGCAGCATATGTGTTTGATTTATGCAAAGTCGCTCAAAGGAACACCTGATCCAGTGGGGTAAGCTGGTATGGCATACTACATATAACAGCTCTCATGCAGTGCATACGGGGCTACGCATGCGTACGACTGAATGCAAGTTGGCGCAAACTACATCACTTTTATACCACAACCTGTTCCTCAGCACACAACCGACTGAGTACATGTTGCCAAAGTAATTCATGCAATATAAGATAAGTCAAGTGAAGTGAAGCTTGCCATCACGCTTAGACGTCACTTTGTAAGTCAGGACAACGAGTTCACTATGCTGATTGATGCATTGATCTTTCTCTACGTATGTACGGATTACTGTGCTTGGTGCACCCCTATTCACCTCTTTAGCCATGAACTCAATTAGGTGTTGAATGCATATTTGAGCAGCATTCCTGAGACCTCCCTTGGGCCTGTGGCAGCAGTGCCATGTTTGCCTGCATTATCACATTCCCTCGCCATACAATCCCTGATGTTAGGCGGTTTTTTCTTTCTGGTATGAATTCGATGACCAATTCCCGAAACTGCACTCTCCTGGGACCAACTGAGGTGGGGACAGTTTTCACTTCCTGCATCAGCTCGGTTCACCCCTCCGTGCGTCGGGTGGCCGTGTGTCCTATGACCCTGTATTGCTTTCATGGGGTCACTGCCTCGGGTCACTTCTCGAAACGGCATACTCACCTTTACCATCACAGACTTACATTTGCTTGATGCACAGTGTCACACATTCTGTATGGCACAGTGTAATGATTTGCTACAGCCCATGTCTATCATATCAGCAGCGTCAATGACAGCACCAGCAGCCTCAACAGCAATGACAATAGCAGCAATGATACAGGCAGTAGTGACAACATCAGCAGCAGCGCAGTTTTCAACTTTAGTATAGTGGTGGTGGTCTGCAGCCCTATTTGGGCCTGAGGTGGGGTAGCAATCAGTGTATAGTTGCTAGTGTATGCCAGTTCACTTTTCTGCTTGCTTTGTCTCACATTGTCTGCACGTTTCTGTATGTTGTGTACCGGTCTGCACAGTTTGCGCTGCATATGCAGCTTACACATTTCATACCAGGTCATGTGTGATGTTGATCATGTGATGCATGAATGCTATTGCCTTGATAGCTGAGATGACATGAATGTGGGATGCAGGCTGTGTGTTGCAATGCATT
>JAABUK010002574.1_pt1 | contig 32340 bp, 32 predicted proteins | sample 5559141 | NCBI WGS metagenome assembly JAABUK01 (sample SAMN10711869, study PRJNA513367) | rock metagenome | isolation source: Antarctica rocks | place: Antarctica: Victoria Land, Pudding Butte nord | collected 2016-01-03 | reverse complement strand
CCTTACTGCCTTCTTGATGACGGACCTGCCTGCTCCTTCGGCCGCCGCCTCCTCCGCTGCAGCCTCCACCCGCTTCGAGGTGATGGCCTTCTCCGTTACCTTCTTGAGTGTTTTGAGAGCCTTCTTTTCAGCTTTGTTCGGCATGCTTTCATCTCCTCCACATAAGGTAATGGACGGCACGTAAATCCGCACACTGCGAACAAAGTCTGCAGCGGACGACACCGCATTGCGGCCGTCGTTGCCGTGCCTTGTAACACTGTGAAACTTGGGTGAAATCGACCGCGGGCAGCTTCTTCCCGGGCTACCTGGCACGCTCCTGTGGCTTCCTATATCCCGGCACCGCTGCACATCTCGCGTTCCACTTCTGCCGATCAGTGATGTCCTTATCCCGCGGCTCACACACTGAGCCTGGAAACCTGCTTGTAAGAAATGGCCCCTCTTGTGTCCATGACGATCTCACGCCGCAGATTTGTCGGTGGTCTGACCACCACAGCCGCTACACTCGCCGCAGCAGGCGCCTCCGATCCTTGTTGCCCGTCGCCGAGGCTGCCTCCAACAAGCTGCCCGCACCGGGCGTAACTACTTCGACTTCTCCTCACCGGCAAGTCCCGGGCGCATCCCGCCATTCAAGCGCAACGAATTCGGCTTTACGAACGGTGGGCCGATTCTCCTCCCGCACGTCTACGGCGGTCGCGGCAAGGCATACTACTTCGGGGAGTATCAAGGCTTCGTCAAGTCCTCGGCACGACGCAGGTCTTCTCAGTGCCCACGGCGCAGCAGCGGGAAGGTCTTGACACGAGTGCCTTCGCAGGCGATACGCTCTCCATCCCGGTCAACAGTTCTATTGCAGCGGTGCTCGCCCGCTATCACGTACTTCCCCGGCGGTGGATTCGTGACTGCCACCATCGACACCTATGACGAGAGCGCTCGCAATCTGTGCAAGGACGCCAATGCCATCGTCGTCTCGGTCGAATACCGCAAGGCGCCCGAGGCTCCTACCCCGCTGCCCTCCATGACGCGATTGACTCGTATAAATGGGTGACCAGCAACATTGCCCGCTATGACGGTATCAGCGCAAAGGTCGCTCTCGCGGGTGAGAGCGCAGGCGGCAATCTGGCGACGGAGGTAGCGATCGCCGCCCGCGACCAGAATCTTCAGCGTCCCACCCACCAGCTGCTCATCTACCCGGTCACCAGCAGCAACGTAAATATGCATTCTGGGTGATGCGCCTCCATGACTGCCGTTGTGCTGTCCTTTGAGAACGTAGTCTTTCCCCACGATGTTCGGGGTCCAGAACTCGACACCACTCTTCGCAGTCTTTCCCGTCGGGTGTCCGTGTTCCCACAACTCCTTTCGAGTGTTCATGGCAAAGACCACGCTGAAAATTAGAGTTGTGATCGCGGAGACCACCTCGGAATCCTCGGGGGTCACGCCGAATCCCGACTTCCCGACGACGGCTCCAAAGTCTTTCAGGTTCAAAGTAGGTGCTTCAGAAGACGTAAGGAATTGTTGGAAAGAAGGCGCTTCCTTCGACTCCGCACACGTAGGTGGCAACGATTCGATACAAAATGGGGCCATTTGGGAGCGGCCATAACCCTTACGTTCTGGTCACCGAAAAGCAGGTCTTATAATGCCAGTGTTTGCAATCAGTTAGCCTCAACGGTTCGGAAGGGTTTTTGGCCGGAGGCTCAAGAAGCGAGGTGTATTCAAGTTTCGAATGGCGGCCCTGTAAGCCGCTGAGCGGTCTAGAACCGCCGGAAAACCCAAGCATCTTGAGGGCCCTCGACCCCGCTAGGGGCAAGTGGCCCATTTTGTATCGAATCGTTGCCATACCCCTATGAATGTTGACGCTCGCAAAAGCGCTAGCTTGGGAACGAGCAAAAGGCGCTCATCCCACAAACCCTACGACGGGAAATCTTGTAGATCCAGCCGCCATCCGGCACACCCGGAGACCTCCAGGTGTCGCGAGATTGCCCCTGGTGTCAGCAATGTTGGGTCCGGGCCTACATCCTTAATTGCTGAGCATTGCCGATGATCACGGACGATTGGATAGACAGTTCGCTACCTGAAGAGGCGGGTAAACCTATCGTGAGCGCACATCCAGATGGTCCACCGTCAGTGTGCCGATGGACAGCTTCTCGATTCGAGCTTCGAGCACTCATAAACGCCCGATCGCCAATGCACCCACCGCAAGCGCACCGATCGCCGTCGCGCCAAAAGCGACTGCACCGACCGCCAGTGCGCGCACTGCGGTCCCGCCCATTTTCGCTTTCGCAAGGTGAAATGGCGATTCATCCAGCCACTTCCGCGCGCCGGCCAAGTCCGCGTGATTGAAGTATCGGATCTCCGCACTGGTGAACGGTTTAGAGAGCGTCGACATGATTCTTTGCCACTTCCGGTCGCCAACCATTGCGCACCGATCAATACTGGAAAGGTCGGAGAATTGTGCCCGGTCGAACTTGAGTTCCTCCCATAACGCGGCGGGCTCCCACCCGTGGAAATCGGTCATCTCGAACAGAACCCGCAATGGTCCGTGCTGACGCAGAAGGGGTTTCACCTGAGGAAGTATGCGATCGTATTCCTCCTTTGTTAGGACCCCACTAACGTGAAAAATGATAAGTCTGCCATTGTCTTCTTCCTTCAGTTGAATCGGCATATAAGTCTCCAGTTGAATCGGCATATATCAGTGTGGTGGTCCGGTTGCGCGGTGGGCTGAAGTCGTCATACGATCCGACCCCACAGTTGTACTAATGAACTTCGTTTTCGCCTCGCGGCGCCTTTTCTGACGGACCCCTATTTCGCTTTCCATCCAGGCTGTTTTCAACCATTTGATCATCAATGGAAACTGTCATCGTCTTCCTTCGGGCGAAGAATGTGGATCAGTCCACCTCCCCCTTGTTTAGCTGAACAACCCCTTGATGTATGCCTTGGTTTCTTTTTCTCTGGGGTCGTGGAAGACCTGGTTGGAGTCACCGAACTCCACCAGGTAACCTGTGCGGCCGCCCTCCGAGGTGTCGACGTACAAAAAGCCGGTCTTGTCGGCCACACGCTGCGCCTGCTGTAGATTGTGCGTAACAATAGCGATCGTGTACCGGGTCTTCAGCTCCTTCATCAGTTCCTCAATCTTCTGCGTTGCGACCGGGTCAAGCGCGGAGCAGGGTTCGTCCATGAGCAGCACCTCGGGCTCCGTTGCGATGGCCCTGGCGATGCAGAGCCGCTGCTGCTGGCCGCCTGAGAGCGAGAGTGCGCTTTGCTGCAGTTTGTCCTTGACCTCGTCCCACAGCGCCGCAGATCTTATGGCTCCCTCTACCTTCTCGCGCTTGTCGCCTTTGAAGTTGTTTAGTCGCAGGCCAAACGCGACATTGTTATAGACCGTCGTGGCGAAAGGGTTCGGCTGTTGAAACACCATGCCGATGTAGCGTCGCACGGCTACCGGGTCGACGGTGGGTCCGTAGATGTTTTTCCCGCGGCAGTTGACAAAGCCTTCGAGCCGGAAGCCGCGGATCAGATCGTTCATCCGGTTCAGGCAGCGGAGCACGGTGCTTTTGCCGCAGCCTGATGGTCCGATGAAGGCAGTGATCGCGTTTCTCTGGATCGGGAGACTGATGTCGCGAACCGCCTTGAAGGTTCCGTAGAACACGTCTTTGATATGGCAATCCAGGACGACTGACGGATCTTCCTTCCCCTTCGCAGCACTCGACTCGGGACTTTCTAACACCGCACTCGACATAGACGATTCCTCCGATTGGACCCGTTATTGGACTTGGTGCCGCGCCAGGCTTTGCCCGATAAGATTGGTGATGAGAACCATGGTGACCAGAACCAGTGCTGCGGCCCAGGCCATCTCCTTCTGGTTCGCGAAGGGCATGCCGGAGAAGTTATAGATCAGCACCGCCAGCGAAGCAGTGGGCTGCATAAGCTTCATATGGCCATGCCAGATCAGCCAGTAGTTGCTGAAGAGCGCGGTGAACAGCAACGGGGCGGTTTCACCGGCTCCCCGCGCGATAGCGAGCATCACCCCCGTAAGAATGCGCGGAACGGCGGTAGGCAACAGTACCATCCAGACGGCCTGGGTATTGGTGGCGCCCATTCCGATGGCGGCGTCTCTCATCTTTTCCGGCACCATGCGGTTGGCGTCCTCCGCAGTGAGGACGATCGTGGGCAGCATTAGGATGGAAAGGGCTACGGCTCCGGCCAAAGCCGAATAGCTGCCCGTGGCCATGACGACGACCCCGTACGCGAACACCCCCGCGAGAATCGAGGGAAATCCCGTCAGCACATTGGCGGCGAAGCGCACCGACGACGCCAATGGATTGCCGGACTTCGCTTGCGCCAGGTGGATCGCGCTGAGTAGTCCAATCGGCAGACTGATGATCGTCGCCAGGCCGACGATCACGACAGTACCGACGATCGCGTTTCCAAATCCGCCGCCCGTCTGGAGCGGCACCGGAGGAAGCTGCGTGAATGCGGCAAGCTGAGCTTGCGGCCTCCGCGCCAGATCAGCAGAAGCAAAACAGAGAACAGTGGAATCAGCGCGAACAGCGTCATCGCCGTCGCGACCGAGCTTAGCAGCATGCTCAGGAACGCCCGCGGCTTCATGAGCTGCCGCTCCAACTTCGAAAAGTCGACGGAGCGCAGCGGATCAAGCTCTTGTGCGGCCGCACCGCCCGCGTGTTCGGCATTCGCCTCGACGTCTTCACGAGTCATGCCTCGCCCCCTTCGCTTCCTTCGAGGCCCGAAGCAGCACGCTGCATGATGAAGGTGCCCGCGATGTTTACCACCAGCGTGATGGCGAGCAGCGCCACGGCTGCGTACATCAGCACCCCCACGTCCTCGCGGCGCGCCTCCGGAAACGAGTTCGCCAGCAGGGCCGCCAGCGTGTTGGCCGGCGAGAACAACGAAATGCTGATCTTGTCTGCGTTGCCCACAAGCATAGCCAGCGCCATGGTCTCGCCAAGCGCGCGGCCAAACCCGAGCACCACACCGCCGAAGATGCCCTGCGCGGCGGTTGGAATGGTCACGCCGAGAATCGTCTCCCAGCGCGTAGCGCCCAGGCCGTAGGCCGCCATCCGAAGCCGCGACGGAACCGCCACCATTGCGCCGCGGCCGACCGCCGTGATCGTGGGCAGAATCATCACCGAAAGCACGATCACGGCGGGCAGCATGCCGGGACCGCTCAAGCTGGTGCCGAAGAACGGTATCCAGCCCAGTTCAGCGTGCAGCCAATTGCAGCCCGGCCGTATAAACGGGATGACGATGAATAGACCCCACAGTCCATACACCACGCTGGGAATCGCGGCCAGCAATTCGATGAGGTTGCTGAGCAGGTTGTCCATTAGCATCGGCAGTTTGCCCCAGAGCGGGGGAACTGCAAATTGAAGACCTTCAGCGCCGCAAACACGTAGTCAGCGACGAAGCCCTCCGCCAGGAACACCGCCGCCGTCACTCCGAAAGCCGTTCCCACAATCAGCGCCAGCACGGAGCTGTAGAGCGTGCCCCATATTTCCGGGAGGATCGAATACTGCTTCTTGTTCGGGTCCCACACCTTGCCGGTGAGAAAGCCCAGCCCATATTGCCGCACGGCGGGCACTGCGGCGACGACGATGGTCAACACAATGACAATCGCAATCAGTACGGCCAGCCACGCGGATGTCTGGCAGAGATTTCGGAATATTCTGTCCGTCGCCTTCTGAGCGCGCGATGGCGGTTGAGAGATCTCGATAGCGGTCGTCACGATTCAGCCCTTTCTTTTCGCCGTGCACCGGGGTTGGGCGATGTCGCCTGTCGCAGCGAAACTCCGGTGAGGAAAAGCCGGTCTACTGAATGTTCTGAACTGAGGCCTTCACCCTGGTGGCCACGTTATCCGGCAACGGCAGGTATCCGAGCTTTTCCGATTCCTTCTGTCCGTCGGTCAGGCAATACATCAGAAGGTCGCGGAGCACGGCTGCTTTCCTCGGGTTGGCGTTCTTCTTGTAGGCCAGGAACCAGGTAAACGTGGTAATCGGATAAGCGTCTTTCGCCTTCGGATCCGGACTCCACGCGATAAGACTTTCCGGCAGATTTACCTCCGCAAGGGCTGCCTGACCAGAGGCCGTGGACGGAATGATGAAGTTGCCCGACTTGTTCTCCAGTTGCGCCATGGGCATGTTCTGGCTCATCGCGTAACCGAATTCGATATAGCCGATGGCGTTTGGAGTGGTCTTCACGCTGGCGGTAACGCCTTCATTCCCCTTTGATTTGGTGCCAACCGGCCAGTTAGGCATGTCGTTGGTCCCAGGGCTGGCGGCAAAATCCTTGCTGATCGCGCTCAGATGCTGCGAGAACACGAACGAGGTGCCGCTCGCATCGGCTCGGACCACCACGTTGATTGCGCTGCCCGGCAGGTTGACGCCGGGATTCGTCTTGGTAATGGCCGGGTCATTCCACTTCTTCACCTTGCCCAGGAAAATTCCGGAATATGCCTTGCGGGACAACTTCAGTTCCTTGACGCCCGGCACGTTGTAAGTGAGAACGATGTTGCCGGCCGTCAGGGGAAGAAGCTGGGCGCCGCCTTGGACGCGCGCGATGTCCTCGGGCTTCATCGCCATATCGCTGGCTGCAAAGTCCACAGTTTTGTCGATGAAGTTTTTCACGCCGGCGCCGCTGCCTACAGATTGATCGTCGATCTCAACACCCTGGTGAGCGTCGCTGTAGACCTTGAACCACTTCGAGTAGATGGGGAACAGGAAGCTGGCTCCGCAACCCTGTAGGCTCACAGCCGCGCCTTGTTGTGAACTGGAGCCTGGTGCACAGGACACCATCCCTATACTTGCGAGCAGGGCCAGAGCGGCAAGAGCCCAAACGGGAACTCTTGGATGCGATCGCGGATGGATGGAATGAGCCATAGGACCTCTAACTCGAAAGCCTGGCCCCTCACGTCTCGGCTGCGAAGCTGAAGGAATCATGTCTAAAATCTAGGGTGCTTCTCAGGGGCAAGCTGTTCAAAATGGCTCACTTTCCGTGAACAGATCGTGACTCAGCGGCCACTCCCACCGCACTGACCACTACAACTCCCTTCAGAGCACGCTGAACCGCCGCTTTGCCACTGGTCTCTCCGTTGGTGGTCAATACACCTGGGGACGTTCGATTGGCAACTCCGGGGGGTTCAACGAAGCCAACACAGCCCAGAATCCGTACGACTTCTCCGCGGAACGAGGGCGTAACAACTTCGATACGCCACAGCCTCAATCTGAACGCACTTTACGAGTTGCCTTTTGGCCGTGGGCGACAGTTCGCGGGAGGCGTCTCCCGTCCGCTGAATCTACTTGTGGGCGACTGGCAGGTCGGCAGTGTCCTTAACTTCCGTTCAGGCGTTCCAATCGATATCCTAATCGTTCGTCCCGACATCGCATACATCAACAACGGCACTGGAAGTGTTAGCACGACTCCCGTGGTGCAGAACGGAGTCGTCCTGACCCGGGCGGTGGTCAATGTTCCTGGCGGCGGCGCGTCCCGCAATGTTCGCCGTCCCAATATCGTTCCTGGAGTAAGCCCCTACACTCGGAGCGGCCTTCAACTTATCAACCCCGCGGCTTTCAGCGTCCCAGCCCCCGGCACCTTCGGCAACTTCACCCGCAACGACCTCACCGGACCTATGCTCTCACAGCTGGATCTCACGCTGCGAAGGCCTTCACGATCACAGAGTCGGCGAATATCGAGTTTCGTGCAGAAGGATACAACGTCCTCAATCACCCAAACTTTGCTAATCCTGGAAACACTAGGCTGGCACAGGGAATCACCGGCCTCCAACCTGGACAGCCCTTTAGCTCAGCTACAGCGGGCGCTCTCTTCGGGACGGATAATTCCACCGTGTCCAACCAGGTAGGCCTCGGCTCTAATCGTCAGATCCAGCTGTCTCTCAGAGCGAATTTATAGCTGGGGAACAGGACTTCGAAACGGGTCCACCAGCACAGCCCTATGCACCAACGAATATTCCGGCAACAACACGACGCCCGGTACGACGTCGCGCAACGGTCGCCAGATCGTTGCTTTCCTCGCCAGGGGGAGGATGACCTAGACACCGGCATGAAGGTGTCTGTCAAAGGATTCCACTCTGCCTTGGACGACCGGGAGACACAATGAAATAACGGATAGTCCCGCCACCGGCACGACTGACAAATGGGGAACTTGGAAGGCCTCGGGACCGGCGGCAGCACTCGCTCCCCGTGCTTACCACTCACAGTTGACACCTGAAGCGCGAACGTTCTCACTCAGCAGTGGATCACCAATGATTGTTGAGCTTAGTACATAGAGTGTTTTGTCACGGGAACTTTACTGTCCCTTGTCGACTTCGTCACGCTTCTCGTCCCATGATTACGAATCTTGTTTAGCATTTGCCTTTTTTCTTCCCGGCATACGACCCGTCTCGTCATCCGCGGCTGGTTAGTTCGCACACGGGTCCTTGCCTCGTTCGCCCAATCGTGCCCATCCGGACGCTTCTTCTTCCACGTCATGGCCAGCCTCGCGGAGATGGAACGGGAACTCACTATTGAGCGAGCCCGCGCTGGACTCGAAGTCGCCCGCCAGGTTGGCCGCACAGGCGGCCGCAAACGGCAGATGACCGAAAGCAAAATTAAATCAGCAAAGAAGCTGCGTTCCTCCCAGAGACGTGGCCAGCAACCTCGGAGTCTCCGTACCGACGCTTTATAGTGGATTCCAGCCTCCACAAATCCTTAGCGATTAGAAGTTCCTTTGATCAGGAGTTGGAGGATGGTATATTTTGCTTGATCTGGTGTTCGGGAAGACGGTGCAAATCCGTCGCTACCGCGTAACTGTAAGCGTCGAGAGCTTGGCAATCTGGATGAAGCCACTGGGACCGAAAAGTTCTGGGAAGGCCGTTCAAGCTCGTTGAAGCGCAAGTCAGGAGACCGGCCAGAGATGTCCTGGGCTTGCTTCGACTTCGCAGGGAGAGTTGAAGAGCATATCCACACCGCCGTTTTCACGCGGTGCGGTCCGCTGCCTAACTTCGGTCCCGCTCTGTGCGAACGCCTCCGCGTCCGCACGAGGAGCGATGCATGCAGCAGTGTCAGACAAAGTCCGTGACTTTGGTGCTTGGCGGCGTCCGTAGCGGGAAAAGCCGGTACGCGCAGCAACTCGCTGAGCGTTGGGACCGCGTCACATTTGTGGCGACGGCCGAGCACCGTGATGACGCGGAGATGCGGGCCAAGATCGAGCGGCATCGTGCCGACCGGCCCATGCATTGGAAGACGATCGAAGAGCCGCTTCACCTGAACCTTGCCATCGAGCAGGCGAGCGCGGATAGCGATGCGGTGTTGGTGGATTGCCTGACCCTCTTCGCCGCCAGCCTGCTCGAAGCGAACGCGGAAGATCTGCGAGCGCGGAGAGCTGCAATCGACTGTTTCTGCGATGCGCTGATCGCTGCCACTTGCACCGTAATCCTTGTGTCCAACGAGGTGGGCAGCGGCGTGGTTCCCGCATACGCCTCCGGACGACGGTTTCGCGATCTCATGGGTGAACTCAATCAGCGGATTGCCGCTCTGGCTGATACGGTGCTGCTGATGGTGGCAGGACTTCCGCTCGCAGTGAAAGCCGCCGCGGCCGGTGCGCCGCGATGATTGGCTTTCTGACCGCAGGAACGGCCAGCGGCGTTGGAAAGACGACCGTGTCTCTCGCTATCCTCGCGGGCCTTCGCAACAGAGGTCTGCGAATTCAGCCATTCAAAGGCGGCCCTGACTTTCTCGACACAGGACATCTCGCGCGAATCGCCGGAAGAACCGCACGCAATATCGACACATGGATGCTTTCCGCTGAGGCAAACCTCAGTGTGGTGCGCGAAGCCGCTCGTGATGCCGACGCCATTCTGGTGGAAGGCATGATGGGTCTCTTCGACGGCAAAAGCGGTGACTCGGAGGCGGGAAGCAGCGCCGAAATCGCGAAGCTTCTAAAGCTGCCGGTGATCCTCGTCCTCGACGCAGGCAAGAGCGCGCGCAGCTTGGCGGCTGTTGTGCTCGGCTTCGAGATGTTCGACCCGGGGCTCCCAATCGCCGGTGTGATTCTCAATCGGGTGGCGAGCGAGCGGCATTTCGAACTGCTGGAGGGCGCCATCAGAAGCGCATGTACCGCGCCGATCCTCGGTTGGCTGCCGCGTGAGGATTCGATCACCATTCCGGAACGCCATCTCGGGCTGCGAACCGCGGAAGAGAGTGGCTCTGCGGATAAGCTTCAGTCTGCGATCGACGCCTTTGCGAAGCTGGCGGAGACGCACCTGGATCTTGATGCCATCTCCGGGCTCACCTGCGGGTTGAAGTTTGAAAAAACGGAATGCGAGCGATCTTTTTCTGACTCCACCGTGCGGTTTGGTGTGGCGCGTGACGAGGCGTTCTCGTTTTATTACGAAGACAATCTCGATCTTCTTCGCGAGGCAGGCGCGGTCGTCGTTCCGTTCAGTCCTTTGAAAGAGGCTGCTCTCCCCGAAGGTCTCGATGCGCTCTATCTCGGGGGCGGATATCCGGAGCTCTATGCGGAGCAGCTAAGCGCTAACCGTTCCATGCTCGATTCCGTGCGGGCATTCGCGGCTGCAGGCAAGCCGATCTACGCCGAATGTGGCGGCATGATCTTTCTCGCGAATCGGCTAACGAGCGCAGAGGGAGCGGTGCACGAGATGGCCGGCGTGCTTCCGCTGGAGACGATGATGACGGGCAAGCTCGTACAGTTCGGGTATGTCACCGTGGAGTTGACGAGCGATTGCCTGATCGGGCCCGCAGGCCAGATCGTGCGCGGACACAGCTTTCACTATTCGCGCCTTTCTGACCAACCCAACATCTCCACGAACTACAGGGTCCAGTATTCGCTTTCGGGAAAAGAAGAGGCCGAAGGCTTCAGCGCCGGCAATGTGCTGGCGAGTTACATCCATCTGCATTTCCGCGCGGCCCCGTCCATTGCGCAGCATCTGGTCGAAGCTGCCCGGCGGGCGCAGGCTGCGCGTCTGGTGTCCGCATGAAACGTTTTTCCTTCCTATTCGCGATCTTCTTCCTCATTACGCTGCCTTGTGCAGCGAGCCGGACGGTCGTCGACGAGACCGGGCGCAAAGTGAATGTGCCCGATCACCCGCATCGCATCATCTGTCTTGTCCCCAGCATCACCGATGCCGTATTCGCGCTGGGAGCGGCGGATAATGTGATCGCGGTGAGCGACTACGTAGAATACCCGGCGAAGGCAAAGAAAAAGCCGAGCGTCGGCTCCATCTCCAATCCATCGATCGAAACGATCCTTTCGCTGCATCCGGACCTGCTGCTCGGGACGCCTCATCAAAATCAGCAGGCGACGTTAAAGCAGTTTGAGCGGCTTGGTATTCCTATTTACCTGGTCGACCCGCATGGAGTCGCCGGGATCCTCCTTTCCATCACGTCGCTGGGTCAAGCTTTGAACAGCGAACCGCAAGCCACCGTCCTGAACTCTCGCCTGCAGCAGCGCATTAACGCGGTGCGCGCAAAAGTGAGGGGCAAGTCAATCGTTAACGTATTTATGCCCGTCTCCTACGACCCAGTGATCACCATCGGCAAGGGGGCGTTCATCACGGACATCATTGAAATTGCGGGAGGGAAATCCATCACCGACGACATCAACCAGGAGTGGCCGCATATCAGCATGGAGGCGGTGATTGCCCGCGCGCCGCAGGCTCTGTTGATGATGCGCGGAGGCAAGATCACTCCTGACATTTTGAAGATCCGGCCCGGCTGGGATTCGTTGCCGGCTGTGCGAACGGGACGTGTGTATTTCGTCGATAAGCGCGTAAATTTTCCAAGTCCCGTGGCCATCGACGCACTGGAGGACCTCGCCCAACAATTTCATCCTTGAGCGGGAGCGTCATCTTCAGCTCGCAATCAAAAGCACACAGCAGGGTGTCGGGAAGCGCAGTGCAATTCCGCCACTATCCCGTAACTGTGAGCGCCGAGAACCGTGCAGGAACGTCAACGTCACTGAGGCTCACGCCCTGGGAAGACAGCATGGGTTCGATGAAGCGCAAGTCAGGAGACCGGCCCAGCTGCCACCAGATCCCGAGGGTGACACTATGTCTCATGCTTCGCAACTCCTGAAAAACACGGGCGCAATGATCGTTTTTGCAGCCGGAGTTCCATTGCTTCACGCACAGGTCACCGGAATCTCCGTCGCTCCGGCGCAGGTAAGCGCCGTGCCGGATAGACCAACCATCAGAGGCACAGTTCACGGCACCGTCGAAGATCCCCTCGGGGCAGTTGTGCCAAATGCGAAAGTAGAGTTGCTCTCTGGAACACTGGTTGTTGCCGGGACCACGGCCGATCGGCTTGGTGTTTACAGCCTTGCGATCCCCGCGTCTGGACGCTACCGCCTCCGCTCTGCGGCTCCCACCTTTGATCCCGCGACGACGCAGCCGCGCTTTTTCAGCGCCAGTTCCGAAACAGCGCTCGATCTCACCGTTGCAACTCCGACCGCAACCGAGCAGGTGACCGTAAGCGCGACCGGAACCCCTACGCCCATTGCGCAGATTGCCTCCTCGGTCATGGTCCTCAACGACGACCAGTTCCCGTTCGTCAGAGACATTCAGGAGCCGCTACGCTACGTTCCAGGCGTCCAGATCACGCAGACGGGTCAGGCTGGCGGCACCTCCGGTATGTACATTCGTGGGGGCAATACCAACGCCAACAAGGTGCTGATCGACGGTATCCCGGCGGACGACCTTGGCGGCGCGGTCGAGTTCGCGAACATCGCAGCCTTCGGCATCGGTTCCGTGGAGGTCCTGCGCGAGCCCAACTCCGCTCTTTATGGGTCGGACGCGCTGGCCGGCGTCGTTTCGCTCAATACCCGCCGCGGATCTACACCGTTGCCCGAGCTCGAATATGAGGGCGATGCCGGCAACTTCCATACTTACCGGCAGGAAGTCTCCGCTTCCGGCGCTTCGCATCAGTTCGACTACTTCAGCGACTTTGGCCGTCAGGACACCTCCAACAACCAGCCCAACGATGAGTTCCACAACGTCACCTTCGCCAACAACATCGGCTACCAGCCCAACTCAACCACGGATGTCCGCTTTACCCTTCGCCATACTGCGGTTGAAGGCGGGAAGCCGAACGCGACCAAGCTGTATGGTCTGCCGGACTCGGCCTTCTCGACCGAGCGGGACCTGTACATCGGTGGCATTCTGGATAGCCGGACCACGTACCGATGGCACAATCAGCTACGCTATGGCGGCCTTCGCCTGGACTACCAGTACAACAAGCTGGCGCCTGCGGGCCTTCCGATCGTAAGCAGTGCGGGCAAAATTACGGGCTACTCCGGCTTGCCCGTCACCATCACCGGAGCCAATGGCTATGCCGTCCACGGCACGGCAAACTTCAGCCCCCCCAGCACGGCCGTCAACAGGAGCCGGCGTGACTTCATGTACGCGCAGACCGATTACCGCGTAGATTCGCTCTTCGGCTTGCGGACGCACATCCTTCTGCTCGGCGGCTTCAAGTACGAAGATGAACGCGGCCACTCGCTTTCGGGCGGAGTTCTTTCGGGCACGGCAGATCGCGGCAACTACTCCACCATGCTTGAGGTTCAGGGGGCAGTGGGCAGCCGCTTCTTTTATACGCTGGGCAGCGGGCTCGAAAACAATGCTGTGTACGGCTTTGCTGCCACGCCTCGCCTGTCTGGGTCTTACTACCTTGTCAGGCCCAATGCGAACAGCCTTTTCAGTGGGGCGAAGTTGCACTCCAGCTTTTCAAAAGGGATCAAGGGTCCGAGCATCTACATCCAGAACCACTCGCTCTTCGGCCTGCTCACCACGACAGGCAACACAGCCCCCATCGCACAGTTTGGTATCAACCAGGTGGGGCCGGAGCAGTCGCGCAGCTTCGACGGCGGTCTCGATCAGGAGATCGGTCACGGGCGCGCTCGCGTCGGTCTCACCTACTTTCACAATAAGTATGGCAACGGGCTGGAGTACCTTTCGCAGTTGGTGCTGATCAACAACGTCGGGCTCGGTTTCGCCAGCAACCCAGCGTTCACGGGCGGCGCCTATGTCAATACCCTGGCGTATCGTGGCCAGGGCCTCGAGGTCGAAATCGAAGCCAGGCTGAGTCAGCATTTCTTCGCGCGGGGCGGGTACACGCTGCTGGACGCGAAGGTGCAGCACTCCTTCGCCTCCAGCGCGCTCAAGCCGACGTACAACACGGCGTTCGGCTTCGGTAATATTCCGATCGGCAGTTCGAGCCCACTGATCGGCAACCGTCCCTTCCGTCGCGCGCGCAACAGCGGCTACTTCGGCCTGCAGTACACGCGCTCACGATGGAACGCGCAACTCAACGGAACGCTGGTCGGTCTGCGCGACGACTCGGATTTTCTTTCGGGCGCGCTTCTGCTTCCCAACCACAATCTGGACGGCGCCTACCAGCGGCTTGAACTCACAGGCGAGTACCGAGTCACGCACAGGCTGGCCGCCTATACAGAGATTCAGAATCTTCTCAGCGAACATTATCAGGAGGCGTTCGGATACCCGGCGCTGCCTTTCAACTTTCGTTCAGGGATACGCATCACGTTGGGAGGCGAGTCCTGGAAACTGAAGTAGGCAAGATCGCGGTTACCCCGTTGGCTTCCGTCCCCTCGGGGCGAAAGCGCGGAGAGACCGTGTTTACAGGTCCGGTAAGCGAGGCGTCCAGTGTGGCGCTGGCGGCGGTCATCGTCGCGCTTACGGTTTTGCTTCTTGCAAGCTTGATGTTCTCTGTCTCGATCGGCGCGGTTCACCTACCGCTGGGCGCCCTAGCCGCGGCTGCGCTTGGGCATCGCGGTGCGCTCGACGAAACACAGCGCACGATACTGCTCGAGATTCGCCTACCGCGTGTGCTTGCCTCAGCCATTGTCGGTGCGGCGCTGGCTGTCTCCGGCCTGATGTTTCAGGGCCTGTTTCGCAATCCGATGGCTGACCCCTACATCATCGGAGCGTCCGGCGGCGCGGCCTTGGGCGCATGCATTGGCGTCGTTTTTCTTTCGCAATTCGCCGTGTTCGGCTTCAGCGCCACCGCGCTTCTGGCCTTTGCAGGCGCGGTGCTCACCATGGTCGTGGTGTACGCCCTCGCGCGTACGCGGGGCAGGACCAGCGGCGTCACGCTGCTGCTGGCCGGCTTCGCGCTGGGCACGATGCTGAGCAACTCGACGTACCTTTTCGAGCTCTTCGACTCGGACTCTACCTTCAGGTCAAGGATCGTCGCTGCGTGGTTGCATGGCGTGATCGGCATCCCGCAATGGCAGCAACTGGCGGTCACCGCATCGCTGCTCGGCGCAGGGCTTCTCCTCGCCATCCCTCTGATGCGCCGGTTGAACACGCTGGCGCTTGGAGACGAATACGCCGACCAGCTCGGCATTCGCGTGGAGGCAACGCGGATCGGCATTATTCTCGCCGGTTCGCTGCTGACTGCGCTCGCGGTCTCGCTCGGTGGTCTGATCAGCTTCGCTGGTCTGATCGTTCCGCATGTAGCTCGCTTGCTTCTCGGCCCGGACCACGTGCGGCTTCTTCCAGTGACCGCGCTCGGGGGCGCCATCTTTCTGGTCATCACCGACACGCTCGCGCGCACGCTCTTCGCTCCGACGGAGATACCTGTCGGCATTCTGATGGTCTTCATCGGCGGTCCATTTTTTCTTTATCTTCTACGCAAGAATAAGCGTGAGTACACGGTATGAACTCACTCCTCGAGCTTCGAGCGGTTCATTTTCAGTACGGCGAAAGGTCTGTTCTCGAAGATCTCTCGCTGTCCGTTCGCGAAGGCAGCTGCACCGCCCTGATCGGTCCCAACGGCGCCGGCAAGACCACATTGCTGCGGCTTGCCTACGGCGGTCTTGCTCCTACCCGCGGGGAAGTCTTGTGGCGAGGAGACCGCCTCGCCGACCTATCCCGGAAACAACGCTCACGCCTTCTGGCGCTCGTGCCGCAACAGCTCGATGTGCCCTTCGAGTTTACCGTGCGGCAGATTGTGGAGCAGGGTCGCAGTCCGTATCTTGGACTGCTGCGCGGGCCACGCCGCGAAGATCGTCTTGCCGTCGACCGCGCACTCGATCTGGCGGATGTGTCCGGCCTGAGCCACCGCATCTTCAACGAACTGAGCGGAGGGGAACGCCAGCGTGTAAAGATCGCTCTGGGTCTCGCGCAAGAGCCGCAGTTACTGCTACTCGATGAGCCCACACAGAATCTCGATATTGGTCGGCAGGTCGAGTTGATCGATCTTTTGCACTATCTTCGGGATAGTGGTCTTACCATCTTTGCGTCTATCCACGATCTGCATCTCGTACCCCACAACTTCGATGAAGTGCATCTGCTTGGGCCGGATAGCTCGCTGGCGAGCGGCAGGTCGGACGAGATTCTGACCTCCTCGCATCTGACCAAAGCCTTCCGTTGCGCACCAGGGCGGCATCCGCTGCTTATACCGGACGCGAAGTGTGCCGGAGGTTTTGCGTGAGCGATACGAGCTCCTTCACGGTCGAGTCACTGGCGCATGGTATCGAGCCTGTCAGCGAGGCGTGGTGCGCGCAGGCGCGGCAACGCCTGGACACCCTCACCAAGCCGCTCGGGAGCCTAGGCCGGCTGGAAACGGTCGCCGCTCAGTTCGTCGCAATCCGTCGCGAGCGGTGGCACGAACCGATCCGCAAAGGCGTCTATGTCTTCGCCGCCGACCACGGTGTCACAGCAGAAGGCGTGAGCGCTTATCCGAGCGAGGTCACGCAGCAGATGGTTTTGAACTTTCGCTCGGGAGGCGCTGCGATCAGCGTGCTCGCGAAGCTGTACAACGTGGAACTTGCAGTGATCGATGTAGGTGTAGCGGGCGACTTCGGCGATACCGAGGGTGTGCTCGATCGCCAGATTGCGCGGGGCACCCGAAACCTGCGGCGCGAGGCCGCCATGAGCGAGGATCAGGTCCTTCGAGCACTGGTAGTCGGCGCAGAGATGGCCGATGCGGTAGCGCTCGCTGGTCAGAATGTCGTTGCCATTGGCGAAATGGGAATTGGCAATACGACCGCTGCGAGCGCCATCACCTGCGTTTTGGCAGGAGTGCGCGCGAGCGTCGCGACGGGCCATGGGACCGGGATAACCTCCGAGGCTTACGCGCACAAAATAGCGGTCGTGCAGGCATCGGTCGAGAAACATTTCGGCAGTACGGCCACAGCTTCGCCCTTCGAGATCCTTCGCTGCCTGGGTGGACTGGAGATTGCCGCGATGGTGGGAATGATCTTGCAAGCCGCGCGGCATCAACTCGTGATCGTCGTGGATGGCTTCATCTCCACCGCCGCGGCGGCGATTGCTGCGGCGATTTCGCCTGCATCCCTGGGTTACATGATCGCCGGACACCAGTCCGAGGAGCCCGGCCATCGAGTCCTTCTGGAGAACATGCGCCTCCGTCCTCTGCTCACGTTGGATATGCGATTGGGCGAGGGCACAGGGGCGGTTCTCGCCATGCCGCTCATCGAGTCCGCGATGGCCCTGTATACGAACATGGCGACCTTCGACGCGGCTGGCGTGAGCGGGGCCACGGCATGAGTCTGAAATTCCAGTGGTTCGATTTTCTGTCTGCCGTGGAATTCCTCACGCGCATCCCCGTGCCCGCGCATCCATACTGCGAGGATGCGTTACCACGAGCCGTAAAGTTTTTTCCCTTGCTCGGCCTGCTGATCGGCGGCTGTGCCGCGAGTCTGTTTCTTTTACTCGACTCGCACCTTCCAAGGCTGGTGACCGCAGCCATGGTCCTCGTCTTTCTCGTGTGCCTCACCGGCTGCTTGCACGAGGACGGCCTCGCGGACACAGCCGACGGTTTCGGCGGCGGCCGGAATCGCGAACAGATTCTCGTAATTCTGCGCGACAGCCGCATCGGCAGCTACGGCGGCGCGGCGCTCGTGCTCAGCCTGGTCTCGCGCCTGGTCCTGCTTTCTTCGCTTTCGCGAGCAAATGTTTTTCCCGTCCTGATCACAGCTCATGTGCTCTGCCGTTGGACCACGCTTCCCCTCAGCTACTTTCTGCGCCCAGCTCGCGCGCAAACCTTGAGCGGCACAGAGGGACAGGGAGCGCGGGTGGCCGATCTGACCACAACGGGAACTCTCGCCGGCGGCACACTCTTCAGCTTCGCTTGCACTGGTTTGTTTCTGCGTTGGCACGCGCTTGCTCCCATCCTTGGCGTGACCCTCGTGACACTTCTCAGCGGTCTCTACTACAAACATCGCATCGACGGCATCACTGGAGATTGCTTCGGCGCAACGAATCAGCTGGCTGAGATCGCAGTGTACCTCTGCGGGGTGTGGACAGCATGACCGGGCTACTGCTGATTCGTCACGCCGAAACCGATATGGCAGGCAGCTTCTGCGGACACAGCGATCCGCCCGTGAATGAACGTGGTCGCCAGCAAATCGAAGAGCTCGTTGCCGGTCTGACCAACAGCGGCATCGAGGCGGTCTACACCAGCGATCTTCGGAGAGCCCGTTCGACCGCCGAAAGGATTGCACAAGCCTTCGATCTGCCATGGATCGCACAATCCGACCTGCGGGAGATCAACTTCGGCGCGTGGGAGGGTTTGTCTTGGAGCGAAATCGCAATTCGCGATGCCGCTTATGCGCGCCAGTGGGTCATTGACTACCCCAGTCTCCCTGCGCTGCAAGGTGAGCGCTTCGCCGACCTCGAAGACAGAGTGCTCCAGGCAATCTCTCGTCTGCAGGCGCGGCATGAGCATGGTTGCGCGGCTGTTGTGACGCATGGCGGCGTGATGCGCGTGGTGCTCGAACGGCTTTGCGATAAGGACAGCGAGGAAGCCTGGGAGCTTACAAAGCTTTACTGCTCCTCGTTTCTTTATTCCTTAAATCCCTCACCTCTCGAGGTGCGTTCGTGAGCGGCACCGCAGCCGTAAACGTTCGGGAGCTGGCCGCATGGGGGCTGGACTCATACGCCTTTCGCCCTCCAACCGCGATGCCATGCGGAGAAGACCGGGTTTGGCAGCGTCCTGCCTACCTGCAAACATCAGCCCTCATCGAAGCGGAGAGCCGGGCGCACGAAGCCGCGTTGCGTCCTCACGCGGCGAGAGCGGACCTCCTACTCGAAATGAATGGCCTCGATTGGTCTCTGGGCATCGTCGATCTGCGCCATCTACTCTCGTTTCAGCGCAGGCTTTCGTTCGACTCCAAAGCACCAGGGCAGCCACTGCCCGCGGCGCAGGATTGGCCCGCGCTCATCAATTTCAGCTTCGGTCCTCCGAGGCCAATCACCTGCACATCGCATCTGGACGAGACAAGAGCGCTGGTGCTGCAATCGGAAGATCCAAATCTACAACTGCGCTTCTCGATCGGCGGCGCTCAACCCATCACCCTGTACGGCGGAAGCCCTTTTCTCGAAGTCGCCGAGTTTCGGGGCCGCTGGTTCCTCCGCGATGGGTATCACCGAGCCTACAGGCTCCTTACGTACGGTATACCCGCGGTTCCCGCTGTCGTGATTCGGGCGAGGTCGCTCAGGGAACTCGGAGCCGTGCAACCGTGGTTCTTCCCCGAAGAGATCCTCTTTTCGGATCGCCCGCCACAGGTCGTCGACTTCCTCGATGACCTGCTCACCCTGCAGTACACACGGCCTCCGCTCCTCAAGACGCTGCGTTTGACCGTAGAAGAGAGCTTCGCCCCAGCCATTTCCAAGGAGAATACGCATGAGCATTGCAACCAAACGCGGTGATGGCGGCCAAACGGGCCTTGCTGGAGGAATCCGGGTGTCCAAAGCGGATCTCCGCGTCGAGTCGTACGGCACTGTCGACGAACTCAATACGTTTATGGGCTTTGCGCGCAGCATCTGCAGCAACGGGGAGATTGCTTCCTGGACGGAGGAGATCCAACGAACACTTTTTCGCCTCGGGTCGGCGCTCGCGACGCCGCCGGAAAGCAAGAAGCAGCCGCCCGTGATCACCGAAGAAGATGTCGAAAAACTCACTGCGCGAGTTCATCAGATCGAGGCCGTCGAAGGCATCCTTGCGGACTGGTCGATTGCCGGAGTTCACACCGAATCCGCCGCGTATGAAATAGCACGCACGGTATGCCGCCGCGCCGAGCGCAATGCCGTTCGCTTCATAGAAAACGGTGGGGTGGTTCAGCCCACAATCGTTCCATATCTCAACCGGCTCTCCGATCTGCTTTGGCTCTTCGGCCGCCTCATTGAATTCAATGCCGGTGTGGACGCGCGGCTGCGGGACACAGGGACGGCGGGTCCGAAGTGGTCGCGCGCATGGTGATGAACAAGGCACAGCCATTCAGCGAGGCGGAGCGCGCCGCCGTATACCGCGCCATAGCGGAACGCCGGGATGTTCGTCACGGTTTTCTCCCGGAAACACTTGCCGAGGATGTGCTGACTCGTCTGCTCACCGCGGCGCATCAGTCTCCTTCCGTTGGGCTCATGCAGCCGACTCGCTTTGTGATCATTCGTGATCGCGCTGTGCGCCAGGCGATCCACGCTGCGTTCGTCCAGGCAAACGCGGCCGCTCTCTCGACCTACGACGAAGCTCGACGCGAACAGTACGCCAGTCTCAAACTGCAAGGGCTCCTCGAAGCGCCACAGCACGTATGCCTGCTGTGCGATGCGAACTGCTCTCGAGGCCACAACCTCGGGCGGCACACCATGCCTGAAACCGCGCTCTATTCGACAGTTTGTGCCGTTCAAAACCTGTGGCTTGCTGCGCGGGCAGAAGGCATCGGCATTGGCTGGGTCAGCATCCTCGATCCCTCCGCGCTGCGCACTCTTCTCGGAGTTCCGGACAACATCACCCCCGTTGCGTACCTCTGCCTCGGCTATGTGGACCAGATCGCGGCCGAGCCCGATCTGGAGCGATTCGGTTGGGAGACCCGACTCGCGCTGGAAGCCGTCGTCAGCGAAGATCGTTACGAGAATCGTCTGATGAAACCGGTCAAAGCAGGCGGTAGCTCGTGAGGGCGCGCGCAATCATGGTGCTCGGAACGAGTTCCCACGTCGGCAAGTCGCTCCTGACCACGGCGTTGTGCCGCATCTTCGCCCAAGAGGGCTATCGCGTAGCGCCGTTCAAATCGCAAAATATGTCGCTGAACTCGGCTGCTACGATCGAGGGCCTGGAGATCGGGCGGGCGCAGGCCCTGCAGGCCGAAGCCGCGGGTCAGGCGGCCTCCGTTCACATGAACCCCATTCTGTTGAAGCCCTGCGGCGACATGTCATCCCAGATCGTTGTCCACGGAAAGATATGGGGCAGGCTCACTGCGTCCGACTACCACCAGCGGCGTGTGGAAGAGCTTCTGCCGATCGTGCGGGAAAGCTACGAAGTGCTTGCAAGCGACAACGACATAGTAATTCTCGAAGGCGCCGGCTCGCCCGCCGAGATCAACCTGAAGCAGCACGACATCGTCAATATGCGCATGGCGGAACTGGCCGGCGCATCCTGCGTGCTGGTCGGCGATATCGATCGCGGCGGTGTCTTCGCTTCGCTTCTGGGCACGGTCGCGCTGCTCGAACCCACCGAACAAGCGCGCATTAAGGGATTTCTGATCAACAAATTTCGCGGCGACCGGGAACTGCTTCAGCCCGGTGTCACGATGATCGAAGAACGGCTGCGGAAACCTTGTCTCGGCGTCGTTCCCTGGATCCCAGGACTTCTGCTCGAAGAAGAAGATAGCGTCGCGCTACCCGAGATGCTCGGTGGCGCCGCAGCGTGGCCGTTTTCGCAAGAACCCACCAGGCCGCTCCGCATCGCGGTCGTGGCGCTGCCCTCTTTTTCCAACTTCACAGATTTTGACGCGGTCCGCAGCGAGCCCTCCGTCTCATTACGTTTTTCAAGCGATGCAAGCCTGATTGCTAACGCCGATGTGGTGGTCCTGCCCGGCAGCAAACAGACCGTCGACGATCTCGAATGGATGAGAAATACCGGTCTCGCAGCCTCGGTGCTCGCATACGCCCGCCGGGGCCTGCTGGCAGGTATCTGCGGAGGCATGCAGATGCTGGGCGAGGAGATCGCCGATCCTTCCGGCATCGAACACGCGGGCTCTGTGCGCGGGCTTGCGCTGCTGCCCCTCCGAACGGAGATGTGCGCTGTCAAAACGACCCGCCTCGCTTCAGGCACGACCTCGATGCCCACACTCTTCGGTCAGCCAATTCCCATGCTTCGGCTTGGCGGGTATGAGATTCACGTAGGAGCCAGTCACGTCTCCAGCGGCGCACACGCGTTTGCGACCGTGCAGGGCCGCAATGGAGAACAGAATCCTCATCTCGACGGTTGCATCTCGACGGATTCAAAAATCTTCGGTACCTACCTGCACGGAGTGTTCGACGAAGACGAGTTTCGGCATACCTTCATCGCTGCGGCTCGTGCGTTCCATCGCCTCGCGCCCGCGCAAGTGCTGGATGCTTGGAAGCAGAAGCGCGAGCAATCCTTCGATCGCCTCGCCAAGGCGGTCCGCAATTCTGTTGATCTGCATCAACTCTTCGGCTGGGCAGGTCTCTCCTATCGTGGATCGGCAGTCTCGCGAGACCCCCTCCGATGAAGCGCACCGTCCTCCTTCCCGCAGCCTGTCTGCTCGACGCCATCGCCGGGGACCCGGAATGGTTCCCGCATCCGGTCCGGCTGATCGGTTTCGCCATTTCGACGGGAGAAATCCTGCTGCGCCGCCCCGACCGATCCGCCCGTTTCAATCTGCTGGCGGGCGCCGGAATGACGATCTGGCTTACCGGCGGAACGTATCTTCTGACGATTCTCGCCGTGAGGCAGTCGAAGAGTCGCTCGACCCATCTGGGAAAGGCAGTCGAGCTGTTGTTGGCGTGGACATGCCTGGCAGCGCGCAATTTGCGCGATGAAGCAACCGCGGTTACTGATGCACTCCAGGCAGAAGACCTCCCCAGAGCCCGCCTGCGGCTCGCCCGCGTTGTTGGACGGGAAACCGCCCATCTTGACGCTGCTGAGATCAGCCGGGCCGTCATCGAAACCGTCGCGGAAAGCGCTTCAGATGGAGTGATCGCGCCCATGTTTTATCTTGCACTCGGCGGGGCGCCCCTCGCTATGGCGTACAAAGCGGTGAACACGCTCGACTCGATGATCGGTCACGCGGACTCAACGTACTTCTATTTCGGAAAATGCGCAGCTCGCCTGGATGACCTCGCAAATTTCATCCCTGCACGTCTTACGGCGCTCGCCATCGTTGCTTCCGCTTGGCTGACCGGATGCGATGCCGCGTGGTCCCTGCGAACCTGGGTGCGTGATGGAGGCAAGCACAAAAGTCCTAACGCAGGTCAGCCGGAAAGCGCCATGTCCGGAGCTCTGCGCGTTCGCTTGGGCGGTTGCAATGTGTATGCGGGAGAGGTGCTCTGTACACCGGAGATGGGTGCCAGCTTTCCCACGGCACAAGCCGCGCATGCGAAGAAGTCAATCGGCATTCTCGCCGCCTCAACCATGCTGTGTTTGGCCGCAGGCATACTCATGAACCTTCGCAGGGATACCAGGTGGACGCGATAGAACGCATAACTCCTCAACATGGCGGCCAGTTGCACGCAATCGCGGCCAGCTTCGGCCTGCCGGTATCGAAGCTGCTCGACTTCAGCGCCAATATCAATCCCGATGGGCCTCCTCCTGCTGTCGTGGCAGCTCTCAAAGAGAGCCTCGGCAAACCGAAGGGCCTTACGCAGTACCCCGACCTGGAGGAGCGAACACTCAAGGCAGCGCTTGCTCGCTACGCAGGTTGCAGTGAACGAGGCGTCTTGGTGGCGAACGGCTTCGTTCCCCTCCTCGATGCAAGCCTCAGATCGCTGAACGTTCGTTCGTGTCTCGTGCCCGTTCCTGCATTCAATGAGTATCGCCGCGTCCTGGAGAGAAACGACATCGACATCACGACAACCGTGCTCGACCCTGAGCAGAGTTTCCACTACGACGTGGATGCTTTGCTCGCGGCTCGCCACGATGCCGTTCTTTTAGCAAATCCACAGAACCCTTCCGGCGTATTGGCAGAGTACGCGACGATGGTGGATCTGGTGACAAAGGCTGCGGCACGCAACAAGTACGTTCTGCTTGATGAAGCCTTCATTGACTATGCAAGCGGAACATCTTTATCGGCGACCGTCTCGCAGTTCGAGAACCTCATTGTGTTCCGTTCGGTAACGAAATGCTTTGGAATACCAGGATTGCGCCTCGCTTACGCAATCACCCACGAACGGCTGCGCTGCCGAATCGAGGCATACCTGCCGCCATGGCCGATCTCCACCTTGGCCTCGATCGGAACCATCGCCGCAGTTCAGGACGAGGCGTTCATAGCGGAGTTTCCGAGTTCGAACGAGCGTCGCAGAGTTGCGCTGGCGCGCAGCCTGCAGGCCCTCGGCCTGAAGGTCTACCCAGCAGCCGCGAATTTTCTGCTCTTCCGCCTTCCCGAGGGGACCGACACGCACCAGTTTTGGCAGCAGCTCGTGGTAACGCACGGCATTGTTCTACGTTCGTGTTTGAACTTCGAAGGCCTGCTTCCCGGCCATTTGCGGGCGGGAATTCAAAGGGAAGTCGATAACGAGGCGCTTACAACAGCGATCTCATCCCAACTTCGATTAGCCGCCGAGAGATCCTGCGGCTCACCGATTCCATCCGGCACGGAACAGTAACCGCCTCGCTCATCAAAGAAAGCTCGCAGAGAGGTTCAGATCAAGCGCCCGGCTGGACTGTCTGGGATGGAATACGGCTGTTCGGATGCTGGATATTGGGCGTATTGTTCCCGCGCAGAAGTAAGCCGTTTCTGCGAGCGATTGCGTGCAGTATGCGTGCACTTAGGCATCTGACTCCTTCCATGCCATGGAGTGCATCCTCAGCTAACTTATAGACGGTACAGGCTTAACGAGTCGGCACAATCGGCAAAACCGGCACAATGGGCGGTATCTGCGGGCAAAATGTGGGCAAACTAACAGCAAGTGGCCAAGTGGGCTGATCCGTGTGGGATCAGTCCAGCACTTCTTATAAAAGCTTGAACGATTTGCGGCATGCTCGTTCGAGATCACAGCTCACGAAACTGAGCGGAAGTCTTAGGTGTGGTTGGTTGGTAGTGTTCGAAGAGAAGCTTAACCGTGCCGATGACCTATAGGCAAACGTTAGGCTATTCTCTTACTTCGTTGTCATTCCAAGAGCGCCATGGAAGTGTCCGCGGTTACTGGAACTGCAGCACCGGTTCGTACCGCAACGTTACCCAACCTCGCTTATCGCGTTTGTCACAATCGATATGCACTGTGCTGCTGACTTGCGAAAGCTGTACCAATGTAGCGTAGCAAGCAGCCCGTTTTGCCGTCCAAAACTCTTCACCTTCGATACAAAGCGCCTGCCCGAACTTGGCGCGGATCTCGTCGAGTCCAGCGGCATCGATCTGGTACGACGTAGACTCTGCCGCTTCAGCGATGCCGACAATTGGCCCACCTGAAGACTTGATCAAGATGACGTCGCCTCTCTCGACTTTTCGATAAGGCGCGGCGTCGTTGACCGAAAATCGCGATTCGACCTTCTTCGTGCCCTCAAGAACATAGGTCAGGAACGGTTCGACGAAAACGGCTAGATGCCATGCAAACGGCACAGCCTTTCCCTCTCGCCACGGCGCAAGCTTCTCACCCCAGTACGGAGCTTCCGCTAGGCGTGTCGCAACTTCGTCAACTACGTTTCTTTCCCATTCGGGCATTGCTTGAGAGCCTCAATCTCACGTTGTTCCGCTTCAAGTAGAGTCACGATCTGAGCCGCAGCTCGCGCTTCTCTGCTCCTTTTACTAGGATAAAGGCGGCCAGCGCAAGCGGCGACTTCTTTAAGCGTCAAGCCGTGGAGCGACCGCAGAATATCCAGGAAACTTTGTGGATTTTGGCAGCAAAATGCTCGATTGCCCGATGTCCAGACATCAGGCTTTGCGCGTTGTGCGTGTCGTTTGCTACATGAAGGGAAGATATTGTCGGAAAAGCCTAAAGTGGTCAGTTCTGGGCTTCCTTCCCCAATGCCAGCCTGCTCCCGAACACGCCACCGAACACCAAGTGTCATGTGATCTGCCCATCCATCACTCACAGGCTTGCCGGGCAAAACCAACCCCTGGACCCTGTCCACAGCGAATATAGCCAGGTCCCCGGATCGGGACTGTTCCTCCAGCGGCTGCTGGGTGGATCGAAACACATTCACCTCGAACGGAGGGGCCTCATACCGGACCTCGCCATCGAGTAGTTGCGTCAGCCTCAAACCACCTGCGATTGCCCAACGGAAAAGATCATCCCGTTCCACCTCTATGGTCGGCCGGGTTCCTTTAGGTGGCAAGCAGATTTGTACTTCGGCGCCAATGCGCGCGACCGCTTGCCCGGCAGCTAGGAATGCCATCGTTTCTTCTACGTACCACGGAGGGTCCGCCACAACAAGATCTGCACCCAGCAAACACGGAGCCGCGCAGAGAAGATCGCGAGTTTGGAACTTCACTTGGAGTTCCTGGGGCAGCCGTTTCTTAATCGCCTCATCCCGGTCAACCAGCCAGATATCTCGGCCTTCAGCCCGTTGCCAGGCGTCCAAGAATAACGAGGGTGTTCCCAAGAAAACTACCTTGGCCCGTTGCGGTAGAGATTTCACCGCGTCGCTAAACGCCTCGACGGTCCGGCGATCAAACCACCAGGAAGCATCCAGCAGGTGCGGCGTCGGCAGCAGACCATCCACCCACTGCGACATGCCACTCTTGCTGCGTTCTGTTCCTACACCCGTCATGGATGCTCTAGCCTCCCGGCCGCCAATGGAACATCGCAGATTGCTCTTCCGCGCTCCTCCTCAGAGAAGCGCCTTTGCAACTGCAAAGACCACTCGGCGATCGCACGTTTTTGCACCTCCAGGGCCTGGAGATGCTCCGGCCGCAAGCGCCCGGCCGTAGGAGTGAAGACTTGGATCTCCAATGGCACTGTTCTCAGTGGCAGGTTTGAATGAACCGCCTGTAACTGATCTACAAAGCATTCCATCTTCGCGCCGATCTTCTCGGACGACGTGCTGGTGAAGGTGGCGTAGGCATACATGTCCAAACCGCTTTCAATCAAACGTTTCATGTACTCCAGCTGCCTGCTGAGCCCACCTATCTCCGCCGCCGTGTTGAACGCGAAAGAATCTTCGTCAAACCCTTTGAAACACCCTACCCTTGCGTAGTGAGGGTAGGACGCGATTTCCGCCTGTTCCCCGAGGCTGAGTTTCGACCAAAAGTAATCCGTGGACAGATTGTCATCCGACCACAACATCGTCGTATCAGCCAATCCCTGCGCTCGCAGCGCGCGCATAGTCCACAGGACGTACTCCGGGGTAAGGTCCGGCTGTCCCCCGCTCAAATCCAACACTGGCGGACGCGGTGCCAGTTGTGCGTAGCTCGCAACAAGTTCTTCCATTGACTGCATTTCGGAATACCGTGTGTCCGCGTTCAGCAGATTGAACGGTACAAAGCAATACCAGCACCGCCAGTTGCACGCGGCATTTTGAAAAACCAGTGCTTCGATGGTCTCCAGCCCGGCAGGCAGTCCAAGCGCCCGCGCAGCGGGGTCAATTGGCAATGGATTCGTCGGCCAGCCTTCTGAGGTGGCTCGACGGAAATGGCGGATGCGGCCGAATCCCCCACAGTTCACGGGACTGTGAAGGTCAGATTCTTGAGTACTACCCTGGACGCGCGTCATCAGAACACGCTGGTTTGCAATGTCCAGCGTCTTTCCGCGGTAAATACCCGACTCGCGCTCCGTGTTAACCGGCAAGGGCGTAGGCTCCAGCGAGCTCTTTGGCCGGCTCTGGGCGAGGAGCACGGCGCGGCAACTTCTGCGGATCGTCTTCAAGGTGTGGCACTTTCGCATCCACATACTTCATGACGAGGTCGGTGAGATACCTCAACTGAGCCGTCGTCAAATCGGCGCCGTTCTCGATTCCATGCCACTCCTCAAGGCACGCTCTGCAGCAAGTCGCCGTCGCATGCTGAGCGTAATGCACGACCGTTGCAGTACGGGAGTTTTCCCGCGGCGTCTGGCGTCCCTGCCGTGGGTGGTTCGGAGACCCAATCGCCTTTTCAAGCTGATGTCCCACTGCTTCCCGCAAAGCGACCTTGCCTTTTCGGACGGCGTAGTTGGCCGCGTACTCGGATAAGGCGAGATGCCAGAAGTGATGACGAATCAGTTCCAACTGCAACATTGCGATCGTGTGGTCCACGTCCGCAATGTTGCGACGCTTCACCCGGGACCAATCAATCAACTCGACATTGCACTGCCGACAGCGTCCCTCCGGACCAGTGCGCTTCAATCGTTGGTTCAGCCGGAAGCAATGCAAGTTGTCATCACAGCGCGTGCTGGTACACGTAATCTTCAGCGGAGCAAGTTCAACGTTCGGGTCCATCGTTTACCTGACCTTTTCTGTAATTTGCGAAGCGTTTCCAGACTGAATCCATTCCACAATCTTGCCGACAACCAAGTCAGTACTCTCCTCTGTCGACACCCGGAAGTCCGCAGCGTCCGACAGAACACTTTTTACTTGGCTCTCCGTAGAGTGGCTCTCGACCGCGTCAATGCGCTCCTTCGTCGAAAACTCACGCTGCGACAGCCTCTTGGCTCGTTCGACTTCGCCGATATCCAGGTACACCAGCCGAACTTCGAGAGGCGCTACTTTTCGACGCAGGCTTTCTAAGATCGCCTCATGTCGTACGCCTTCAACAATCAGAGGTTCGCCCGCTTCCCATTTGCTGAAGGTGAGTACGGCGTCGCAGAACCGATCCGGTTCTGCTGCGAGGGCTGCGCCGAGTTCCTGAAGATTTTCCGTGGCGTCGCCAACGCCCTGACGCTTCGCGGCGGCGCGGAGATACTCTCCAAAGCTTGCCCGCGGCCAGTTCAAGACCTTTGCCACGCCCTCTGAGATCGTCGTTTTTCCGCTCCCACGCTGACCGGCAAATGCGATGATCTGGGGTTCCAACGCCCGCAATAGAAGACCCCGGTCCACCGGATTCAATTGCGTCAGATCAGCGTTTACCAACAGTAACTCCCGTGGGAGCCCCGCAGAGGTGCTTGCAACCTGCAGGTTGGTTGCAGCTCCCCACCAGTTCACGCCTTGTGCCGACAACCTGAACGCCATGTATTGCGCAAGCGCACCCAGGTCAACCGACTCCGACGTCGCAACCCGCACTGTCGCTTCTTTCAGCCGCTCGACACTGCCTCTCGCAATCTGTACGCACTGCTCGGCGAGCATGCCGGCTTTGTTGTCCAGCATTACATTGCCCGCGAACGAACTTGCCGCGTTTTCCTCCGGCGATTTGCGTCTCGCATCAGAGTTTTCTGCTTCCTCAATGACCGGATGATCTTCGAGGTCAGGGTTGTGAGCAGCATGGAAGTATTCATGGAGAAGATCAAAGACCCAGCGCGCAGCGGATCGAGTCTGCTGTTTCAGAACAATGACGTTCCGGCCGTGATGACGCCAACACGCTCCATGAAACGTTCCTCTGTCGTTCAGCGTGAGTACAGGGATGCCGCAGCTCCATACAAAGCGCAACACTGAATCAAAGGTGATCGCGCCATACCTGCTCAGGATCGACTCCCTTACCTCGATAGGGTCGCTACTCAGCCGATTGCCACTACTCTTCGTAGCCTGTAGTAGCAGCAGAGCGAGATAGTGGGCGTAAACCACATAGGCGCCGAGCTGCAGGTTGTTTACCTTGGCAGGAATTTTGAAAAGTGCATGCGATGCAGCTACGCGTGAGACGTCGAGGGCATCGCCGCCGAGCAGTACACCAGGATGCCAACCATAGACGCGTTCGATGGCTTGCGCCGCTTCCAGCGTAAAGTCATCGCCGCCATCGGCTGCTATGTCGAACGGACGCTTCGGCAAAAGCCGGTTAGAGACGAACTGTGCTGGCAGACCGGCAGTCTTCAACCGCTTCATCATGCTGGCCAACTTGAAGCTTGGAACCACCGCATGGCTGTGTTCTAGGCTAATTTCTAGAACGCGTGCAATCTCAGAGACGCGTGATAGACTCGCCGACGCGTAATCCGTTGCCTCATACCGTTGAATCTGCTGCGATTTGAGGCTTACCCTCTCCGCGAGTTGCTCCTGAGTAAGGCCCGCGCGAATCCTGCTTTGAATGAGGGCATTAGGAACGTCCTGTACTGAAAGTACCGCCGGAATCTCATGCACACCATCGCGCAGACTTTCGTATGCCCGAATATCTTCCAGCATTTCGTCAAGCTGGCTCTGCAGACCGTCGATTTCCGCACCTAGAAACAGGGGATCGACATCCGGATTGGGCTTGGCGCTCCGTGCCGCGTCAACGGCCTCTTGAAAGCGTGTCGCTTCCGCTCGCGTAATTCTGTACTGCCGTTCATTTCGGATCATCACGGTAAACTCCCCAGATCCAACGAGACGATACCCTTTGGCATTCCTGTATTCTTGTCCTTCTGGAAGAAATCGAGAAAGGTGATTCCGGGCGCAGCGATATAGTTCGCCAGGAAGAGTTCTCCTTTAAACCGCGCCTTCTGCGCGGCTCGCTTATTTGCGAAATCGAAAAAGACCGGATCCAACAACCGCGGGTTGACCCCTGAGGTCTCCCAACACGCGTCGAAATCGTCTGGAACTTGCTTCGCCGTTACAAAACTCCCGTCGATGTAGAGCGCCCCGCAGCCAGCGCGTACCAGCATGCGCGCTGCTTCCAATAGCCCATGCAGCAAACTCGACCTGTACGCCGATGCCCCGAAACGCGCCTCAAGCTCAGCCCATGTGCACCGATGCACGCCTGCCGGCAGTAACCCGTCGGATTGGTGCGAAGGCAGCGGCACACACAACATTATCGTTGTGTTGGATCATCTGTCAATCCCAAAATAGCAATCTCCTCTTTTCCGCAAATGGCGCAGGTGTACACCGCGCTTAATTTCTCAACGATGACAGGTCCCATCGAGCCGGTAATTCCGGTTTTCGTACCCCTCAACCCCTCATACATGCCTCGCAGCGCGCCCGTGATCAGGCTCGAGTCATGCTTCAGCCCATTTATAATCGGATCTGCCAGACTTGGCCAGGTATTCTCGATAGCTGGCCTACTCGTCATTTGCACATGAGCCCTCAGTTGCAACCAAGTCTCTATGGAGCGTCGCATCGCACAGTGAACCGAGGACGCCTCTTGTCCAGCCGTTTCTCTCGGCAGCGAGCTCATCCCAGCTTCGATACATCGCTTCCTCGTTCTTCGAAGTCGTATAGGGCTGCACCAAGCCTGCAAACAGACCCAGCGGCGGCATCGGCACAACCTCCCGCGCGATCCTCCTCGTGAGAACACAGTCGGTCAATGCCCGCTCTGTTCGCACGATCGCTTTCTGCACTCCATCAATCTCCTGCAGCAGAACGTTCTCGAAACGAGCAGCCTTCCGTTCCACGACATCACCCGCATGGGCCAAGAACTCGTTTCGGAGAGCCTCGAGTTTCGCAATTGCAGGTGATTGCAGCCAGGCGTGCATTTTCTGGAAGACCCTTCGTTGGATCAAGTCCGTCCGCGACCGCTCTTCCGGCTTCGTATTGCTTAGCCTGTCGAACGTCTTACGAAGGTGGTCCGAATCGCTCCAGTAGCGCAGCTCCGGCGCTTCCAGTCCCCAAATGGCCACCATCGGAGCGTCTGCCGCCTTTGTGCTTTTCCATGACTCGGGCTCATATGGCAGCCCGAAACCGCTCACGTAGACCTCGCGCGTGATGGTGGTTCGTTTGGATTCCACATCCAGCAGAAGACGCATCACCGAGACAGCCCCGCGTGTTTTGTCCAACAGGCGGAGAAGCGCCATCACTTGCGTGGCCACATACCCGGTGTCGAGCAAATAGACAAGAACGCTGGCACGCGCCGAGATTTCTGTTGTTGCAGCTACCTTGCTGCGAGCTCCCACCACCGAGCGATACACCAGATCGTTGAACATCAGAGAGTGCAGCTGCGATTCGATCGTGTTCGGTTCCGACGGGCTGTGATCATACCAGCGCATCCATTTCAACCAAAGAGCACGATAGGATTCGAGCTTTCGCTTGTCTTCTACATCGCACTCTGCAATGGGCGTCTTGAAACGTTCTCGATGTAACGACTCACGGGCCGACATTCGAATCTCCTGTATCTAAGGCTTCCTCGCTGAGCATTAGCATATTCAATTCATTCCGCAGAGAGGGAGTAGGGTATCCGCCCCGTTACAGCGTGGCATCAGCCTTTTCCAGCATCTTCCACCCGCTACCCCAATAGTGGTTTGCGGACAAGTCTGCTCCGAGGGGCTGCAGTGCCCGATCTTTTGCACCGGTTGGATTGTTAGTGTAGCGCAGCTTTTGGTGTGCTGAGATAGCCGCCGGATGTGGCGTGGAGAGCCGG